>Ga0116227_10005637_pt1 | contig 26208 bp, 23 predicted proteins | sample S1TSphgellanicum_FD_89693 | JGI IMG/M metagenome (GOLD analysis project Ga0116227, IMG submission 89693) | Host-associated microbial communities from peat moss isolated from Minnesota, USA - S1T2_Fb - Sphagnum magellanicum MG | ecosystem: Host-associated > Plants > Peat moss > Unclassified...
AAATATCTATCCAGGAAATAGAGGGGAAAAAAAAAAAGAAAAAAAAAAAAAAAATCAAAATGAAAAAAAAAAAAAAAAAAAAAAAAAAAAAAAAATCTCGCAGAATGCGCAATCCGATGCGAATGCACTTGAGGAGACGAGTAACCAAAGATCTGAAAACGAGTGTCTTTTGCAAACAAGAAACCCTAGAAAACCATCTCCGAAGGAGACAAGAAGCAGCGAAGCGCACAGACGATGCAGGCAGGACCGAAAGGCCGGCTGTACACCGCCCAAGTGGTGCCGCCCTACTTTACCGGGCGGCAACACATTCGGGTATGTTTTAAACTAGTGTTTGGCGGTTATCCGGTATGGCCGGTTAGAACCACCAGTTCAGGTTCCGGTTAGGAAAAACCAAACCAGAACCGTGTTCTCTGGATTTATCCAGAGTCTATGGCTTCAAGCCATGTATATTTGTGCACCCTAATTTTTCTAGATGCAAAAGGACACATCTTCGTGTGCCCTAATTTTTTTAGGTAGGAAAGGACACATCTTTGATTGTTAAGGATGAAAAGACAAATTGTTTCATCTTTATTCTCAAAATGTCTTTAGTTGTTGCGCATTCCGTCTTCCCTATCTTTGGGCTTTGCGCATTTCACCTTCCTTACATTGATGAACAGGAGGTGAGATAAGGACTTAAGCTTCTATGGATTTTGATTTAGATATTCCTATTGTGATTTATATCGTGAATAAAGTTTGGAGGAAGTGAGGTGGTGAAAAAAAAAAAGCAAAATGGTGATGGCTATATTGTATGTTGTAGTAGTGATGTTTGTAAGCCAAATTAACGTATGTATGCATAAACTTATGTTTGCAGAGAAATAAGGATTTGGTAAAGGTGTGATGTGATGCAATAGTGATAGACAAGAGCGCGAAGTTGGACGTGTGAAGAATGTTATTTGCAGAATTTATAAGTGTTGTTGTTTTTTTTTTTCGTCTATTGTTTGATTATCTATTATTTCTTTTTCCAATCTAAGCGTTTTTTATAAAGTCTTGACTCAACACAACTTACTTAGGAGAGGGGTAAGATCTTTCTCCTCTTCCTTCAGATGGTCCAGAGGATATCAACATGTTACCAAATGTATGTACACTCCCGATGCTTTGACAGAAGCCTCAATTTCTCACAAAGTAATTACCTCCTAGGAAGTCTCAAGATGTCAACATTGACACTCCCATGTTGAAACCCTTTCCTTAACTTGTCTAAAGGACCATCCTTCTTCTATGCAATAATAATAAGAAACAACAACTACCACACATAGTGCAAACGAATCACACAATGAAGCTCCAACCAATTTTAAACTAAAGTTTGACGATAATATTTCTCCTCCTCCTCCCAAAGTTGCTCCAAAAAACAGTAATGTTGTTGTTGTTGTAGCAAATTATGGTGCCATAGACTCACTAGGGTAAACTTTGGAAAAAGTTGAAAATTTTGGAACATGGAATAAAATTGAAGCAAGCCATAGTAATAAACAAGTGGGGAATGGTGCAGAAAGACCTAGGCCACAAGCAACACAACCAAGTGCATGGAGAGTTGGAAATAAGTTAAGAAGCAAAGCTAAACGAGAACAAGCATTGTTGGCAAAAGAAAGACCTCATGTTTTCAGAAAAAGTCAAGCAAAAGCAAGCATTTTTTCTTCTTCCACAAGTGCTAATGGAGCACCTACTACCAACTGACCTATGCCTTTGCAAGCCCCTCCTTCCCTTACAACTCAAGCAAAACTTATCTTGAAGCCACAAGTGCTTAGTGTTGAAGCTATTACGGCAATCAAACCAAAAGCTTCACTTGCAAATGGTAATGAAATAATGAATACAAGGACCCGTGTTTAAAGATGTTGGAGTAGGGCCAAGGATTATATCATCGGCTTGAACAAATGTAATCCTTGCCGCAACAACTATAGCTACCATAGTTGTGCCTACCAAGGCTTTTACAAAAGCTCCCCCACCTAAGGTTGGTGCTTAGAAGCTTTTGATGAAAACTATTTAGATTTTCTTTTTCTCCGTGGTAATGATTTTGAAATGTTTTTTCCTTGGTTTTTGTTTTCAAAGGGTAAAGAAGATTTGTGCAAGAAGGCCAACAATCCCTCTGAAGGTGTGAAGAAAAAAATGATTGCCTACAGCAAAAAATCTTTGGATGTTATATTTGCAAATTTGAATATTGACATTCCAGGATTCCAATTCGCAAGGGTGGTAAGAAGATGAATAAGGCTAGTTGTAGAACCATGTGTGCAGAAGCAACTAAAGCAACATCACTTGTATGTGTTAATATACTTGAAATTGGCAAGGACAAACTTTCATGCCAAGGGTTGGCTCAAAAGTTCACTATCAATGACAATGAGATTATCACGGTTCTTTTCAAGAAAGGGATTACCACCATAGCGATTTCAACATTGGATTAAAAAACCATCAAACTTATTTGCCAGGAATTTGAGGTAGAAGTAGTGGAGATTAGTAGTCTTAAGGTTGAAAATATGGCCAAGAAGACAATGGAATTTCTTGATGATGAGGACTAGACCATCTCATTGCTTGCCCACTAGTTGTCACTATCCTAGGCCATGATGACCATGGCAAGGTGAAATTCTTCACAAATTAAAAAGACTTGGTATTGTGATGTAGTGTCTATAATTTGTGGCTCATTTAGCTTTGTAATTTTTTCATATGTGAGCTTGCAATTCAATTGAACACTTCTTAGCAATGTGTAACTGACATAAATTTTTAATCAAAAAAATTATGTGTTTCCCTATGTTGTGGTAGGTTATTTTGGGTCACCAAGGCAGTAGGATAAAAACAAGGCAATGTTTTGTTCTAGGCAAATGTTTGGCATTATCGAAATGATGTTATATCTTCTATTGTTACACTCATTGGTGTTGGTAAGGCACGGATTCTTCATATTTTTCCACTAATTAGCCTATTGTTTGATTAACTTTAGTATTATTTCTATAAAATTTTATGTATTGTCTATGCAAGCAAACAACAAAATAGGAAATGTTTTTTACTTTCTTTGCATGTAATCACAATTGAACCATTTACATGTTGGTAATGTTGTTTCTTTTAGATCTTCAATTCCTTCAAGCCTAAAGTAGACATTATTGTCATTTTTCTTTCCCTAACTATATCAATATTGACCCTATTGCATTTTTCCAATCTTAGTCCTTTTTTGCATTGATTTAGTTGTTTCAGAATTTGTGTTCCATGGATGTAACAATACTGTGTGCATTTCCATGCAATGCAAGTGGGGCAATTTTGGGGTTGCCATTATTAGACCCGGCAATAATCTAATCATCAAAGCAAGTCTTGAAAGTGGCTACTGGAAGTGTTTTCCCTCCTTTCATTTGACCATCATATGTTTTAAGAATGTTGAAAAACATCCATATTTGATGTAACACCTTGGTAGTCTATAGTTCAATTTACAAAAAACATCTTTTGTAACATTTTTTCCATAAGCTTCACTCTTGAAATCTTCCTTCATTGCAAGTTTTAATATTTTTCATGAACAAAAGGTCTTGATTTGTTTAGCTTACAAGAACTCATGGACATGAGTTTACCATAATCAATGTTTGGACTTGTTCATTAGAGCATGTTGCAAGTGCAAGGTGTGGAGGTATACAACCAAATCTTGCACCAATTGTTCAACTAACATGTTGCTAAATGCATGGCACATTGATAATGTTTAGTATACATAATTGCTATAGAAAGTAGGATTCACCCTTAAACCATTAATCACATGTGTTTTCAAGGGTTTGGATTAGTTGGTTTGTTATGTCATTAATACATGAAATCAATGTGCACGGAGTTCATGAATTGAAGGGTCACAAGATGGGGTTTACTGTTCACCTTAATGTGCACATTGAAATGATCTCTGTGAATTACAGTTTGGACATAATTTGAGTTATAATATTGTTATGGATGTATTCAAATATAAATGGTAATGGTAGTTGCACCCATAATCTATTTGGCAACTCCACCCCAAGGCATGAGTATCTGTATTATGTTTTTTTGACTTAGTTCTTTTAATGTTGTTTCCACTCCAAATGGATTTATGGATGCAAACCCTTTCACTCTACATAATTAAAAATTATTGTTGTGTTCTCAATTCATTGGTGGTGCATGGCTAACAAGTGGAAATCCCAATATTTGCATGCAGGTGGATCCATCGCTTAGTGTGAATGCAACCCATAATATTGGAGATGTAATGCATCAATAGGTGCACAAGCAACATCCAAATGTGATTGAAAGTTTTATCCACATTGGTAGTTATTCAACTCCTTATTTCATCAATTTTTTATCATTCCTACTTTGGATTTAAATTGAATAATTTTGTTGAAAAAAAGGAATGTGTCAATGTATCACCCAAGGATACTTTCACCCCCTTTGATTAATCCAAATTTTTTTTCCCTAGTCATGGGGTTTTAGTTTGATATTGCATTTGGTCTTGGAACTGGAATTGGAATTTTTAAAAAGAAAATGGAATAAAATGGAATAAAATAAAATAAAAATTGGGGGCTAATCTAAGGTTACTTGGAACCGATTAGGTTACTAAAACCAAATTGGAATCAAGTTTGGTTTTCAAGACTAAAATTAGATCACAAACTAAATTTTTTCAGGAATTAAAATTAAAACTAGATCCAAGGTTTTTTTTTTTGGAATTGATTATTGTGTGCTTACAATTAAAATAATTTCATATTGAAAAAATAAAAATATCTAAATATATATTAGATATTATATATATATATATAATTTTTTGTTTTTGAATCTTTCAAAAAAATTATGTTAGTTATTATAACTGTAATTTTGTATAAGGAATCAAAATGAAATATTAAGTAGTATAATTAATTTCAACTTTTGTTTATGGATAAAAAATATTTACATTTATTTTTAACAATGTTCATTAATTGCATTTGATTAAATTATAAACCATGTGATAATTTTTTAAGGTCATAGATTTCCTTTTGTCATGCCACATGGAAAAAGACTAATTTGTTTTACCATTTGAATGGTTTTTTATATTCATTGGGCATGAAATCCCCAAGTGCAAGTCACATGTGTAAGAAAAATTCATGCTAATTCTTTCTTTGAATATATTGCATTTATGGATTTAAAACAAAATATTGATGCATGACAATGTACACATGTTAAAAATCACCACCACCATATAAATTATCTTATTTTGAATTGTTGATTTTTTCTCAATTAAGTTTGTCTTGTGTAAGTTTTGTAATTGATGAGTAATTTTTAAAAATTATAGATTCCTATGGTTTCTCGGGGTACCCCAACCATGAATGCACCCATACATATTTTATATTGAAGTTCAATTGTGAAAATGATGAAATGAAAAATTTTTAAAAAAATTGTAAATTGGATTTGTGATTTTGTTGATGGAAAAAATGATGAACCTAGATTGACATTACTTTATCCAAAATGAGGATTAGATTTCAAAAAGTCAACCACATAAAATCTAATCAACATAACCCCTAACATTTAGACATAGCCCCCAACTTAACCCATGTCAAACTAAATCATATTGTAAACATAATTTGATAATTCAACAAACATTATCATGACAATGTGGTTTTGCAAACTTTAAAACAACTTTATGTAATTATTACATACATTCATAGTGAAAACCTTAATGAAAAAAATTCACACACAGAAAAAATCATAGAATAATGTGTTTTGGGTGCCTCATAAAAAACATATGTGCAAAAGAAACAAAATTGTCCTAACTTTTTACCAACATCAAAAGAAAAATGAACCATTAGGGGCCATGGCCTTACATTGATGGGAGGAAACATAATACATGAAGGGGCAAGGTTGGGAAGGATATTCATTAAAAGCAAAGGAAGTTTCATTGAATGGATGGGATGAAGTTTCTTTCACTTGTTGATAGAGAAAAAAAAACACAATAAATATTTACAAAAGCCCAAGCATGTTAAATAACAAGACTAAAGGTTGTTTTTGCTTCACTTGTTGGACCTTTCAAATTTCAATGACATTGGATGCATGGAAATCAAATGAGATTTTTTTTTTCACTTATGGAAAGTACAAATATAATATATATATATATTGTTATTCTTTACAAATTGAACAACCAAATTGACGCGCTCCCAATTCCCTAGTTAAACCCAAGATAGGTTTAAATTACTCACACAGCGAAATTGTGAGGAACTTGGGGCATGCTCCCAGCTCTCAGCACTAAAGGGGTGGAGGGGCGTGCTGAAGCTTCGGGTTGGGACTAGGAAGAGTGACAAGTTATTCACTTACTCGAACCTGCATCAAACTAACCAACAAGTTGGTTAGTTCACTTTCTGAAACACCTTTGGTGTTAAAATAAGTCGCATGCAATTTTGGACTCATTTGACTCACCACGGCCCGAACTCGGGGCAAGCCACCACCTTCCACCATATAGTATACTCTATGCCTCTCTGCGGCACCCACATCTGAATGGCTTTTTGTTCCGGGACTCCCAAGGAAGAGTCTCAAAACTGTCTCGATTTGGACTCTTAGGACTTTGCGAGGTCATAATTTTTTGCTCAGACCTACGATTGGGATGAGGTCTAAAGCAAAGTTTTAGCTCTCCTCGACAACTTTCCAACAATGTGTCGCACTCCACATGCGCACATCGGAGTCGGGTCAATTCCCGACTTTTAATGGTCGGGAGTCAAACTGCCAGTTTGACTTTGGCCCTTCTTTTTGCCATAACTTGTGTTGCAGATGTTCAAATGGCCCATGTGAGCCCATTTTAAACATATACATTTCAATAGCTTTTCAATGTTATAAAGAACACCTCAATGTGAGGTGTTTTGACCCCTACAATCGAACTTTGAAATTTTGGGAGTCCTAGAGGACTCCCAAGTCTCAACTTTGGGAGTGTGAATTTCATCCTCACACTCTCTCAAAGTAGGGTTGCAACACAAATTCTCATGGAAAAATGCATCATTCATGTTCCATACACACTTTGTGTTAGTTCATAAAACATAATTACCTCTAACACTAAGGTTTACATTATTTAACCAATAACAAATTATCAAAATGTTAATTTAACAATGCAATATTAACAATTATCCACACTTAAAAGTAAGTTAGGTATAACTTTAGTTTATTTAAATTAATTATGCTTTGACACGCACTTGTGTTTAGACTTAAAGTTAAAGTTTTGGCCAAAGTTTTGAATCCCATCATTGTGTAATGTTGCTCACCAGCCATTCATTGTTTCATCTTTGTGCGAAAGTGTCATTGATCTACATCTTGCAACTTTCATTGTTTTTTTTTCTTCATTTACAATTTTTGCTCGTTGTTTTTCATCCTCATATTCTCCCTCATTACACCGCTTTCTTCTTTCATTTTCCTTCTTTGAATTGTTGTGGTTCAATGGATTTCAAACATGTGATTTCTACAACACTTCTTGTGTTTTGATCAAATTGTTCCAAGGGATCTTGTTGCCACTAGATGTAACTTTCTAGCAACATGTGTTTGTAGCACTAGCCTTCAATTTTTTGTTGACATCTTTGTGTCTACATCAACATTGGCTTGCTTATAGCATGGGACTACTTGAAAGTAGATTTTTTTTCCATGATTTACTATGATATTGTTATATAAGGAGTGGAATTATTTAGATTATAGCTTGCAATAATTGTGATGGTTTTCCACATTTTAACTTCATATTTTCATGAAATTTGTTTCATTATTTTAAAGATTATTTAATGATGAAACTAACTTTAGGATACCATATTGCTCAACCTTATTGATGTAATCATATGTGACATGCCTATGTGCCATTACTATTATTTTAATCATGATCATGAGATTCATTTACAATTATGACTACATGACCAATATTTGTTTTGATAAAAAAGTAATTAAAATAGGTAGTTAGGTTCAGTAAGTAAGTAAGTAACTAGTTAAGTAAGCTAGGCTATTTAACTTGGTAGAAGCAGGTGGTTAGCTAAGTAACTAGGCTAGGTAGTCAAGTAAACAATTAAGTTAAAGACCTAGCTAGCTAGGCTAAATAGGTAAGTAAGGTTGTTAAACTAGGTTACCCAAAAAATAATCCTAGTTACATATGAATAATTGAATATTAAAATATGTGAGAAATAAAAAAAAACTTCACTTCTAATTCTTATGGTTGGACTTGGAATGAATCTAACTAAGCATGTATTTATCATGCACAACTACACAATACAAGTTCATAAACCATGTTTAGTCCATGAAAAATATGTAGCGGCAAAAACCACTTCAAAAAGGTTCCAATGAATGCAAGAAATTTTGTTGGCATCAAATTATATTTTGCCATGATATCATTAAATATGTTGACATGACAAAATATTTTTCCATGTCATCCAAGATCCTATACACATGATCAAAATATTTCATGAATATTTTATTAAGTTCATGTGCTTTTACTCATTATTCACACATTCACATTGTATCAATGTTGGCATTGATATGAGGTTTGGTATTGCTTCAAGTCATAACAACCTAATTAGTTCTTTGATACAAGTACCTATCTAGGGTTCCAATGTCTATTGCGAAAAACTAATATTGACCACATTAAGGTCTTTAATTTGTTAAGGTGGAACCAAAAATGGTGGCGATAAAAATCACACAAAAGTATGCCACATTCACTAGTACCTTATAAAAATTTTAAAAACATGTATCATAACAACATCAACCTGCATTTCTATAGTTTTAAAAGTAACTTGAACATCTTATGCACCATAAATTCAATAAACTATTGCATTATCCAATATATAAACTTGAAATTTGTTGAAGGATCATCTTCCTCAATGTTTTCACATGTCAATTGAGTTGTAACCTAATCTATATGCAAATGTAGCTCACAACCTTTTCCCAAATTGAATATGGCTTGGTAATTACCAACAACTTTTAAGTAGGACATAAGGCATAACACCACCCAAATACAAAATTATCCCATAAGTTTACCAAAATCTCAAGAATAAATTTGATTTCCACAACACCTTTGGTTTTTGCAACAACTTTAATGCACCCATGGATACTCACAAATTAAGTTTTTCATATCTTGACATAATTAGCCACTATTTTTTCATTTAAAAATGGTAAAACTAATTTTTTATTAATCCCTACTTCACTTGCTACATGTTCCCTAATCTAAGCTTTAGCACCTTCACATTTGCATCATATCCCCAAACTTTTCTATTATTCATTTGGATTACAACATTGAATTTAATTACAACTCCTTGATGTAGTAAAAGAAAAATTGAAAAATATTTTTAAGGTCTAACAACAACATTAGTGTTCAACATAAAACTATTGTAATCCAACATAATGCCTAATATGCAGACTAAATCACTTGCAAGACTTAACTTTCTCATCACCCAAAAATCATTTTCACACAATTTCAAAAAGTTTAGTGTAGAATTTTGGGTCACAAAGGGTTCTTGTCATTCACAAATTGGTTCCCAATTCAAGCCATATATTTATCCCAAATTTTACACAAATTCAAAGTTTTTTTCGTATGTGCAAAATTGACAAACCCAAAATAATAAAGTCTCTAATAAAATCGGTTTCCTATTCAAAACCAAATTTGTATTTCAAACTTGACATGTGCCAAGTTTCTTCCATCTGTGCATCGTTAACAAACCTCACCCCCCCCATCCCAAGATATTGGGTATAATAATAAGAAAAACACCTATTTTGAGAACCTTATGGAATTTAAGGTATTTATGACTAGTTCAAGAACTTATGGGGTTTTAGGTGCATGGCAAGGCAAAGGTAATTTATGGGATTTAAAACACTTGTTAGCAATTGGTTGATTAAATTGAATAAAAAATCTCAAAACATTTGAAGAATAGGCCTTTATCCTAGGTAAAACATTCGATGAACATTTTTAATGCACGTGGAGGTCACTTTATATTTGTGAATATCTTTCCTAAAAAAGTCAAAAAGATTATTCACTTACTCCACCATAGTGGGAGGGATCTTATGTCTACATTTTAAAGTAGTTGTAAGAACCTTCTTCTTTCTAGGCTTCATATTTTACATATGTTTAGGTTCATGATAACCTTTGCCTCATGCTTTACAATGCATAAAGATCTAAAAACCATAGATGGGGGACATTCCTAAGATATGAGGCTAGATTCAATAAAAGTATTCCGAATGGGAATGCCCCACTTTGGGACTTTACCCTACATGTTAAAACTTTTACACTTTGCAACAACGTAAATGGAGGGTGCCTTATATGTTGTAATTGAACATTAGTAACGAATGGGCAATTTGAAAAGTGAAACGTACATAGAGAGATAGGCATTTCACTTTCAAAATGCCTACATTACTTTTTTTTTAAACCATGATACATAACAAGTACTCACTAGGTATCATAGTAGAAAAAATAAAAAATAAAAACTACATGTTGATTTTTATGTTGTTTAACTCCCTTAGTTGTGGGCATTAGTGAAATCATGCCCGCCTCATCTCCACCTCGCATGGGCCTTTATTCCAATATTGCCCATGGCCTTGGGCATTATTCTTCACATAAAAACCTATTCCAAAACTTTTAGTGTAGTTGGAGGGCATTTTATTTAACATAATATTTTAGCGGGTGATTTGAAAAACAAAATGTTCACAAAAGTAGGCATTTCAGTTTTCAAAATTCCCACCCTCCTTTTTTTTTCAATGTGATGCATAGTTAGTATTGTAGCCCATAAAAGGTTTGAACTTATGAAGGTTAATTTTTAATTAAATTCATATTAACACATAAGCATGGTGTATAATTAAATTCTTGCACAACGTTCACCCATCATAAAAAGACCTTAGAAAAATGCAAGAAAACAACCTTACACATTTTTTTGATAGGGTCACTCATGTGTCTACAACTTGGTCTTTATATGGGCTACACCCATTGGGGAGATGCTTAAGAACTTTGTTCAATGGGAAATGCTCATCGAAAACACATACATCTTTTCTTGTGAACACTTTCACAATCAATAAAACACATAAGTTTAATATGGCATAAGTTTATTACACAAAAAACTTATCCAAAACTTAACAAAAATTAACAACGTGAAATTATGAAAAGAAAAATATATGTTCAACTCTCCATCCACAACCCCTTATATAGTACTAAAGGAAGAATGAATGGATTATTGTCTTCACTCATCCATGTCTATTAAACATTCCCATTCATTCGCAACAAACCATTAATAATATTACGTCACATATTATCACCTTCTTGCAAACAAGTCATTCAATTATTGAGAATCTTTGTCCCTAAAATTTAATCAAGTTCATATGATTCATTTCCAACTATTTAAAACTTAAAAAATAATTACTTAAATTATTCATATAAACCCAAGCTTAAGCCCTTAATCAAAGACCTTCAGGGTAAGGGCCCATAAATTGAATTATCTATTTTCATTCATGCCCTTCCTATTACTCTTGGGCTCCATTATTTTTAAAACTTATAACCTTTACCCCTAGTAACTTATTTCAGACTAATAATACCATTGGAAATAAACCAAAAAATATATTTAGAGGAAGTTTTTATGTTCAGTAAAGCCTTTCACTCCACAACTGGGTTTGTCAGATTGGGGCTTGCGTTTGGCTCACATCATGTGGGCCATTATTCCAATAAAGTCCATTGCCTTGAGCTTTACTTAACATTTAAAAATCCTCTAAGACTATGATGACACCTTGATTAGGGCCTTACACAAGACCTTACAAAATGTGTGAGACCTTGTACGGTGCCAATGTGACCTTATGATATATAACCTATCCTTAGTACACATTGAGCAAAATCTGATTATTTTTCAAGTTGCAAGAAACCCAAAACGGACCTTAGTTAGACCAAAAAATTTGTTGGGCCCTGCCCCCACAAGCACAGGGACTATTGCATCATTATAATATTTTTTGGTGAAATAACAAACAACCCTAAAAGGAACCTTAGTCACACCAGAAAAGCTTTTACTTTTATTTTCGCCGCTTGTTGACAAAGAAAATCCAATTGCAATTCAACCAAAGGATTTTTGTGGAAAGAAATGCACCAAAATCACCTGATTTTGAAGGGAAAACAAAATTTTGAAATTGCCATATTTTAGACAATAGGTTCCAACTTCCAGTAAGTTGCCAAAATATAATAGGATTCTTAAAATTTTCTTCTTTTCTTTTTGACCTATAGCCAAATTTGGCTGATTGCTCTTGTGGATGATCACCCAATGTGGCGACATGACAAGTTTGAAAACATAATCTCTTGGTGTTGTGTGGTTCTTTCAATTTATAAAGAAGCATTGGTTCAGTTCCAGTATTTTAAATATTTCAGAATCAGAGAACTATAGGTCCCCTTTGTTTTAAAAACATTGAAGGAACCAAAGGTTTTCATGAAAGAACCAGAAAAAAAACCAGTAGTTTTACAGCGGTTATTTGATTTTAAAAAAGGTTTTTGAAAACTGTGGTTAATATGTTAGAACTGGGTTATTTATTATTATTATTTTAAAGGTTTTGGTTTTTCTTTTTTTTGGGGGGGGGTGTGCTTAGGCTTTTGTCTCTTAGGGGTTTTGGGTGTAGTTTTTTTTTTTGGAATGGCTCCTTCTTTGTGTACATTGTTAATTTGAGATACCCCTTGTTTTCATTGTTCTGGCCTTTACATTTTGATTGACCTTTTGAGGCATGTTAAGAGTGTTCATCTTCTTGTTAACCTTGTTTGCTAGACTAATTAGGTTGTTTTATTTTTACATGTGTCTTCCTCTTTTGTGTTTTTTCTTAATTCTATTCCTTTTGCTTTTTAGGGTTGGCTTTGAGTTTAGTCTAAGACCATTTTGGGGCTATTTGAGTTTCGTTTCACATGCCTTTGTTTGTTTCATAAGATCTTTTGAGCCATCCATGACAAGGTCAGGCAAGTTTTTCATTTACCTTTTGACCAAATTGTTCGAGACTTGACAAACAAGTTAGCATGGTTCCTATTTCTTCTATTGTCCCATTAGTGTTTGTGTTATATTTAAAAAAGTCATTCAAGTCAACGAAAGGTTTTTGCTTATCTCAAGAGGTTTATCATGGGTGATTGGTTTTTTTTTAGGAGAAGTCTTCACGTGATTCATGTGCACCTCGTTCTCACCACTCATTGCAAGATTCTTCAATCAACCGTCTAATGTCTAAATTTAGGGAGAGTCGGTGAATACAGTTGTGTTGTCAAAACTTTTGAACCCATGACACTAACTATTCCTTTAGATGACACCATTATTGCCATGTGCCAATTGCACCCCCTTCCTTCAAACCTTGTCCCTCTGCTTATTTTTTACTATTAGCCTAAAAAAATATTTATTTTAGATAGGACTTTGGTTGCTTAAGCTTTAACCACTACTCCCGATTTGTCTTCGTGTGAACTTTCTGGGATGGTATATAAACATCCCATACTAGAAGACCCATCCTTAGGGTTTTCAGAATTATTCCAAGTTATTGTTGTTATTGCTTGTGGGGATATCCCTAGTTTAGTGGTCCTTGTGTTGGGGGCTAATAAATTGTTGGTAATGGCAAAGAACATTGGTGGTCTTTGTCTTATTATCGTAGGTGAGGTGTTTCTTTAACTTATTAATCGTTCCATTGTCCTATAACTTTCGAGGCCGTTTCAAAAGGACCTATCCCCCCATTAGTTTGGAATATCAACCCCTGGAAGCTGTGAGGCCATCTTTTTTGACATTCGAACCTTCTTCGACCTACACCGTAATTGGGCCATGATGTAAGTTGATGTTGAAAACGTTTTTTATAATGTTTTTCAAGCTACTATTTTTAGAAAGTTATATGATGTTAGGGGCCTTTGGCAAGCATTATCCCCTTTACCATGTTGTTTTATGGTGTTAATTTTTCATTTTATTATTAGCATGGGCATCATGTGCAGGGGGTCACCATTATTGAATCATCTTTAGGCATGAGGCAGGGTGAACCCCTAGGAGGTCCTTTATTTGCTTTGGCCCATTATTGAGCTCTTTTAGAGACCATAGCATGGGCCCCCAATTACATTTTTCCATCCCTAACAAATGATACCCACATCGTGGGGCCTATGAATGGAATTATTCATGCCTTTAACCACCTTTTGACCCAATAAACCTTAGTTGGGCTTAGGGTCAAAGTGACAAAGTGTAAGCTTTGGAGTCCATCAATGTTCTTTCTAGGCATATAAATTTTTTAAGGCTGCACTTTGGTCACATATGATTTATACATTTTGGGTGTGCTAGTGGGTTTTTAGGACTTTACCATGCATTTTTTAGATGAGGTTTTATTTCATGACTTGACACATATCAATGATATTCCTTTCCTTGGAGACGCCCAAGTTGATTTGGGCATTTTGTCTTTATGTCTAATTCATTGACCTTTTTATCTCACACGGACAATACCTTTTTTTTCTTCCTTCTTGTATTTTTTGGCAGGTTTCGACAAAAAATTTATGCTAGTATGTGAGGACATTATGGGTCCAGGATCATGGGAATCTTTTCAAAGCCCTTTAGCGAAACGTCAAGTTCAACTACCAATATCCTTTAGTGGTATGGCCTTTTATCTATGGAAGATTATGTCCCATTTGTTTTTATAAGGAGTTAGGCTTTGGTGGTTCCATATTTGTGTTCTAGGTTTCATATTTTCAATAGACCCATTTTGGAAAAATATGTTTCTTAGGTTGACGGGGGCCCACATTTGTTTTAGTCATGTTTACGTGCATGGTGAAATGGCCTTCTTCCTGTAGCTATGGAGATACACCTTTCTTTTGAGAATCTGACAATTATCGACACCCTAAATTTACATGCATCTTTTATGGACATCCACCACGACACACCCTTTAGGTTTATCTTGGAGGATGACTCCGTTTCTTTAGAATCTAGAACCCGCATTTGTTTTTGTTCGAGTAAAGGGGTAGGGCTATGGTTGATTGCTAGGTCATTTATTCGTTTATTTTGCATCACACACTCTACTTTCACCTTAGCGTTGCGTTTTTGTTTTAATTTGATTTAAGTTTCAACATTTAGTCTTTTCACGTGTGAGTGTGGACATAGGTTGGATGCATTTGGCACACATTTAGCTCATTGCCCATTTGGAGGTCAGTGGATAACCACACATGACACCATTTGAAACATCATGTATGCCTTCATTTGAAAGAGTGGGCATGTTGTACGGAGAGAACATTGGTACGACTTTATGTCAAGAGTTTCATTACGAGCCGATCTTTAAGAGGACCAGGTTTTCATTGTCAATGTGATGGTTATTAATTCGACATGGGAGATGGTGGCTTCAAATGTCATTAGCCAACCAACAAGTGTAGTTGTGAAACTTAGCGCCATTATTAATATCCACAAGTATAAAAGGTTTCATGAGGGGCAACATTTTATTTCAATGGCCATGGAGGTGCACGGTGCACCCATGCATGATATGGATTGTTTTTTTAAGGAATGTGCCCGTTTGTTCCACGATAGGCAATTGAAAAATCATTTATCCTTGTCTTTTTACATTCGAAATTTCAGGCAACATGTTAGTATTATTTTTTATAGAACTTTAGCTTCTGTTATAAAAAAGAAGATTGAGTTAGGGAGTGATGTTTGTTTGAGACCTCCCATTACTATTAGATCTCACTATTTGCATGTAGGCAATATTAGAGGGGTCGTGGGTGAGATAGCTTATTAACACGAAAAGGATTAGCTCTTTCCCTTTTTTTTTCGATTCCTGCGAGTTATGCGTCTTTTGGCCTTTCTTTGGCCTTCCTTTTTTGTCTCCCCTGTGATGAATTTTGTGAGATTTTGAAGTTTTCCCAAAACAGTGGATATATTGTCGATTAGATCCGGTTCTTTAAGTTGCGCTTGAGAACCGCAATTATGGATCCTGTTCCTGTTTCTAATAACCGCCCAACTCCGACAACCACCATCCCCAAAGAAAGGACCCTGCTGTTTCAGGGACGCGCTGCTGCTTTCCATGTAACCCGTGATATGGCGACCCGTGGAGGAATTAGGGTTTGTCTCTTCCTGTTTGGGACCGCCCCCCCCCCGCCCAACGCGCGTCTAGATTTCATCTCGCTCGCGTTTTTCGTGGATCTAGAGATCGCGCATCGCCGCGTCTTGCAACTTCCATGTTCTTCTTGTTATTGTGTAGATTTTGCAGCGTTGCGAAGGAAACCCGGAATGTTATATTGAAGAGTGGAAGAAGGAAATTTGAAGAACGGAGGGAGAGGAGAAGCTCGTGAAACGGAAGAAAAAGGCCGGTTGTGTGCAGAGAAGAGGAGGGTGAGAGCCGGAGTAGTAGTTCGCGGGCGTAACTTAGATGAGCCAGGGCGCAAACGGAGTGTACCTATTTCGAGTGGGTTTTACAAGGTTAAGGGAGTATCCGAATTTGCTTTTGCGGCAACGGATTTTCTAGGTTTTTTGGGAAGTAGGATAAACAGGGTGAATAGAGATGCCGTCGTATGCGGATGTGGATCGACAGATAGAGCAGCTAACGGAATGCAAGCCTTTGTCAGAACTGGAGGTGAAAAACCTGTGTGAGCAAGCGCGGTCCATCCTTGTGGAGGAGTGGAATGTGCAGCCTGTGAAATGTCCGGTGACGGTGTGTGGCGATATTCATGGTCAGTTCCATGATCTCATCGAACTCTTTCGCATCGGTGGAAAAGCGCCCGACACCAACTACTTGTTCATGGGTGATTATGTTGGTCGGTTCTTTGCCTTTGCCCTTCTTGCATTTTCCTTGACCTATTTCATGCTAACTCTTCTTGTTTCTTGTTCGGCATTTTTCCAGTGTAGCTGGCATCTCCAAAACTCTACAGTTTGCGGTCCACGATTTCAGTTTATAGTGTTGAAGTTGTCTCCACATCTTGCCAAAATAACATCTTTTCTTTTACCTGACATCGCAGATCGAGGCTATTACTCTGTTGAGACTGTGTCACTGTTAGTGGCACTCAAGGTGCGATATAGGGATAGGATCACAATCTTACGAGGAAACCATGAAAGCAGGCAGATTACACAAGTGTAAGAAGCTCCCCATGGACACTCAATAACTTCTGCCCTTTTCTATTGCAAAAACTTAGTACTAGGGTTTGGTTGTCACAAGGAGCTGGTTTTTGCAGTTGACGAAATGACAGGCCCCTTCCTTCTGGTTTTTTTCAAACAAGCAAAAATTGTAGCAATTGTGGCAGTGAAAATACTTCTGGATTTGCAGTAAGATGTGTTTGAACAATTTGGGGATGGTGCTCTCAGCCAGAGCTTTTCTTTAGACAGTTTCCCTTGCTACGTTGGCTAGAACATGAACATCAGCAGTGCAATGTCAAGCCATGGGGGAGTGTGTTGGTTGAAACTGCCTGATAGCATATGTTTGTTAGGTATATCTGGATAATGATCTGCAGATACCCTAGAATGAGTTTTTCTGATGATGAGAAGTTTTAGTGGGTCCACCTCAGCAGGAAATTGAATTTGATGTGTAATTGTGTCCTCTTTGGACTGCAGTTATGGTTTCTATGATGAATGCTTGAGGAAATACGGCAATGCTAACGTATGGAAGTACTTCACAGACTTATTTGACTACCTGCCCCTCACAGCACTCATTGAACATCAGGTATGGATGTTAGCTCAAGAAATCTGCTGCGGTTTGCAGTCTTCCCTTATCCTCTAATGGGGGTCACGGAGTGTTTTTCAACTTGATGAATTACTGAAGGTTATCTTTTTTACATCTAGCATTGGTTGCTCACTGAAAACTTCTTTTCTCCAGATATTCTGCTTGCATGGTGGCCTTTCACCATCACTTGATACACTTGACCATATACGAGCTTTGGACCGCATACAAGAGGTTAGGATTCTTCAAATCCCTTCTGGTTGGTGCTTTTAAAATATTGAGCAAGTATCTCATATGCTGTCTTTATTGTTTGATTTTAACAGAGGATTACAAGCAACTGCCCAGTTGCCTGCATCACTCCATTTGACTATTTACATCTATTAAGTAAAAGCAAATTGATTGGCTCCGTCAAGAACTCTGTTCATGGACAAGTACTCAAACTGGCCATTGTTTTACCTTGCAGGTGCCACATGAGGGGCCCATGTGTGATTTGTTGTGGTCAGACCCAGATGACCGATGCGGTTGGGGTATCTCCCCACGAGGAGCAGGATACACATTTGGGCAGGACATTGCAGAGCAATTTAATCACACGAATGGACTCAATTTAGTTGCTCGTGCCCACCAGCTGGTCATGGAGGGTTATAATTGGTGCCAGGTCTCATATATTACCATGCTTTACTCTGTAGTTATGTTACCAGGCAGTTGCTAAGAAAGGGAGATTCAAAATCCAACAATGTCCTGTTTGTTGGACGCCACTTGTTCAATCTAACTGTATAGGAAGTGTGCATTGTTTGGATGAACACTGTTGAGGGAAAGAGCCTCTAAATTAGGCATAGATGTTTATGATCTATTTCCTGCTCATCTGGCATTTTATTCACATGGAAGCTGCTTATCATGTGCACCATAAGATTCGGGTTTAGGTTTTTTGAGCTGAGTGTGAGCTGACACATGGTTTGGGGGTGGGGGGGAGGGGGATGGAATGCAGGAAAAGAATGTAGTGACAGTGTTCAGTGCACCCAACTACTGTTACCGCTGTGGGAACATGGCAGCCATCATGGAGATAGATGAAAACATGGGCCGCTCATTTCTGCAGTTTGAACCAGCTCCACGACAGAGTGAACCAGATGTAACACGGAAGACTCCTGACTATTTTTTGTAAAACATAGCTTGTTTGATGTCTGGCTCCTGTAGCTCACTCACATAGTGCTGTGCTGTATAGTTTCCCCACTATAACGCATTCTTTTGAAAAAAGAGGGTCATTTGTTCACCCTCTGTTATTAGGTATGTTGTTCTTTGTGCTTGAGAAGTTACCATTGTGGTTTAATGGCAAGTTTGGCTGGAAATTATGCCATGCATCCATACATGCAGCTCTTGGAAATATACAAAGCCTTTGTTTGATCTCCTTTTGATGAATTTTGGTTTTTCTCTCGCTGTGTCTGGATTGGAATCTTTGGTTGGAACAGACCATCACATCCTAGAGTGCATGATTTTAAACCCCATTCTAAGCAACAAGTAAAAAGGTTATCATGTTTCTGTTTTACATATTGACTAGAAAACCTCATGTTTGTGACTTAATCTTGAGTCTGCATCTCCAAGGTCTACCCAATCATCAACAGAGACAAGGTTCAGTTTGAGAAGTGTTTAGTGTGGAGCTCTCTCCTGGTCTTAAGAGAGACATGATGTTGGCTGTCTAGACTTGGTGCTTACAAACATTGAGCCTCAGCTCTAGATCTTGTCATATGTGGATCACTGCTGACAGGAAATGTCAAATTTCTTCAGGCTTTCAGGGTCTGGAAACTGGGCTTTGAGCATGCAACTGCTTCGGAAGGTAACCCTTGACCAGTATGCAAAAGCTGCAAAATAGGGTTTGTGAAAACCTTTGTACCAATTGAGTCCCACATTGCTGGGTGCAGTTGTGCAGCTAAGACTAAATGCGCAATCACCGATTCTCAACAGATCTGTTAAAAGTATGACAGTGAGGTTCAAGTGAAGGTTCTTGGATCCTACCTAAGAAGGGCATGTCCTTGTAATCCTTATGTCAAGTTTTGATCATTATACAAGGTTGATGGGCTCTTAACAATTTCACTTAGATTTATTTATGGTTTCCAGTCTCCTTACTACACTACTCTCCTTACAGTATATATTTTTATGTCTTATTGTAGCATGTTTTAAAGTACTAATCATCATTTTTTTGCATTTGCATGCTCTTGAACACAGATCATCATCATCTTTTGGCTTTACGACCAGGCTTTTTCTTTTTCTTTTTTTTCTTTTTTTTCAATTTTGTGATTTAGACACACAGGGATCATCCACAAGAGGAATTAGCCAAATTTGATGATGCACAAGGTTGGCGTGATGTACTAGAAGAAGAGGAAGAGGAGGACAAAGAGGACGAGGATGAGCAGCAATGACAACAATATGTGGCTGAAGACAATGAGCTACAGCACCAGGCTGAAGAAGAGATGAAGAAGGGAATTTTTCAGAATGGAAGAACAGCGAAAGATGCTGCTATGGTAGACAGAGGAGAAGGCAAATGTCCACAAGCACTGCCTTCGAAGGAAAAAAAATCTTCCAGTACAGGGTTAGTAGTCAGAGTCCCTTAGCTCCCTGCTCCAGCTTTAGCAATGAGGGTCGTCTAGCACCAGATGTACCAGAAGATGTGTAGTTGATGTGCTTAGATGTGCACTGGATGGATAGGCAGACATTCTCCTCCTCCTTGTCCTCCTTCTGTAGCTAATACTGTACCCATTCACTTATGGAGGAAAGATCTTCATTGGTGGCCTCTCCTGGGACATTTCTACAGGTATGTAGCAGATCCTATTCTACCTGCCTAGCATTCTTTCTCTTGCTAATTCTTTGTGGTGGTCCTACTTATGCTCTGCAAGATACTCTGGTCCAGAATCATATGTCAACAATGCTTGCTTGCTTGCATGTTCCTCTTTGTTTGTGTGTAGAGATTGTATGTATGCATCTGAGAGTTGTTTCTTTGTTGTGGGTGCGAGGGCAGCTGCTATTAAGGCTCTTTGTTTAGCCTTTTGTTTGTTGTTCTTGCACTAATACCTTTTTTTCAAAACTCTGCACAGACCATCTCACAAGCCACTTCAAGAAGTATGGTGAGATCATTTGTGGGGGGGGTTATGTATTGCATCATGACTTGCTTGCTGGGTAGTCTGCAGGGTATTATTTATGTCCTCACATAGTGTTTTTATTTATAGCAGCACTCATTCACTTGTTTCTCAGCCTTCTGTATTCACAGAAAAAAATTATGTTCTAGAGTATGGGAGAGACAGAAACACTAGTTAGTGGTGGAATGGGTATCATGCTCACTAGATGTAGCTGGAGGTGGAGACCAAAATCTCAGTTCCTTGTGAAAGTATGGGTGCAAGTAAGGGACCAAAGACTAAGATCTTGTTGGAGGCATTCCTCCTTCTATTACACATGGTATGTAGAATGTGCTGTCAATGGCATTTAGCTTTTCCCCTCCCCTTTGTCAGTCTACTTGAAGAGAAAAGAGAACAGTAGCAGCAGATACTCATGTAGTTTTATGCTGAACACACCCACCTGATAGAAATGGAAACCCTCCCCCTCCCCCTCCTAATAGATGCCTCAACAGAAGAAGAATCTTCTGATGTGTAGTTGTGAATGTGAAGCTGCTGAATACATATTTTGGCCAATGCTGACAAATTTCTTATAATTTTTTTTCCCAATCTTTGCAGACAAATTTTGGCGCTATTTTGCTGGATTTGGAAATGTGTTGGAGCATCAAATCATGCAGGATCATAGTACTGGCCGCTCTCATGGGTTTGGATTTGTAACCTTTGACAGTGAACAGACTGTTGAGGATGTTCTCACCCATGGGAAAATCTGGAACTTGGGGAAAGCAGGTGAATGATGCTCGTGTTCCATGAAAGGATTCCTGAAGTTCTATACCTTCTTTATGGAGGACACTACACTTACCTTCAAATTGTTGTTGTGGAGATTCAAATGCAATTTTATAAATCTATATTTCTTTCTGCCTGTATGGGTATTATGCAGGTGGAGATTAAAAGAGCAGAACCTAAGCAACCACTTCAGGCCAATCCAGGGTATGGACCTGGGGCAAGAGGAGGAGATGACGGTGGTGGCTACAATGGTGGTGGTGGTGGAGTGTATGCAGCGTACTCTGAGGGAGCAGCTTATGGAGGCATGGGTGGCAGAGGAGGCTATGTAAGCTATGGCGGTTCATACAGGTCTGGAGGAGGAGGAGGTTATGCTGTAAGAGCAGGAGGATATGGAGGTGGTGGTTACAGCAGTGGATATGGTGGAGCTTGCATGTATGGTGGAGGAAGCTATAGTGGTGGTGTTGCTCCAGGTGTCGGCATTTATGGAAGTGGTGGCATGGGTGGTGGAGGATATGGAGGCTATGGCTCAGCTGGAGGATGTGGCAGTGGTTTGATGGGAGTTTATGGAGATGGAAGTGATTGCCATGCACGTATGGGTGGTTATGGTGGAAACAGTGGTGGAGGATATGGAAGCAGTGGCTATGGTGCAAGCTATGGAAGTAGTCGAGGATATGGCAGTAGCAGCAATGGCTGACATTATCCTTACAGCAGGAGCTGGTTTTCTTTTCCAGTGGTATGTACCATAGTGCATTTTCATTAGGCAAATATACAAGAAGAGCAAGCAAAAGGTTCTGTCCAGAAATTTGTGATCTTCATGTGCAAATTCTTTTGCAAAAGGTCCAGTTTGTTTGTGAAAATGATGTCTCAGCAGCCTTTGTTGCAGAACATTTTTTTGTGTTGGAATTTCAAAATTGCTGCTGCTGGTTCTACACTTTCAGTGCAATTCTGGGTGTTTCTCATTTTATTTGACTTCCATTTCCCTTTCACAATTCGCTGAGCCTTACCATCATTTATGTATTGAGAGAATAGTTGCTTTGTAGACAGCACTTTACAGTATCTTGAATGATAAACCTGGTGTGTGATCAACTTTATTTTTGTGTCAACCATGGCAATGGATCAAATCCCTGTAGCTCATACAGAAAATGGACACAAAATCTCAATACAGATTGTGATGCAAAAAACCAAAGACAAAACCAAATTAAATTATTTCTTTCCCATTTCTCCTTGCTCTCCAATACTGGTGTGCTGTATTGGTATTCTTCAATTTTTGTATATTGGTTATTTAAGGTCCATGGACAGGTGTGTTACAAGAATTGGCACTGCCCCTGCCCTTGGCTGCTGCCTTAGGCAGGCAGCAAGTTCCCCTAAACATGAATAGAAAAAATGGCAGGCCCTTATGAAGATGTAAAAGCTCACCCAGAGGAGATGTAAGATGACCATTGTCAAGAGGGAATCATACGGATTTAAGGTGGCCTCTTAATGCATTGTGAAATCTCAGCGAGGTCATCATGTTGTTATCAAGGTTAACATCTTGTGTGATGAGTGTTGGTCGGCATACTGCATGATGATTGTTGCTCTCACAATTTAAATCTGGCATGATGGGTGTTGTTCTCATTGTTGACATCTTGTGGTTGATATCTTCCTACATGCGCTCGTGATCCTCCCCTTGTGGAGCTTCAACATTCTTTATTAAGCTTCTATTGCACAATGGAGGGAAAGATGGGAGAGGAAAATGAAGATGAAGGCACGAAATACTACATACAACGCAGATGTAAGTTTTTCCTCATGATGTTATAAATTGAGTTAGTTGTCTTTGATTGATGGACTTGGAATATGTCTATAGAACATATGTTTGCTTCCATAATTTAATCTCGATGTTGCAATTGGCAAATCCTATTTTAAGAGGTATGCAATTCGAGCAAATTTTGAAGGTCACATAGGCTTCACTTCTCTAGTTTGTTGCCATGTTTGCATGTCACAGCAAGTGTGCTTGCTACAGTTGGAGAAGTTCTAGGAGTCACCAGCATTGTGGTAGTCCTTGGATGCTAGGATTGAACAAAAGATTTTGAATGGATGGAAGATTTTTAGACCAAATCTTCTATGGACGTTGTTTAACCTAATTTGAAAAGTAAGTTAATGTGTGGTTTGTTTATGCTTCCATGTGTTTTGTGTAAAGTGCAAGAAATGAAATGAAGCAACCCTAAATCACATTCACACCAAAATGAGTTTAAGGAGTTTGGTAGGAAAATTCATGTTTTTAATTGTGTGGAAGTTCAAAATTGAAAGGAGAAATATAATGGTTTGAAACCTTCCAACTTTGAACTTTTGTAATTTTTCTTATTGAGTGCTTTAGTATTGGACATTGATGACAAGTTACGAGGCTGAAAAAGCTTGGTACCTATTCCTTGCCCCTCATTAACTAGATGTTCATAATTCTATTGAATTGGGCCTAAGCGAAGCCCTTGTCATTTGCACTACCCACAAATAAAAAAAGACATTTAGCACACTTAAATAAGGGTAATCTAGTTACTTTATCGAATATGACATGAAAGTTCAAGGAATACATGTTTGGTTGAATGTATTCATTTCTTGAGACAAATATGTTTGTTGCAAAACGTGCACTATAATTGGTTATTATATTATTATAGTTGGCTATTGTGATTTTTTTCCTCTTAATAATGTTATTATACAAGCTACCTTTACTCATATTATAGACTAAAAGTTCCATAACCACCTATAAGTAACAAATGTAAAAGCTTTCAAATCAACCAATGTTGATGATGCATGTTTTCCATTGCAAATTGAAACTTATGTCCAAATCATGAAATTGTAACCGAACATGGGGTGACCGAACAACGTTGCTATTCTGATCCTGATCCTGATTTTGTTTGCACCATCACTTGGTTGGTGACACATTACTTCTCATCACTAAGATGTTGCATGGCGGCTGCGTTGGTTTGATCATGGAGGCTCACCACACTTGAAGATGACGACACAGAATTATGGCAAAGGAGGTGCTGGCATTGATGGTTTGAGGCGGTTGGAATGCAGGACGACAATTCAAAGAGCATGCGGCTAAACGTTGAAACGGGGATCTTGGAAGTTCGAAGATGACAACGGCAATTGAGGTTGGGTCCGGAGGAGTTTGGAGAGGTAGAACAGGCTAGGCAGTTCAAGAATTGTATAGAGAGGAAGTAGGAGAATTTTCGGAGAGAAAGGGAGAAGAAGTGAAGGATTTTTGAGCAGGAGCTTAGGAGAGTGCTAGTTACTGAATTTCTTCCGCTGCGTTGGTGACTAGAGGATGGCTAGCTCCTGAGTTTGGTGAGAGTCAGATCGTGAGTGAGGATCGAGGTTGTAGACCGGGGAGGCTTGGGAAATGCATAGGATAGGCAGCTCAAGTGGTCTGCTTTTGGGGGGAACTCGATCATAGACAGAATAGTTGTCAGACCACTTGATCAATGTTCTGGGAAAGTGGATGCTTGTGTTGGCGAGGACCTTTTGTGAAATCTGAACTATGAATTTTTATCCTGGAAGTTTTGAGTAGGAAGTGTGTCTGCAGAGGTTCGGGCAAGTTTGTTGTGCTCCAGTAATGAATCTCTCGTTTGGATCTGGATCAATGATGTTGCTAATGCTGTTCCTTTGATGTGTGTGTACCTAATGTTTGCTCTGTTAGAAGCAAGTAGAGCTAGAGGGGTCTGGTTGTTGGTTGGTCCCTCTCTTTTTGGTATTAGAGCAAGTTGGATCCAAAGGGATTCGGTGTAACATATGGGAACCCAGGTGTGATGGTAGTCAGGGAAACATGTCCTCGACTGGTGCAGATGATATAGAGGAGGAAGAACTAGTGCAGGAGACTCGTGAGCAAGGAATCGTTCGTAGGTTCGACTTTTACACTACTCAGGGTGTAGTGCCACCGAGAGGGGCTGTGGTATTGCGTTCCTTGGGTTTTGGTGTAATAACTATTGTAGGAATAGACCCCGATCAGGCCAGAGTAGGAGATATAGCGATCGAAATAGCTCACAGTGGTTTTTACACCTGAGCTGAGGTCTAGGTGAAAGTGAGTAATGGAACCAGGGGGTGGGTGTCCATCTCGCAATTTCAGACGCAATATCACTACACCACCTACCTTGCGTAGAGTGACGCCAATGCTTGCTGAGAGGCGGTGCAATGTGCCTAGACTGGGAGACATTTGGATCCCCAAGTCGACTCCCTCAACTAACCATTTTCCTAGATTTTACATACCTGGTGTGGAGGACCTGTTCCAGGTTGGAGATCGCATAGTTCGTGTGGAGCATTCCGGAACAAGGTCTCGTCTCATAAGCTAGCGGGTTTGGCTCGATTCGTCATCGAAGTGGCAATTCCAGCTGGAATCCACAGATGAGCAGTGTTTCTCCATATTCCCATCAGATTTTGAACCTTTGACACCCATAGCTGAGGGCGCTCAGTCTGAGTTCGATCGATGACTTAGGCAGAAATTGTTCTTTCAAAAGTTAGAATCGTTGCAGGAGCCAAGGGGCGGATCAATTTTGTTTTTGTGTTTTGAAGGTCTGTGTGTTATGTGGAGCGTTGCATCTTGTTTCTCTTGTTGCTGAAATTTTGAAAGATGACTAGTCCCCAGGGCATGGACGAGTTGTTTTGGGGAAGGGATCATGAGGACGTCAATGACTGGGCGGAGCGTCTCACGATGGCGGCCGAAGTGCGCGATCTCAATGCTGACAAACTTTTCAAGATCGCTAAGCTTAATTTGCGGGGT
>Ga0116227_10005638_pt1 | contig 26199 bp, 14 predicted proteins | sample S1TSphgellanicum_FD_89693 | JGI IMG/M metagenome (GOLD analysis project Ga0116227, IMG submission 89693) | Host-associated microbial communities from peat moss isolated from Minnesota, USA - S1T2_Fb - Sphagnum magellanicum MG | ecosystem: Host-associated > Plants > Peat moss > Unclassified...
ATTAATATAATAATCACAATAACCATTAATAGAGTAACCACCAATAACCACAATAACTTATGGTAATTTAGTCATTAATAACCATTAATAGAGTAACCACCAATAACCACAATAACCTATGGTAATTTAGTCATTAATAACCATTAATATAATAATCACAATAACCATTAATATAATAACCATAATAACCATTAATATAATAACCACAATAACCATTAATATAATAGCCACAATAGTTAATAATATAATAGCCACAATAAAAATTAATAGAATAACTATTAATAGAATAACCATCAATAACATTAATAAAATAGCCACCAATAGCCATTGATATAATAGCCACCAATAGCCATTAATATAATAGCCACCAATAGTCACTAATATAATAACCATTAATAACCACCAATATCTACCAATAGAATATGCACTAATAACCACCAATAGAATAACCATTAATAACCATTAATAAAATAATCATTAATAACCATTAACAAAATAATCATTAATATCCGCCAATATAATAACCATTAATAATTAATAATAACCTTAACAAAAGAACAACCAATAACCACCAATATAATAACCACCAATAGTCATATATTAAAATTTCTTAGAATTGCCAAAAATAATTTAGGGTGAAAGAATATATAATAAACAAAATGAACTTAAGATGAAATAACCTACAATAATCTAAAATTATCAATAATATCATAAGGTGAAATAACCTTCAATAACCAAAAGTAACTAATAATAACTTCACATAGTCGAAAATAACTTAAGATGAAATAACTTAAAATAACCTATAATAATTGCAAGTAACCTAAAATGAAATAATTTACGATAATTAAACATAGCATATAATAGTTTAAAAAACTTATAATAGCTGAAAATAGCCTAAGGTGAAATAGGCTAAAATAACCAATAGTAACATAAAGTAGCTAAAAGTAATTTAGAATAATTAAAAGAAACAAATTTTTAAAATAATAACCATAAATAGTTGTAAATAATGTAGGGTTAAATATTTTAGATTAATGAAAAGTAGCCTTATAATAGTTGAAAATAATTTAACATAGGTAATATTATTATATTAGCAAAAATATTATCCATTTATTAAACAATTTTTTCCCCTAAAAGAATGGAATTGAAATGTTATTTTATAATGATATTCAAATTTTTTTTTGTTGAAATGATTCCACATTTTCAAATTGAAATAATGTCATTATGTACAATTGAATTTTCAAAAAAGGTAGATTCGAATTATTTCATTTGGACAAAATTTCAATAAGATGTGAATTTTCAAAGTTTATGTTTTTGTAATGTTTAAAATGAAATATTTAATAAATAAAATGCAATGTAACATATTATCATAACAAGCAGGGTGATTCAATAGTAGGGGTGTTTGCCTCCATTCTGAAGGTTAAGCCTCATAAGTGGTGTGTGTGTGGTGAATCATGGTAAGTTGATTGATTATTTTTATATTTAATTTCCTAGATTATGTGCCTAGTTTAATTACATGGCCTGCGTATTTAGGTTAAGTTTTAACCTAACCTAAGTAGTGACACATGTCAATAACTCATAGGCTAAAAATCATGAAATTATTAATAATATTTTATATTAAATAATTTAAATTTCGTTGATTTGCATGTTGCCTAATTAATTAACTAACAAATGAATGGCTTGATAAATTTGTATTTCACTTTAGAATAATTTTGTTTCATTAGGTATTAATGAACTAATTCACTATTCATAACAATTAGACCCTATTCACTAGGGGTTGATTAGTTTCAACATGGTAAAAATGTACAAATTCACTAAAAATCTCATGAAACCTAGAGTGAATTAAGACACATTTTGGTGTAGTGCGAGCAAATTTTTTTCTCTAACCTAAAAATGCAAAGTCTTATAACCTAGTACTATCCAATGAAAAAATGGTTTAATGATTGCTGCAAGTTATTGAAAAAAGGCTATGGAAACATCTTGTAGACATTAAAGACTTAAAATGTTGTGAATTTGTTGTTTGTGTAATGGTTATTTTTTCTCTTTCATAGATTTTTAAGTGTATGTTGAATACTAGCAAACATTATGATTGGGTCTTCCTCATTGCTTTTGGAAATGTAACAAAAACTTAGATTTTTGTAGAATTGTTTGTGCAAATATTTTGAGTTGATTATTATATATTTATCTAAACCCATTTTCAAGATCTAATAAAATCAATTGGTCTAATACAAGAATGACTAATTGCACACGTACATGTGGTGTTCATTTTAGTTTTGTTAGAACCAACATAATGGTCACCTTCAAACTATTATTTTGGATTTTTTCTCTGTAATCTATAAATTTGTAAATAGATCTTTTAAGTTGGTAAGTTTACATATGTGTCTTGTGGACAAGAAGTGATCCCTTGATGCATTGAAAAGGGAGATCAAAATAGGTGATGGTTTTGTTGGCTTTACCCATAGGGAAGATTCTATGCATTCATGTAGGATTTGGACTTGGGGATAAAATTTGGGCTCACTCATTGGTCAATGCGGAAATCACAAATGTTTAGTTTTTAGTATTCAAACATTTTAATTTTCAATATTCAATATTTAAACATTTCAAATTTCAATATTCAATATTCAGAGATTTTAGTTTTTACTATGTAATATTAAGACATTTCAATTTTTAGTATTCAATATTCACACTTTTCAATATTTAGACATTTCAATTTTTAATTTTCAGTATTCAGACATTTTAGTTTTCAAATTTTCAAATTCCTTACAAACATTTCACAAAAAATTTCAAATTTCAGTTTTCAATTTTCAATATTCAGTATTCAGAAATTTTAGTTTTTAATATTCAATATTCAGAGATTTTAATTTTTACTATTTAATATTAAGACATTTCAATTTTTAGTATTCGGTATTCAATATTCACACATTTCAGTATTTAGACATTTCAATTTTTATTTTTCAGTATTCAGACATTTTAGTTTTCAAATTTTCAAATTCCTTACAAACATTTCACAAAAAATTTCAAATTTCAATATTTACACATCCAAATTCAGACATTTCAATTTTCAAAATTTAAAATCTAGATGCTTACATAGAGATTTCAAATTTTAGTTTTCAAGTTTAAGTCTTCACACATCTCAATTCAGATAATTTAATTCTCAAAATTTCAAATTCCAAACATTTCACATACAAATTTCAATTTTTAGCTTTTAGTATTCAGACATTGGAATTCAAACATTTCAGTTTTCAAAGTTTTAGATTCCAAACATTCGATATATTGTAATACCTTGACAGGTTTGGCACATGCATCCCAAACAATTAATTAATTTTGAATATTCAATTTTGAAAAATAAAATACTCCTAAAGATTTGTTATTTTCCTTCCTAAGGAGTTGGTCTTTGGAATAAAATATTGATCAGGGTCATATAACATTGGGCACAACCATTACGTAATGAACTGCTTGTTATTTACACTTGCGCATCCCAAAATATTTACATGGGCCGTGTAAGTGTATTTGACAAATATTTACATTAGCTTCGTGTAAGTGTTAAAAAAAAAAAACACTGCAACAGGATAAGTGTATATGTAAAAATTTGGACATGTAAGTGTAAATGATTTATACTTACACTGGATTTACATGTCATATATATGGCTATATATGGCTATTGACACTTACACACACAACATTGGTTGCAACAGGTTGTTGGTTAGCCTGTTGTTGTGCTTCCAATAAAATAAAATAAAAATGATGAAAATCCAGGTCAAAAAATGGAGTATTTTAAAATATTTTCAAAGATTCTCTATTTCCTTAAAAAAATTCCAACATTTCTTAAAATAATATTATTTAGTAATGGAAGCTGTTCGTACGTTCATACTAACATGTAGGTACTCGACGGACGGGTATAACTGCGCGTGCGGGGAGGGGATATGTCTGAGACCCGACGGTTCTAATCTTTCATTACCGCCAATTTTCCCGTGTTCAAATGGGAACAAGATTGCGCTTCGCGCTCGAGGGCGCTCGATCTTTCTTCAATTCCTGCGTATTTTGGGGCATTCTTCTTATTGGGAGTTTGCGTGGGACAATCGATCGTATCGCACAGGCTTGGCGGTTGTTGTTGTTGTTGTTGTTGCGAATTTGAACTCTTCCTGGAAAGAGAGAGACACACACACACTGTGTGTGTGCTTAAGGGCTTTTTGGGTGTTTTTCAAAGTGGGATTTGGAGTGCCCAGAGTGCTGGGAGAACGCAATCATCATCATGGTGGTGCCGCCTAGGAAGAGGAAGCAAGTGCAGACGATGAATACGACTTCTTGCGCAATAGGTCAGCTTTGGATTCATTCGTTCATAAGGGTTTATACTGGGAAGATCTGCCGCAAGTTGTCACAGTTAGGGTTTTGGGGAGTATGAAAGGGGAGGAAAACGCCCTTGCCCACTCACCATTGTTGATATAGGAATTTCTGTTATTTTCTTTTCTTTTGTTCTAATCTCCATAGCTTTTCTTTGTGAGCTTTGTCATCTGGTTTTTAAAAAAAAAACACATTCTGGGCACCTCAGACGACCATTGCTTTACGACTTTGTGCATGATTTTTTTGGCTTTTCAGGTAATTGCAATGTGGAAGCACCAACTCATGTGGAGCTGGAGCATGAGGCCAATGGTGTACGCCTTCATGTTCGTGAGCCTGCAGCCATTACCATCTCTGGCAAGCTCCCAAGAGTGTTAACCCCGTCGTCATAGTGTCGAAGCTTATGAAATTCTGTTCTCTCTCTCTCTCTCTTTCCGTGCTGAGCTCTCTTCTTGCTCCTCTATCGGTTTCATTTTCTTTTACCAGATCAGAGCAAGTTCGCTTGGCCCTAATGTTTGAAGTTGAGCTTCAGAAAGAAAAAAACTGAGTCCTTATCTATCTGCCCAGTGAACAATTCCAAGGAGCATGCAATGGTGAAGAGTGTGATAACTACTACCCTCACAGAATCCAAGTGCCAGAACTGTGAGCTATTTCACCAATTTCATTCTTCTTTTTTCTCCTGGATCTGGTTTGTGGTTGCTGGAATTCAATGTAGTCTTTCATCTTCTCTGATTTTGTAAGTTGGGTGTTCTGGTGACGTGGCATTTTTGGTGAATGATTTTGGTGTTTTGTGGGTCTGCAATTTCAGGTTCAAGATTGCCAAGGGAGTTATCATTTCAGCTTTTGACTCCAAAGAGCTTGCATGATGCCGACAAGCTTCTTCTTGAGGCATGGTTGATCTTGATTTTTGCAAAAGGCCAATTTTTCCATCCAACATGCAACTGTAAATGAGACCTTTGGTGGCATCTGGTAGGGTTATCAAATCTGCAATCATTCCCTGTTTCTGATAGAGAGGGAGGGTTTTGGGTGGGTCAGAATGCACTGGAGTTGTACAATCAAGAGCTCCCAGCTATGAGCTTTGCAGCCAACACTGGCAAAGAATCCAACTTCCTCAGAAATTGCATCAGCAATGGGTGCGTAACAGCCCTATTGGTGTTGATGCCATGTAGGGGTTTTGTAATGTGATTGAAATTATATCTGTAATCATAGAAACCTGTTATCAATGAGGAGGAGAATGGGGTATAATAGGTTGATTGACAATGCCTCCTAAACCATTTCTTCTGCAGGAAGTATTGTACTTTGCTTTTGATGAAGTCAGGGACAACTGCCACAGAGCTTGAGGTAAACCCATACAAGTCCTGCTTTTTTTGTAGGGGTGCCCTTGTGGACATCTGTGAATGAGCTCATCAACAATCTAATTTTCCATCATGTGCTTCTCTGTTTGGCAGGTTGTTGGTGCAGTCACATATCAAATCCTTCCTCCAGACACACAATTTGCAGAGATTCCATTGGCTGCTGTAAAGAAATCCCATCAGCGCCAGGTAACTATATGGCAGTTCCTGTGCTCTTTCACAGTGTCCAGCTTGTGCAAAATTACTGTTTGTGAAGTTCTCTTCTGCTGATCGGTGGGCTGTTGGGACTGTGGTTATGTGCTGCAGTTTTGGCAATACCCTGACAATTTTAACTTCGTAATGATCTGTAATTCTTGTACAGCATTCATTCATTTGGGACTTGTTCTGCTCATGAAATGTAGTGTGATGTATCTCTTTTGGAGCAGGGTTTAGGAGGAGTGCTATTTAAGGAGCTTGCGAAGAGGATGATGGATGTGGGTGTGTTGACTTTGTTTTGTTGGGGTGATCAGGAGTCAGAGACCTTCTGGATCAAGCAGGTGTTTGTTGATTACTTTCTTTCACATTGTCTAATCTTACTTTGTTTGCCATTCCTCCTAGAGTGGTGACTTATCTATGTCTCATTATGTTTGATGATTTGGGCTCAATTGGATTCAGGGATTTTTGAAAGTAGCAGAGGTTGATGGACGAGGAAAGCCCCATAAGCTGCCTCTGAAAGCAGAGATTCGCAAAGCCATGTCCCTCCCTGGGAGTGCAACCCTGATGGTGTGTCACCTCCGTGTTGCATTCACCCAGTCACACTGCAGCACACCTTACATAAGTTGTGAAATAAACACAGGAGAGAAAACTCCATCTGCTGGTGCTATACAGATACATGCTATTAAGGAAGGAGCAACAAGAACTCCATCAGAAGCAACATATGTTGGGCCCTGGGTAATGAGGAACTCTGATGGTTTTTCTCCAACAACTAGACCATGTAAACCTCTTAAATGTTCTAATGTCGATCTGCCCTTATGTACCAATCTTCAATCCTCCATCCAGAACTCTGCAAAGGCCAGTATCATCTGTTCACAGGCCAACACTCAAGGACATGATGGTGAGGCTTCAAGAAGTGGGAGTCGAATAGCAGATGTAAAAACTCCAGCCTCTTCCAGGACTCTCAAGTTTGCAGGGGTAAATGAACCCGCATTGCCAATGTCAGAATCCAACAGAGTTAATGAGCTCCCAAAAACAGATTCTGTTGTTGCTGTTGACGAGAAAAGCTCAGTACTTGAAACATATGGGAATACGTCTGCAAATGTCATGCTTGAAGTTCCACAAGCTGTTGGTGTGGTGAACAGAGGCAAGGCTTTCATTGCTTCTAAGCAACCAATGAGAGATGCCAACACAATAGGAACTGCACTTGTGCCTCCTCTGAAGAAACGGCCTTATAATGTGATGTTTTGTGAAAATTTGTCAAATGTGGCAGCCCTGGACTCTGCAAATTCCCATCCTCCAACATCTGGTAAGCACACTCCAGTGATTTCAAACGTCAAAGCACAGTTTCCTTCAAGGATTTGATATTTAGTGTCTTGAGGTAATATTTGATGGAGGCTTCCTGTAGGAACTTGAAGGGTCAATGCGACAAGACTCTGTCAAGAAACCTACGGAACGATCTTAGTTTCTTTTTATTCAAGTTCTGTACCTGTCTTCTATATGGTTGATGTGCAGATCCCTGTGGAAAGGAGAATCAAAGGCCAACTGCACAGGAGATTCTTGAAGAGGACAGCAAAAATGTCAAGGCGGGTAACAAACGCAGTAGACAATCTTCATCTCCACTCAAAGCTGTTGGGAGAAGGTCCAGCAGGCAGAGAAGAGGTCATGACTGGTCAATCTGCAAGCCCCTCTCATGCCCAAAAAGTTTTGTTGTAGGTGAATGTAAACAATCCTTAGCGGATGAATGCCTCTCAAGATCAGAAGAGTCTCCTGGTGGTCAAAGCAACGGTCACCAGGAATTACAGATTAGACAACTGGAGACTCAAGCTGATGCCAAAAATAGACCTGAATATAGTGATGCTGAGGATGTCGCACATGATGTCTGGGAAGCATCTTCACAAGCACCTAATCTTCTGGCAGAGATGGATGAAGTGACGAGCACTGATCACCCCAAGCATATAATTTTGTTTATGAACATGACAGATGAAACTCGACGAGCAGCATTGACACAGGTGTGTACATTCCTAGCAATGTAGCCTTGATAAGCCTGAAGACCTTTAATCAGATGTATGCCATTGGACATTAGTCATGACTATTCTCTGATCATTGTATGTGTTCTGTTCGCAGTTTGTAGAAAAGCTTGGAGGCAAGGTTACAAATGAAGGCCGACAATGCACGCATGTTGTAACTGGAGAAGTGAGGAGGACCCTCAATTTTTGCACTGCTCTTTGTTCGGGGTAAATGAGTCTTGACCATGTATGTACCATTGACATAATAATGTATCACTTTCATCCAAGGACTTGATGCCTGTTCTTTTGTCTTCTGTAAGCTCAAATTTTGATATTGGATTTTGCAGAGCCTGGATTGTTTCTCCAGATTGGTTGAAAGCATGCAGCCGAAAACATCAATTTGTGGGTAAGACCTTGTGGACTAGCTAGGTACTTGGAATGTGGAGCTAAATCTAGTGGAGCCTAGCAATGATCTGCATGAGGAGTCAGGACTACTACCCAGACACAAAGGTTTTGATATATCTTGGGTGGGGATCATTGACCAATTCTTATTTGTTGCTCCTGTCAGATGAGAGACCCTTTTTACTGAGGGACAAGCAGTTTGAGACAAAATACAAAGTGAGAGTGGCGGATGTTGTGGAGAAAGCTAGACAAAGACCACACTCACTGCTGCAGGGCTACTATTTGTATCCCACACCGCATGTGCAACCACCACTAACCACCATTGTCAGGCTTGCTCAGGCTGCTGGTGCCAGAGTAAGGATTGTTCTTAAAACCAATTACCAGTTTCAGAGTTGCTTTTGTCTCAAAACATGACAGAACCTTGGTATGCAGGCTAATGCTTACACTGGCCTATTCTGATGACTGTGGGGAGCTGATCAAGTCTGTCATGAAGATGTATAGAAAAGTCACTTGCAGAAATGTTAACTGTTGATGATCCCTGAAGTTAAAAGAGAAGTTTTTTGCCTGGTCCTGGTTAATCATGTGTATGGAGATTTGTCTATATTCATCAGAGTATAATTGCTTTAGTCTCTGCTAATCAGTTTTAGAAAGACATAAACTGACAAAGTAATGTTACTTAAGTAGAAAACTGCTGTTGAAAGTAGGTTTGACAACTTGTATGCTTCTGCTGTATTTCACTGGTTTTGTTATGCTCTTGAGTCTGCAATCATCCCCTGCTTTCCTGATTTTGCACTGAAAAAATCATCATCCTAATGACCATTCCAAAACAATGCAGATCCTATCAAGCCTGGATGAAGCAATGCGAAAGGAAGATGCACTCCATACAATAGTTGTGGCATGTGAAGAAGACAGTGATGAAGCTTTAGTGGCATCGAAAGCAGGTTTCCATACCTTTTCTGCCGAATGGTTTATGATGATTATAGTGAAACAAAGCTTAGAGTTGGGGGCTGCCCAGTTTATAGAGTCAGTTTGTAGTTAGAATTAATATCAACTCCAGACGTAGACTCTCTTGCCTCTTTATTTAGTTTTGATATTTGTATTGTATAAATTTTATTACTCCCAGGAGAGTGACTGCTTGGTTTATCTTTATTGGAACATGGTAGTATACAGGAACAAAATAGTGATGCAGATAGATGGAAATATGTCCACTTACTAATAGGACAAATCTTCCAATGTTGGGACACACAGAACAAGATAGTGTTCCAATGATCTGCAAAGTTTCAACCAAATATGAAAATTTCAGACACTTGAATCAGCTGTCAAGGTGTGTATGGAGGGCTTTGATGCATAACTTTTGTTTTCCTGCTGCACTTTCAAAAGTGGTTTGTGAGCATCAATCATGAATTCAGGTTTCAGAGATTGACACTGCTTAGGATCATGCATATGCAGCAGTTTTGGGTTGCCAATGGAATAAGCTTGTCAGGAAAACCTTTGCTTGCATCAATTGGTTGTATGAACCAGATTTAACTGGAGAAGCAACTTTATGAAGAATTGTACTATTTATTTTCCAAATTTTCACTGGTTGCACATAACCCTTCAGTGATTTCAAGGATTCGTCTTGACAAGAGGTTTTCTTCATCCTGAATGCTGGTATATTATGGTGAGGATGGTGCCTTGTATGATACTCGAAGTTATGTAAACACCTCTTGATGGGTAATGCAGTTTACTTGTGAGTTTGGTACTATATATTCATCTAGTGGAAATTTATCATGTTACAAAAATTTCACAAAAGATTTCTAAACTTTTAGATCTATGTTGTGCATGTGGGCAGAAGGTCATACAATTGTAGATTTATATTGAACTAGAAACTCGTGGCCGAAAAGATTTGGATTAATCCAAGGTTGTATATTGTCAATTTAAGAAACATATACTTCCTTTAGAATACTCAAATATTACTTATACCTAAGATTTACAATTTCTCAAAATAATTTTTACACCAAATGAATAAATGAATTTATATCTTGAATAAAAACATGGAAAAAATAATTTTCAAATTCAAATTCAAATATATATTATTATCAGAATTGTCGAAATTTTCAAAAATTATTTCTTTCAAATCAAAAAATATTGTGAAGGATAATAGTGAATAATTAGGAATATTCTATTTTATTGAAATGAATTTTGCATGATTAATTAATTATTTGACAAACATGTGTTGAAATGGCCAAGGTACTATGGTGGTAACGTGTGAACCACCACATAGCATGGGGGGTACATACATAAATGATCACTAATCGCAAAGCCAAAGCAATGACCGAGCTCACATCAAGATACAATAATGTGTCCCAAGTTGCCATGGTACTTACTACGTAATGTCTAAGTGCACAAAGTACTTTTTCCCTCCATGTCCTCCGATACAATGCCTCTATGACCTAACAAAAATGCTTGCGGGTGAGAATGGATGAGTTGCCTTTGCAAAAACAAACTTGAAAATTGACGACTAAACTCCTAGGGCTTTTTTTGCTGCACTACAAAATGAATGCTTTTGGTAACCTTATATGCAATCAAGGGTGAAGAAGTTCTCGCAAAACTTGTAGTCAATGAAATAAATCTGCAATCTGTCTTGAACTAGGTATGCCCCTTATTGTAACCATTGTTTTTTTTTACCTAGCAAAATTGAAAATATACTCAATATATCCAATATCACTAGTGTGGCATTTGCCGGTGGCCCAAGTGAGAGATGGTTATCCAACTAATTTTTCCTTCACAAACCATTTTTTTGGTAATTTAGTTGAATTTCTAATGAAAAAAATTACTGAAAATTCAATTTCTCTCACACCTTAGGTCTAAAGATTTTGAAATCACCTTCATAAAATCCAACTCAATGAGGGGTTTCCAAAAATACCGAAAGCACACTGAAATTCCCCTATGGTTTTTATTTTTGGTTTAAATTAATTCTCAATGAAAAAATTGTTCAATACTCAATAACTTCTCCATTGTAGGTCAAAACAGTATGAAACCAACTCAGTGCACCCCTGCTCATCAAGGGCTTTCCAATGGTACCAAGAGCACAACAAGAGGCAGCTTGGTTTGAGAGATCTCATAGTGACAAACAATAGAAACAAAACAAATATGAAACTCAAGCAAATCCAAGTTTTTTTATTAGTCAAGGCCTAATTCTATTGCACCATTTAACAAAGAAAAAGTGATTTTTGGGGTTGTTGATCCCCAATTTTTTTATATTAGGTTCTAGTAGGTAGCTAGAAATATAGAACAATCCTTTGAGATTTTTTCACTTGCATTTCTCATTTGCAACCAAATTTGGCTAAATCATGCTGTGGATGATCATCACCACTCCAGTTACATCACACAAATTTTAGAATTTAGATTTCTCCTTTTGAAAACAATAATTGCAATTAGACCATCCATGAAAATTAGGCTAAAGTTTTACCTTCTTTAAATTAAAAATATTATATATTTAACTAGAATAATTTTGGCAAATTGAAAGGGATTTCCCAAACCAGTAGACTATTTTTTTTTTTTAAAAAAAAATCTGAGGTAGGCAGAATAAAAAGACCTCTACATAAAAAAACCATGATCAAAGTGCAAAGGATGGATCAAGCACAAAAGGATAGATGAGATACAACGGCCACAGTGAACCAGCACCCACCAATGCACTGTGAAGGATGGATGGTAAGTGGCTAGGAAACAGTTTTCTGTTGGGTTCCGGTTCCCTAGCTAACTAGGGTAGTTAGCTCGGTGCTGTTCTTTTATTACCTACCTACCTACCTACCAACAACAACAACTCACTTGTTGGTTGTTAATAGGTAGGTAGCAAAAACAGCCACTTGCCTATGTATAAATCATTTACTCACCTAGTAATTACCTATTTTCCTACCTATCTACCTATATATTAAACCTACTTCTTACAGAATTGGTTACCAAGGTGAAACCAAATATTAACCCAGTTGAGGTTCATCCACAGGGGCATCCAGTGGATGGTGTGCTGGTGGGTGCTGGTTCACTGTGGCCGGGGGTGAGCTTGGCTTGACTATGAAGTTAATGCTCTGTGAGTGTCATGTCTGAAGTCTGTTTTGGCCAAAGGAGTGTGGGAAAAAGTTAGTATTTAAAAAAAAAGAAAAGCTGCCAGTATATTTAAATATGTTTGGCGATGGAAGAACAACAACACATTTTCATGCATATAGTTGAAAATAAATAAGGTGAAAAATATTTTAGTTAAATTTTGAGCAATTGGTTATGGGTGTGTTTTGAGACATTTTTAAAAAAATGCTAAGATGTTACAAAAAACTTAATCTATAATTGTAGGTAAAATTCATTACTCAATATATAATTGTTTGATTTTAAATGGCAAAGTAAATTCTCATGGATTATCATGTGTATATGAAGGATTTTGTTTTTCATTTTTTATCATTAAACTTTAGAATGACATACATGTGTTATTTTTTCATTTGTTTTGAATAATTTTAAAAGTTGCGGTTGTGCCTTCTAGTTTTGTAGACTTTATTTCTGTACCCATAACAAAAGGAAGTGAATTGAATGAAAAGGAGGTGACTGATACACTAAGTGTTCAATCACTAGCCACTTTACCTTGGTCCCATTCATGGATGAGATGATTGGACTAAAGTTATAATTAAAGCTTTAAATAAAAATAAAATAAGAATAAACAAAATTTAGGTTTTTGAAGGTCAATTGATAGAGACTAAAGTTGCAATCACACCTAATTTTAGCACCTAACACTAAATTAAAATTTGAAAGCATAATGTTAGTTAACATTAACCCTAATGTTAACTAACAAAATAAATTTGATTCACACTGTTTAGGTTAGTCTTAGTGTTAAGTTAATGTCCTCCTTGTTTTGTAAGTTCCTCTTTTGTACCCATAGCTGAAAATGGTGTTCTCTTTGTTATGCACATTTCACTACTCCACTACATGTCTGCCATTGAGAGCTTCACCCACCGTCATCAATTGAGTGTTCCACTTTTCTTTGTCTTCATTATTATTTTTAGCTGCAAAATTCCAAAGCTTTCCCCTTCTTCACATTTTGTTTGGTAGCTGTAAAATTTTAGAATAATCTTGAACACTATAATTCTTTTAGAATTTGAACAAGACCGACAGAAGAAGTGTGTAGCAAATAGAGAAGAGGAAGAGAGGGAAGAAAGCAAAGACCGGGTAGAAGGTAGAATGGAAGGGAATGTGAAGAGTGAATAGGAGAAGAACTAGAAAGGAATTGTAAGACACATTGAAAAAAAGATGGTGGTATCTTACCATGGACTTGTGAGCTCATTTTCAAGGCCACTACTTAAGATTAAACTTTTATGTTAAAATTCATTTTATTTTAGATTTGGTGGTAGGTAACACCAACTTAACAATACCTTAACATTTTCTTAAGAATATGATGTTAATTAATTTTTTTGATATGAATCTTTCAAAATGTGCACCTCTCCTAACATTCAGCCAACATTGAGTTAGCATTAGGTGCGATTACAGATTAAGGCTGATTAGCAACCGGATGCGAAGACTATCTTAAGCATCCAATTCCATTACACTAGAAATGACAAAGCCCTATGGGAATTCCTATTATATAAAGACTCTTGAGCTTAAAGGCTTCATTATTTTCTTTATGTAGGGGGAGGTACTCGCTTGTGGGAGTTATCTCACATGAGGTGACTCAAACTTGGGCTCTGCCCTTTATAGCTTGCTCAGCATATGTGACTGGGTTTTTTCTTTCCGCAAAATTTAGTCAAATGGAGATTTTTTTGGTTTTCAAATTGACATAATATTAGTGTTTTTTAAGTATTTTAGTCTTCAATTTTTTTTTAAAGAAAAAAATCAAACTTTAAGAAAATCGCCGGATTCTATCCTAAGTTGCAGCAGGTAGCCAAAAATATAAAAAGGAATTAATTATTTTTATTTTCATATTTTCTTGTCACCAAATCTGGTTAAATTGTGTTATGAATGATTGCCTCTTCAGCTACATCACAAAATTGAAAAAAAAAGCCCTGCACATGATGTTACTCCCTGGGGAAAGGGCATTTGAGATGGTTATACAACAATGTTCAACAACTCAAAAATGCGATTTTACGCACTGCAGACTAAGAGACCATATGACCTAGGCTTGGGGATTTTACTATCTTCTAAAATCCTTATATTGTCATTTTGGTCATGTAATTTTTATGCTAATATGCACTTAGACTTAAGCTAGTACTGCGAGAGGAAACCAACAAGCCTCTTTGGAAAATTACAATTGCCTCAAGTTGCATTTGAGGCAATTCTACAAAGGTAGACATCAATGATCAATTTTCTTTGTTATTTTCAGCATTGAGAGAGCCGTGAACAATAGCAAGACTTGTAGAACCAATTGTGAATCGCGGTATCAGTACTCAAAATTGAACATTAGGAGCAGCCTCTTTTTTGTGTGTTGCTAATTTTTTTGACTTCTTGTCGTAAATTCAATGATTTTTGGGGGGAGGAAGTAGGGATCAACATTTTAAAAAATTAATTTAAAAGAAAAAATTGTCAAATTTTTATACATGGTTCAAGTAGGTAGCCAAAAAATATGAGATCATTTGAATTGCTTGCTTTCATATTTTGTTGATAGCCAGATTTGACAAAATTGGCTTAAGGATGATCACCACCTGGGTTACATCACAGAATTGGGAAAATAAATAAATAACACTGATTAGGCACTATTTTTCTTGACTAGGTTGCAACTTGCCACAACACTGGATTTGCATTTTCAAATTTCAAAGAAGAAAATCGTTAGATCATATGTGATCATTGCCAAATCCTAACTAGCTCAAAGATCCCGGGCTGGCACCAAGCTCAATATCTGCCACATTCTGAATCCAAATCTTACCAAATAAATTCCATTAAATCTTTCTCATCAAGTTCTTTCCAACAACACCATAGGCACATTCCAATTCCTCCAAAATTTTCAGCTACAATTTAATTTAATTTTCAGTGAAAAAATATTCAATATTCAAGAACTTTTGCACTGCACGTCCAAACACCATGGAACAAAGCCCATGCACCCCTTTTTGTCGAGAGCTTTCTAATGACACCAAAAATATGATTTGAAGCATCCCGGTTTGGTGGATCTCATAACTACAAAACAAAACAAAACAAACTACCTTCCTTCATAGATAGATTCCCACATAATCAAATCTACCCTTCCAATAAACGAAAAAAAGTGTGTGTAAAACAACTAAAATCCTGGTAGAAATTATATGCTAACTAAAAGTTGTCACTCCAATCCATCCCTAGCCTAGCAGAGCTTTGGGTTTGCCAAAACAAGAGAAAAAAAGATGGGGCTGGAACCCCTTCAAATGCCTTTTTTGAGGAAAATTTTGGAAAAAAATTGCCAAAAAAGCAAGGTTTTTGAACTGGGTTCACCTGTAGTCAAATCTGGCTAGATCCTCATGTGGATGGTTGCCAATGTGCGTACCTCACAAAAGTGAAAAAAAAAACACCGAGATTCTCTAATAGGCAACCTTTTACCCTCTTGAAGTCTATTTGTGTCTAAACCAGTGGTGGTTGATTTCTTGGTTCTAGGGGGGACCTTCAGTTCCAGGTCCTAACATTTTTGAAAGGATCAATTCTGATTCCTTTTTATTTTAAATATGAGACTTGGTTTCAGTTTTGGTTTTCAAATTAGGGTAAATTTGGTTCTGATTTTGATTCTGATTTTTAAAAAAGTTTCAAGTTAGATTGGTTTTGGTTTTTAATTAAATAATCCCTGATTTTTTTAGTAACCTTTGGTTTCTGTTCCAACAACCAAAAATATCAAAGTGAAGAATAAACAAATCATTTTAAAAAATTGAACTTGTATTCCAAAGAAAAAAGAATTGTGTCAAGTGTGTAATGTTAACTACTCGATGTCAAGAGCATGAAGAGGGGCCCCAGAAAAAAACTTGAAACTTGAAATCAAGCTTCAATGGCATCTAGTTTTGTTTCTTGAGCATGAAATTTTAGAACAAAATTTGAACCGCCTCAATTTGAGAACTCACATCCTTTTTTTTTGGAACACAAAAGCTTGAAAAAACAAGAAACAAAAAAAAAGTAAATAAATCACACAGAAGCTTAAGCTTTCTCAAAAAAAATAATTTTTAAATTCAGGGTTTTGAAAAAAACAAAAAACTCATCAAACCCTAAATCCAGAACCAGATTTTTAAAATAATCTCAATTTGGTTCCAGTTCTAAAACCATACACTGGGTCTGCTTACCTACAATGCCATAACTGGGGGTGGTTCCGATCTGGTTCCATAGCTAGGATCCCTTATCTGGATCTGATTTGCATCTAGTTCTAGAAATGAGACTCAATTTTGATTTGAGCTCCGATAACAGAATGCACCTGAGTAACCGGCCAAAACATTTACACTTGCATTGGAGTGTAAATAAATTTCATTATGGGATTTACACTTACACACGGAGTGTACGTAAGTCCCAAACCATTTACACGCACAACACTGGTCTAAACTTTGGATACTAGAGGCTGAGTTGATCAGAGTGACAGCTTAGGTCTCCTGATAGTCCACCTATCAAATTCAAGTCTCAAATAGAGATGGAAGAATCCAATAAAAGAAAGGGTTCAACAAAATAAGAAGAGAACAAGACCCAAAGCTGGCAATGAATGTAGTTTTCTCACAAGTCCAAAAGTACAATGAAAGGACAAAATAGAAGATAATAACATCAGAAATAAGGACTCCAAAGACACCCCAAAAAAAAAAAAAAAAAGATTTTTCTGAATATTAACATAAGATCCCAATTTTGGGAATGCAACATTCATTTATCTACTTTAATATCATGCTTTCACCCACTCATAACATAATCTAAAGTATATAAACTAAAGTTAGATTCAAGCATTAATTATTAAACATCAATAGTGGACATTAAAGTCTGACAGAAAGAGTCTGACCCATTTGCCAGAGGAGAAGGTTTATAGAAGGTTTCTCAGCACAAGGGAAACATGAGCAAGATCTTTTATGGTATTGTGTAGCAGTCAGCTTTCAGATCAGGATCAGAGCTTTGTATCCCTCTCTTCTCTCCCTCTCTCTCTGTCTCTCACTTCGGTAGTTGTGATCTTCCGCCACTAGAATGCAGTGAAACTAGCGTGGAGCTCTAGAAGCTGCAGCCAGCTTCAGCTTGGATTTTTTCTTTGGGACTTGTTTTCGTCTTTGTTGTTGACAGGAAATATATGTAGTACTGGAAGAAGTTTTGAACCTGTTCATTCAAGTGGAAGGTTTTGTACCAGGGAAGAAGAAGAAGCCTTGAATCTGCACATTCAAGTGGAAGTTTTGTAGCAGAGCAGAAGATTTGAATATTTATATATGTAGATATATATGTGCATTCAAGTGGGGAGTTTTGTCTACCTGCAGTGAAGAAGCTTTGAAACTGTACACCATTCGGGCAACAGAGTCTCTGCTTGCAGCAACATGAGGAATATTGCGTGGACGTTGAGCAGCAGCTCATGGGTGGTCATTATGTTTGTTTCCTTAGTATTGTCTACGTCGCCTCCTCATTTGGTGCAATGCGTTCGAGCCGGTGACAGCTTGAGGATGCTCAACGCTATCCTGGAGTCGAAGACTAGTGCGAAGGAATTATTTACCGTGGCGCAGCCGGCCGTAGCTGGAATAAAAGCGGGTGCAGCTCCAGTTACAGCTGTAATCCTGGTGGACCAAGATGGGTTGGGGGATTACAAGACCGTGGGTGAAGCCATCGCCGCTATCCCAATCCACAATAAAGATCCTGTCATTATCTATGTCCATGCCGGAGTCTATGAGTAAGTCGAAGATAAAAACTGTCGACTTTGTTCTGCAGTGTCTGGGATGTTTATATCTGCTGCTGCTGCTGCTTCTTCTTCTTCTTCTTCTTCTTCTTGCAGCAGATAATTGCGAGATCAGCCGAGGGCTAGCTGTGAGCTCATTCATATTGCAGATCCAAGTATTGAATAGGTCCTGGTAATAATTCCAAGCGGTTGGTTACAGGGAACAGATTGTGATTCTGAAGTCGCAGTGGCATATCACATTGGTAGGGGCCGGTCGAGAGGTGACGAAAATCACGTCGCGACAGAGTGCAGGGGCCACTGGTACCACCTACACGACATCAACCGTCGGCATCAGTGCCTCATACTTCACTGCTAAAAACATCACCTTCGAGGTAATAATATTAATGCAAATAACATTAAGTACACGACTAGTGATCGACAGTTTTTTCTTTCTTTCTTTTTTGGCAAATTTGTGAAGTAGGAGGTCAGAGGGGGAAGTAGAAAAATTTAGGTTTCCTCCTATAATTTGGTCACTTGTTAGAACTTAGAAATGCTCACCTGCTTGATGTCAATGACTCAATGACGTGATGATGATGACAAAGAAGCTGCTGACGTTTTGGTCGGGATGATGCATAAAATATTATACTATTGTTGCAGAACACTTCGCCTGTTCCGTTAGATGGTGCTGTGCAACAGCAAGCCGTGGCACTGAGGACCACAGGTGACTTCAATGCGTTTTACGGTTGTGGATTCTTGGGCGGCCAGGATACCCTATACGACGATCGAGGTCGCCACTACTTCAAAGAATGCTTCATCCAGGGCTCCGTCGACTTCATCTTCGGCGACGGTACATCGTTGTATGAGGTGAGTCGATGGTGACACAGATCACTGATCTCTCTACAAGCTAGAGAATATGAAATGTGCCCCTGCATGTCAAATTGCTACTTTAATGTAATATGTGCCACAATAAACACATATTGTACACAAAGTATTTTATATCATGCTAACTTGTCATGAGCAGCGGGTTTTTGTGTGAGCAAAACCACATTCTCTTGCAGTGTGAAGAAGATTACCGAAGATTATCAATTACAGGGTCGCAGCAGCAGAAGGTTCTTTGATAGCCTGCAGCAGCTCTTTATAACCAGTGCAGCTTGCATGTTCATGTGATGAGGAGTAGTCGATCCTGTGATGGTTTTTTTGCTATTAGTGCAGCAACTGATGAACTTTTGAATGACTTGTGAATGAATGCTGCTGGTGCTGGTGCTGGGGGGGGTCTTTTAATGCAGAATTGCGAGCTTAACGTCATCCCCACGGATGGGGGATCTTTGACAGCGCAGAAAAGGCAGTTCGCTTATGAGGGGTCAGGTTATTCGTTTGTGAATTGCGCAGTGACGGGAAGTGGCCCCCCAACTGTCTTATTGGGGCGAGCATGGGGAGCTTACTCTCGCGTTGTTTTCGCCTACACGTATTTTGCCGACATCATTGCACCACAGGGCTGGTTTGATTGGGACGTTCGTGCAAGGGATAGGTAGCTCGCTCTCTCTCTCTCTCTCTCTCTATAAATATATATATGCGCCTCTCAACACATGAATACTGTGTGTAAGTGTGATCACAGCAGCCTTAATGGAAAGAAACTCTTAGCTCATCATCCGGCCAGCTTGCTCATATAAATTCTGACCTTTCTGTCGACTCTCGTGCGATGTGTTGTAGTACGGCGTTCTACGGGGAGTACAAATGCTTCGGCCCTGGAGCAAACGCGAATGGGCGGGTGTCGTGGTCGCACCAACTATCGGACGCCGAAGCAGCTCCTTTCTTGTCAACCTCCTTCGTCGATGGCCAGTTGTGGGTTTAGGACCCACTAAGATTCTCCATATACAGATTTTAGTGTCATGGTCATATTTCCAGCCAAAATTATTATGCTTGTTCCACTACTAACACACGGCAAGATCATACTTGAATTGCATCAAAATTATTGCATACATTTCTTTCAAGAGAAAACTGGATTAATGTTTATGCTTCCGAAGACACTTCGCCTTCTTCTTATGTACCAGGCTCATGTCGTCTTCAAGCTCCTCAGTTCCCCCTCATCAGTAAAATCTCATTCAAATCTTCTGTTTTATGCTTCCGAAGACACTTCGCCTTCTTCTTATGTACCAGGCTCATGTCTTCTTCAAGCTCCTCAGTTTCCTCTCATTAGTAAAATCTCATTCAAATCTTCCCCTACTTTGGAAGCAAATTCTACAAACGCCCACCACAGCTTAGCCAGACTCATGTTTACTGTCCACCTCCCAGGCTAATCTGTTACTGAAAATATGAATACCACAGCTGCAGAAAAATTTAGTGATCAAGGACTTATATGAAGAAATGAGAAACCGATCATTGTGTACCATCTAGTACTCATATGACCCAGTGTTTCTTTTTCTAGCCAAAATTCTGGGCTACCCAAAGAAAAGAAAAACCAAGAAGATGTTGAAAATTCTCTTAAAAACAAATTGTCAAAATTGAGAGAAATTTTTCACTTTCAACTGAAGTTAGAAATTTTGAAACAAAAGACCTTTTTTCCTGTCTACAGCACTGAAACTAGATACATCACAAACCTGGTACTTGTCTTTATATATAAAAGCACAAAGCATATGTAACATATAATGGCAGTTTGATTTGATAATAAAAGCACAATAGCTAAAGTTGGCGGGTTTGGTGCAACAAATACCCATTGATTAAATGTGATACCTGCACACTGCTTATACTTACCATTATTGTATTGCTGGTGGACATATCTAGATCTGTGCAGCACACTGTATTCATGAGTCTAGGAGATTGTAAAGCAATCTTGTGGGTGGATATATATATGTGCAGTGGTATATTCATGAGGCTAGGGAAAATGCAAAGTGACACTTAGGACGATTTGAGATGAGGATAGAAGGTCCAGGGACCAGTGAATTCAAGTGATCTTATTGGTCGAAAGCTTTAAATTGGTCCCAAGGCCTTTGACCAAGACCAAAAAGTGGCAAATTGAGGCTAAACCTACATGGCACCTGTTTTGGAGGGAAAATCAGTTGGTTTGGACCCAAAAACAGTGCTAACAGGAGAGATCCTGATTTGGAGAACCAAGAATTAGGCTAGGAACCAAGGTACAGTGCAACTCAAGGATTCAATTTGCTTCAAATCGGTCCAAATTGGGTCCTAGGAAATTGGACCCTGGACCCTTGTCTAAAGTGGGCCTTTATTTTCATAAGGCCTCCATGTATGTAAGTCAGGTCCATATCACAGTCACTGAACTTTTGCAGCTGAATTTTCACATGAAAAAACATGTCCATCAAATTCTTTTCCTTAAAAAGAAATCTCAAAAAGCAATAAAATTCATCACCCAAAGTAAACTCACAAAACCCACTGCTCATCATTGTCAAAATTATGTGCGGACCATTATAATTGACAGAATGTGAGTGTGGCCTCTCACATTATATGTACATAGAATCCTAGTTGCTTGGAGGAAAAAACTAAGAGCATCTCCACCCCAAAACTTGTAAACAACTCCTTTATGTTAAAATACAATAGTGTTTAATGATCACTGTCCCCATGCACAAACGTCATAAAAGTTCCTTCAAACAGTCAAAGAACCAACTGGACGAGTAATAGTCACTGTCCAAATCCAATCCATAGTAGAAAAAAGATTTTAAAGGAGGCAATTTGACCACTGCAAAGTGGACATCAATATAGGAACGTAGCAGGATTTACGCTATCCTGCTGCAAGATTTGATGAAAAGGGGTGTTTGCAGGTGTTGGGTGGAGATGCCCTAAGGACTGAAGGGGAATAATGCCTTGCCAAACTAAACAGGCTGCTTATCGTTAGAACCTATCAGTTGGTTTTCCTTCCTGTCCAAAATCTTCAGTCTTCCCCAGGATTATACAAAAACCAGATCTCCACCTAATTCTTTAAAGGACTGTGTAGCAGCCTTTTTCTTACATGCAAAAAATTGGCCAAAGAAACTAATTTAAAATTTAAAAATTGAAAATAAAGTGATTTGTAGGGTTTCAATTGGGAAAAGAAAAAATTTAAATTATTATAATCCTCACATGTCGTTCTCAGTATGTAGCCAAAAATATAGAACAATGATTAGAGATTTGCATTTCATATCTGATTTATAACCAAATTTGGGTAAATTTTCCTAGTGACGATTGTCACTTTTTCCACATCTTCCTATGTATCTCGATCGTCCCTTTGGCTGCATCAGAAAATTCCTTTTTTTAAATCACTCCTGTATAGGATTTCACTCTAACAAGCACAAGCTTATAGACAACCCAAACAGAAATACCATGCCTAGTGGGTAGCTCAAAGTATAGTTTAATTTTAGTCTTGTATGGAGCCAATATGTAAGTACCTACTGACCTTCACAATGCACTTTTCCAACTTGTCTTTTTCTTGTACGTTTGGCTTGGATGAGCTCTGGAGTCCATTGATAGTTTATGTTCGAGCTTTTGTTGGCTCTGCTCATGCCTATAGGCAAGAGATGAGAGCCCACCCGTCGGTGCAGCATTTGGCGATACAATTTGCACTTCAACTATATACATGAAGTGAATGCATCTAGATGAGAAGTTCTGAATCATTTACTATTTCATATTTATACATGTAACAGTATTCTGCACTTAAGTAGACTAAAAAGTATCACTTCATTTACATTATTGAAGTAATTCATTTCTGTTTCAACAGCTCAATGAACTTGTTGAATTTTTTTGACTAGCTCTATTTAGATTTTATATTTATGTATTTAGATATTGATTACACATACACAATTATTGTCTACTGTGGGATGTTCATGGAATAATTAATTTTTAAACCAATAAATGTGTTTTGAATTGTTCAAATTTTAAGTACTTTTTCTAGAATTTTAGAATCTAGTTATGAAAACTATGCATTCCAAATTAATGGATTTTTTTTTACCAAGGTAATAGGAGTCACAAAGCATTGGTAGACTAAGCTAGATGCCAGCTCACTAGATAGGCCCGTAGGGTGTTCTTGGGAAGGGCTATTAGTGATGGTGAAAGATGTGAAGCCATTGATCTGGCCATTGTTGGGATCCCATTTCATTTGTGAGAAAGCCATAACTAATAATGTCCCTGCATCTCCCCCCGAGCTAAGTAGTTATACAGTACTAAGTAGTATTGCTCAATGAATTGCAGCAACTTCATTTGTGGGTATAAGTAACACTTACAACTGAAGTCTTAGGCCCACTTGAGACCAGGGTCCAATGAAATCAAGCATTCTTATTGGTCAAGAGCTTTAACCTAAAAAAATTAACCTAATCTTCTCATATGCCAATCACATGTTTTTTATTTTGGACCCTGAAATTGAACCCCAAGCCTTTAGACACACTCATTGTACCTTTAAAACATGTGTTTTTTAAAATGTGAAGAAGGGTCCAATTCAAGGTTCAATTTGCTTCAAATTGGTTCCTGGGCTTTTGGTCCCTGGACCCTTGTGTAAAGTGGCCCTTAAGGTGTAAAGTATCAAAGAACTCAAGCTGAGTCCAGAGTCTGGATTCCATATAGCCAAATTTGGCATAGCTTCTTGTGGTCATAAGCATTGTTGTAACTTCTCAGTTCTCACTTTGTTGGACCCTGGAACCGAGGAGTAAAGGTAATGATGCATATGTCTGTCTTGGACAGGCATATGTGTTCTCAAAATCAAAGAACAAGTTCTCACATCATAGAACCCATCTTGACCATTATCACAGCCCTTGGGTTCTAAAAAAGCAAAGAACAAGGTCAAAGAACCCATACCCTAAACCATCAGTTCTTTGTGGGTTCTTTCATGAGATCTGTCAGTTCTTTGGAAATTTTCAAAAAACCTGAATCTGAAAGTTTGTTTTGATTCCCACAACATTATAGAACCAGAGGTTCTGAGATTCTGATATGATTTTTTTCCCCCAAAAAAAACCAGAACCAGAGGTTGTTTTAAAAACGTAGAACTCATGGAGGTCCTTAACAAAATGAAAGGACTGCCCAACACTGGTCTTAAACTAGTCTTAAGCAGTGTTGGACCAGGTATTGACTTTTGAACTTACCAAAGTGGTCCTGGTATTTGGGTGGGTGGAGTGGAGAGGGGCTAACCCTGTCTAGTATATAGACAAGGGTTATAGTATTAGTGTACTTATATAGAGAGGTGTTGAATAGGCTTGTGTGTAGGTGTGCAGAAAAAATGTTAAGGGGCAAACCAAATTGCTGGATCTGGTGGTCTGAAATTATTATTTTTAGTTATCTTGAGTGAACTAATAGCTAAATGTACAATAGGGTTTGGTAGGTTTGTGACAATTTTAGAGGACCAATGAATTTTTTGTGATATATGACAAATATAAAACCTGGTATTGGTACTGGTATGAGGTAAGTATACACATGACATCACCTCATGTCCAGTACCAGACTAGTATCAGTACAAGGCTATTGCCTCAGGTCATATGTGACTGACATGTTCTTCAATACAAGTACTCAATAGGTATATATCAGTACCATATACCCAGGTTGCAGCCAATGTTATACCAATAAAACACTGGTCTGAACTCTTGCTTTGTAAAGGTCTGAACTCGCTGATTTAGCAGGTTCTAACTACAGGCCCCCACTTTAGATGAGGGTCCATGGTCCAATTTCCTAGGAACCAAGTTGGACTCATTTGAAGCAAATTGAATCCTTGAGTTGGACTGTACCTTGGTCCCTACCCTGATTCTTGGTTCTCCAAATCAGGAGCTAGCCTTTTTACACTGTTTTTGGGTCGGAACCAACTGATTTTCCCTCCAAAACAGATGCCTTGTAGGTTAGCTTCAATTTGCCACTTTTTGGTCTTGGACCGTCATCTAAAGACCTTGGGACCAATTTAAAGCTTTCAACCAATAAGACTGCTTGAATTCATCGGTCCCTGGACCTTGGAGCCTCGTCTAAAGTCGCCCCAATAAGCAGCAAGTTCAGACCAAGTTCAGACCTTTTAGGGTAGGGAGCTGGTATAATTGGGTGCAGTTATGGCTCCAAGCTTGCCAAAATGTTTGGCTTACCAAGTTCACCTGATGGCTCACTGGGAGCGGAGCCATAACCGGCGCCGGCCAGGTAGTGCCTGTTCTCAAGTACAGAACTCTCCCTGGTCCTTGAAGAAGTAGCTCCATGTTTCTTTAGATTTACACAACAAAAAAATGACGTAGATGAGCCTCTCTCATTAATCCCACAACAAACGTTCCAAGGTGCGGTTGGTGAGGCGTCATAGACTCCTACGGTAGAGCCTAGAGGCGCAGATGGTTCCCCACGCTCCGTCTCTTAATTGGGGCTTTAATTTGTTACGTGCCTTATACAGGACAAACGGACGATAGCTGGCAAACGAAAGCATTCATTGCGTCAGTCTCAATGGCAGGGAAGAAAGCTGGCAATGGAGCTAAATGCTACGAGTACCTAGTACTTAGGTTCAGCTCTCTCGGGATTCTTTAACCTGCGGAGTCCCTGGAGTGTTTTTCTTGTGGGTGAATTGTTTCCAACAAGTGGCCAAATTATAAGAGGAAACCTAAATTTTTCTACTTCCCCCTCTGACTTGTAGCCAAATTTGGCTGAAGTCCTGTTATGCATGCACGCATGCATGCTGGCATCGCCAACCCACCTACTTCACAAATTTGAAAAAAACCAAAACCCAAAAAAAGCACACTGCACAGTGCAAACCGAAATTCTTCACGTTAAACGCGTGAGAAGGGCATTACCAGCAAGCGACAACTGGAAAAATTAGTGTCCGTGTCGTTGCCCATGTACAGTACTACTAATGTACTTTAGTCTGTACTTACGACTGGCAGGCTCCCAAGAAACGCTGGCTTCCGCCATAGCTTCAGAGAATCTCAAAGTAGACTTTTGATTCAAAGGATTACGCCGAGATCCGTGATAAGATCTGCTTAGGTTTGAGAGTTCCAACTTGATTTTTATCTTGCCAGAAGTCTCTTTTCTCTCTCCCAGACTCCAGTGTCCCAGGAATCAGACCTCTTGCTAAAACTGCGCTAGTGTAAACATGCCACACCCCCCCCACCCCCCCCCCCCCAACCCACCAACCAAAAACCATCCCACACACCCACCCCAAAAACACCACCACACCGCGACATCGTGCCGG
>Ga0116227_10005639_pt1 | contig 26196 bp, 26 predicted proteins | sample S1TSphgellanicum_FD_89693 | JGI IMG/M metagenome (GOLD analysis project Ga0116227, IMG submission 89693) | Host-associated microbial communities from peat moss isolated from Minnesota, USA - S1T2_Fb - Sphagnum magellanicum MG | ecosystem: Host-associated > Plants > Peat moss > Unclassified...
ACGAGGCTAGTTCCTAACCCCGGCAGAGTTTTGAAAAATGATTTTTTCATTGCTGCCATGCTATTACAGCTAAAAATTGTCCAGCAACCAAAATATCATATACTCAACACGGTCTTTTGGCAAATCCTCATACACACCATTCGCCCATCAACCACAGGTTGATGTTGCTCAGGTGTGCTGCTTTGTCGTTGCCTGCTCCCTATCCCCACCCTGCTACGCTGAGGGTGGGGACTCCCGCAAAACGTTAAATAACTTTCATGTATCAACAGTAATAAATATGATTTAAGCGTATATTTAGGCACAGGAAGAGCATATGGCGATCGCCAAACTTAAACGCAATCTGCCTTTGACTGATGCTGATTTACTCTATGAACCTCCATTTACAGATTTACACTCTCTGGTGTTGGATGGAGTTTTTGCCACCGATGATGCTAACCGGATTATTTCCCCAGTCCGCTCCTTCAATCAAACCGTAGGGAAAGAGTTCGGTGCCCCATGAGATCACGTCGTGAACAGTTACTCTGAATCCCTATAGTACAGTTCAGCGTAGACAAACAGACCAAAGCCAATTTTGGTACAGTCTATTTAGGCCAACATTTATTAGGTATTTAGCCTATTTAAGATGAACTCAACCCCAAGGTACCAAACCCACCGACACCAAAGAACAGTGCGGGATACCCATATTACCCTCGCCCATGGTAGTGGTGGTAAGGCAATGCACGATTTAATTGATGATATCTTTATTCAGAATTTTAACAACCCAATTCTGGCTGAATTAGAAGACCAAGCTACTCTAAACTTAGCTCATCTTTTACAACAGGGAGATAGACTAGCTTTTACTACTGATTCCTATGTTGTAGACCCGCTATTTTTCCCCGGTGGTGATATTGGTAAATTAGCCGTTAATGGGACGGTTAATGATTTATCTGTTGGGGGTGCCAAACCTTTATACCTCAGCTGTAGCGTTATATTAGAAGAAGGATTTCCGGTGGAAACACTGCAGCGCATTGCGCTGAGCATGAAAATAGCCGCACAAACAGCTGGAGTACAAATTGTCACCGGGGACACGAAAGTTGTTCACCGGGGAGCAGCAGACAAAATATTTATTAACACTGCTGGTATTGGTGTTATCCACCCCAATTTTCACATTTCTCATCGCCACATTCAACCAGGAGATGTAGTCATAATTAATGGGGAATTGGGTAATCATGGAGCAGCAATTTTAACTGCCCGTGGAGAATTAGCGTTAGAAACTAGTATTGAAAGTGACTGTCAGCCCTTATCTAGTTTAGTCGAAACCATTCTCGGCGTATGTCCCCAAGTGCATGCTATGGGGGACGTTACACGGGGAGGTTTAGGCACAATATTAAATGAATTCGCACTCAAGTCTCAAGTAAGTTTTCGCCTCTATGAGCAGTTTATTCCTGTGGCAGAACAGGTTAAAGGGTTTTGTGAAATTTTGGGTTTTGATCCCCTATATTTAGCCAATGAAGGTAAATTAGTAGTCATAGTGGAAAAGAAGAGTGCTGATACAGTTTTATCAGCCATGAGATCCCATCCTGCCGGAAAAGATGCCTGTTTAATTGGAGAGGTAACAGTTTCACCCCCAGGTATGGTCTTATTAAAGACGGCTTTAGGTTCGGAACGGATAATTGATATGTTGGTCGGTGAACAACTGCCGAGAATTTGTTGATATGCATGAATTGGGGATTACGCAGAATATTATCGCTATTGTCACCGAACAGGCAAAAGGTCAAAAAGTCCAACGAGTTTTGTTAGAAATAGGAAAACTCTCCGCCATTTTACCTGATGCTATACGGTTCTGTTTTGATATTTGTGCTGCAGGTACAGTTGTCGAAGGGGCAACATTGGAAATTTTAGAGCCTCCCGGTTTAGCAAAATGCTGTGAATGTGGAGCTTCAGTGTATTTAGAACACCCCTTTGGAGTTTGTGACTGCGGTAGTAGGCAATTAGAATTAAAATCCGGTGCAGAACTGAAAATTAAGGAAATAGAAATTGAGGAAGTATGTGTGTAACTTGCGGTTGTTCTGATGCAGGGGGGACTAAAATTACTAATATGGAAAATGGTAACCATACCCACGCCTTACCCGATGGTACAGTAATTAGGGCTTGCCCAATATTGCTAGAACCTATTCTAAATAAGGGTTTCAATCGTTTTTATTCCAGACATATGCAAGATTATGGTAAATACATATTCAAAATCCCTGCACTTTGGTAAGTACCTATGCAAAATTAATTGCACAAAATTTAGGCATCAAACTCTTATCCAGACTGAAAAGTCCTGTGTAAATAATTCTGCACGATTACTTAGAAAATCGTGGGGTGAATTTGAAAAACCAACACCCGAAGTCCCCATTTTAGGCACTGTGTGTCACCTAGATTCAATTTGTGGAGTTTTTCAGCAGACCCTAAGTAAGTATCACCAACAAACCAAATATCTAAACCAAAACTATAAACTTCCTCAGTAAACCGAATAACACAAGCAGACTCACCACAATAACCACAGAAACCCATAAGCACCAGCAGAGTATGACTAAACTAAAAGTGGAACTAGACTGAATAGGCTATCCACCAAAATAGTACTCAAGACTGCTCCACCGAAGGCGTACCAATGGCATTGCTTTGTGCCTAAAGGCAATATTCCTACTCCTAACAAGATTAAAGCTAGAACTATTGCCCAGACTTCGCCTGTGGGGGTTTCTACCTGTAATAAGGCATTTTGTAAAATTTGTCCGACCCCATCTACATCTGCTCTCATTATTTGCCGCCAATAGGGCATTAAACCTACTAGATAAAAGTAGATATCTGTTAAGACTGTACCAAATAAGGAACCTAGATAAAACCAGTGACCTACCTTGCCCCAGTTTTTTGCTAAACACCAACAGGCACAGGGTAGTCCAATGGACTCTACTGGGATGTGCCACAGAGGTTCCCAACGTAACCAACCCCAGTAAATTGAACCTGCTAACCAACTCCAGCTAAATCCTGACAGTAGATCTCCCCAGAGATAGGTTTGTTGACGTGACATCAGGGCAAAACTTAGCCACACCCAGAATCCTGTCATTGCTAAACTCAGACCTGGGAGCGATCGCACTAGGGGCGCTTCTACAAATACTGGTACAGAGACTAAAAATATTGCTGCTGCAAACACTAGCCAAGTTTTCTGGGCAGAAGCACTATTCGGGGGACGGGATGGAGATAAACAAAGGCTGGCTGCTAAAATGCCCCTTTGCTCGGTCTCTATGGAAGTGGCAGCAGCAGTGCAGGAGGAGATGTTTTTACTAATCAAAGTTTTTAATATTTGTTACTAAAATTTACACTATTTAAGATATCACATCTATAAATCCCCTATGGGGGGATTTGTATTGTAACAGTTCTTCCCCATCCCCAACACCCAATCCAATGAATACCATTCAACCCGCTAAAATTACTAGGGTCCTTCCCGACTCAATAGCTGCTGAAACTGGTTTTGAGGCAGGAGATGCGATCGTTGCTATCAATGGCACCTGTCCTCGTGATTTAATTGACTACCAATTCTTGTGTGCGGATGAATTTCTAGAACTAGAAGTTGTAGATGCCACTGGTAAAACTCATTACCTAGAAATCGAGAAAGACTATGATCAAGATTTAGGACTGGAGTTTGAAACTGTTCTATTTGATGGTTTAATTCAGTGTAATAATCACTGCCCATTTTGCTTTATTGACCAACAACCACCAGGTAAGCGTTCTAGTTTATATTTAAAAGACGACGATTACCGTCTTAGCTTTTTGTATGGCTCTTACCTGACCCTAACTAACTTACCCCCCAGAGAATGGCAGCGGATTGAGCAGATGCGCTTGTCTCCCCTGTATGTATCTGTCCATGCGACAGAACCTGAAGTCAGAATGAGACTGCTAAAAAATCCCCGTGCCGGACAAATTATCCAACAACTCCAGTGGTTTCAAGCAAGACGGTTACAAGTTCATGCTCAAGTGGTTGTGTGTCCGGGGATCAATGATGGTCAACATCTGGAAAAAACATTAGAAGATTTAGCTTCATTCTATATTGGGGAGGTTCCGGCAGTAGCATCAGTGGCAGTTGTGCCAGTGGGGTTGACACGCTTTCGTCCTCAGCCAGATGAATTGATACCTGTGACTCAGCAAAAAGCTAGGGAGGTCATTTCCCAAGTCCAGTTGCTGGGGAGGAGATTTCGGCAAAAATTTGGTTCTAGGGTAGTTTGGCTAGCTGATGAGTGGTTTTTAATTGCAGGTGAAGAACTACCCACAGCAAGTGAATATGAAGAGTATCCGCAAATTGATAACGGTGTTGGTTCTATTCGCTTATTCATCCAGCAATTTACTAAAGCTGCGGCTAAATTATTACCGCCCAAAATTTCTCCGCCGAAGAAATTAACTTGGGTTGTTGGCAACGCTGTAGAAAAAGCCTTCCAACCTATTCTGAAACAATTAAATGCGGTGGAGGGTTTAGAAGTAAATATGCAAGCTTTATCTAGCGATTACTGGGGACAGAGTATCAGTGTGACGGGGTTGCTGACCGGTCATGATTTACTGTTAAATTTACAAGGGCAAGATTTAGGCACGGGAATTTTATTGCCAAATGTTATGCTCAAACATGGCGAAATGGTATTTTTAGATGATGTGAGTATTGAGGAAGTAGCTCGGCAGCTAAATACAAAAATAGTACCGATCGCAGGAGTTGAAGAATTAATCAATACCTGTATTCAGTTTTAAAAGGAAATGTAGTTTCCCTCTGACCAACTACCAATGATTAATTAAGTGAGGATCGTTATGGCGAGGAATCAGGCAAAGTTAAATCAAAAGATTAAAGCAGCGGGACTCCAGATTATAACTTTTAACCTGCTAATCCTTAATAGCTTGCCAGCTATGGCACAAGAAGCTGTATTGAGCGTAGTTAAAAGTGAAGATAACGCCACCCAATGGCAGCCAATCACCGCTCGGTTGCAGGCAGCAGGGGTAGGATATTGCGTGATTTCCCTCAAAGATGTGAAAACTCAAGCTGATTGGGGACAGAGGCGGGTGTTATTCCTACCAAACGTAGGAAGATTCACATCAGAACAAGCCATCGCCCTAGAGGAGTGGGTGAGTAACGGTGGGTTGGTGATTACCAGTGGACCTATCGGTAATTCATCAGCACTGGGAGCTAGGGAATTAGTGCGATCGCTCGTGGGAGGTTATTGGGAAGATACTTTCCAAAATCGCCTACAGCTACAACCCACTAAAGCCTATCAGGAATGGGCAAAGGATAACTCACTCTTCGGCCAAGTCCGTGGTGGAGTTATTACCCCCAACGACACCCTCAATCAAATTGTTGCTGTTTGGAATACCCCAGATCACTCAGTAGCAGTCCTGACAACAGATACTGCTACCTTTTTTGGCTGGCGCTGGGGAACAGATGCCGCTGCAACGGCTGACGTAGATACTGCTTGGTTAAAGGCTGCTATTTATCGTTATTTAAAAGATCCATCCTTTAGAAATAACAGATCCGTACCAGGCGCTTCCCCAACTTGCTTGAGTTCGGTGACAACCACCCCAGCAAAGCCGAAGCTACAAAAGCAGCATACTTCTTCCTCCCTAACACCAGGCTCCATCATCCCCCAATGGATGAGAGAGGCACTTGTTAACTTCTTCACTAACTACCAATAGACATCTCCGACAATTAATATCTGCGTCTTGCTGCATCAGGGTTTCAGGCTCATTTTCGGAGATGTCTAATGAATAAGCCAGTAAGGATGAAAAGTTAAAAGTGAAGATAACGCTAACCAATGGCAGCCGATCACCGCTCGATTACACGCATCTGGGGTAGGGTATTGCGTGATTTCCCTTAAAGAGGTGAAAAGAGCAGCTGATTGGGGGCAGAGGCGGGTGTTATTCTTACCAAACCTAGAAAGACTCACATCACAACAAGCCATCGCCCTAGATGAGTGGATAAGTAACGGCGGGTTGGTAATTACCAGTGGACCTATCGGTAATTTATCATCATCGGGAACGAGGCAATTAGTGCGATCAATCATGGGAGGTTATTGGAAAGATACTTTCCAAAACCGCCAACAACTACAACCCACCAAAGCTTATCAGGAATTGACCAACTATAACAAGCTGTGGGCTTGGATGTTATACCCAATTCTCACGAGCCGATCAGTAGCAGCGACACAATTGCGCTACAACCGGAGCTAGAAAATCTCATTGGAAGAGTAGAAAGTGCTTGGACTTGATGCCGCAGGTAACCAACGGTATCAAGTCCAAGTCTGGGAAAATCATTTAGTGGCAATAGAGAGGCTATTGCACTATCGGGGATTTCCCGACTCAGGAGAGTAAATATTAAACTGGTGTCAACCAATAGGTAATCCCCCGCACCACTTTACTTTCAAGTCCAAACTTGGGGAGATTTTCTGCTGTCTGACCAGTATAAGTCCAGTGGGGGACATCAAATTCTACGGTTTGAAACCAGCCATTTTGATTGAGAGCTTTTCTCTGTTCTTGATTAAAGACCTGTAAATCAACCGCTAGCCCCCAGAGATGTTGTGAGGTTCCAGGAGGTGCAACCAACCCGAGAATTCTGGTTTCCTTACCCTGTTTTACCCGTGCTAAGGTTCGCTTATTAGCGTATTTTTGCCAAAACTTTAAATTAGTAGCAAAACTGCGAGTACAATCCCCAGGTCCATAACCTGATTTCAGACTTATTTTTTCCAGAGTCATAGCTTTGTTTAATGCCTCTGCTGCTGGTTTTTGTAAGTAACAGTCATGAGTTCCATTAACTAATTCTAATGTTAAAGTTGATTGAAATTTTTGTGTGTCTTGGTCATCAGTAAAGATCACTTTTGGTGGCAGTTGAACTTCTGGTTCTTGATTGACAAAGACTGCACCATATGCGCGTAACAAAATATGTTCAAAAGTACCAGATGGGGGAATAGCCCCTAATTTATGAACAACTGTAGATAAAAACCGCTCTTGCTCACTCAGTTTCTGGTCGGGAATAAAAGGTGGAGGCAGAGATGCTGGTTTTGGATTCAGGCACTGGGAGTTGCTAGTATTTGGACAAGGATTTAATGCTTGTGTACTTCGGCTCAGTTGCTGGTAGCTAATCTCACTGGTAGTAACTAAGGTGACAGCTACTACAAGGGCGATGGCAACCAGAGCAAGCCTTCGCCAAATTCGTTTCCTGGGTCCAGGCATTAACTTCATAATCCACGCTATGTGACTACTGCTAGAATTTTACTTTTAGTAAATGAAATATTCCTTAAAATTACCGCGCATACAATGGTTTGAAACCATTGAGACGGCAAAACCACCTGTATGCAGGAAAGCAAGATAGTCTCCTCCTGCAATCTGACTTTTCCCGTTATCTTTTCATGGAGGTTTTGAGGCAGGAAGCAGGGGTTTTCGGACTTAACGGGAAAGTCGGCTTCTGCAATAGGTGTAAGATAGATATGTTCGACAAAAATGTCAATAGGTCCATTGATATTGCCAGTAATAGTCAATCAGAACCACTGGAACTACTTCTAGGGGCAGTTGATATAACCCTAATTAGGGCTGGATATTGAGTTTTTCCGGGCAACTTTAGCATCAGAAAAATCTCCTTTTCACAGGCAGGGAGTAGTGTATTAATTCTGGTAACCTATACCCCACAAGACTTGATGCAGGTTCTGTGTCGGACTATTGGGGAGGCAATTGTCGGGGACTTGGTCTCTTAGCTTTCCCAGATCCCACACCGAATATGAATGAACTTTCCCATATCCTGCTCTGACAAAATTAACACGCTAGGCAGGGAGTAAGAGGAGAGATTAATCTGTTCTCCCCTAATTTACAATTCCTCGGTCCCCAATTCTCAAACTGGAAAACAATTATAAGCTCTTAATTTTTTTTACAATACATATGATTCTTATACTCAGCAGCTATTTAGGGAGTTCTGGTAAAGTCATTTCTAGTTTGAGACAGTTGCCACCATCAATATGTAGCTTATACTCTACCTTATCCATCAGACGATTCATAATTACCCAACCATAACCACCTTCTTTTTTGTCTGTGGGATCAGGAGGAAAATAGGTGGACATATCGAAGCCTTCACCGTGATCCCAAATTTCTATAGCCAGCTCCCGGTTCTTAAGTTCAAACCGCACTAAAACTGGTACATGGGGCTTATCTTTATGGGCATGACGTACTGCGTTGGAGTAGGCTTCTACTAGGGCAAGTCGCAAGCGACTTGATTGGCGTGACCAATCTACAGAGTCTCCTAACTGAACTTTTAGGCATCCCATCAGCCAGTTTTCAACAATGTTTAAAAACTTTAAGTCACTTGGTACGTGAAGCTCGCTTCTCATTACTTATAAGACCTCTAGTGAGAGTATGGTTTGGTCATCTTCTTGAATATAATTATTATCTGCCTGGATGCGAGCTAGTAAATGGCTAAGACAAAGGGGTTGGATTTCCTGTTGCAACAGTTGCCACAATCCTTCTTGATGGAGCATAGAACGGTGGGTTGGCTCAATACTGCTCAAGGTTTTTTCTCCTGGGCATAATTGATGGGAGACGACCGCTTCTGTAACCCCATCACTGGTGAGGAGCAGTATGTCTTTAGGTGCTAGGGTCATTCGTCCAACTGGTGCTTGCCACGTGGAGAAAATTCCCAGGGGAACGTTACGAACTTTGAGGTAGTTCGGCTGATTCTGTCCTACTCCTTGGCAAGACCAAAGGAGGGGATATATATGACCAGCGTTAGCATACACAAGTTCCCTAGTACTAGGGGTGTAACGGGCTATGACAAGAGTTATGAAATAGTTATTACTGATGAGATCATCCCCTAAGGTGTGGTTAAGATTCTGCATGATAATGTTTGGCTCAGGAGGTGTTTCTTGAGACAATTCTCGGCGCAATACTGAAATTGCACTAGCCATGAATAAAGCGGCTGGAACACCTTTGCCTGAAACGTCACCCACTGCAACCCACAGGTCCCCCTTAGGGTGGACGAATACCTCAAAGAAATCTCCACCTACCTCCCGAGCTGGATGACAGCAGGCTTGCACTTTTACATCTTTGATTTCAGGTAACTGTTGGCGGAGGAGGTTATTTTGAATTTGGCGGGCTACTTCTAATTCATCTCGGATCTGCCGCTGCTTTTCTTCAAGCCGTTGATAAAATTTTGCTTGGGAGATGGCGAGGGCTGCTTGTTCCGCAACACTGGTAATCAATTGGATTTCTTCTTCTTTCCAAGGATACTCATGCGCCCAGTGGTGAAGGGTCAAGACTGCCAGCAGGTGCTGCTGATAGGTGATTGGTACAATTAAATAATAGGCTGGTGTCCCATCATCTGTATTCTCATTTTGTATTATTTGATACTCATGAGTTTTCAGGAACTTTTCCAGTAAAGGGTGGAGATTAAAAGGCTGAGTGGGGACTGAGGACTTAGTCTCGCAGTAGGAAAACTCCTTTGACATTAAGTGGTCACCTTCTACTGGTCTGAGAGAGCAACTGGTAGCAGTGAATGTACTCCCAATTATATTGACAATGTTTTGTAATATACTATCGTAGCCTGTGGACTCCCTGACGGCTGTGTTTACTGCATTAAATAAAGATTCTCGTCTGAGGGCGCGGCGCAATTCTTGGGTGCGTTGCCTGACTGCACGATAGGTATCACTGGCCTGCTCAACCAATGCTTTGAGTTTTTCAGGATTCCAGGGTTTGGTGATGTATTTGAATACCTTACCTGAGTTGATTGCATCTACTAAATCTTCGAGATCAGTAAACCCAGTTAGTAAAATCCGAATTGTATCAGGAAATTCCTCTACTATATGACTGAGAAATTCAGTGCCGTTCATGTCTGGCATTCTTTGGTCAGAAATAATCACGGCCATTTCGCCTTCCTGTTGGAGAATTTTCAGGGCAGTATGGGCATGATTTGCTTTGTATACTTTATAGTCTCGCCTAAAGGTGCGGTAGAGTAAATCTAGATTATCTAGCTCGTCATCTACGATCATCAGTTTTAGCTGTTCTATTTCCATCTCAGTCATATCTGACTTTTCTTTTCACATAGTTGAATAGTGAGACAGGGAACTTTTATTTCACCTAAATACTTTAGTAACAATGGAATACTAGTTATTCTTGTTCCCTTCAATCCCTAAATCACCTATCCCACTAGCCCAGAACGCAGAGCGCGCACTGCTGCTTGGGTACGGTCATCGGCACATAGTTTATTGAGGATGTTACGAACATGGGTTTTTACAGTTCCGACTGTGATAAAAAGTCTATCAGCAATCACTGCGTTGCTACAACCTTCGACTATTAACTGTAGCACTTCTAACTCTCTGCATGTCAGAATATAAGGGTGAATAGTATCTTGAGATGAGTTAGGCAAGGGATTTTGTCGGGCTTGTTGGAGTACAATTCGGGCGATAGCCGGATCAATCCAAGCATTGCCACTGTAGGTGACACGCACAGCTTCCAGTAAATTATCGAATTTGATATCCTTCATACAGTAGGAATCTGCCCCAGCCGCGAAAGCTGCCAAAACGGCCTCCCTATTATCCCGTAATGTCAAAATTAATACTCTTATGGGCAACTCTTCACCACTAGTGATAGATTTCACCTGCCGTGTGAGTTCGATACCATCTTGATCTGGTAAACCAATATCAACAATGGCAATATCCGGTCGCAATCTCTCTAACAGTGATAGCCCTTGAGCAGCATTGACAGCTTCACCGATAATGTGAATTTCTTCCTTTTGTAGTAATGCTGTCCGAACACCCACACGGGTCAGATCATGGTCTTCAATCAGTGCAATGCGAATTTTACTCATAGCTAAAATTCTGCTCACTATACTACACTTAACTGTAAATGCTGAGTATGGAAGCATTTATCAGGCAGGGCAAACGCACACGTTTCTTTACAATTTTGAAGATTTAGAAAGCAGAGACAATACCTTTGTCAGATAATCATCATCCCACCCGGCCTTGAGTCGTTTGGCATGGATGCCGCCTTTTACAGTATTTTCTTGGCACAGCAGGTTGACATCCAGAATCCAAAATTGGGTGTACCTCTTGTACCCAATTTAGAAAACTAGATATTAGTTTGTAAATATTCCTGTTCGGTTACTTAGCTTAATCTCTCAGCAGGTAATTCAGCCCCATTGCGAATGTTTTCTAGTACCACATCGGGGCTAGTGCGTTTAATTAACCCAGTTAGGACGTTACCAGGGCCAATTTCCACTACCCGTCTAATTGCATTCGCTGGTAGTTGCAGAGCAATTTCTCGCCAACGGACTGGACCAGTCATTTGTTGTTTGAGGCGTTGCTTTAAAATTTCAGCATCAGTGGTGGGCAGTGGCTCTACGTTAGACATAATCGGAACAGCAGCTGGCTTAAATGGTACACTTTCCAAATCATTGGTGAATTCTGTGGCTGCATCGGCCATAAAGTGTGAATGAAATGCACCAGCAACTTTTAAAGGAATGGCTCGCTTGGTCTTGACTTGGGACATGACTGCTTGTACGGCCTCTGAAGTTCCAGAAATTACTACCTGATGGGGGCTATTATCGTTTGCTAACACAACATCCGATGTTTGAGCTAAAACTTGCTCTAATTCTTCCCGGTCAAAATTCATTAAGGCTGCCATCATCCCACCTGTGGTGTTTTCCATGAGTTCAGCTCGACGCTTCACCAACTTCAACCCATCTGACCAGGTAAAGACACCAGCAATATAAAGGGCGATGTATTCTCCTAAACTATGACCTGCAACTAAATCTGGCTGATATCCCCGTTCCCGGACTAAATCCGCAAGGATACTTTCTACTACATAAAGACAGGGTTGGGTGTAAAGGGTGCGGGAGATTTGCGTTTCACTCTGACAAATTTCCGTGATGGAGTACCCCAATATTGCCTCAGCTTGGGTAAATTTTGCTTTAGCAGTTGGTATTTCTAGTAGATCTATTCCCATCCCCAGTACTTGGGAACCTTGTCCGGGAAACACCCATGCAGTTTTAGTCATTAGATTCAGGATTTCGTTGATGTTAAATTTTATCTTCCCCATTGAAAGATGGCGGCACCCCAACTAAGACCAGCACCAAAGCCTGATGTAGCAATGATATCGTTAGGTTTAATTTTCCCTTGCTGTACAGCTTCATTTATGGCTAGGGGAATGGAGGCAGCGGAGGTGTTACCGTAATGAGCAACGTTGCTGATAATTTTGTGATCAGGAATATTTAAGCGTTGGGCAACGGCATCAATGATGCGCTGGTTCGCTTGGTGTAATATTAACCAATCTATTTGGTCAACACTGAGGTTGGCTTGAAAGAGGGCTTTATCAATAACTTCTGGAACTCGTTGGACAGCGAAGCGATAGACTTCTTTGCCGTTCATAGTAATTGGCTGATAACAACCCTTGGTGACCTTAATACCTGGTGCCAGTTCTTGGGTAGAACCATTGTAAGCAAGGTTAAGATCCTGGTTTTGGGTGCCATCGCTTTTGAGACAGAATCCCAGCAGGCGATCACTTTGATTAGCCTGTAATACCACTGCCCCAGCCCCATCACCGAATAGTACACAGGTGCGCCGATCTTGCCAATCTACCCACCGAGAGAGGATATCTGCTCCTACCAGCAGTACATTTTGATAAACACCTGTTCTAATGTATTGGGCTGCTGTTACTAGTCCAATGACAAAGCCGGAGCAGGCAGCAGTCAAGTCAAAAGCTACTGCTTTGATGGCGCCCAGTTGGGCCTGAATTTGACAAGCACTGCCAAACAAGTCATCAGGGGTAGATGTTGCCAGTAAGATTAAATCTAGATCATACGGGTTGATACCAGCAGCAGCGATCGCTTGTCTGCTGGCAGTAGTGGCCAGTTGGCTCAACGATTCTGGCTCTACGGCTAATCTCCGTTGCTGAATTCCAGTTCTTGTGGTGATCCACTCATCTGATGTTGCCACAAGTTTGGTCAATCCCTGGTTATCGAGGCAAGTTGCTGGGACTGCGGAGCCGCTGCCTGTAATTGCTATGCCTAAGTATTGCACTCTAGTCTCCCAAGCTATCAGCGTTTAAGCTACTGGCGTTCATTGAGTCATTGGTCAGCAGTTAATGACCAATGACTCAATACTAACTGCTCTCGCTTTGTAAAAATTGGTACTGGGACTGGATTCGTTGTAGTACTTGGTTGTCTACAGCTTCTTTGGCCATGCGTATGGCATTAAAAATCGAAGGTGCTTGCGAGCTACCATGACCAATCAGACAGACTCCAGCGACGCCTAAGAGTAAGGCACCCCCATGTTCTGCATGATCCATCCGTTGCTTAATCCGCTTCAAGTTTGGTTTTAAAAGTGCTGTGCCAATTTGACCGCGCAGCCCTTGGGGTAATTCTTCCTGTAATATTTGTAGAATTACTCCTCCCACTGCTTCAGCAAACTTTAATAACACGTTGCCCACAAAACCATCACAGACTATTACATCAAATTTACCGGAAAGGACATCGCGGCCTTCGGCATTGCCAATAAAAGTAATTTGGGAGTTTTCCCGTAGCAATTGGTGGGCGCGGACTGTGGCATCATTGCCTTTAGAATCTTCTTCGCCGATATTTAACAGGCCTACTTTAGGGTTATTTGTGCCTAAAACATACTGGCTATAGGCCGATCCCATGAGGGCAAACTGCTCTAAAAACTTAGGACGACAGTCTACATTGGCACCGACATCAAGTATTAGCACTGGTTTCCCGGCTATTAGGGTTGGAAACACAGTTCCGATAGCTGGACGGTCTATTCCGGGTAAACGTCCTAAGCGGAGCAAAGCGGCTGCCATTGCTGCCCCAGAATGACCGGCAGAAAACACCGCATCTGCGCGTTGCTCCTTAACCAAATCCATTGCTACATTGATGGAAGCCTTGGGTTTGCGTCGAATGGCGCTTAAAGGCTCCTCATCCATTGCAATCACTTCCTCTGCTGGAACGATCTCCACCTGTGCCAGATTGGTTTTTGGTGGCAGGGTAGCTTCAATTTGTCGGGGGTCTCCCACTAGCAAGACTTGCACACCTAATTCTTCTCGTGCCCGCACTGCGCCGGTCACAATTTCACCAGGTGCGTGATCCCCTCCCATTGCATCAATTGCGATCTTTATACCAGTAGATCCCATTGCTTAGAGCTTATAGAAACCTTAAAAATTTTACCAGATGGTTATACTAAGCTGTTCAAAATTTGATCGGGGATCGAGAATTGGGGTTGTAGTCCCCAATTCCCCATTATGGATTCAGCACCCAGTTAACCAGTGTCCGCACCCCAAAACCAGTTGCACCTGCTTTGTCTTCCCAAACTGGACCGGCAACATCTAAATGTGCCCAAGGTGTTTGTTTAACAAACTGCTTGAGGAAAAGGGCAGCAGTGATGGAACCACCGGAACGGGGACCTGTATTTTTCATGTCGGCAATGCTGGACTTGAGTCCCTCAAAATATTTGTCCTCCATTGGCATTCGCCAAATCTTTTCTCCAGATGTTTTGGCAGCTGTTTCTAGTTGGGAAGCTAAAGTATCATCTGGGGTGAATAGACCTGCAATATCTTCTCCTAGGGCAACTACGCAAGCACCTGTAAGGGTAGCTAAGTCTACAATTGCGTCTAGTCCTAATTTATCAGCAAATACTAAGGCATCAGCTAGGGTTAGACGTCCTTCAGCATCAGTGTTATTCACTTCTATTGTCTTACCGTTGGAGGCTGTGAGGATATCTCCAGGATGCATAGCCCGACCGCTGATCATATTCTCTGTTGCTGCTGAGATAAAATGCACCTCTACGTTATCTGGCTTGAGTTGAGCAATGGCTTTAGCTGCACCTAAGGTAGCAGCTGCCCCAGCCATATCTATTTTCATTGTTTCGATGCCGCTGCCAGTGCCTTTAATATTGAGTCCCCCGGAGTCAAAGGTAAGACCTTTACCAATAATTGCGAGTTTCCGCTTCGCTGTGGCTTCTGGTTTGTAAGTCAGGTGGATAAATTTTGGGGGTAAGTCGGAAGCTTGGGCAACTCCTAAAAAAGCCCCCATGCCTAATTTTTCGCAGTCTTCCCGTTCCAGGATTTCGAGTTGCAGTCCGTGCTCTTGGGCGATCGCCTGGGCGGTTTCGGCTAAGGTAATGGGTGTGACTGCATTAGCTGGGGCTGCTACCAACTGCCGCGCTAAAATTACTCCAGCAACAATCTGATTTGCACGGTTAATAGATGCCTCTTGTCCAGCTAATCCTAGTAAATCGATGGTTTCAATTTGGGGACTTTTATCTTCTGGTTCAGATTTGAAGCGGTTATCTTGATAAAGTGCTAGTTGTGTACCCTCAGTCAGAGCCTGAGCTGTGGCGGCTGGGTCATTGTTCCATATTGGTAGACTAATTGCCAGGGTTTTGGTTTTTTGCTTCTTGGCAGCTTTGGCAGCAGCAGCAGCAGCATGGCGCAGGGTGTCTAGTTTTATCGCTTCTGGTTTACCCAAACCCACTAGAATCACTTTCCGCACAGGATTACCAGCACCTACTCGCGTGAAAATGGTGTTATTGGCTTTTCCGGTAAATTCCTCTTCAGCAATTAGTTCTTTCAAGACCCCGGCGAATTTTTGATCTAAAGCAGCGAGATCGCCTGTTAACTCTACGGCATCTTCAAATAAACCAATTGCTAAAGTGTCACCCGCCCACTCTAATAAAGGCGTATTACTAGGTTGAATTACCATTTTTGTATTCTATGTAAACCTTCTTGTACTAGTATTGCTTAAAATTTTGGGTTTATGGGGGCTGGAGACTGGGGAAGAACAGATCAATCTCCACCCTTGCTTAGGGCAGTTCTTGCTGGAGGCAGAGGGAAAAGAAGAGACAGTCCCGAAACTTCTATGTCAGAAGTTTGATCGAATTTCTCTCTCCTTCATTTGACCCAGTTTTAGAAGAAGTAGATAGGATGCAAGGAATTAGGACTTACACACTGTACAAATCGACTATCATGTGTATGAACGAAATTACGTCGTTTCAGGCTTTGATGGATGACCTATAGCTAGCGCCACGCTGCGCTATCGGATAAATAGCGTTGGCGTAGCCGCCGTCTCGGCAATCTCTTACGAGACGCAACGCGCGTTCGCTCAAAAATCAGCAAAAAATCACGTGAAAATGCCCAAAACCCCTACCACATATTTGGTATTTCCTGTCAATGCGTAAGTCCTAGGAATTTTAGTCTCTACTATTCAAAAGTTAAAGTCTTGATTTCCCCTCCTGCCTTCCCTACCCTTGAAAGTGCTCCTTACTCCCTCCTAATGTAAAATTTCTTAGTCTCCCTTTACTGATGTCCTTAATTTTGATTAGATAGTATACTCTCAATTTCTGATAGCTCCACAGCCCCAGAAAAATTCTGACTATTCAACACAAAAGAAGGTGTACCAGATAGACCCAAACTTTCAGCTAATTGGAGATCCTTTTGCAGTGCAGAATTAGCTAAGAGGCGATCGCGTTTAAATTTTGCCAAGTCTAGGTTAAACTTTTTAGCAAGATCTAAATATAAAGCCTCCCCAAGTTGCTTTTGATTGACAAATAGGGCATCGTGATATTCCCAGAATTTGCCCTGCTGCTTGGCGGCCCAAGCTGCCGCAGCAGCTGACAAAGCCTCAGGATGAATTTCAGATAGGGGGAAATTTTTGTAAACTAAGGTTAAATTGGGATGCTTTTCTAGCAAGGGTTTCAGAGTTGTCTCAGCTTCAGCACAGTAAGGACATTGAAAATCAGAGAATTCTATGAGCACTGTGCTTAATGTAGTTGAGCCGATGGTAGGAGATTCCCCAATTACTCCTTTGGTATTGGTTTTTAACTCTTGTAAAAATTTCTGCCGTGTTTTTTGTAATTGCTGTTGCTCTTGCAGCTGATATGCCTGGAGGGATTCAACGATTACCTCTGGATGTTTGCGGATGATCTGTAATACTTGTTCCTCTAGGTTAGTGTTGACGGGAGTGGCGGCTTGGGCAGCAAATGACCAGATTAAAAGTATACACAGTAAGCTGATAATTGCCGAGGCACGGAAATACTGAAATAATCGACGCATAGGAAAATACTTGAGAGGTACACTTTCAGTATTACCTGAACTGACTTTTCCCGTAATCTTTACCCCGGAGGTTCTCTGAATTACTGAGATGATATTTATACTCCTTTAACCGTTAGATGTGCCCGTTGCAAGATGTTTGGATTTTGGATTATATTGGAATTTATACAAAAAGTATGGTTTGCAGATAATTGACAGCAAGCGAGAGAATAAGCAGCAAAAATCTGCTCTGTTATTTTTATGACTAAGTAAAGCGCAACTAAAGCTGAAGAAAACTTATGCCGCTTTTGGTTCAGTAGGTGTTAATTTGGACCGTGCCAATTTTAGATTTTGGATTATGAAGAGAGATTGAACTGTTCTTACTTGCTCTGCTTCTTCTTCCATTCTCCTCCCTAATCTAAAATCCAAAATTGATTGATTGACAGTGCTCGCTCGTTTAATCTGCGGTTTGCTGGGTCAAAGGTCGCAAAATTTTTCTCCCACCACTCCAACATAATGTGTCCCCATTGATACTTTTCTCCTCCCAATTATACTCCTAATTCTCTGCTGGCTCCAAATCCTTTCTCCATAAGCTTTTCCAGGCTTAGCAGGAAAAGTCAGGTTCGGTGTCTGGATTGAGTCTTTGGACATTAATGGTTTAGGGTTATGGCAAGTTACCAAATCTTTGTTATTCCAGTGGGGAGACCGACTCGCATGAAAAATCTAGCAAAAGCTTGAGATAAATGCTCACGATAAGGGGGACACAAGCGAAGTCTAGATTCTTCTCTGCTTTGCAAAAGAGATTCAAGAAAACTACGTGGCAAAGTATACACCTCTGAAAAATCAACTACACGATGGGATAAAGTTAGATTTTCCATATTGCCTTCGTTCAACATAGAAAGGTTCCACAAATACCCATTTTTGATATCTTCACAGGTTTTTCCCCATGCTTTTGACGTTGGGTTCATGGCTTTAGACTTCATAAATGCTTCCCAATCCTCTTTATATTGATCTAAGGAGACATGAGGACAGAGAATTACATTTGCTACCTTGTTCTGCTCCAAATCGCAGGCTTGAGTTATTACAACAACATCAGAACGAATTATTTCAATTGAGGACTTTAGCATTTCATCTTCATGCCCAGCTTTTAACTCAAAAGCTGTAGAAGACCATCTAACAACGGGACAATCAGGAATTATGTCTCCTTGCGTCAGTTTAGTGCTTGCACTTACCACCTCATACCAGAGGTCATTCTTCATCATCTTTCAGGCGATCAATATCAATTATAACATTAGGTCTCCACACTGGTAGTCTATCTACGTTAATTTCAATATCTTCTGAGAATATTATTGAAGATTTTGTACTATGTGATAAAGGAAAAACACCTCTCCAAATTGCTTCCTCTTCCTCTTCTTCTTCTTCTAATTCAGAATCTTGCAGTTGAGCCTGTAACTGTGGAATATGACTTAAAGAAGTGAAAAATTTTCCGCGCTTTAAGTTTGCTGAAGCTTCTATTCTGTTTATAGATATGTCATTAAATATCTGTTCCTTAGGTTTTTCCTCCATAAATATAAGCTCGTCCACTTGAGGCAGCAAAAATCCACTTGCAAGAAGGTCAAAACGTGAATAAAATCGCTGTTTTCTAGTTGGAATCTGTGCTATCGAAGGTACTGAGCTAGCTACTGTAATAGGAGCATTAAAAAACTTCCTGTTCTCTGTGTTCATGGAAGTTGTTGCAACAGTTGTCACTTTTTTCTCTTCTTCTGGTGCTTCTCTTTGTAACGAAATTCCAGTCATAGTTTCACCTTCTTAGCTTCCAATGTTTTGTTTGAATTTCCTCACTTGTCAAATCAGCAAATGCACACACAATCCATTCATGAGCTATATCAAACCAATTCTGTAATCTCTCTCGCGAAGTGTAAGTTCCAATACCCCTTACAGATAGATCAAATAATATCACTGGATGTTCATTGATAACTACTGTTTTCACTGAGATATTTAATCTGCCAAGTTCATTAGGCAAATTAAAACCTGCATTCCAGCTAATATTTTGGGGACCAGTGAGGAACCTTTCATGGCTTATTCTCCATCCAACATCAGGAAAAATCTTGCCAATATCTTCAAATTTCAGCCAAGCTTCCCCTTGTGGAATTTGATTAACATAAGTTAACTCATATTTGAGTGGTTGAATTTCCCCTAATTCAGCTTCTACCAAGAAATTATTAAACTTTGTTAAATGTTCCTGAAAAGCTTTGACAAGATATTCGTATCTCGGATACTCACTTTCTACTTTTACTTTCCTCCAATTATGAGCAAATATATCCCTCTGAACCTGAATAATTCTTGTTTCATCTTGGTTAATGAACCAAACTCTCGGTAATGGTGGAACATTACTTAACTTTATTTGCAAGTCGGCATCTTGGGGATCAGAAGCTTCTATTCTTGGAGTGATAGGAACAACATCGTCACAAAATTTGTATTCAGGCTGAAATCTCTCCCATAGCAACCCAAAATAAGCGGAAAGGAATCCCTCAAGAGGCGGAAACAACACACTACAGGCCACTTCCGTAACGGGTGGCTGATCATAGAATGGCGGTTTTCTAGTATTTACTCCAACTGTCACATCAACTACCTCATCTGCCAGTAAAATTTCACGTTGCTTGTACTTTAGTATCTTTGTCTAGACTAACTCAAGAGCAAGTAGATTCATATATAGGAATCCTACTTGATTTTTGAAATGAACTCAGTATACAGAATTCTCTGTAATCCCTTGGGGCTTGCCTTTTGCTTCTTGTCTGGTACGGAAACAATTTCAGGAATCAAACCGGATTCCTATAGTAAAGGAACAGGGATAACAAGTATAGCTTGCAACTAACCTTTGTCTAAGATGTGTATTGACTAAAAATCTGAAAAATAGGATACTCAGAACACGTCTATTTTAATTCAAGTATAGAAATCTCAGAGGTAGCCAGTATGACTAGCAATCCAGACAGTTTTTCAATTAGCGGTTCAGTAGGTGGTAATGTCAACAACGTTCAAGGCGATAACAACCGCACAGTTCAAGGAGACAATAATCAGGCTATACTAGGAGACTTTAATCAAGTCACACAACAGAACCATACTGAAACTGCTCTCACTAAAGATGAGATTATTAACTTATTTTTAGAACTGGAAACATTAATTCAACAAGCAGGATTACCTTTAGATAGTAAAGAAGAAGTCATTGCAGATTTAGATGCAGCGAAAAGAGCCATAGATAAAGAAGAACCAAATAAAAAACGTGCCTGGGAAAGGTTAAGAGATGTAACAGAAACACTAGAGAAAACTAGCAAAAGTATAGAAGCAGGACAAAAAATCTAGACCACAGCCAAACCAATAATTACTAAAATTGCCATCTGGCTAGGTGCTGCTGCTGGTTCTCATCTGCTGGGATTATAGAATTACATTATGAGCCAATTTCCTGATGAGTTTGACTCTCAACAGCTTGATGTGAATCCACAGAAACAGGCTGATAGTTCCAATAAAAATACAGTTGAAGGTAATAAAAATAGCACAGTTCAAGGGAATGATAATCAGGCGGTTCTAGGTAGTAATAACAACGTATTTTATGGGAGTAACAACCAAATCCAGTTTGTTTCATCCAATGCCCAGAATTTACCGCCACAAAAACCTAAAAGAGAAATTCCCCCTCTGTTACCCTGTTTAGTTAACCGTAGCCAGCAGGAGTATCAACTGGAAATGGGCATCAAAAAGCTAATCAAAAAAACTCCACAGTCTCCGCTAATTTGTATTATTCATGGTGATGAGTGTCAAAGTCATGACAGATTTTTAAATCGGTTATATAAAGTTTCATTGCCTAAATTCTTAGAAGAAGAATTAATCATCAAGTATCATCTCCCCTCCCCTCCAAAATTAAATAACTACCGTGAATTATCAGATTATTTACACAATCAATTAGCACAGATTATTGTAAATCGTAGTTCTGCTCATCTAGAAGAGATTAAAGATTGTTTTAATGACTCTCCCCAGCCTATTCTCATTCATACTCATTTATCGAGTGAACAATTGCAAAAACAAGAATTGGAAACTTTAAATAATTTCCTGAATTTCTGGCACACATGGCCTGTGGAGGTTAACCAAAAGTTAATTATTTGTATATTTATTAAATATAAAGGACAGATAAAAAGCACTAAGAATTCTGATAAAATCCGTTCATTTTTTCATTGGATAAAATATTTTCTGCAACGATATCGCTACCAGAAAATCAAGAAGAAAATTTATCAGTATATAGAAAGTCTTTCACAATCCAATTTCGATAAATTTACTTGTTTGTCAGGTCTTGTTTTACCAGAACTAACTGTAGTGCATCAATGGGAAGTTGAGGAGTGGGTGCGGATGGAAGATACTCAAAAGGTTATTGGAGAAGCAATGGCTGATAAATTCATCAAAGAAATTAGAGAGTTATTTGACAAATACTCATCGGATATAATTCCGATGGATGATTTAGCTGATGACTTAATCAAACTGCTGAAATCTAATCTATCAGGTGAGGGAGAAATGACATGAAGTTTCCGTTTTATTCAGGCAGCGGAAACCGTCAAAAATCAGAGTTACCAGTATCTCCACGCTCTCAATTACTGCAACCAGAGAATTATATCCCAGATGCAGGTTTGAAAGATGCGTGCAATGTGGCATTGTTGCTAGGACAACCTCTACTCCTAACTGGTGAACCAGGGACAGGGAAAACTCAACTGGCTTACAGTCTGGCATGGGAACTTGGTCTTGAGCAGCCATTGAAATTTGAAACTAAGTCCACTAGTATTGCCCGTGACTTATTCTATACCTATGATGCCTTAAAGCGGTTTCAAGATGTCCAAAGTCGAGTTGATGGAGCTAAATTTCTAGATTATATTACTTTCCAAGCTTTAGGTTTAGCAATTTTACGCAGTCGAAATCCAGAGGAAGTGAGGCATTTATTGCCATCAGAAATCTTACATTCTGAGAAAATGCAATCTGTAGTTTTAATTGATGAAATCGATAAAGCACCCCGTGACTTCCCCAATGATTTACTCAATGAATTGGAATTAATGTATTTTCGGATGCCTGAATTTGCCAACGAAAAAATTGTGGGAGAGCCAAACTTACAACCCATTGTCATTATTACGAGTAATTCTGAAAAGAATTTACCAGATGCTTTCTTAAGACGTTGTATTTATTACAATATTCCCTTTCCCGAATTTGACCGACTGAAGGAAATTGTCACTAATCGTTTGGGGATAAATACTGGTAATAGTCCTTTTTTACAAGCTGCTCTCAGTTTATTTTATAGGTTACGTTCTCCCCAAATTGGGTTGAGAAAAAAACCTGCAACTTCTGAATTATTAGGCTGGTTGATAATTTTACAAAAATTTACTCGTGAATCAGAAAATCCTTTAATGCAAAGGCAAGTAGTTTTTGGTACTCTGAGTAGCTTAATCAAAACTGCTGAAGATCAAGAAAAAGCTCAAAAAATTGTAGAACAGTGGATACAGGAACAGAACAAAACAACCCAGATTGGCTAAATCCTGATGTCTTAATGCATTTCATTGATGCACTCAGGGATGCTGGTTACAAAATTGGCATACCTCAATATATTGCAGCCCAGGATTTAATATTGATGCTGATTGCTCAGGGAGAAACTCTAGATAGTCCAGAGAAATTGAGAAATTTATTAGGACCAATTTTTTGTAGTTCACCCATTGAGCAGGAAGAATTCCAACAACGTTTTGACCGTTGGATGGAATTCTTCAGCAATACCATTACAGAAAAAGTAGATGTAGAAGCCGAAGCATTTTCAGCGGAATTAGCAACAGAACGCACTCTTTCCTACAGAATGCAGCGTCTAATCTTTCTGCTCTTTCTCATCACTATTCCTATTTCTATTCTTCTATTTCCATCCTCTACAGAGAAGCAGTTTTTGATAAAGCCATTGCCGAAAGCCACAGAACCAAGTGCCACACCCATAGAACCAATTCCTGGACCCACAGGACCACTACCAACCGTACCACCAAGACAGTTCAAAACAGAACCCAGTACCAAACCTTCTCTCAGCTTGCCATTTAATTGGGGATTACTACTATTTTTATTGATTGTTTATCTTGTGATATTTTTAGTCTGGCAACGGTGGTGGTTGTGGCGTGCTAACCTATTTCTGCAACGTCATAGTACAACACAACAACCTAAGCTACAAACTATTTCTATTACCGGATTTGAGGAAAACCTCTTTCCGGGGCTTGTATTATTAAAAATTGCTCGGAGTTTAAGGTATCGCATCCATGTTCCATCTCAGGAAATTGATGTGAATAAAACTCTTGATGCAACTCTGCGTCGAGGAGGATGGCTGACCCCAGTTTATCGGACTTACCAAGTTCTCCCAGAATATATCTTTCTGATTAACCGCACCAGCTACCGAGACCATCAAGCTAAATTTATTGAAGAGATAGTTGAGGGTCTAAAGCAGGAAGGAGTATTTATTACCATCTATTTTTTCGATAATGATCCACGAATTTGTTTTCCCAATGATCACGCAAGTTTTCCCTTAAGACTCAGAGAAATTATCTCAAAATATAGTGAACATTGTCTGGTGATGATCTCTGATACAGAGAAATTTTTTAGCTCTATTACGGGGGAATTAGAACCTTGGGTGAATCAGTTGACTAACTGGGAGAACCGAGCAGTTTTAACGCCAACACCTGTGGAAAATTGGGGGTATCAGGAATTAGAACTGGCACAAGAGTTTATGATTTTACCCGCAACACTCCAAGGGTTAGAGGTGTTGAGTCAAAGATTACGCCAGGGATGGGCAACTTATTTTGTTGGGGAAGAAACGCGAATACCGCTACCAGATTCCTTGCATACACGACCTTATCTGTGGATAGAACGGAATCCACCACCAATGGAGCAGATTAATGCCATGTTGGAATCCCTAGAGAAATATCTTGGTGAGGATGGCTTTTATTGGCTGAGTGCTTGTGCTGTATTTCCAGAGTTGCACTGGAACATCACTATCTATTTAGGTAATATTTTGAAAATAAAGTCAGGTGCATCTCTGATAGAAGCATATTCCTTGACTGATTTAGCTCGTTTACCCTGGTTCCGTTATGGTTATATGCCAGACTGGTTACGTATTTACCTGATTACAACACTTACCCCAGAGCAACAGCAGATAATCCGGACGGCGCTGCAAGACTTACTGATTACCGCTGTTCAAGGTGCTGTCAGCAAATTCCAATTACAAGTAGCAAGAGAATATCATCGGTTTCTGCCAAAATTAGTTAATCCAATCCTTTATTTATTATCTAGACAAGCATCTGTTAATAGTCAACTACGGGATTACATTTTTCTAGGCTTTATGAGAGGACAATCTGTACTGGCAATGAGAGTATCAGATGAATTTAGCCGCTCACTACAACAGCAGAAAAGATCTGCATGGTGGAGAAAAGTACTAAGAAAGCTGGGAATAGTAGTTAAACCACCATTTCAGAAACCAAGTTTTGCTAAGTTAGAAAACTCTAGTCCCGTATTAATCAATCGCAGGCAATTTTTGCAGATGCTGGCTTGGGGAGGAGGAGGTTTATTAATAGCAGTGGTAGCTGCTCAGATTACCAAAGATCCTAATCCTCATAATACCTTACCCGATTCTAGTCCGACTCCGGTAAAAAGTTTTCAGTTTGAAGTAATTAGAGTCAATGCTCAAGGAACTCCCACCAATAGAGATCCCCGTAAAGCCGAATATTTTATAGAAGACCTGGGGAATGGGGTAAATTTAGAAATGGTGGCGATTCCTAGTGGCTCTTTTACCATGGGTTCCCCAGCAGGGGAAGCAGAAAGATTCTCAAATGAAGGTCCCCAGCATCAGGTGCAAGTTCCCGGTTTCTTCATCGGGAAATATGCAGTCACTCAAGCCCAGTATCAAGCAATTATGGGGACAAATCCTGCCTATTTTAAAGGGGAGAAACGACCTGTGGAACAGGTGAGTTGGGATGATGCGGTAGAGTTTTGTCAGAAGTTGAGTCAGAAGACAGGACCCACCTACAGGCTACCCAGTGAGGCTGAATGGGAATATGCTTGTCGTGCGGGAACAACTACCCCGTTTTATTTTGGGGAAACCATCACCACAGATTTAGTCAACTATAACGGAGAATATCCCTACGGCTCTGCGCGAAAAGGTAAATATCGTCAGCAAACAACAAATGTGGGAATATTTCCCCCAAACTCTTTCGGTTTATATGATATGTGTGGTAATATATGGGAATGGTGCGAAGATGTATATAACCATAATTACCAAGGTGCACCGACAGACGGTAGTGCGTGGTTAACTGGTAAAAATAATGACATAAAGCTGCTGCGTGGCGGTTCTTGGTTCAACAGTGCTGAGGCTTGCCGTTCTGCCTTTCGTCTTGGTATCGCGCGCGTGCGTCGGTGCAACGATGTTGGTTTTCGCGTGGTGGCTGTGGCGGTGGCGTGAGGACTCCTTTCCCTTTACACTTTTGCCCTTTATACTTCTTATTCTTTTCCCTTCTTTTTCTCCCGCCGTAGGCGGAAAATAATTTTTTGCAAAATCGGTATTTTTCGTAATAACTACCATACACTATATTTAATCAGATTTCTCAATTAATTGAGAATTTGAAGATGGGATTTAGGTCAATTTTAGCTGCTGCGTGGCGGTTCTTGGAACAACAATGCTGAGAATTGCCGTTCTGCCTATCGTAATGGTAACGCGCGCGTGAATCAGAACAACAATGTTGGTTTTCGCGTGGTGGCTGTAGCGGTGGCGTGAGCACTCCCCAAGGTCAGAGTTGATAAATGGGAATTTATCGAGCGTACAATAGGGAGTCCAGACCTGTTCCAGTGAGGAAGGTGACGACCTCCGAATATCAAACCGGGCCGGATAGCTTGGTAGGTTGTAAAACTGAAGACTTGTCCGGCTCATTAAAAATCCCCTGTAGGAAAGATTTTGCATTGGGAATTAGCTAGTTGGGGTACCAACTTAAGCCCAATACCCGTGAATGAATTTGGCTTCTATCTCTCAAATCCTCTTGGTGGGCTAATTCTGGGCTTTTTCCGAATGGTAGACGTTGGCTCCCACCGCAGTTTCTGCATCACTAGAGAGCGATC
>Ga0116227_10005640_pt1 | contig 26195 bp, 24 predicted proteins | sample S1TSphgellanicum_FD_89693 | JGI IMG/M metagenome (GOLD analysis project Ga0116227, IMG submission 89693) | Host-associated microbial communities from peat moss isolated from Minnesota, USA - S1T2_Fb - Sphagnum magellanicum MG | ecosystem: Host-associated > Plants > Peat moss > Unclassified...
TCCATACAAGTTCTCATAAAAGGTGAAAGACCATCACTTTAATAGGCGAGGGGTGTAAACATTGTGAAATGTTAAACAAGGTCTACGGCTCTTGTTCAGCTTACTCGTACTAATTATCTACTTTTGCATATTACTTTTGTTAAAAGAATTGCTGTTCCCAGCAGGGTTGTTTTTCTCAGATTTCTCAAGTAGGTTCAGTGGCGAGGATCTCAAAAGGATCCAGCAATAAATGGTCACAGGTTATGGGAGACAGCAGAATGTTTTCAATAACCTTGCTACAACTGGCGATTTTGATTTTGATTTTGGTTTGAAAAATGGGGGGAAAAATGCTTCAAAACCATCTATTTTTCATGTTTTTTTTTACTTTTCCGAAATTGTTTTTGGCCAAGTTGTGAAAATTCGTCAAAACAAACGCACTGGTCCCCAGAGCTTTCTCAGAGATGGTTTAGTCCTCAGAGGATTTTACTTGGAAAACAAATAATGGACAGCACCCCAGCTCTGCAGTGAGTATGAGATGGAAGAATCTGCAACTGAAGTGAAGAGATGCAATGCAAGAAGCACTAAAAAAGCGATTTCAGAAATTCTCGATTTGTACTCTATACCTTGCAGGGCACACTCAATGCAGGCACAAAGGTATCTTTCCTTTTTTTAGTTCATATAAGACTGTTTGCAACCTTTTCCAAATGAATCTGTCGTCTCACACATGCTTGACCTTTACACTCTCCATATTGTGACCTAATTGCAAGCATCAATCCAAGAGGTTAGGATCCATGATCCTCTTGTAAGTGGTTTCAATTCTTGTAAGGTGCATACAAGTTGCTTGACAGAGTAGTGAAAGCAAATTATTTCATCAAAGCCATGTGATGTTGCTTTACCCTGTTCTGGGAAGAAGATATGAGCAATTAGTGACATAGCCAACTGCACCACTCACAATCAGGGTTCCAAGAAGAAGCAATAGACCCAAGGATCCTGACAATTAGATCACATGCTTAGATCTAATTGACCCTATTGCCATGGATTTCAAAGGAAGAGAGAGAGAGAAAAAGTGAGGGCTGTCAGCACCTTGTTGTACCAGTTCTGCTTGAATTGTTAGTTGAACTCGTGGTGGTTGAAATAGGTGATTGTTGCACCAGGGTAAATGGGGTTGGACTATGAGCTACACACTGTTAACATAGCCACAAATGAGCAGTCCAAGCCTGAGTTTCTTGCCATCAATCCAAATGGCAAGATTCCTGCAATTGTTGATCCTGAGGGTCCAGGTTGTTCCATCTTCTTCTTTGCTAAAGAAATCTTAAGTGTTGTGATCACAGTACTGGAGATGTCACACAGGCAGTTGATATGTATGCAGCATTAAGCTGGGGTGTCGGTGCTCATGGCCAGGTTGCAAGATCCTGGATGTATTGACTTGCAGAAATAACTCAGCTACAATTGTTGGTCGCTGAGGATTCTGATCAGTGCATTAGCACAATTTCTTCCACTTAAGGGGGACATTTTTATGCAACTGCACCCCACTGTGTACAGCAGTTTTGAAATGTACTGCAGAAGAAAGAGGCAGTAACCTTACTGGCAAGACATTCAGTCGTGTTCTTTGTTATTTGTCAGACTTGTTGTATGAGCTGGAAGTCAAACTCTTGGATACAGTGCAAATTTTGCCAAGGAGATTTCTTGGATGCAGCACAAATTTTGTCAAGGAGATTTCTCACTGACCTTTTCTTTTCTTTGGCATATTGCATGGGTTATGTATGCAGATGGCAAGCCAATGAATATTTTTGAGAGTGGTGCAATTCTACAGTACTTGGCAGAGAAGACTGGGAAATTTTTGTCTCAGCACCCACATGTGAAGCTGGAGACCATTCAGTGGCTTTTCTTCCAAATGGCTGATGCTGCACCTATGTTGGGTCAGGTATATTTGCTCCTCAACCCCCTTTGGAACTTGTATGGTACTTCAACATTCAACTAGCTCACATTAGAAGTGGAGATTTTTACACATGCTTTTCTCCTGCACTTATCATATCACAGGATAATTAATCCTGTGGTGTCACTAGTTGTGGAGCTAATGTAGTGCAGTGTTACCTGGTGGGTTTGGTGATCTGGGTTATTGTCTTTGGGTTTTTAATCAGTTTGGACATTTCTTTAAGATTGCCAAAGACAAGTGCATGGATCCATACCTGCTGGAGCACTATACAAATGAGGCTAGGCATGTCCTTCATCTACTAGATCAGTGTCTGGAAGGCCGTGACTATTTGATTCATGAAGGTTACACAATAGCTGATATGGCAATATTGCCAAGGGTGTATGCACTTGAGGAGGTTTTCAAAGCCTCTGAGTACTTGGGACTTCACAACTTCCCAAATGTCATGGCATGGAAGGTCCACTGCATGGAGCCAGCTACAGCTAAAGGACTGACACCAGGCAAAAGGTTGTGATATCTCTTGAATGTGCTACTCTCCATGCAGTTCTATGGACAAAGGAATCAGGTCAGAGGTGAAACATTGCACAGATAGGTAGTGTCTCAAAGGTGTTTGTTTTGGAAATAGTTTTCTGCCTAAAGCAACACAGAACAAAAATGCCCTATTTCTTCTTTTTGACCAGCTTGACTTAAAATTTGTAACCTATGACTATCTTCCAAAGATGCGAATGAGACAATTTGCAACAGGGTTGGGCTTGAACAAGAAATGCCTTGCCCATGCTGGATCTGTATTCTACTCTGACATGAGCACAAATGAGGAGATAAATGTAGGAAATAGGATTTCAGCAATCTTAAAGTGTTCTCATCAATCACTTGTTTACAAGTACCTGGAATAGTCATCATCTTCATTGTAGCTGCTGGACTCATCACCTTCTCTGCTTGGAGGATGCATCAAATTTATTACCTCCTATGAACTTCTTATGATCTTGTCTGCACTTTTTCATATGCAGCAATCAGAAACCTTGCTTTATGATCCTATCAGAGAACAGAGTCTAACCTTATTAGACATGAACAGAACAGGAGTTCAAACAAGTCCTATCACAATAATTTACTCTACTTGTCAATCCTAAAGTCATGTGATAAAAATGAAGACAGGTTACCAACTGTCAACTTATGTTGCAATGTGGTCTTCACCCTTCATGTTCCTCAGCAACATTGAACCTCTTTTAACAGTTTCTAAATTTTTGCCAGGAGAGAGGACTGAGACTGTTAGCTGTATTTTTTTGTAGGTGCATTTCATGCAAAAACATAGTTCTTTGAGTTCCTGCTCTTTCCTATCAGACCAGTACCATGAACTATCCGAGTGGCCAGAGCCATAAACCTTCCTAACTTACTACAACTACTCATGCATTTTATGGACATCTTCTTCACCAGGAACCACATAGCTATCCCCTAATCTACCTGTTTGGTCTGCCTATGGGCATACTCTTCCTTTCAACAGCAGCTTTACCATACCAAGAATGGCCAGAGACACTGCTTCTCCCCATCTCAGATCAAAAATGACATGCATAAAACACAGATGTGCACACACATTGAGAGTAGATCACTGCTTTTCAAAATCATCACTGCATTCATGGAGTAATACAAAACAAAGTTCTGGGTGTCCATTCTAAGTTGCCAATCCCTGCAAAGTCTCTTCTCTTCCTTCTTATACTCCTAATGCAGCAGTTATATCGTCAGACAAACTCCTAGCAAGCTCTAACTGTTTCTGTAACTGCCACTGTCAGCTTGGCAGATCATTGGCTTGCCAAGGGGTAGATGCCAACTTACTATGTCAGTTTGCTCTAAGTTGGTATGCTTTCTCTATACATGTCAGCTTGCTACATACTGACACACCTTACTACAAGCCAACTTGTCACATCTTCACATGCTATCTCTCTACATGCTGGCTTGCATGCCAACTTGCTACAAGCTACACTTTCCCTCACCTTACCTACCTTGACTTTCCTTCTATTTACAACTCAGACAATTCCATTACCTAACAGAGACACTTCGAGATTCCCTTATCCAATATTGCTGAACCATGCAACATGGTCTGTTACTGACTATAGGGTTCTTGAGTAGGTTTTCTTGAGTCATTGTTGGTTTTTGGTGTGGCTTCTCAATTGACCTTGAAGTACTTTCTGGCAGCCACAAAATTTGCTCCCAATCTACCTGCAAACGTTTGTTTTTGGAAACTGAATCCTTGATGTGTTGCTACTGCCTCAGCATCAGAAATGCTTAATTAAATCAACTTTTTTCAATCTCTGCCAAACCCAAATCATTGATCTTTCTGCATTGACTGCATCAGCAGGCAAAACTGGGTTGATGACAATCAATAACGTCCCTCAACTTCCTTCTCTCTTCTTTCCCTAGCATGACATCTCCATCCTAATGCAAAACCAGAAACATGTAGCTGCTTGACTTCACCTTGGGAAGTTCTGCAATCTTAAGCTTTGCCTTGTTCCTGAACCAAATTTGTGTAATATGGGCCATGTCATGATTAGTCCCTATGAATGAACCTGAATAGTCTTGAGATGAAGGGGCCCAAAATGCAGTTTTAGCTCATTGTAAGAAGTATCATGAAACACATTTGTGGAGGATGCATGATGCAACATGAGTGAAATTAAAGATTAGAAATTCAATATACAAGGATAATGGTAAGATAATATCACACCAAACAACCCTTTTGAAGGGACAAGAGAAAGAATGAAGATTATGATTAAAAACTCAATGGTTAGACCTTGTTCTTGGTTGGGACTAATGGGCACCTTGGTTCCTAGCAATTTTTTCTTAATGTGTTAAAAAAAACTTGAAGTTGGTGAAAAAAATGAATAATAATTAAAATGATAGATATGGTGGTAGATGGTGGCAGTGGGAAATAAGCAGTGCTCGACAAATAGTGAGAAACAACAGGGGATAATGGTGGGAACAACAATGGCAAAACAGGAACAACTATATATGGACACACTGTTAACAATCTGAGGAGACACATTGTACAGACAATGCATTTTGAATGGGAAATATAAAACTAGATTGGAGTTACTAATGTTGGTGTTAAGTAGGCTGGTAATATTTATTACCAGAAGAGTTGTCTGCTGAAGATACATGAACTGCTTTTGAGCTAAGAGTTTCAGATGATGTACACTGAAGTTTTCAACTCCCGAATGAAATGCCTGTCCTACATAATAGTAAGGGGGACCTAATGCAACAGAAAATTCATTAGTCCACAAGCGCACTTCTGTACTGTGAGCAGCAGGTACGTCAGAATATCAAACAAGGAAAATACAGCAAAGGTGCATGTGGGTGAAGTAGATCCAAAGAGACCTTCAAAATTCTACAATTCAAAGAGATTTTGCATCATGGAAATTTAGAGACCAAAGAGAAAACCAAGTTCCTTTTCGCTCATCTGTGAACTTTTCTGGTCCCTTGAGTCCTTTCCAAGCACTGACACAATAATCTCACGTTTGCGCTCCTGCATTGCATCCAAAACCACCATGTCCATAAATCCCACCATAATTTCATCCACTCAGGCAGTTGAATCCATGGAAATAGCAATTCTTCAGTTAACATCCAGAACACATGCTTTCTGACCCCTCAGCCCTAATCCAGTGATGATACCTGTAATGCTAAAATGCGGTCTTCCACTGTGTTCTCAATGGTGAAACGTGAGACCACAACAGGACAGGTTTGACCAATGCGATGAGCTCGATCAATTGCCTGCTCTTCTGCTGCTGGATTCCACCACAAATCAACAAGCAGCACATGGTTTGCTGTGATTAGGTTCAAACCCACACTTCCAGCCTTTAACGAGATTAGCATCACGGTCACCTGAGATGACAACAAAAAAGGTTAGTTTTGGTAGGTGCAATGAGATCTGTCAAGAGTAATCCACTCAAGAATCCATGGGCATAGACAGACCTCAGGGCATGTCCTGAACTTGGAAACAGCTTGCTCTCGTGCTGACAAGCTCATGGTGCCATCAAGTCGACAGTACTGAATACCAACTTTGTTCAAGTGAGGTTCCAAGAGGTCAAGCATTTTGGTCCATTGTGAAAACACAAGCGTCTTCTTGGTAATAATGTCAACCCTCTGTAGTCCAAGAGAAATCTCTGGAGGAGCTTGCAGGGCATCCATCACTGCATTAATCTTTGAGGATGATCTCCACAGTTGATCATCTTGGCTCTGCACCTCAACCACCAGGTCATTGGCATTCCCTGTCATAGATTGCCTTAGAGCTGGTAGGCTGTACAGGTGTGAGGGATCCAGCACCTGACGACAGTTGTCAAACTGACATTCTGATTCACCAGTGTCAATCTGGCTAACCAGGCATTGTTTGCAGAAAACATGTGCACAAACTGTTGCAACTGGCTCTTCTGGTATATCCTGCATGGCACCCAAGGTGGATGTAAGGAAACTGAGTTCACTTTGAGGCAGATGACACTCAACCCTATTCTAACTGGTGGTAGAACTAGAGAGAAAGAAAAAAACCTGAACACCTAATGCTTCAATTATGTGTTTGTGGGTCAAAATGACTATGCACAATGGGGACCACATCAAGGGACACACCTGGCAAATAGGGCAAACAGACTGGTTGCCTTCAAGACACTGGATTAGTTGAGAACGGGTTTCTGTTGGCAGCTCCCTCAAATTTGTCAATGCGGTGTCATCATCAGAACTGATTTTGTTGGATTTTTTGATGAGTTGTGGATGGTTGCATGCTAGGCGCAAGATCAGCAATAAACACAAGATGTTGTGATAATTCTGCTGCACTGTTCCTGCAGCTGCAAATGCCTGCAATCACCCAGATAGTGAGGGATAACCTTCTGGGCTTTAACAAATTAGTATTTTTGAAACCAAAAACAAAGCAGAAGAAGCTACTTACTCATGCCACCAAATTGAATGGTACTTCATTGGGCTTTATGAGACACTTATCTGTACTTGGTCAGCACCTAGAAAATAAGAATAATATTGGAAGAAACATTCATAGAGCCCACTGTTCCTGTCCAATTATTAAAATGGTTTACATAGGATGCTCTAAGAACTCTGAACAAGGTGGGTTGTCTAACTTTGAAGTAAAGAGGGAAGGTATAGTCTCCATGTTGTGTGTATGGAGATGACAAAAACATCAGTGTTTTGTGGTGCAATGTCAAGGGTACCATCTCCAAAGGGATGCCCACTTGAAAACAACAAGAAACTAGTTCTTGCTCCTGGGTTTGCCTCTTTTGCATGTTTCAAGGACCCCAAAGCTCAATTGTTCAATTCAAATCATGCTAATCTGTTGATACTAGAGGACTCAAACTTGTGTCAAGTTCACATTTAATGTTCACCTGAAATTGCTCCCGTGACTCAGTCTCAAGTTTATCATAGAATGTTCGCTCTTCAATGCTGAACTGTGTCTTCTTCAGCTTCACAATTCTTGGTGGTAGATCCACAATGGGTTGTCCATCAATAAGGGTTCCTGCACCAAGGCAAAAATATCACCATTAGGATCTGTGAAATCTAGTGTATTCATTAGTTTATTTAGGAAAACAAGCTCTACCCAACAACTAAGGCAACTGCTCTCACCCTTTGTTCGGCGCAGCAGAATAGGTCGAAGAATTGCTTGAAGCTTTTGGCAGCCTTTATCTGGTCTCTGATTAACCGGGGATTTAACATCTGAGCAGAATCTTGGATATATGTCCCATGGAGAATATTGCAAGAATTTGAAGTAACTAAAAAGGTCAGTGATACTGTTCTGGATTGGTGTCCCAGTCAAACACCACCTGTGCTTTGCATGTAAATTGCAAGCTGCCTGTGCTGTCCGTGTATTCCTGTTTCTGATGGTTTGGGCTTCATCCAAGACTACCCTAAACCAGTCCATAAATGCAATAGGGCCTGAGTCAGAAGAGTTTTTATTTGAGGAGGGATTAGAAACCTCCTTTCCAACAACTGTGTACGTTGTCAAGACTACATCATACATTGCTAGTTCATTTTGATCATTTGTCCTCTTTTTCCCATGGTAAATCAGAACCCTCAAGTCTGCCATCTCAGTAGCCTTATCTCGAATTTCCTGTTCCCATTGTCTCAGAACACTCACGGGGCAAATCACAAGTGTTCCAGCAGTTCTGAGGCCCTTGCTGAAGCCCTTCCTTACAACCGGAGCCCTGTTTTTGAGGATAAGGGCCAGCATAGAGATGGTCTTCCCAAGACCTTGGTCATCAGCAAGGAGTCCACCAAGTGGACTATGTCCTTCATTCTCCCGTTTCAGCATCCATGCTAGAGCTATCCTCTGCAATTGCAAACCAAGCTCATCATTTCAACACAAGATTAAAAGAGTAAACAAAGAAATTAATTTTGCAACAGCAGGACCAAGAAAAGTACCTGATGCTTAAGAAGGGGAATATGTAGAAGACCTTCATCTGGGGTGGTCTCGTCCATTTCATCTCCCAAAGAAACAGCCTACAAACACAGATTTGCAAAATGAGGTTCATCATTCAATTCTGTTGTGCATGCTGTTTGGACAATGCTTGAAACCAGGTGATATCTTCACAAGTACCATTTTAAAAAAATTCGAGTCAACCTGAAAAGAATTGAGGCATGACCCAATAACAGAGCTTAAGGATATTTCAGATCTGACAATTGACCAGCATTAGCCTGACCGGTATCTTGTTGAGAAGTGAAATCAGGACTTAGGGCATGCTTGTTGTGAAAGGAAAGTTCCCCCAAACTAACAGATAGGCCCAGGAGAAACACGCACACAGCCCTGTCTCCACACTAAACACCAGTAATTTGTGCAGTGCTGTGATCCACCCCCAGATGCAGCCTCTGCAGCATTGTGAACTGCACAATTGTGGCTGGTAGTTGCTGGTTTCCATCAAGTTTACAGGATCTCCCAGACTTTGTAACGGACTTGATATTGCATGAATGACAAACTGACAAGCTGTAGTAATAAGGGTTTGACCCGGAACTTGATCAAATTGAAAGGGAGGAATCCAGTATCATACAGAATGCAGCGAAACCACGATGGTTTGAGTTCAGTACCTCTATTACAGCTTTGAGAGCGAGCTCCTCACTCTTTCTTGGCGAGGCAGACCTGCTGGGCAAGACATCTGCATCTACTAAGCTACTCTGTGATGAGGGCACGTGGGGCAACGCCTCCTTTACCGCTGGATCATAATTCGTGCTCACCTCTCCCCAGCTGGGTAACCCTGGTATATTATCGAAATTACACAGCTCTTCCCAGCTACTCTGCGATTCGCAAACTTGGAGCTCAGTCTTGTATAACAGTGTGTCAGAATCACTCGACTCTCCCCATGTACTCTGTGGTTCCCTCTTCACTTCAGAAAGTCCGTCTGTGGAGGACCGCAAACATAGCAAAGAGTGACCCCCTTGCCCAAACTGCGTGGAGGTCTCTTCATCAGCAAAAGGCTCCGTACCGACCAGAGGAATTGAGGTTCCGAGAATTTCAGGCAATTCACCTTGTGCCTCAATAGTTTCGCGCTTGCGCTTGCGATTCCGGTCCCAAAGCGGTGTTGTTTCCTTCTCCTCATAAACGACTTCTTCTCCGTCGAGGGAGAAATTATACGCCTGCAAGATCTTCTTCTGTTTCGCTTTTTCTAACTCCAACTCTTCAAGGATGTCGCCTTCGTCTTCACCGTCTAAATCGATCGGACATTGGTATGTATCTCCGGGAACTACTGCCTCTGCAACATCATCCAGCAATGCTAGAGTCACCAGCGACGAGTCGAACTCAATGAATTCATCAGAATAATAAGCCTCCAGCCGATCCATCGACGTTGGAATCAAATCCAAAAACATTGAACTTTTACTACTTTCGCACTACAATCCTACCACGTCCTTCTAAATCGTATGAACCTGGGCTCTCTCCTCAAGTTCTTGAGGCTTATAAGCTGTTTTGGTAAGCAAAAACGCAAACACTATCATCATCATTGAAGGCCGTTTCTGAGGCTGTCAGCGATGTTGGGTTCACTGCAAATTGCATTAAGTTTCTGTGATTTGATCTTGCCAAGGACAGAAGACATCGTCGCACACAGTTCATAATCTACTTTGCTCTGGATTTTCCGGCGTAAGAGGAGACTTGGTTTTTCTGGGTTGTGATCTGGAAGCTTCCAATCCAGCTTGACGACGGCAATGCCGACACAATCGGACACAAAACGTCGACGGGACGAAAGCTTGGTAGGTAAGAGACGGAGAAGGATCCAAAATGATTTTTTCAACTGAGAGTCTCGAAAACACGAGCGGCCGAAGCGATTCCGACGGAATTAGCCGACAAAGTCGCCTGGACAGAACGTCGGAAGCGCGTAGCGTATGACATGAGGAAATGATCCGGTAATTGCACACAGCTGCTGTTGTTGGAATTGTTCCATACCGATCCGGTACATGTAATGACTTGTCGGAGATTTCCCTGTGCAGTTGGAGGGCGGGCGCTTCAAATCCGTAATCTTCCTCCTCACACTAGAGGTCATCTTAAGAGGTAAGTAAGGCCCTAGGTTGAGGGCATTACCAGAAGAAGGGTCCCACATGAGGCAGGAGCTCTCTTTTGGTAATGCCTTTGACTCAGGGCCTTCCCAGACATAAAGCCCTATGCTAATAACAAACGAGGTCCTAAAAAAGCAGAAGATACCTCCTAAAAAGCTAACTACCCTCTAACAAAATGGAAGGCATTGACATTAGGAGGTGCCCTCCAACTACACTAGCTAAATTTCAGGATTGCTTTACGTTCTGGGTTGGCTCTTACCTTTTTCTAAAGGGCCTGCCGATTTTTCTTTGGAGCTGACACTGTCAGTATGCATGTTAAGGCCCTTGGATGGTCATGTTATCAGAATAGGGTGTTGCCCTGGACTGCCAACACCTTAAAGCCCATTCACACCTGATGGCAACTAAATGCTAAGTCGGTGTTAGCTTAACTCTTCTTTTTGGCATTCAAATATAATATGCTTGTCATCACAAAATCTGAGGCGGTACTCTCATTGGCAAACAACGTTAATTGAGTATTAAGCCAAAGTTTAGTTAATGTACAATCTTCGAATATTGTAGATTTCAAATGAAAAACCTTGCGTAACATAAAAATGCTGAAAAGGAGCACGTAACTCAATGTTAAGACTTCCCCCCTCTCTATTTCCATCTCTATCCAAGAGAACTTTTACCAAGCTTTTACATAGCTTCAATATACACACAAAAGCTTCTATAGAATAGAAAACTTATCTAGACAAGTGCATTGTAAGAAAATCAATGAATTTTTTTTGTTTGTTTATCAATGGTGTGTAATGATGCAATAGTGAAATTACAACTACAAATGTGCAAATGACCTATTCAACTTCAATGTTTTGAAGTTCAATGATAGAAATGATGTGCAAGAAAGTAAAGTTTGTGAAACCTTTGATTGATGTCTCAATTTGAATTTCATGTAACATCAATTTGTTTCATTTGTTGTGCAATTTCAAGTCACACTTCATTCCCTTTACAATCCCACAATAAAAAATTCAATGGTCTAAGAAATTGAAAAGAAACATGTGAGACCCACCTTGTGCAACATCTCGGTCCAATTTTTCAAGTGTCCAACTGAACAAGAAAACTAGCAAAGGGATGAGGAAGCAAGTTCCAAATTCTCAAGCTGAGAATTTGCAAACTCATGATTTTAGTGTGATGATTATGTCCAAGAAGTCTCGCCAATTGAATTGGGAACATGGAAAAATCATTATATTCATTCAAGCACAAAAGGTCGAACACCTTGCTACATGTGACTAGGTAGATCCTTGTGATGAATTTGAAACAATAATCACAAAATGGAAAAAAGATATAGCCTTTATGATGAAGGTAGGCTACTCATTGCACATGAGGAATGGACCTACTTGTAAAGACAAGTGGGGAATAATCAACAATGACTTCAAGTGGATTTTTGGCAATATGGCTAAGAAGAAGCATATAATGAAAAAAATTGGGCCATGAATGTTGAAGATAGGATGAGATTGCACTTGTCACATCAATTTAGTCGAGGGACATAATATGTTGAATAAACTTCTCAATAACAAAACTAATCTACCAACCTTCACATGTCAAAGATCTGATGAATGATTTGGATGGTAACTTCAAATTAACATATTTAACACCAAAGGATGCAATTGATTTCAATGACAGTAGAATTAAAAAATGCAATGAAAAGACCATGGAGCCGTTGAATTATGAATAACGTTTGCCAATGCATCACCCAACCCATTGAACATCACCCAAATCTAGAGCCCACCCAATAATACCTTAATCGATATAGCCCACACTAGAACAATTAAGTCCACAACCAACCCCACAATGCATAATTCCAATAACTCTAATGTAGATCAACAAATGAGGGCAATCAATTGGGAACATATGCATCAAAAGGACTTGCTCATCATTTCACAAACTGATGGTAAAAATAATATAAAAAGGGAGTTGAATGGTGGTTGAATCAATTGATCAAATGTTTGAAACAACCATGGTGGTGGAAAAAAAATGATCTTGAAAACCTAGGAACAATTGCTAAATAAACAATTGGAGTATTTTAGATCAAGAGATATTGTAACCAACACAACCCAAACCAATATGGTGAATGCCATTAAACTAGTTTGACACAAGTTTTAAGCATGACATTTATACACATAAGTGACATTTATAGTGAAAATCATATGTATCAAAAGGAAACACTCCACATATAGATGTCAAAAGGTGAAGGTATTCATAAAAACATTGTGAATGATGAACCATGAATAATGGAAATGGCAAGTGGATTGTAAATACAACTTTTGACCACATAGGCTACTATTTTTAAGCTAAGTTTGAATTGAATAGTTGATTTAGGCTATTATTTTTGAGTTGAGCTTTTGAATTTAAACATTTTACAAGCTATTAACAAAACTTTTGAGTTGAACTTCTAAACCAAATGTGTGAATTGAACATTTGAAAGATATTCATGTAATAATACTTTTTACAATCACTTGAAATCAATGAAATGTTTTGTTGTTTTCCAAAGTAAAAAATCATTTTTTTTCATAATGTTTTTTTAAATTGTTCCTACTTTTCAATGTTGTGATTTGTCAATTCAATAGAATCAATTGTTTACATCCAATGCACTAGTTGAATATCTTCTTGTAATTCAAAATCAATAATATGCACATAAGCCTTTATGTATGAGATTCACTCTCTAACCTCAATAGGTTGATTAAGTTTATGCAGAATGTAGGCACACACAAACAAATTATGTATAAATGTTACATATAATTATCATTTCCCAAGGAACTCCTTGAATGTTTTCTTTAAAATCCCAAAAACATTCTTAACCACAAAACACATGTGCTTATGCTTTCAATTATAAATCAATTCAAAAATTGTGTGTTTCAACCTTCTTCTTTAAATGGAATCATGATCCAAGAAATAAGAGGATAACCCTTGTCTCCAATCAAGTAATGAGGAGAAGGTGCATTTAATGTCCCCTTATAATTATCCAACAAACTTCTATATTGCATGCATTTATACAAAGTTGATTTTTTTATTACATGAGAATCATTAATCAATCCAAGAAGACCAACATACAAATTTATGAACTTTTGATTACAATCAACAATAATTTGGGCTACTATGTTGTAATCTCTTGTTTTAAAGTAATAGTAATATGTAGCAAAAGCCCCAATTGGTTTTGTAATAGCAATATGAGTCCCATTTATTGTTCCTTGAACATAAGGCAACTCACACCATCTTTTAAACTCATCCTTGACCATTTGCATATCTTTAGGCCAACATCCATGACCACTTCCATCTTTAATTTTGTTGGCCATTTGATGACATTGGGTGAATGCACACTAAGGTGGTTCACTTTTTGTCCCTTTTTGGACTTTTTGCAAAATGTACTCTATTCAAATGCCACAAACACATTTAAAATCATCAATTTGACAAAAATATTTATGGATTAAAATTGCTAATTTGAATAAAAATATTTATTGAAAAGGTGAAATTCAATAAACATACACCAATCGTAGTGGACTTTTAAAGTGAACATATGAATTATTGTGAACACATGAACTTTTAGGTTCTGCATTAATATTCAAATGCATTTTTTGTTATGATTTCATTTCAATATTTTTTTATCAAGATTCAATATATGATACATGATGGAAAAACACATATGGATTGAAAAAAATTACAAAAAACATTTTTAACTAACAAATAAATATGGACTTTTGAATGACCAAATTTGGACCTTATTTTCCTAAGTCCCTATCTTGATCATTTTTTGTTGGATTGATTTTCCCCTCCCCCTAATATATATATCAAAGAATTGTGTAGATGGGTAGCCTTTCATATGGACTTTATTAGTTGATTAGTTACCACATAAGGCCCATTCAAAATTGATTTTAAACTATTTTTCCCATTTTAATGTTAAAATATGGACATTTGGGATTGGGACTCTTGCCACTTTTGAGCCACCTTAACTTGCATTTACCCCATTCCTATACACAACACTAACACTAAACATAGACGAATTCACAAAGAACCAAACAAATATTAAACTTTTTGATAGCAAACAATTGACTACACACAAGGAGATTAGCACATTGAGCAAGTTTACATATTGAACAAGTTACATAAATTTCAATAAGGACTTCTTTTCAATATTTTGTGTTTTGTTGGTTAATTAAGACCTTCATCTTCACAACAATTTTAAACAACAAAATGTTGCTCATTTTGAAATTTTCAACTCACCTCTCATCATCATATTCTGTCATGAAAAACCAAGAAAACCATGTGCTTGGTCTTAGTTTCACCCAATGGCCAAAATGAAAATTCATGAAACATGAACAATTGAATATTATGCAATGCAAAGGTAGTTAAGATGACTTGGGTATAGGAAAAATCATTTGTAGTATATGGAATATGGTTAGCAAAGTTCAATAAAGGTAAATAAAAAATATCACTTCAAGAGATTCTAATAAAATGATGAAACAATCAACAATAATGACTTGTTAATCATCCATGCCATCCATTTATAACAACACAAAGATAATGGGCGAAATAGGTAGTTGGGTTTTTTGGCAAACTTGCAAAGGCAGTAAAACAACCTCTAAAGCTTTGTGTGATGTGCAAACCACAAAAACCATAAACTTGCAAAAATTTAAAAATGAAAACATATTCATAACACTAAACAAAGGAAATGAAATCAACTACTAAAACACAAACCAAAAATAAAAGAAAAACTTACCTATACAAACATACAAATATGAACTATAGTAAACAATGTTGAAAATTGTAATTACAAACAAAAGTTAAAATGTTCATTGAAGTCGAAATGTTCACTAAAATCAACTTTCACTATAACAATCATAAATATAAATGTTGCACATAGACAGGAGGTTGATCACAAGTGAAATCAACCAAAAAAACCAAGTAACAAAAATGATACTAAACATGTGAAAAACAAAGCAATAAAAAGAGACACAACAAAAAAATGCAAACAAAAATGACAATGAAAAGCAAAGAATATAAAACAAACATACCTAAAACAAACCAAAGTGTTGAAACTTTCACAAAGAAACAAATTGTAGGTAATAATGTTGAAGAGCACAATTACAATGAAAGTTGAAAAAAATGAAACATTCGAAGAACATAGACAAATGTGTAGCCAAGGACAAAACAAAAAGAAAAACACAATCTAAAGAATGTTTCCACTTGAAACTTTGAAAGAAGTAAAAAAGCAAGAAATTGAGACTTGAGTTGAGGAACAGATATGAGGCCGAAAAAAGAATAAAAAGCAAAAATGGTAGTGAGTAAGGAGAAGAAGAGTACTTGTGCACAACGTTCTTTTCATCAACAATTAAAATAAGTGTGAACATGTGGGAAGTGCCACCAAATGCAATGACAATATGTTAGCAAAGGGTAACATTTTAAGGTTAAGTTTAAATCCTAACACACAACATTAAAATTATATTAGTGTTAGTTTAATGTTACAATGATAAGTATAACCTAACCCTAATGTTAAAGTACTCATAAGGTTCACCTAACACATAATTCTCAGGTGTGAAATATAGTGTGAAGTATTGGCAAGCTCTCCAATTTTGTGTAGGGTAAAGCCCCATGATGGGGGCATTCCGAAACTAAGGGGCCTAAACTAATGCAATGGCCAAGCATAGCCTGGCATTTTGGAATGTCCCCCACCCCACTAGCTTTACCCATTGTAACAAAGCTAACATTATTGTGAACTTGAAGATGCATAAACAAGTGTAGGTCATGAGGTGTAGGAGGGGAAGGGTTCTGACAGCTGTTTAAGGAGCAAAGATCTGATGCCTAAAAGTAGGCGTAAGATCATCCCAGTATTAAAGAGTAGGCATAAAGACCTTCTTCCTCTTTCCTAGGAGGGAGAATTGCTCTGGACAGGTGGTGGGTAGAACAGCAAGATGGTTATACTTGAATTTTTACTGCTGGAGTGTGTTAGATACAGATTGTAAATTGTAACCAGTGTTGGTCGGTGTTTCATTTTTTCACAATCAGAAGGGCAAGAACTTTGTGAAATTGTTGTTTTTTTTTTGGTCTCACACGTGATATCAAATAATAATATTTATTTTTCCCTTAAGGCCCACCTATTATCAATTTGCTTGTTTAAGAAATACCCCAGGTTACCCATTTCTCTGGTAATATTTGTGATAACATACATTTGTTTTGCACATGGGTTGGTTTTTGCAATAACTTATGTGAAAACTGCTCAATATAGTGTCCACATAGGATTTTGTGTATATAAAATGGCCATCATTTTTTATGGTCTTCATTCCATGTGTATTGTTGTAAAAATTGCCAAGCTGAACATGGAACATTGCATGTGACAAGCAATTCTGCTACATGATTCAACACAAAAAAATGATAACCTACTTGAATGAAGTCTAGACATACTTGGATGAAGTCTAGATGAATGGAACAAAATATAAGTAAGTTATTATCATTTGTCAAGGTAATACCTATTGAATCAGTTGGTTGGGTTGTGTTCTGTTTTTTAAAAACTTGATACCAAAGTTGAGCAGGGTCTTAACCCGATCTTAGTTGATTTTTCACCTGATTAGTTAAATGTTTCATATCCAATCCCCAACCCCAGTTGATAACCAGGTCAAAAGTCAATGTTCGATCAACACTAGTCGTAACTTATAACTTGCATTTGAGGATGTCTTCCACAATACACACCCAGAAAGAAAGACTTTTTCTCAATGTTCTTTCTGATACTTATTGGGTACATTTATAATGAGAGGCCACTCAATAAGTGCATTCATCAAAATTTCCTAGTGTATTTCTATTCTGAGGACAGTTTATATTTATGAAAATATTTTTTAAAAAAGAAGAATTTTTTTTATTGGGTACATTATAATGAGAGGCCGCTCAATAAGTGCATTCATCAAAATTTCCTAGTGTATTTCTATTCTAAGGACAGTTTATATTTATGAAAATATTTTTAAAAAAAGAAGAAATTTTTTACACCTACTCAGTCGTTAAGCCCTGAAAGGGCATTCCAAAAATCTACAGCCTTCTCCTGGCCTCTTATTTTGGTAATGCCCCTCACCCCGGGGCTTTCCACTACACATAGGGTAGAACTGCCATCATTGATCATTACCCTATCACTGAACACTTCTTTAGATCTTATCATCTGTGCTTTTATGTTGAGTGATTTAAAATGTTATGGGAGTGCTATTTCAAGCTCTAAAAATCATCTTTGAAATGCAAAGAAAAAAGAGTGATGAAAAAATAGCAAGAAAAAAATAAGCTTTTCAACTCTCAAAATGTTTTTTTTTTTTTTTTTTTTTGGACCCTTCTACTTTCAAATTTTCTAATTTTTTTGTTTTTTTTTTATTTTAAATGATTTAAAGTGTTTTAGGAGCGTCACCTTTAGTTCTACAAATCATCTTGGAACTCTAATAACAATAGAGCAACATATAAATTATTTTTTTGGGTGTTCAGGAACCAGCTTTGTAGTGTTCTGTGGTTTGTTTTTTTTTTGAGTTCTTGACCTTGTATTTTGAGGGGTTGTAACTTTCTCATTTCTAATCTGTTCTTGATGATTGATAATGCGTTAGCTCCTCAAGAGAAGGCATTCAAGTTTTGTTTGGACTCCAAAACCAACAGAGCCCTCCTGTTGGATTTGGCCTGCCCCGAGCGCTTAAGTGTTTGCTCATCAGCTGTTCTATCCTAGTCCATTTGTTCACCAATAAAAAGGCCATGAAGAAAGAGTTTGGGAAGTTTTCTGAAAGTTCTTTGAGATATTATTTATTGAGATACATTAAAGTTATTCGCTAAATCATCCCCTGTCTGGAACTAAATTGGCCCCTTGGTCCCTTCTTTTAATCTATTTTGTTACCTCCAGAAAATTGGGCGGAAAAGGAGGAGACTGAGGACCATCTTCAGTCAACACGCAAAACATGTTACAAAGACCCCAGGGGGGTTGTGGTTCCGACCAGTACTGTGTGTGTAAGTGTCAATAGCCTTATATACGGCATGTAAATCCAGTCTAAGTGTAAATCATTTACAGTTACACGTCCAAAGTCCTTAGACTTATCCTGTTGCAGTGTATGTATGTATATATTTTTACACTTGCATTTACACAAGGCCAGTATAAATATTTGTCAAATACACTTACACGGCCCTGGATAAATGTTTTGGGGCATGTAAGTGTAAATACTAAAATTATTTGTAAAGTCACCCTGTCTTTGGGCCTCCTTTCACCTCAAACCGCTCTTTCAGGGGTATCCATAAAGTAAGGAAATTTTATTAAATCTAAGAATGAAATGCTGAAAATCAGCATTTAATGCACAAGGTTCAAGACTAATTATAGTAGCCTTGCAAGTAGTAATGGAGACACTAAAGAAAAAGGAAAGACAGGGCGAAACTCAATTCACCACAAAAATTGAGGTCCCCCCACCCTTGAATGCTAATATATATATATACATATATATTTTGAATCTCACCCTATTTATGATCAAATTCAGGGTTTTAATGTTGTTTTCCTTATTTTATAGGTAGTTTTATCATATATCTTTAATCACCAGACCTTCTTGCAAAGTCATATGAATTAGTTGTGGGTGTATATTTTGATGGTTTTTTTTTTTTTTTTCTGCAATGGGCCATTTAGCTAGCTTATCATCAGAAACATTATGAAATCTCCCCTCCTCAAGCAAAAATCACATTTTTTACATTGTTATATATTTACATTTTTTTATTGGACCACGTAAAACTATACGCATATATTTATTTTTACACTTACACAGCATAAATGAGTATTATAAACTTACACTTGCACGGAGTTTAAATAAATTTCACTATTGGGTTTACATTTACACAGAGTGTAAGTCTTAAACCATTATTACATGCACAACACTAGTTGTGACCAATGTTGTGGGCAGTGGTTTTCTTAGGAATTTTCTTTTGGAGCCACAATGATGACCATCCATAGAAGATAGAAAATTACTGGCAATGGTCCTTAGGAATATTTAGCCAAATCTGGCTATAATCCAAATATGAAGTATAAATCTTTAATCATTTTGAAATATATTTGGCTACACATTAGAAACCAAATATAGGGATTTGGTGAATTTTTTTTTTTCCTCTCCCTTTTGATGATTGAAGATTTAAAAAAAATTCACCAGTAAAAAATAGGCTAATTGTGGGTGTAGATATATGGTTTATGACTTACACTCCATGTAAGTGTACATGGTTCAATTACAAACCATGCAAGTGTAAATGTAGAGGGTGGGGCATGTAATTGTAAAATATTAAAAAGTGTAAACCAATTTTAGGTAGTGTAAAATAATGAAAGTGTAAAAAATGAAAAAAAATGAAAAACAAAAAATGGAATAAAAAAGATGGTAAAATATTCATTCATAATTTACATTGTAATCAATGAATTTGCACATTTACAAAACATAACAACATTTGAGGGCATAGGAATTCAATCAAGACTAACAAAATATCAAATGCATCATGAACAAAGCATTACCAAAATTGTGATACAATGTGTCCCAATTTTGCACAAAATCTTCTACATGATCTTCAATCTCATATGGAAACTCAACATCCAGGACATCTAAAATATTTCTTTGGCCTCACCAAACCCATACACAACCTCAAATCCTCCTTTATCCTTAGCACCAATAGTGAGATCATCAAGCTTATATTTAATTTTAAAATTAAAAAATCCAAGTTATTCTCACCAAGTTGGCATCAACAAAAATCGAAGAAATCCAAGTTCTTCTCACCAAGTCAGCATCAACAAAGATCCATGAGAATCCCAACAATAAAAAACATCTTTTCTATCCCAATCTGATTACCACATATGCCTAAAATTACTCCTATCAAATAGGCAATTACTGAAAATTGTCTTTCATATTTTACCACCATATATATATATTTCTTCCACTGGCATATAAAAAATGTGGAAGCATGAAGTATTGAATTTGTACTTTCACACATAATCCTTGGAAATAAATTAATTTGAGGAGTGCAAATTAGAAAATAATTTTAATTCACAATGCCTTTTTAAAATTTGAAAATAATAATAATAATAATTTGTTCAAAAAAAATTTCACCTTTAGACCAAGATAGGACTAAAATGAACTCATAAGCTTAAGTTCAAGAACATGTGAAATGCACAAACCAAGAAAAAAAGATGGTGAGTGCATTTTGAATCAAATTGGGTCACAAACTTGCTACAAACTCACACAACCCCAATATAAGAGGAGTCATCATTTTCTTCTTTATGGTATGCTCTATGATTGGTGACAAAGATTACATTGAAATGGCCAAAATTTTTAAGAGGGAGTCTTAAAATTGCCAAAACTTCATGAATCATGCAATTTGTAAGCTCATAATTTCCTAATATGAACTTTGATGTGAGAGCATTCCAAAGCAAAGTTGTAGCCCTTGAAGAAAACTTTTCAATTTTATATTGCATGTTCCAATTGGAGATTATTTTACTCCTTTTTTTGGGTTTTATTGGTCTAGAGTCAAAAAAATTGGTTCATTTTCAACCATTCTTTTGACCCTAATTTGAACTTCAGATTTTCAAATGGAAAATTGAGCCCATTTGTTATACTTATGTTTCAAAACCTTTTTAGTAGTGAAGAAAAAGATAAATGCAAACATTGTTTGCAATTTACATGGCTTTTGTCTAAAAAAATCGAGGACATCAAATGGGATTTCAACCTCCAAAGTGGGAGAATCACTTGACAATGTTAGGATTCACTTTCTCACTCTTGTGAAAGTGTGTTTGAATCTTGAAACATTTTTTTAACTCATTCCCCTTCTCATGCCTTAACCTTGATTGCAAGCCCAAGGTAGGGTCATGATAATGTTGGTTAATTACACATGTAATTATATTATGAAAAATGACGTCACAAAAGACCAAGTGGCAATTGCCCAAGTTTGTTGAAGGAATCTTGTTAACTAAGGCTTCTATCCAATGATTGTAACATGTTGCAATTGCAATTCAATAAACAAAACATTACCCACACATAATAACCTAGGTGTAGTCATGGTGGCATGTACCACAACAAGTCAAGTGTTTGGGATTTCATATGTTACAATCAAAGATTGTATTAATGTTGCAAATTGTTAATGTGTTTACATTACAATGTTTTTAATATATTGTGTAAACATGTGGTACGATTAGATTCATGAAATTAATGAGGATAAAATATTTTAAAACATTCCACATTAAACATTATAACTAATTTTTTAAAAACATTGTAAGGACATTTATTTTTGTGAAGATTTTAAAAACATGACATATTTTGAAAAAGATTCTTTAAACATGTCTTTGCATAAAATTTGCAACATCTTTTTAGGTCACAATAAGTTTTAATGATTTTTTTCAACTTACAAATCAAGATATTTAAAAAAATTTGAAGACAAGCATTTACTTAAAGGTTGGTTCATGTTAGCATGGAGAGATCGTCCCCCTTTTGAATACAAAGTGTGTTTTCATTATAGTGTTGTCAATTGCATTTAGGTAGATTAAACCTATATGGGTGAGAATGCGATCAAAAGAACAAGGCCACCAAGGTAAAAGTCCTTTTCCAAGGACTCCACATGAAATATGTTGATTTTGTGTTGGTTCATAATTTTAAAATTTGTATTCCAAGTACCTCCTTTAACACTGAATTTTAAATATAAATTTTTAGATTACAATTTGAATTTATATCATGTATATTATGCATTCATGCCTTCTATCACATAAGCATGAATAACTTTTATTAAAGGCACATTTTCAAAATCCATATTTTTTAGGGTCAAAAACACTTTTGAACCAAATGTGCTCAAATTGGTTATAAAAGCAATTTTCATCAATTCAAGTCCTTTCCAATTTTCAAAAGGAATGGTGTACATTTGGTTGAAAAAAAACAACATTTGAAAAAAACAAAGATTATCTACTTTTGAAATTTGAGTGCATTAAACATGCAAAAACATTTTTTATTTGTGTTAAGCTTTGAGCATGTAAACTTTGCAATTAATGAAAAATATTCCAAAACAATTATTACAATCCAAATTATTATGCTTCACTTGTGATCTTTCAAATATACAAAAATTTAGTTTTAAGGAAGAATGTTTACTCACTTGGGTGGCTCTTTTGATTGTGTTTTTACCCATACAAACATGCCTCCATTATATTGTTCCCTTGCCTATGATGCATAATGAAAATGGACAAACATGACATGAAATTACATATTTCACAATTTGGAAATGTTTTATTACAAGAATTCATAGTTTTTCAAATGATCCAAGTTTATTATTTCATCTTTTTTTATTAGTAGACATGTAATTATTAACTATTGGCTTGGGGCTTGAATGACATGCGTATTTTTTTACTAGTCAATTTGACTAACATGACCTATTTGACTATTTTTCAAATTCAACATCTAGTCAAGCTAGATAAAAAATGAGCACTTTCATTAAAATGGTTCATAGGTTTTAATCAAAAAAACATATAATTGAATTAAATAGAAAACAAATGACACCCCTAGTCAAGATGACCAATAGTTTTTTAATCAAATGTGACATATAGTTAAATTGGACAAAAACAAATGACATTCTTGAACTAGATGGTGAATGGTATTTTGGTCAAATGGGACATATTATGTTAGTAAACTAGGCTAAATAGGTAGATAGCATAGGCCTACCCACCTACCAAATTTTTTACAATCTACTTAGGTTTACCTACCTTCCACCTACATACTAATTATTTAATTATTTAACATACCTACATAAACTTAATGTACAACATGATGTGAAATTTAAAAACTTGACAAAAATTGTTATCATCTATAAAGATGTGGTCTATTGGTAAGGAAATTGTTTTATCATTGTGAGGTGAGGGGTTCAATTCTTAATATTTTTAATTTATGTACATGGTTAGGGTAGGTACAGTAAGGTAGGCAAGGTTAGTACTTACATGCATACCTTTTAATGACCTACCTAAACCTATTTACTATTTAATTAATTATCTACCATAATTTAATATTATTTTTGGAGATAATTTTAAAATAAATGATTTTTTTGGGTCAAAATTTTGACAATCAAAATGACCACTTGAATCACATTAAACATGTTAAAATCAACTTGTCCAAAATGATTATATAATCTTTTGACAACTATCCATATTGAATCTTTTTTTTATCATAATCTTTAGTCAATTAAACCATGAATTCTTATAATGTTAGCATTACAAAAATGAAAATTGTTAATATAGGTCTAACATGCAACATTAGGTAATGTTATGCAACATAAAATGAATATTTGAATAGATTTTATACTAACTAATGCTATCAAGTCCTTGAACACATTATCATCATTAATGGCATATTGAGTTGCCTTATTCATGGCATATTATGTTCAAAACATGTAGCATCAAATGTATAGGCTAGGGTTTGAGTTAATCCAAAGTTTGTTTGCTTGTGTAAAATTAATAAATGTTCTATCACCCAATTAGTAAAAGTTTCAATGTTTCATGCTAACCCTTGTGGATGAAAAAAATTACTACAAAAACAAGTTTTTTTTGTTAGATTTTCTAATTAAAAAATACCCAAAATGATAGGTGTAAAGAAAACTACCATGTCGATTTGAACAAGTCGATTTGAACTTGTTGTCATTGAGGTGGTCTTTTTTACTAGTAGAATAGGAGACTATTTATTTGGTCATGTTGATTAGCATATAATGTACCATTTGATTAATCAAATTTCTATTTAAATTTAAATCAAATTTCTTTGGAATATTATTAAATATATATTTTTAAAGTAGGTAGATAGTAAATATGTTTAAATATGTTGTAAAAGGCAGGTAGGTAGGTAGGTGGTGAGCCTAACTTACCTAGCATGCCTACTTACTTTAATTTAACATACCTACCTTAGTACTTTAAGCATGCACATAGGTTACAAGTATAAAAAATTGAACCCTCACCTTCACAATGATAAACCAAGTCCTTACCAATGTGAAGCGAGTATTTATTTTTGTGTTGGGTATTAATCAAATATCAGATCAGGTATATGCATATATATTCATTGGGTCTTTTCTTTTTGAAAAACCAAGACCCCCTCCTACCCAACCTTTTCTGAAAATTAACACCTACCCTCACCTCATAATTAGTGACTTTAAAATTTCAAGTATCCATAACCAACTTCTACCTAAGGAGAATAACAATGCAGGGTGTTTTTCAAAAACCCGAATCAATAACCATTTCATACCCGAATTGTGCTACCTTGATATTGAAAGTAAAAAAAACCCTTTAGGTTCCTTTAGTTGTTACAATTAGTCAATATGCATTCTTAGTTGTGATTATTGCTTATACATTCAAGTAACACATGTGTTAGTCTCGTTTTAAACTGATAGTAGTTTGTTTTATAAGCTTAAAAGATTTAAGACTTTGTCAAAACCTTAAAAATTAAACAAAGATCCAACTTTTTAGGACATTGTTGAAAATGTGGCAAGTGTTTTTAAGGGGGTCTTCCAAAATACCTAATAAAATAACATTTTTGTATATGTCCGAGTTTTTGTTAAAAAACTGGGTCTTATATTCAATTAATCACATACCCTAAGCCCTACCCCCACCTCATAACCACCCCTTTTTGGGTTTCTAAGACCGATATTCGAGCAAATTTGTACATCTTTTAAATAAAAAAAAACTAAACCCAAATGGTTTTTTGAATTTTTTATTTTCAAATACATAGACCTAACTATTACAAAAAAAAAAACAAATAATTACCCACACTAGTCCTTACTAATGGATTACATTTCCCAAAGCTGACAATTTTTATCAAGTTTTTTAATTTCACACATTTATTTCACAACCTTAATTATGTAGGTAAATAAGAAAGTTAAGTAATCAAGAAATAGGTTGGAGGTAGGTTGGTAGGTAAATACACCTAAGCTATTTATTTATCTTGGGTAATAGGTATGTAGGTAGGTAGGCTTAGGTAGGTAAACATGCTTAAACTACCTACTTATTTAAATCTACCTACCTAGCCTAGGTAGTAACTAAGTAAATAGGTGGGTAGACTTAAGTTCCTTACTTAACCTATAAATAAACAAGTAAGTACAAGTAGGCTCAACTAAGTAGATATGCTTTAGCTACCTACCTATTTAAGTTTATCTAATTAGCCTACGAATAATTAGTTAATTTGGCATATTAACTAATATAGGATGTCCAATTTGGTTAAAAAACAATTAGACATTTTCTTTGTCTAACTTGATTAAATGTCCCACTTGATTAGAACTCATTGACCATTTTGACCGAAATGGTCAATTTTTTGTTCAATTTCATTGGATGTTCAATTTGATAAATAATCAAATAGGTCATTTTAATCAAGTTCATTAATTAGAAAATACACATGTCATTCAAACCATGGGCCTTTAGTGAAATGGACATGTTTCATTAGTATGGGTTTGTATGTATAATTGCGGTATTATACCCGTGGTGTTATACCGTTATATTATACAGCTCTCTCAAACCGAATGAGTATTATACAGTCCGAATGAGTCCGTTAGTAACGGACCGTTACGGAGTCCAAATGAGTCCGTTAGTAACGGACCGTTACAGAGTCCAAATGAGTCCGACATGGAGTCCGTGGAGTTTAGACTTCAGAGAATCAGAGGGTTGCTGGCTTGCTACAAAGTGTGAGATTTCAGATTTGTCATTGTCTATTCGAAATGGGGAAGCCAAAAGATGCTATTTGGGAGAAGTTCGGAGCTTGTTACA
>Ga0116227_10005641_pt1 | contig 26192 bp, 23 predicted proteins | sample S1TSphgellanicum_FD_89693 | JGI IMG/M metagenome (GOLD analysis project Ga0116227, IMG submission 89693) | Host-associated microbial communities from peat moss isolated from Minnesota, USA - S1T2_Fb - Sphagnum magellanicum MG | ecosystem: Host-associated > Plants > Peat moss > Unclassified...
AGAAGTGGTCGATGCCGATCAGGGACTGGAAAGCAGCTCTGAACCGCTTCACCATCCAGTTCGAAGAACGGCTGGTGCAGCGTTAAACACCAACCCGTTTACACAAAATTCGGGACACCCCCTCTAGGAAATCCTGCCAGAGCGTAATGATTCCCTTATCGGCAACGCCATCCGAATCGTGAATGAAATTCAAAAATCGAACGCCGAGCGTTACTTCTTTCTCTACAGATTCGCCTTCCTTGTCCTCGATTTCCTGCAGGGTGAAAAGCAGACGTTTGCCCTGTTCGAATCCCTCATCTGAGCCAACCACAATTGCGTTATTTAGCACGCGCTCGATGATGTACTCGTTGACACGAATACCATCGCTGTACTCGTTGATATCAATGCCCCAGCCGCTCATATTTTATATGTGGCGACTATTTTCTAGACCATCAAAAACCTGTCAGGCAAATCGGACGTGTCGATACCATGAATTACGCGTGTGTTCATAAAAATTCCTAAAAGGTTATTTCACAGATATGCGTGCGCTGCTGCGTGCTCAACGGAACGCCGCAGCAGCCAGTGAAGCTATTTCAGAACATCCACCCACTTCAAAACCATCGATAAAGGCCAGCCTACTGCGCGGCCCGTGCCGATAATGCGTTTCGGTGCCGGAAATTCGCCGCGCCGGATTGCGTCGTACAAGGTCGATTTGCTGATTCCCAGCATCGCGCAGGCTTCCTTCGGGCGGACAATGCGGTCTCTTTCGAGCGGGAAAGGCGGCCCAGCTTGCTGCTGTGCAGCGGTGCGCGCCGTCTTTTTCAGCTGTACTACTTTCGTTGCTGCTGCTTTCTCCGGCGGTTCAACATTTGTTTTGCTGACCACAAAATAAATTCCTGAGGTGCCCGCGCAGACGTGCAGGCGTCTGCCTGAGTTGCGGCGCGGTGTGAGTTCTGGAGTGGGTCAAACACTCGTTCGTTGCCAGTGAGCAACAACGGTTGCCGTGCGTGTGCGTCATTGCACGCGCCTGACGTGGATTCTGTCCAAGTCGCAGAAAACCTGTGCTGGACAGCAATGCATGATACGCCCCTTTGCCGGATGGGCAAGCGCTATTTGAAGCTATCGTCCGGCGAACGTCTGTCTTGTTGATGTTTTGTGCAGTCAAAACCATTGTGCGCGCAATTTGTGCGAATTTCCTGCACATCCTGTGCGAGGCTCCGGCTTTTCTATAGAATGCGGCCTGTCACCGTTTCGTCACAGGCTGGAAAAACTGGCTACGCTGGTTCCGGCAGCGCCGATAGCATGCCGCCTGCTCCGGTACTGCTCATGTCATTTCATGACGTGCTGCGGAGGACGTTAGCGGACTGCTGCACAGACCATGAATTCCGTACAGATTCCGTACGGCGCTGAAAATTGGCCGGAATTTTCCTGCAACGCATTGATTTTATTGAAAATCTACGCCACCAATGTTCCGATTCCTTAAGCCCACCGAGGGCAAGTTCTTTGAAATTTTTAATGAGCACGCAAAGTGCATCGTCTCGGCGAGCCACGAACTCGAGCTGCTGATCGACAATCTGCAGGACGCCGAGACCCATAAGCAGAACGTGCAGAAAGCCGAAAAGGCCGCTGACAAGCTCACGCACGAAACCATCGACCTGCTGCACAAGACGTTCATCACGCCGCTCGACCGCGACGAAATCCACAAGCTGATCACCACCATGGACGACATCCTCGACCTGATGGAGGACGTCGCCACCGCCATTTCGCTGTACGACGTGCAGACGGTGACCTCCGAGGCGAGTCAACTGGCGCATATCTGCACAGCTACGTCCGAGCGCGTGCAGTTCGCCGTCGGCCTGCTGTCGGACATGAAGCAGGCTAGCCAGATCCTGAAGGCGTGCGAGGACATCGACCGGCTCGAGTCCGAAGCCGACCGCGTGCTGCGCTCGGCCATGTCGAAGCTCTTCCGCGAGGAAGACAACGTCAAGACGCTGATCAAGCTGAAGGCGATCTACGAACTGCTCGAGACTATCACCGACAAATGTGAGGACGTCGCGAACATCATCGAAGGCATCGTGCTGGAAAACGCCTAATGCAATCGATTCAACTTGCCATCTGGGCCGTTGCCCTCCTGGTCGCCGTGTCGCTGGTGTTCGACTTCATGAACGGTTTTCACGACGCGGCGAATTCGATCGCCACGGTTGTGTCGACCGGCGTCCTCAAGCCGCAGCAAGCGGTCGCCTTCGCGGCGGCGTTCAACGTCGTGGCCTATTTCGTGTTCCACCTGAAAGTCGCGCAGACGGTCGGCAAAGGCACGATCGACCCGGCCATCGTCGATCACTACGTGATCTTCGGCGCGCTGGTGGGCGCGATCGGCTGGAATATCGTGACGTGGCACTACGGCATTCCGTCCAGCTCGTCGCATGCGCTGATTGGCGGCTTGGTGGGCGCGGCGCTCGCCAAGTCGGGCTGGCACTCGCTGAACTTCGACGGCCTGATGAAGACGGTTGCGTTCATCTTCATCTCGCCGCTGCTCGGCTTCGTGCTCGGCTCGTTCTTCATGCTGGCGGTCTCGTGGATCTACTTCCGCACGCCACCCAGCAAGGTAGACCGGCGTTTCAGGCGTCTGCAGTTGATCTCCGCCGGCCTGTATAGCCTCGGGCACGGCGGCAACGACGCGCAGAAGACCATCGGCATTATCTGGATGCTGCTGATTGCGACGGGCTACGCATCGTCGATCGCGGATGCGCCGCCGCTGTGGGTGATCGGCGGCTGCTATCTGTCCATGGGCCTGGGCACGCTGTTCGGCGGCTGGCGCATCGTGCGTACGATGGGCCAGAAGATCACCAAGCTCAAGCCGGTCGGCGGCTTTTGTGCGGAGTCGGGCGGGGCGATCACGCTGTTTATCGCCTCCTTCCTCGGCATTCCGGTCTCCACCACCCACACGATTACCGGTGCCATCGTCGGCGTGGGCGCGACGCAGAAGCTGAGCGCCGTGCGCTGGGGCGTGGCCGGCAATATCGTCTGGGCGTGGATTCTGACGATTCCGGCTTCGGCCGTGCTGGCCGCGGCGGGCTGGTGGCTCGGCCACCATTTCCTGTAACTTCCGCGGCCTTTTAACGTGCCGGCGCGCTGCCTTTAAATGAGTGGCGCGCTGCCACCGTCCATCGGGACGATCGCGCCCGTCACATAGCTCGCGCGCCGGCTCGCCAGAAACAGGGCGACGTCGGCAATTTCCTCAGGCTTGGCGTAGCGCCCGAGCGGCACCTTGGCCTGACCGCGCGCCAGCGCTTCCTTGGTGTCGATGCCTTGCTGACCGGCTTCCAGCTTCAACGCTTCCTCGACGCGCTCCGTCAAGGTCGCGCCCGGATTGATCGCGTTGATGCGGATGCCATAGCGCGCGTAGTAATGCGCGAGCCCGACGGTCGCCAGCATCAGCGCGGCATTGGCGGCGCCGCCGGCAATGTGGATGTCGCTCGCCACCTTGCCGCCCATGCCGATGATGTTGACGATCGTGCCCGGTTCGGCGGCTTCGCCGGACTTCACCCGCTCCGCCATGCGGCGCAGCACTTCCTGCTGCGGGTAAATGTACGGGAAGTATTTGGCCTCCATGGTGGCCCTGAAGGCGGCGGCGTCGAGCGTTTCCGGATCGTAGCGGCGGGCGGCGCCCGCGCTGTTGATCAGCACGTCAATCGGGCCGACGGCGGTGCTCACTTCCTCGACAATATCGGCGGCGCCATGCGGCTCGTGCAGGTCGGCGCGTGTCAGGTGGACGTGCAGGCCTTCGCTTGCCAGTTGCTCGCGGGCGCGGGCGAGATTCGCCGGATCGCGCGAGACGATCGCCACCTTCGCGCCTTCGGCCGCGAATGCGCGGGCGCAGGCCAGGCCGATTCCTTTGCTGCCGCCCGTGACGAGCACGACTTTGTCTTTCAGTCCAAGATCCATGTTGAGCACCTGCCGTCGAAGGAATATCGGGGACGATAGCAGATAGCATAGTCGCGCGTGTTCGCCGGTGCATTCGAACACGGCCGGGACTTGGGTAAGGGCGGAGCAACTGCGGGGTGACGGTGGGGCGAGGGCCGACCGCAACCTTCGCTCAGAAGTTGCCGTTCGCGAAGTGTGCGATCGGGTCGTCGCTGGACTGCGTGGGGGCGGGCGTGGCACGCGAGTTGGTCGACGCGCGCATGATCTGCACGCCGCCGCTCGATGAGACGGCCTGCTGTTCCTGCCGAACCGCGACGGAGGCGGGCGGAGGCGGTTCGAAAGCGTCGGCGGCGGCATCGATCGGGTCCGGCGCGCGGGCGACGCTCGCCGGCGCCACGGCACCCGCTTCACGCGCCTGCATCTGCGCGGCGCTCATCGCGGGAGGCGGCGGCTCGAAGGCATCTGCGGACGCACCCACCGGCTGAGGCGCGGGCTGTACGGCAGTTGTCGTCAGCGGCGCACGCATCGTGGCAGCAACACGCTGCGGTTGGGATTGCTGCTGCGAAGAAGGCGCAATCACAGGCTCAGCCGCTGCATACGCCGGCTGTGACTCGGCTACCGGTTGCTGCGCCGGAATCACAACAGCGGCGCCCGCATAGGACGCTTGCGGCTCCGCCGGCACCACCTTCTCAGGCGGGTTCGATGCCTGATAGGTCGGCGTCTCGAACGGCGTCGTCGGCGCATGAGTCGGCGCAGCCACGCGCCGGATACCATCGAAATGCTTGGCCCAATACGGATTGGTCAGATAGTCGATGCGAACCGTGCCGCCCGTCGACGGTGCATTGACGAAACGCAGCTTGCCCACATAAATGCCGACGTGCGAGTGAGGGCGTCCCGTCGTGTTGAAGAAGATCAGATCGCCGGGCGCCACTTCGTCCGGCTCGACCGACTCGCCGCTGCCGCTCATATCGGCGGTTGTGCGCGGCAGATTCACCGAGGCCGCGCGCGCCACGACATAGCGAACCAGGCCGCTGCAATCGAAGCCGCTATCGGGCGTATTCCCCCCCCAACGGTATGGGATGCCCACGAGGCTCATCGCCTGAATGGAGATTTCCTCGCGTCCGATGCTGTGATCGACGAAGTTCGGGAAGCCGGGCGGGGTGGTGCGATACGCGCCGTTGGACGCCGACGAATAGCCGCTCGAGCTGCGCGAAACCCGCTGCGGCTCGCTGGAGCAGGCGGCGAGCAGCAGAAGGATCAGCAGCGAAAAGCCAAGTCGGCGCATGAAGACAAGGCGAGCGTAAACACTCGCTTAAGGCGGGCGATGTCGCGATGGTAGCCCGTCCACCGTGGCGTGGGCAAGAAAAGTTGATAAATTACTTGAAGTTTACGCGCTAAGTGTTGCACGACCGGAACGCGCAAGCGGACCTTTCTCCCCTCCCCGAAGCGTGCGCGCAGACGAAAAAAAGCCGCGTCCGGTGTGACCCGGGCGCGGCTTTTGTATCGCTCAGCCGGAAATGCGACGCTGCTCTTGCGGCCTACAGAATATCCGACGCGTAATCCGCCAGACGCGAGCGCTCGCCGCGCGCCAGCGTCACATGCCCGCTGTGCGCCCAGCCCTTGAAGCGGTCCACCACATAGGTCAGACCCGAGCTGCCTTCCGTCAGATACGGCGTATCGATCTGTGCGATGTTGCCGAGACAGATGATCTTCGTGCCCGGACCGGCGCGCGTGACCAGCGTCTTCATCTGCTTCGGCGTCAGGTTTTGCGCCTCGTCGATGATCAGATACTTGTCGACGAAGGTCCGGCCGCGCATGAAGTTCATGCTCTTGATCTTCAGGCGCGAGCGGATCAGTTCCTGGGTCGCAGCACGGCCCCATTCGCCGGCGGCGTCGTCGGTCTTCTGCAGCACTTCGAGGTTGTCGTCGAATGCACCCATCCACGGCTGCATCTTTTCCTCTTCCGTACCCGGCAGAAAGCCGATGTCTTCGCCGACCGGCACGGTGGCCCGCGTCACGATGATCTCGTTGTAACGCTTGTCGTCGAGCACCTGCGCGAGACCCGCCGCCAGCGCGACGAGGGTCTTGCCGGTGCCGGCCTGACCGAGCAGCGTGACGAAGTCGATCTCCGGATTCATCAGCAGGTTGAGCGCAAAGTTCTGCTCGCGATTGCGCGCCGTGATGCCCCACACGTTGTTCTTGTGGTGGCCGTAGTCGCGCAAGGTCTGCAGGAGCGCGGTCTTGCCGTTCAGCTCACGCACCAGCGCGTGGAATGCCGGCTCGCCGTTCTGCGGTTCCAGATAGACGAACTCGTTGACCAGCATCGAGGCGCACAGCGGACCGGTCACGCGGTAATACGTGGTGCCCGTCTTGGTGTCCTGCCAGCTCTCCATGCCCTTGGCGTGCTTGGTCCAGAAATCCTGCGGCAGCGCGCGGATACCGGAATAGAGCAGATCCTTGTCTTCGAGAACCTGGTCGTTGAAGTAGTCTTCAGCGGGCAGACCCAGCGCGTGCGCCTTGATCCGCATGTTGATGTCTTTCGACACCAGCACGACCTGGCGATCGTTGCGGTCGCGTTGCAGCGCGCGCACCACACCGAGGATCTGGTTGTCCGCCTTGCCTTGCGGCAGGCCTTCGACCGGTTCGATGGAGGTCAGCTCGGTCTGGAAGTACAGGCGTCCGGCGGCCTCGCGGCTGCCGAGGCGCGACAGCGAAATGCCTTCCGACATATCGCCACCGTTGGCGACCAGCGCGTCCAGCGTGCGGCTGACCTGACGCGCGTTGCGCGCGACTTCCGACATGCCTTTCTTGTGGTTGTCGAGTTCTTCCAACGTCATCATCGGCAGATAGACGTCGTGTTCCTCGAAACGGAACAGGCAGGTCGGATCGTGCATCAGCACGTTCGTGTCGAGCACGAACAGCTTGCGGGTTTCGACCTGTTCGGCCGTATTGCCGCGCTTTCTCGTGGTGCCGCGCGTGGTGGCGACCGGAGCAGCGGTCGCGCTGGGTGCCGGCTGCTTGCCGGCCCGCGCGACGACGGGTTCCGCCGTGGCGGGCTGTGCAGGCTCGACGCGTGCGCTTTCCTGGCGCGCCGCGGGAGCCGGCACCGGTTGCAGCAATGCAGCGGTCTGTTTGGACTTGCGGCTGCGAGCCGGAGCGGCCGGCTCGGTGCTGGCGGAAGGAGCGGACGAAGCAGACGAAGAAGCAGGAACCGGCCGCAACGTGGAGGCTGCATTGGCAGCGCGCGCCATGGGCGTGGCGACGCTGACGGGGCCGAAATCGGCCGACTCTGCTTGCTCCCCTTCGGTCGCCTGTTTTTTGGCGGACCGGGCCGGCGTGGCTTTAGCCTTGTATTCGTCAGCCGGTAAGAGATTGCCGAGCTTGCTGGGTGCGGTAGGCAAAGGCATGGTTTCCCTCGAAAAAATCGGGTCACATATCGTGCGCCGCCTGTCGCATTCTGCCGGTGTGCCGGATGGCCCACGCAGTTTGCGCCCGGAGGCGCGCTTTCGGTCTAGAGATGCCGGTTCGCCTGGTTTTCGATCGGCTCCTTGACGAGAGCGCGTGGCCGAAGAAATGAACGGCTTCGCGCAATTAAAAAAGCCGCCGCCCCGGCAAACGGGGCAAGCGGCTCGACTTCGGTCATCGCGTTGCGCCTCTCTGCCTCAACCACAGAGGCATGATGTACGGCGCAGCCGCGGAAAGAATGGGGTGGACAGGCACTCATTGCAGCCCAATATAACGCGCCTCACAGCGCTTGTACAGCCTCCAGAATTTCATCGACATGACCTGGTACTTTCACGCCACGCCACTCCTGGCGCAGGACGCCCTCGCTGTCGATGACAAACGTGGAGCGTTCGATTCCCCGTACTTCTTTGCCATACATTTTCTTCATTTTGATGACGCTGAAGAGCGCGCAGAGCGTTTCTTCCGGATCCGAGATCAAGGGGAAGGGCAGTTCGAGCTTGGCCTTGAAGTTCTCATGCGAGCGCAGGCTATCGCGCGACACGCCGAGAATTTCGGCGCCGGCCTTTTTGAACTTCGGATACAGGTCGCGGAACTGCAGACCTTCGGTCGTGCAGCCCGGCGTGTTGTCCTTCGGATAGAAATACAGCACCACCTTCTTGCCCCGAAGACTGGACAGCGTGATCTCGCCACCGGTTGCGGGGGCGGTAAAGTCGGGGACGGGTTGGTCGACTGCGATGGGCACGAGGTTCTCCGGTTGTTATGGTCAGGCTGATTTACCGCGACCGGCTCACGAGGGCTGGACGATCAGCTCGCCGGAGCGGCCTGTAATCTCACCCCAGGTGACAGGGTACGATGGCAGCGTGCTGCGGTCCAGCGCGGCGTGATAGTCGCCCATGGTCGCAAACGTGTGGCCTTGAGCCCGCCAGCCTTCCAGCAGTTGTTCGAAGATGGGCGCGAGCTTTTGCCCTTCGAGTTCGGCGTGCAGCGTGAACACCTGGTCGTGCGGATTGTTCTCGGTGCGCTTCAACATCCACGCCGCGACGTTGTCCAGTTCGACACCGTCGACACCCAGCACTTCGTCGAGCGTGGGCAGCGTGGTGGGCATCTGCACATGCGCGAGCGTCTTGCCGTCCACCACCGGGAAATACGGCGAATGGCCGCGCCCATCGGACGCATACTGCATGCCCCAGGCGTCGATCTGCTCGAACGCATGACCGTTCATCTGCCAGCCGGCTGCGCCGTGCGTGGCGGGCGGCGTGCCGAAGATCTCGACGAAACGCTCATGGCTCTTTTGCATCTGCGCGACGGTCCAGTCGCGCTCCCGCGTGCGCACGTTGTCCTGCCAGTAGACGTGGTCCCACGTGTGGATGCCGCATTCGAAGCCGGCTTCGTGGATCGCACGCATCTCCGACGAGGCCCGCGCGCCGATATCCGGCCCCGGCAGCAGTACGCCGTACATCAGTTGCTTGATGCCGTAATGCTCGACCACCGAGGTACGCGACACCTTCTGCAGAAAGCCCGGCCGCAACACGCGGCGCATCGCCCAACCGGTGTGATCGGGCCCGAGGCTGAACAGGAAGGTGGCGCGCGCCTTGAAACGGTCGAAGATGCGGGCGAGATTCGGCACGCCTTCGCGGGTGCCGCGCAGCGTGTCGACGTCGATCTTCAGGACGATACGAGGCAAGGATCAGTCCTTGATTATTGCTGTTCGACAAGCGCGCGCGCTTCGCCGACATGGCCGCGATACGCTTCGAAAATCTTGCGCAGCGCTTCGTCGAAGGTCGACTTCGGCGCCCAGCCGAGTTCCTGCATCGTGTTGTCGATCTTCGGCACGCGGTTCTGCACGTCCTGATAGCCCGCGCCGTAGTACGCGCCCGACGAGGTTTCAACCAGTTGCACCTGCTTGGCGGTTTCCGCGTATTCCGGGAATTCCGCGGCGAGCGCCAGCATCTTGTGCGCGAGTTCGCGCACCGAGAAGTTGTTGGTCGGGTTGCCGATGTTATAGATCTTGCCGGTGGCGACACCGTCCTTGTTCTCGATGATCTTCATCAGCGCGCCGATGCCGTCGTCGATATCCGTGAAGGCGCGCTTCTGCGCGCCGCCGTCGACGAGGCTGATGTTCTCGCCGCGCACGATATGGCCGAGGAACTGCGTGACCACGCGCGAGCTGCCTTCCTTCGGCGTGTAGATCGAGTCGAGGCCCGGGCCGATCCAGTTGAACGGTCGGAACAGCGTGAAGTTGAGGCCTTCCATGCCGTAACCCCAGATCACGCGGTCCATCAACTGCTTCGAGCATGCGTAGATCCAGCGCGGCTTGTTGATCGGGCCGTACGACAGTTGCGACTCTTCCGGGTCGAACTGCTCGTCCGTGCACATGCCGTAGACCTCGGAGGTGGACGGAAACACGAGGTGCTTGCCGTACTTCACCGCCGAACGCACGATGGGCAGGTTCGCCTCGAAGTCCAGTTCGAACACGCGCAGCGGCTGCTTGACGTAGGTGGCCGGCGTGGCGATCGCGACGAGCGGCAGGATCACGTCGCACTTCTTGACGTGATACTCGACCCACTCCTTGTTGATCGTGATGTCGCCTTCGAAGAAATGCATCCGCTCGTGATTGATGAGGTCGCCAAGGCGCTCGGTCTGCATGTCCATGCCGAACACTTCCCAATCGGTCGTTTCGAGAATGCGTTTGGACAGGTGATGGCCGATGAAGCCGTTGACACCCAGAATCAGGACTTTTTTCATGAATGACGGGAAGATTGAATGAGCTGGGTGAATTCGGCTGGGGAGACGACGGACTCGCTGCCCTCGTGCTGGCGCCGCAATTCGTGGATGGCGATGGCGCGGCCATCGCCGCACACCGCAAAAACGGCATTATCGCTTACGTGGAGGCCCAGGGGCAAATCCGAGCGGAGCGCGCCGGGACGCGCAAGGCGCGCCCGCGCGACGATAAGGCGCTGGCCGTCGAGCTCCGTGAAGGCACCCGGGTAGGGCGGCGCCACCGCGCGAATCAGGTTGTACACGTCCTGGGCCGGCTGGCTCCAGTCGATCCGGCCGTCTTCGGGCTTGCGCCCGCCGAAGTAGCTGCCGTGCGCCAGATCGTTCGGCAGATGCGGCGCTTCGCCGGCCAGCAGCGCCGGCAGCACGCGCCACAGGGTTTGCTCGGCGGCCACAGTGACCTTGTCGAACACCTGCGCGGCGGTGTCGTCCGGGAGGATTGGCACGGGCGTCTGGGCGATGATCGCGCCCGCGTCGGGCTTGGCGGCCATTTCGTGCAGGGTCGCGCCGGTTTCGGTTTCGCCCTTCAACACCGCCCAGTTGGTCGGCACCCGGCCGCGATACTTCGGCAGGAGCGAGCCGTGCATGTTGTAGGCGCCGCGCGCGGCGAGCGCGAGCAGGTCGACCGGCAACATGTGACGGTAGTAGAACGAGAAGATGAAGTCCGGGCGCGCGGCGCTGACCGCGGCGCGCAGCTCGGCGCTCTTCGGATCGGCCGGCGTCACCGTGGGAATGCCGTAGCTCGCGGCGACCGAGGCCACGCTGCCGAACCAGATGTTTTCGGTCGGGCTGTCCTCGTGGGTGACGACCAGCGCCACGTCCACGCCGCGCGCGAGCAGCACCTGCAGACAGCGCACGCCGACGTTGTGATACGCGAATACGACCGCGCGTGGTTTCATGGATTCGGTCCCTGATCGATGAGCGGCGCGGGCTGGACCGCCTGCACCACGGCCTGGCGCGGCGTCTCGGTGACGGTGGCGCCGTTGCGCTGCTCGAGGATCGTCTGCACCAGATAACGGGGACGGGCACGCACCTGCTGGTAGATCCGCCCAATGTACTCGCCGAGCAGCCCGAGCGCGAAAATGATCACGCCGAGCAGGAAGAACGTGATGGCGAACAGCGTGAACACACCTTGCACTTCCGCGCCGATGATGAAGCGGCGAATCAGCAGCAGCACGAACAGCGCCGCGGAGCCGAGCGACAGGATCACGCCGATGAACGACAGCCATTGCAGCGGCACGACCGAGAAGCCGGTCACGAGGTCGAAGTTCAGACGAATCAGCGAGTACAGCGAATACTTCGATTCGCCGGCAAAGCGTTCTTCGTGCGCCACCTCGATTTCCACCGGATTCTGCGCGAAGGTATAGGCCAGCGCCGGAATGAAGGTATTGATTTCGCCGCAGCGGTTGATCGTGTCGATGATGTGACGGCTGTACGCGCGCAGCATGCAGCCCTGGTCGGTCATCTTGATGCGCGTGATGCGCTCGCGCAGGCGGTTCATGGCGCGCGAGGCCTTGCGGCGCCACAGGCTGTCCTGACGCTGCAGGCGGATCGTGCCCACGTAGTCGTAGCCTTCGCGCATCTTGTTGACCAGCTTGCCGATTTCTTCCGGCGGATTCTGCAGGTCGGCGTCGAGCGTGATGACGATCTCGCCGCGCGACTGCTCGAAGCCGGCAAGAATCGCCATATGCTGGCCGTAGTTGCCGTTGAGCAGGATCACGCGCGACGTATCCGGCCGTTTGCGGAACTGCTCGGCCAGCAGCGCGGCGGACTTGTCGCGGCTGCCGTCGTTGATGAAGATCACTTCGTAGGCGGTGCCGAGCGCATCGAGCGCCGGATACAGGCGCGCGAACAGCGCGGCCAGTCCGGCCTCCTCGTTGTACACCGGGATGATGACCGAAACTTCCGGCGTATCAGACATCGGGGAGCGATGTTCCGTTTGACTCATTTCCGCTTATTTTCCGTATTGTTCGCAAATTTCATTGACCGCCTGGCACACGCGCGCCACGTCGCCTTCGTTCATCAGCGTGAAGAGCGGCAGCGTGACCGTGGTGCGCCCATAGTGCTCCGCATGCGGGAACATGCCTTCCTTGAAGCCGCGCGCACGGTACAGCGAGAACAGGTGGATCGCCGGGTAGTGCACGCCCGAGCCGATGCCGCGTTCCTTCAGTTCGCCCATGAAAGTCGCGCGGTCGATCGACAGTCTGTCGAGCGGCAGCGTGATCAGGAACATGTGCCAGTTGCTGTTTTCGAAGTCAGCAAGCGGCAGGCCCATGCCCAGCCTGACCGCGGCGCCGCCTTCGAAACCCGCGAAGTAGGCTCGCGCGAGCTTCTTGCGCTGGGCGAGGAAACGCTCCAGATGCGGCATCTGGCCGAGGCCCACGCGCGCGGCCACGTCCGTGAGATTGTATTTGCCGCCGAGCACGTCGCAGTCCATGCCGTCGAAGCCCGTGCGGGTAATGCCCTGCAGCCGGTACTTCTGGGCAAGGATGGCTTCTTCCTCGTTGTTCAGCACCAGCGCGCCGCCTTCGATCGACGTCAGGTTCTTGTTGGCGTGGAAGCTGAACGAGACGATGTCGCCGAGCTTGCCGATGCGTTCGCCTTTCCAGGTGGAGCCGAATGCCTGCGCGGCGTCCTCGATCACGCGCAGCTTGTGGGCGCGGGCGATTTCGTAGAGGCGATCCATGTCCACCGGCAGGCCCGACAGGAACACCGGAATGATCGCCTTGGTGCGCGGCGTGATGGCCTTCTCGAGCAGATCCAGATCGATGTTGCGGGTCTTCGGATCGATGTCGACGAACACCGGCGTCGCGCCAACCTCGTAAATCACGTTGCTGGTGGAGACCCACGAGGCGGGCGTGGTGATGACTTCGTCGCCCACGCCGACCCCGGCGATGCGCAGGCCGACTTCGAGTGTCGCCGTGCCGGAGTTGAAGGTCCGCACAGGACGGCCGCCGCAGAATTCCGACAGCGCGGCTTCGAACTTCTGGTTCTGCGGGCCGGTGGTGATCCAGCCGGAGCGGAGTACTTCGGCCACGCCCTGGATGGTCTCTTCATCGATTTCCGGACGGACAAACGGCAAAAACGGGACTGATGACTGGCTCATGAATGCTTCGCTCGAAAGAAATAAGGGCGGCAACCAACAAGGACGGTGACCTGCAAGGATACTTCGGCAACCCGGGGCGCACTCAACGAGTATGACGGCGCCTCTGCCAGGGTGTTACCACCCCTTACCGGCCGGCTTGCTGCGCCGGCACGCAACCGTAACAGACAGCTTGCGGCAACCGGTGCGGCGCCTAGCTGCGCGCCAGCACGACGACGCCAATCAGGATGATGCCGATTCCGATCAGCCGCTGGACGGACAGCACCTCGCCGAACAGATACCAGGCCGCGATCGCGTTGACGACATACCCGAGCGACAGCATCGGATAGGCGATCGACACATCGACCCGCGACAGCCCGACCACCCACACCGCGACGCTGATGACATAGCAACCCAGCCCGCCGATGATCGGCAATTGCGTCGCCAGTTTGAAGCCGATGGGCAGGATGTTCGCACGGGTGAATTCGAAGTGTCCAACGGCATTCGTGCCGGCCTTCAGCAACAACTGCGCGCAGGCGTTCAGCGCGACGCCGGCAAGGATACAAAAGAGCGAAATCGGATTCATCAAGGGTTCAGGTCCTGATATGGGGTCATTGCTGCGGTTTTTCTACAATCACGCGCCGCGAGTCGCGGGCGACGACTTCCATCGGCACATGTTGCGCCAGCAGCTTCTGGTACCGGTCCGGCGGCAGCAGGGCGAGGGCGTAGCGGTCCGCGTCCCAGCGCTGGACCCACTCGTCGACCGTCGGCACCCACTTCTGCGGTTCGACGGACACGCCGAAGGCCAGTTCGTCCGGATGTTCGACCATGATCATGGTGTGATCGACGTAGAACGGCAACGTGTGATCGAGCACGCCGACCGAGTAGAACGGCGTGTCCGGTGGCAGTTTGGCGATGGCGGCCTTGATGGCGGGGGCAAGCGGCGCGCCGGAGCTCAGGCGGCCGAACACGTCGTGCCCGGTGCCGGCGATGGTGCCGAGCAGCAGCCAGGCGGCGCCGAAGGTCGCCACAGCGCCGACGATGCCGCCGCGGCCGCGGCGGTTCAGCCACAGTGCGGCGAGCGTCAGGACAAAGGCCACGCCGAGGGCGGCCAGCACCCAGACGCGATAGGCGACGTACAACTCGGTGGGATTGCGGTCGTCGCCGAGACGGCTCATGAACAGCGCGCCGACCGCCGCCACCACCAGAAACGCGGCGTAGCCGGCCAGATGGCGGCGCAGCGTGGCGGGCGTGACGAGCGGCAGGTACAGGCCGATCAGCAGCGCCAGCGCCGGAGCGATGGGCAGCGTGTACGACAGCAGTTTCGAATGCGACGCGCTGAAGAACAGGAAGATGAACCCGGACCACACCAGCATCATCGTGACCGGCGAGAAGCCGTTCGGCTGGCGCGGCAGGCGCAGCGCATGGCGGATGCTCTGCACGCTCACCGACAGCCACGGCAGGAAGCCCACCAGGATCACCGGCACGAAGTAGTAGAACGCGCCGGGGCGGTTCTGCTCGGGCGTCAGATAGCGCTTGAACTGCTGGACGATGAAGAAGAAGTTCAGGAATTCCGGATTGCGCTGCTGCACCAGCACGAACCACGGCGTGGCGATCGCGAAGAACAGGATCACGCCGCCGATCAGGTGCAGCCGCTTCCAGACCGCCCAGTCGCGGGCGATCAGCGTGTACAGCACCAGCACCGCGCCCGGCAGGATCACGCCGATCAGGCCTTTCGACAGCACCGCCAGCGCCATCGACGCCCAGCATAGCCACATCCACAGCCGCACCTGGCCGCCCGGCAGGTTGGGGCGCTGCGCCAGCAGCAGGGCGCACAGGGTCAGCTCCATCCAGAACGACAGGCCCATGTCCAGCGTGTTGAAGTGGCCCATCAGGTTCCAGTACGGCGAGGTCGCCAGCACGATCGCGGCGAACACGCCGGTGGCCGCGTTGAACACCCGCGCGCCGGTGTAGCCGATCAGCAGGACACCCGCGAAGCCGGTCAGGGCCGTGTAAAGCCGGGCCTGCCATTCGCCGATGCCGAACCACGCGAAGGTCAGCGCGTTCATCCAGGTCTGCAGCGGCGGCTTCTCGAAGTACTTGTAGCCGTTGTAGCGCGGCGTGATCCAGTCGCCGGTCAGGAACATCTCGCGGGCCATTTCGGCGTAGCGGCCCTCGTCGCTCGGCAGCAGATGACGCCAGCCGAGCGGCACGAACCAGATGACGGCGAGAGCGAGCACCAGAAGCAGGAGGGTGCTGCGGTTGAGCGGTAGCCGGGAAGGCATATCGTTCATGGGTGGTTAGCCTGTTCTTTTGCGACGCCGCACAGACGGCGTTTCGGTGTTGTTAGGAGCGGACAGCTACTTTCGGGCGGCCGGTCGCGCAACGTCGCTTGCGGAGGGCCGCTTGCGGACGGCGAGTCCCGCGCGCCGCCGGGATGCGCAGGGTCGGCCGGCGGTTGACGCGCAGCTTACGATACCGGCAAGGCACGGGACCACGGCCGGCGTCACCGTGCCGGTTATGCTTCGATCAGCAAGGCGGCCGCGACCTTGCGGCCCTCGGCCATCAGAATGTTGTAAGTGCGGCAGGCGGCCTTGAAGTCCATGGTCTCGACGCCGATCCGGTGCGCGGCGAGCGCGGCGGTCAGGCGCGGATGCGGGAAGCGCAACCGGTCGCCGCTGCCGAACACCACCACTTCGGGCGCCGGTTCGATCAGCATCGCGAAATGCTCGGGGGTCAGCGCTTCGAAAGAAGCCACCGGCCAGGCGATGACGGGCGTCTCGGGCATCACGAGGATGCTGCCGGCATGGCGCTGGAGGTTGATTTCGACATAGCCGGCGCCGTAGCCGGTCACGGTGTTCAGGGCGCCGCTGGAATCCTGGTGTAATTTCAAATTCGTTTTCCGAAGTCGTTCTTTCCGGACTGCATGCACTTGGTGCATTGCGGAAGTCGGCCAAAATCCGCTAAATTATAACTTTTTAGCCGCCCGACGGCGCCCCTTGCTTCGCGTGCCGTCATAAGCCGCACCCGAAGCCGCTGCCGGACACCGGTCAAGGTGCCGGATCCGGCATGGCCGAACAGCTTGCCGGGCAGCTTGTCAGGCAGCTTGTCAGGCACCATACCAGGCGCTCGCTTAAGATTTCCTGAGGGTCCCCTGACCGGTTCCCTGAAGCACCCCGAGCACCCCGGCGCAATCCGCCGCCAGCCCGAATCAGACCCGTCCGCGGGAGTGCGCCTGAAATGGCCGCTTCGTGTCCAGACGCCTCCATGCCCCGTGTGTTGCGGGTCGGCCCCATTATTTACCCAGGATGAAGTGCCCGCCGTGAAACCGATTCTCAAATCCAACAAGCTGTTGAACGTCTGCTACGACATCCGCGGGCCCGTCCTCGAACATGCGAAGCGGCTCGAAGAAGAGGGCCACCGCATCATCAAGCTGAACATCGGCAATCTCGCGCCGTTCGGCTTCGACGCCCCGGACGAGATCATCCAGGACATGATCCTGAATCTGCCGGGCTCGTCGGGCTATTCCGACTCCAAGGGTGTGTTCGCCGCACGTAAGGCGATCATGCATTACACCCAGCAAAAGGGTGTGCACGGTGTCGAGCTGGACGATATCTACATCGGCAACGGCGCGTCGGAGCTGATCGTGATGGCCATGCAGGGCCTGCTCAACGACGGCGACGAGGTGCTGCTGCCGGCGCCGGACTACCCGCTGTGGACGGCGGGCGTGAGCCTGTCGGGCGGCACGCCCGTGCACTACCTCTGCGACGAAGCGAACGGCTGGATGCCCGATCTGGACGATATCCGCGCCAGGATCACGCCGAACACGCGGGCGCTGGTGGTGATCAACCCGAACAACCCCACCGGCGCGCTGTACTCGGACGAGCTGCTGCTCGGCCTGATCGAGATTGCGCGCCAGCACGGCCTCGTGATCTTCGCCGACGAGGTCTACGACAAGATCGTCTACGACGGCAAGCAGCATACGTCGATGGCGGCGCTCTCCGAAGACGTGCTGACGGTGACCTTCAACAGCCTGTCGAAGAGCTACCGTTCGTGCGGCTACCGCGCCGGCTGGATGTTCATCTCGGGCCTGACCGGCGAGAACCGCCGCCGCGCCAGGGATTATTTCGAAGGGCTCGGCATTCTCGCGTCAATGCGCCTGTGCCGAACGTGCCCGGTCAGTATGCGATCCAGACCGCGCTGGGCGGCTACCAGAGCATCAACGACCTGATCGTGCCGAGCGGCCGCCTGTACAAACAGCGCCAACTCGCGTATGACATGCTGACGGCGATTCCCGGCGTGACCTGCGTCAAGCCGGAAGCGGCGCTGTACATGTTCCCGCGCCTCGATCCGAAGATGTACCCGATCGAAGACGACCAGCAGTTCATCCTGGAGCTGCTGCTGGCCGAACGGGTGCTGCTCGTGCAAGGCACTGGCTTTAACTGGAAGACGCCGGATCACTTCCGTGTCGTGTTCCTGCCGAATGTCGACGACCTGGCCGATTCGATCAACCGGATCGCCCGCTTCCTCGACGGCTACCGAAAACGTCATTCGGTCTGACGCGCCGGGCACCTCGCCCGCGCACAGACCCCGACACCCGTTTCCCTTAATCCTTACTCGAAAACACACGCTGCATGGAACCGATCAAAGTTGGACTGCTGGGCTTCGGCACGGTGGGCAGCGGCACCTTCACGGTACTGCGCCGCAACCAGGAAGAAATCAAACGGCGCGCGGGGCGCGGCATCGAGATTGCGCGCATTGCCGTGCGCAATCCGGCCAAGGCCACGGCCGCGCTCGGCAGCGCAGCCGGCACGGTGGAGGTCACCGATAGCTTCGACGCCGTGGTCGACGATCCGTCCATCGACATCGTCGCGGAAATGATCGGCGGCACGGGCATTGCGCGCGAGCTGGTGCTGCGCGCCATCGCCAACCGCAAGCACGTCGTGACGGCCAACAAGGCCTTGCTGGCGGTGCACGGCACCGAGATCTTCGAAGCGGCGCGCGCCAACGGCGTGATGGTGTCGTTCGAAGCGGCGGTGGCGGGCGGCATTCCGATCATCAAGGCGCTGCGCGAAGGCCTGACGGCGAACCGGATCCAGTACATCGCCGGCATCATCAACGGCACGACGAACTACATCCTGTCGGAGATGCGCGACCGCGGTCTCGATTTCGCGACCGCGCTGAAGGCCGCGCAGGAACTCGGTTACGCCGAAGCCGACCCGACCTTCGACATCGAAGGCGTGGACGCCGCGCACAAGGCGACCATCATGAGCGCGATCGCGTTCGGCGTGCCGGTGCAGTTCGACAAGGCGTACGTCGAAGGCATCAGCAAGCTGGCGGCGATCGACATCAAATATGCCGAAGAACTCGGCTACCGGATCAAGCTGCTGGGCATTGCGCGACGCACCGACAAGGGCATCGAACTGCGCGTGCATCCGACGCTGATTCCCGAGAAGCGCCTGCTGGCGAATGTGGAAGGCGCGATGAACGCGGTGGTGGTGCATGGCGACGCCGTCGGCACCACGCTGTACTACGGCAAGGGCGCGGGCGCCGAGCCGACGGCTTCGGCCGTGGTGGCCGATCTGGTGGACGTGACGCGCCTGCACACCGCCGACCCGGAGCATCGCGTGCCGCATCTGGCGTTCCAGCCGGACAGCCTGTCGAACACGCCGATCCTGCCGATCGAGGAAGTGACGAGCGGCTACTACCTGCGCCTGCGGGTGGCGGACGTGACCGGCGTGCTCGCCGATATCACGCGCATTCTCGCGGATACGGGCATCTCGATCGACGCGCTGCTGCAGAAGGAATCGGAGCAGGTCGACGCGAACGGCAAGGGCGAAACCGACATCATCCTGATCACGCACGAAACCGTGGAAAAGCACGTCAACGCGGCGATCAGGAACATCGAGGCACTGACGACCGTGGTGTCGCAGGTGACCAAGCTGCGCATGGAAGCGCTGAACTAGGCCAGAGACCGATATGAACTACCTTTCCACGCGCGGCGCCGGAGCCGGCGAGCGCCATACGTTTTCCAACATCCTGCTGGGCGGTCTCGCCAGCGACGGCGGCCTGTACCTGCCCGCGGAATATCCGCGCGTCTCGGCGGACGAACTGGCGCGCTGGCGCACGCTGCCGTACGCGGATCTCGCCTTCGAGATCCTGTCGAAATTCAGCGACGATATCCCCGCCGACGACCTGCGCATGCTCACGCGCCGCACCTACACGGCGGCGACGTATTGCCATGTGCGCGACGACGAAAGCGCCGAGCAGATCACGCCGCTGAAGACGCTCGGTGTCGAGAACGGTGCGCCGTTGTCGCTGCTGGAGTTGTCGAACGGGCCCACGCTCGCGTTCAAGGACATGGCGATGCAGTTGATCGGCAACCTGTTCGAGTACGCGCTGGCCAAGCATGGCGAGACGCTGAACATCCTCGGCGCCACCTCGGGCGACACCGGCAGCGCCGCCGAGTACGCCATGCGCGGCAAGAAGGGCATTCGCGTATTCATGCTGTCGCCGCACAAGAAGATGAGCGCGTTCCAGACGGCGCAGATGTACAGCCTGCAGGACCCGAACATTTTCAACCTCGCGGTTGAAGGCAATTTCGACGACTGCCAGGACATCGTCAAGGCTGTTTCGAACGATCACGCCTTCAAGGCCAGGTACAAGATCGGCACGGTCAATTCGATCAACTGGGCGCGCGTCGTCGCCCAGGTCGTGTATTACTTCAAGGGCTACTTCGCGGCCACGAAGTCGAACGACGAGCGGGTGTCGTTCACGGTGCCGTCGGGCAACTTCGGCAACGTCTGCGCGGGCCATATTGCGCGGATGATGGGTCTGCCGATCGAGAAGCTCGTGGTGGCCACCAACGAGAACGACGTGCTCGACGAGTTCTTCCGCACCGGCATCTACCGCGTGCGCAAGGCCGCCGAGACGTATCACACCAGCAGCCCGAGCATGGACATTTCGAAGGCGTCGAATTTCGAGCGCTTCGTGTTCGATCTGTTGGGGCGCGATCCGGCGCGCGTGCTGCAGTTGTTCCGCGACGTCGAGGAAAAGGGCGGCTTCGATCTGGCGGCGAGCGGCGATTTCGCGCGGGTCAGGCAGTTCGGCTTCGTGTCGGGCCGCAGCAGCCACGCGGACCGCGTCGAGGCGATCCGCGACGTGTTCGAACGCTACGACACGATGATCGACACCCACACGGCTGACGGCCTGAAGGTGGCGCGCGAGCATCTGCAAGCGGGCATCCCGATGATCGTGCTGGAAACCGCCCAGCCGATCAAGTTCGGCGAGACGATCCGCGAAGCGCTGCTGCGCGAGCCGGAGCGGCCGGCGGCGTTTTCCGGGCTCGAGTCGCTGCCGCAGCGCTTCGAGGTGCTGCCGGCGGACGTGCAGCGTGTGAAGGACTTCGTTGTCGCGCATGCGGGCGACTGAGGGGGATTCGGGTCATTGACGGGCCGGGTCGCCCCGGCGAAAGCCGCGGACCGCTACAATATTCCTTTCAGTTCAGCGCGTCCCCAACCGATGTCCACGCCTACATCTCCCGCGCCTCGCGCCCCGATGCTTTCGACGGCCGACGCCCTTGCAACGCTGCTCGGCGCCGCCGGCGCCGTGGTCGGCAAGGAAACGCTGCCCACGCTCGAGGCGCTGAACCGCGTGCTGGCCGTCGACGTCGTGTCGCCGCTCGACGTGCCGCCCATGCACACCAGCGCCATGGACGGCTACGCGGTGCGGATCGCCGATCTCACCCAGGGCGAGCGCCGCCTGCCGGTCTCGCAGCGCATCCCGGCGGGCCATGCGCCGCAGCCGCTTGCGGCCGGCACGGCGGCGCGCATTTTCACTGGCGCGACAGTGCCGCCCGGCGCCGATGCCATCGTCATGCAGGAGCAGACCGAAGCCGCCGGCGACGCGGTCACGATCCTGCACATGCCGAAAGCGGGCGAGTGGATCACGGCGCAGGGCGCGGACATCCGTAGCGGCGCGGTGATCTTGCCGGCCGGCACGCGCCTCACCCCGCAGGCGCTGGGGCTGGCTGCCTCGGTGGGTTGTGCGGAGCTGTCGGTGGTGCGGCGTGTCAAGGTGGCAGTGTTCTTTACCGGCGACGAGCTGACCATGCCGGGCGAGCCGCTCAAGCCCGGCGCCATCTACAACTCGAATCGCTTCACGCTGCGCGGGCTGCTGGAAAAGCTCGGCTGCGAGGTGAGCGACTACGGCATCGTCGCCGACCGGCTCGATGCGACCCGTGCGACCCTGCGTGAGGCCGCGCACGGCCACGACCTGATTCTGACCTGCGGTGGGGTCTCGGTGGGCGAGGAAGACCATGTGAAGCCGGCGGTGGAGGCGGAAGGGCGTCTGTCGATGTGGCAGATCGCCATGAAGCCGGGCAAGCCGCTGGCGTTCGGCGCGGTGCGGCGTGGCGCGGTGGGTGACGTGAGCGACGTGGATGCTGGCGCAGCGGATACCTCGACCCCCAACGCCCCCGCCGAAACCTTCTTCATCGGCCTGCCCGGCAACCCCGTATCCACCTTCGTCACCTTCCTGCTGTTCGTCCGTCCATTCCTGCTGCGTCTCGCGGGCGTGCGGACCGTGACGCCGCGTGCGCTGTCGTTGCGCGCCGACTTCACCCAGTCCAAAGGCGACCGGCGCAACGAGTTCCTGCGCGCCCGGGTCAATCCGGCGGGCGGCCTGGATCTGTTCCCGAACCAGAGCTCGGCGGTGCTGACTTCGACGGTATGGGGCGACGGCCTGATCGACAACCCGCCCAATCATGTGATCAGCGCCGGCGAGACCGTGCGCTTCATTCCCTTTTCCGAATTGTTGAACTGACGCCGGCGGCGTCCGGTGGCGACCCAGATGAAGATTCAGCTGAAATATTTTGCGAGCGTGCGTGAAGCACTTGGTACCGCCGACGAAACGGTGGACGTGCCCGACAGCGTGGCCACGGTGGGCGACGTGCGGGTGTGGCTGCGGGTGCGCGGCGGCATCTGGGCGGAGACGCTCGCCGAGGGGCGCGCGCTGCGCATGGCCTGCAACCATGTGATGACCGATGCCGGCACGCGCATTACCGAAGGCTGCGAGGTTGCGTTCTTTCCGCCCGTGACGGGCGGGTGAGGGAGCGGGCATGACGGTTCGCGTCCAGACAGAAGACTTCGACCTCACCGCCGAGGTGGCCGCCTTGCGCGCGCAGAATCCCAAGGTCGGCGCGGTGGCCTGCTTTGTCGGCACCGTGCGCGATCTGAACGACGGCAGCGTGGTCGAAACCATGGAGCTCGAGCACTATCCGGGCATGACGGAGAAATCGCTCGCGGCGATCGTCGAGGTTGCGCGCGGACGCTGGCCGGGCATCGAGGTGCTGGTCATCCACCGTGTGGGCAAGCTGTATCCGCTCGACCAGATTGTGCTGGTGGCCACTACCGCGGCGCATCGCGGCGACGCGTTTGCGTCGTGCGAGTTCGTGATGGACTACCTGAAAACCGAGGCGCCGTTCTGGAAAAAGGAAAAGACCGACCAGGGCGAGCGTTGGGTCGATGCGCGCGTGACCGACGACGCCGCGCTCGCGCGCTGGGGAATCGGCTCGATTAATACGAAGTCCGAATAAAGCGCCGTGCTTCTTCGGCTAGACGTCGCAGGTAGCGCGGCGTTTTAGCCGCGCCGAACCTTCATGGCTCGCTCGAGCGCCCAATGATCTTCGCCGGAAACGGCTCGCCGCGCGCGGCATCGTGCGCCTGCGGATCGCGTTCGCCGCGCTCGCGCCGCGCGGGTGCGATACGGTCGAGCAAATCTCGCTGTTCGGCGGGAATCGTGTAATCCCACCCAAAACGGCTCAATTGCAGACTTTGCGCAATGCGCAAAGCCGGCTCCATGAAGCGGACCGCCGCCGCGGGCTCGTAGCGCGACTCCACCGTGTCGAGAAAGAGGTAAAGCCAGTGACTGAAGTGCCTGGGTTCGAGACCCGGCAGCGGCTGATGCGCCTGCTGCACATTGCCGCGATACTGCTTCGCACCCAGCACGAGACTCGCCCAGAACAGGCACATCTTCGGCAGATGTTCGTCCCAGCGGCCGCCGAGCGTCTGCTCGAAGACAGGACCGAGGATGGCATCGGCTCGCACGCGCTCATAAAACGCATAAACGAGCTCGCGGATATTGGCTTCGGTCGGTTCTGCGTGTCGCGCCGCCGCAGCGGGGCTGGGAGAGAGTGGATTCATGCTGTGATCAGGGGCAAATTCAAAGTCGCTAAGTACTGCGAGAAATAATGGCTCACAATCACGTTATTCAGAAAAACAACGCTGTGGTCAGACGATACCATTCAGAATGACGCATATTGACAGAAAGCCCCGAATAACATGCGCCGGCCCCGCATGTTATTGCGAAGAGGCTGGATGGACAACCCTCGCGCCGACACGGTCTTTCAGCGGATCGCCGCCGTCGCTCATTGTGACTTTGCGCTTATGAGACTGACTGACTACACGGATTATTCACTACGCGTCATGCTGTACCTCGCGGTTCGCGACGAGGGGCTGGCGACGATCCAGGATATCTCGGACGCCTACGGTATTTCGAAGAACCACTTGATGAAGGTCGTCCAGCGGCTCGGCGAACTGGGCTGGGTCGAGACGGTGCGCGGCCGCAACGGCGGGCTGCGGCTTTTCGAGCACTCGGGCTCGCTCACGGTCGGCGAAGTGGTGCGCGCCACCGAAAGCGACTTCGCGCTGGTCGGATGCTTTCCGGATGAACGGGGCGCCAACCGGCACTGCGTGATCCAGTCCCAATGCCGCCTGAAAAATGTGCTGGAAGCGGCGCGCCACGCGTTTCTGTCGGAGCTGGATCGCCACACCATCGGCGAGCTGGCCGAACCTCACGGGCCGCTCGCGGCGTTGCTCGGCATGCGGCAGGTGATCCCGATTGCATTGGAGACGTCCGGCGACGGCGGAGCGGCGCCCGTCGATTGACCGAATCAAACCGCTTGTTCGCGTCAATTGTTAAATACTTGCTCCCGCGTGCAAAAAAGCGCTTGAAACCCGCAAAAAACGCCTCATTTTGGTGGTATTCGAAATTGGAGGTCTCTTGATGAGAGTCGACAAACTCACCACTAAATTCCAGGAAGCGTTGGCCGATGCGCAGAGTCTCGCCGTCGGTCGTGACAATCAATACATTGAACCCGTTCACCTGCTCGCGGCGCTCGTCGCGCAACAGGACGGCTCCGCACGCTCGCTGCTGTCGCGCGCCGGCGTGCACGTGCAGGCGCTGCAAACCGCGCTGAACGACGCCATCACCCGTCTGCCGCAGGTCCAGGGCACGGACGGCAACGTCCAGATCGGCCGCGAACTGACCGGCCTGCTGAACCAGGCGGACAAGGAAGCGCAGAAGCTCAACGACACGTTTATCGCGAGCGAGATGTTCCTGCTCGCGGTCGCCGACGACAAGGGCGAAGCCGGGCGCCTCGCGCGCCAGCACGGCCTGTCGCGCAAGTCGCTCGAAGCGGCCATCGCCGCGGTGCGCGGCGGCTCGCAGGTGCATAGCCAGGACGCCGAAAGCCAGCGCGAAGCGCTGAAGAAATACACCGTCGATCTGACCGAGCGCGCGCGCGCGGGCAAGCTCGACCCGGTGATCGGCCGCGACGACGAGATCCGCCGGTCCATCCAGATCCTGCAGCGCCGCACCAAGAACAACCCGGTGTTGATCGGCGAGCCGGGCGTGGGCAAGACGGCCATCGTCGAAGGGCTCGCGCAGCGCATCGTCAACGGCGAAGTGCCGGAGACGCTCAAGGGCAAGCGCGTGCTGTCGCTCGATATGGCGGCGCTGCTGGCCGGCGCCAAGTACCGCGGCGAGTTCGAAGAGCGCCTGAAGGCCGTGCTGAGCGACATCGCCAAGGACGAAGGCCAGACCATCGTCTTTATCGACGAAATTCACACCATGGTCGGCGCGGGCAAGGCCGAAGGGGCGATGGACGCGGGCAACATGCTCAAGCCGGCGCTTTCGCGCGGCGAGCTGCACTGCGTCGGCGCAACCACGCTGGACGAATATCGCAAGTACATCGAAAAGGACGCTGCGCTCGAACGCCGCTTCCAGAAGGTGCTGGTGGACGAGCCGTCGGTCGAGGCGACCATCGCCATCCTGCGCGGCCTGCAGGAAAAATATGAGCTGCATCACGGCGTGGACATCACCGACCCGGCCATCGTCGCGGCGGCGGAACTGTCGCATCGCTACATCACGGACCGTTTCCTGCCGGACAAGGCCATCGACCTGATCGACGAAGCGGCTTCGAAGATCAAGATGGAAATCGATTCGAAGCCCGAAGAGATGGACCGGCTCGATCGCCGCCTGATCCAGTTGAAGATCGAGCGCGAAGCCGTCAAGAAGGAAAAGGACGAAGCGTCGCAGAAGCGCCTGCAATTGATCGAGGAAGAAATCGAACGGCTGAACCGCGAATATTCGGACCTCGAAGAAATCTGGACCGCGGAAAAAGCCGCGGTGCAGGGCAGCGCGCAACTGAAGGAAGAGATCGAGAAGACTCGCGCCGAAATCGTCCGGCTGCAACGCGAAGGCAAGCTGGAGAAGGTCGCGGAGCTGCAGTACGGCAAGCTGCCGGGACTCGAAGCGCAACTGAAGGAAGTGACGAAGGCCGAAGCGAAGGAGCAGAACAATCCGACCCGCCCGCGTCTGTTGCGCACGCAGGTGGGCGCAGAGGAAATCGCCGAAGTCGTGTCGCGTGCCACCGGCATTCCGGTCTCGCGCATGATGCAGGGCGAGCGTGAAAAGCTGCTGCAGATCGAAGACAAACTGCACGACCGCGTGGTCGGCCAGGACGAAGCGATCGCCGCGGTGGCCGATGCGATCCGCCGCTCGCGCGCGGGGCTGTCGGACCCGAATCGTCCGTATGGCTCGTTCCTGTTCCTCGGCCCGACGGGCGTGGGCAAGACCGAACTGTGCAAGGCGCTGGCGTCGTTCCTGTTCGATTCGGAAGATC
>Ga0116227_10005642_pt1 | contig 26185 bp, 8 predicted proteins | sample S1TSphgellanicum_FD_89693 | JGI IMG/M metagenome (GOLD analysis project Ga0116227, IMG submission 89693) | Host-associated microbial communities from peat moss isolated from Minnesota, USA - S1T2_Fb - Sphagnum magellanicum MG | ecosystem: Host-associated > Plants > Peat moss > Unclassified...
CCAAAGGGTGTCCCGAATGCTAAACTAACCTCGTGGGGTTGGTTTTTGGATGCAGAATCACACAAGCTAAGCTAGTCCCTCTTCCTAGTCTAATCCCGGGGCTCCCAACTCGACCCTCTACCCTTTCTAGAGTTGGAAGCCGGGAGCGTGCTACCAAGTTCAACTTTCCGCAACTTGACTTTGTGAAACCCTCAAGTGTGTTTCACCTCGTGACTTGGGAGCGCGTCACCAAAGTTGGGACTCCTGCGACTTGGGGGCCCCATAACTTTGTGTGTAGGCCTCCGATTGAGATGAGGCCTAAAACAAAGTTGTAGCCTCATCAAGAGCTTTCCAATGGTATGTCGCACACCACCTGCATGCATGGAAATCGGGGTGATTTTTGACTTTAGTGGTCAGGAATCAAACTGTCAATTTGATTTTCGGCCTTTCTTTTGGCCATAACTTGTGTTTTAGATGTCCAATGCGAGCCCATTTTAGACATCTATGTTTCAATAGCTTTCCAATGATATAAAGAATTGTTCGAGTCATTTGGTTTTGATCCTTGCAATCGTTCTCTGAACATTTGGGAGTCCACTGGGACTCCAACTCCCAAAGTGGGAGTTCACTTGGGAGTGTGAAGGTTCTTTCCCCACATTCTTTTGCACTCTCAGGGGCATGAAAATGCGACTTTCGGGCTTCAACTTGGCTCGCACCCTTGCAAGCCCTTTGCCTTGGTCGCGAGCCCAAAGTTAGGGTTGCAATGAACAATAACATAGATATATGTATTAATATGAAATACGTAGATGTATGTATTAATATGAGATTATGTAGATGTATGTATTAATTTAAAAAACCTATATATGATCTTGAAGAATACGTACATACGATTTGAAAAATACGACGTGAAGGTCGTTATGGCCGAGGGGTTAGAAGTTGAAGCTGAAAGGTCAAAGGCGATGGTGTCCCCGTCCCCATTCTAGTCGGCTACACCCACAAGCAGCACAAGCAAGAACTTGTTGCAACATATGGTGGTGCCATTATTATAGTGCATGTTGCCATCGCTTCACCTACTCCTGCTCCTACTCCTCCTCTTCTTGGTTCAAAGCTTGCCGTGAACAAGAAATGAGCAGTGCATCATGCCAAGGGTAATAGTAATAACAACAATAAGGTCGCGACAGATGCGACCATTAAGAGCTTGTGAGCATAGGTGCAATGATTAGAGAAACAGTGTCATTTTCTCACTAGTTGGAGACCTGAAACGTTGTTTGGCGTCAATGTTAAAGCCGTGTTCGTTAACGTTGAATTGAAAGTTAGTGATGGCTTATTTTTCAGAATCCAAGCTCCCCCAATTGTGGCTACTACTAATTATGGTTGTTGTTGTTTTTGTTGTAGCTGAGTGCAATAGTAGAAAAAGAAGAAAAAGTAGCAGAAACTCAAGAACACAAAAAACCAGCAAGCAAAAGAAACCCAAGAAACTCAAAACTAGGAAAAATCTACCACTTTCAACATTAAACGGTAGAGAACAGTTTTTCTAGAATTAAATTGAATCGAAAAGAAAGAAAGAAAATGTAGTGTATGTAAATGATGGCCATGTAATAGCCATTGTGAACATCTAGAAATCCAATCTGATTATCCAATCTGATTATGGAGGAAACTCTCTGTGACAAAAAAAATTTAGAAAAACTAACAAGAGAAAGGGAAGAGCTTGGCCTTTTATACAATCGTCAACAAAGCTAAAACCCTAAACAAGCCATAACCCTAAAATACCTAATAACATATAGTAACCTAAAAATGTACATTAACCCTAAAGGCATGATTGGCATGCCCATAACTTTCCATCATGCATGAGGCCATGCATACATGAATGACAAATGTTCTTTTTGAAATTTTATGAAAGGTTGGTGTTGAAAGTTGATGAAGATCCAAGGAGGTCCAAGATGTAGAAGTCTAGGCATGTAAAAATCATCAATATCTTACATTTTGATAGAAAAATGTCCAATAGGGGGATAAACAAGCATATGTGATGAGTATCTCGTTAAAAATGGTTAACATGAGAAATTCACATGTGGTATCCTAAGGTCTAGGCACAGAGTGAAAGCAACCAAAACACCACCATTTGTTATATCTCCAAAAGCTAGAACTCTTGTTCATAACTTGTTGGGGACTATTAATGATTTTTGCATAAACCAATTGCACTTCATTTCTATAGAAATTTGTTGCACTTTACATCTATTGGAAAGGAAAAAAAATACTATTGTTTAGATGAAAGGAAAGTGAGTTCAAGTTGAAGTAGTGCATGGTAGGGAATGGAATTTAGCAATTCAAAAGGACTGAAAGAACACTAAAAGTTCTAATCTTAGGCTAAACTTCCAACATAATGAAGCACAAGTAATCTCATGTGTTAGAAATTTCAATTCCCTAGCTATGTGTATAATGCTAGTAGAACAACAAGTTGTTTACACCTTGAGTTGGAAGTTTAAATGGTTAAGGATTTGTTGTAGACTAGGGTTAAGGTTTGTATGTAACAAGTGTTTTTACACTGTTTTTAACTTGTCATTTTATGTATTTCTTGTTGTTTCACAAGTTTCCTTCTTTTTTGGTCACACCGCATCTATCTACCTTTGTAGTGATCACCAATTGCCTTACCGACTTTCATTACCTACTTATCTATAATACTTATTCACTTATATAAGTAGTTACTTAGATAGTGCAAGGTGAGAGAACAAGGGTTTACAAGATAGGTTATCAAGTGGAACTTTAGTAATTCAATTGTGGTTTATCCATAATTGTGTTTTAATAAGTTTTTAATGGATGGTGAATTGGTGGGTGCTAGGTCAAATAACCCTTCCTATAATTTACCATTACACAGTACCAATTGGGACGGTAGCCTAGCTAGTAGCATGAAACTTGCACTAACTTAATAAAACCCATGACCATGATTGACCAACTTTTGCAAAGAAGATTGGAATCAAAAGCATCCCAATCCCCACAAAACTTGTGAGGTACACAATACATTTCAATCAAGAATATGGTTGAAATGGTGCATGGAACAATTTCACTGTTGTTTTATAATTTGAAAATCATTACATTATGAGACTAAAGTATCCATGAAGGACATGTTATAAATTTTCAATATTATTTCAACATAAAGACACAAATTGAATTTTTTTTTGAGAAAACATCACAAACTTCTTAGGTCGAAATTTGACAATAATAATCACCTGAAATTATTTTTTTGTAGATTCATACTCATTAAATACTGATGGGTGCAAATCAAAAAATACAAGCCATCTAAAGTGTAACCCATGGTTAATTTTACATGTTTTTAATGAATATATCAAGTTAATGTTGAAAATGTTTTATGTATTTATATAAGAATGTAATATATTATGAAATCATTTCAAATTTTTTGGAATGAATCTAATGAATATAAAATATGCAAAATCATCTTAAAAACATTATAACTAATGTTTTGCATTATTTAAAATATTTTATATGATTTTTGAAATCAAATGACATTTTTGAAAGTCTTTAATATCAACCTTAACATAGTCAAATAATTACTTTTTAATATTTTGATATTTTTACTTAAAATGTTTAGAAAATATTCTATGAATAATTTTAAAAAAGCACATGACAAAGGAGGTGGGTGTGGGTCATGTTTACACTTGGATGTTGTGTTGTTTAAAACATGTATGAAATACATATAAATAGGAGGAAGGATTTTCATTCATAGTAAAATCTTGCATCCTATTTATTAATGTGTCATACATATTTTAAACACATGAAAGTCTAAGTTATGTTTTGTTTTGTGAGTTGGTTTGTCCATGGTTCATCCATGCACCATTTTAATTTGCATTAATGGGTGAAAACACATTATGGAGGGGGCCAATGTGGGCAGTTTTATGACATGTGCATAAAGTATAAACTTGCAAAATGTGTTGCATTTAATTTTGGGTTTCACTTTTGGTGTTTGGGCTTGATATTTTGATTTTCACAAAGTGAATGTTATTTAATATAATTTGAAAAAAAAAATTTAAGATCAAATTCAAGGAATAATGGGTATGCTTATGATATATATAATATAATGGAACTTATTCTTATTTTTGGACTACACTAGGTTTCGGTTTGAATTAGTCAACCAAAAAAATTTGAAACGAGATTCTTAAAAATGGTGCACTTCATATATCTTGTCATCTTCCATTTGAAAGTGATTTTTTGTCAAAATATTAATTTACCACATACTTGTAATCTTTGCCTTGAAAAACATCCATTTGTGATATGATAATTATCAAACTTTTCACATGGCCCACAAATTTATTCCAATCATATAAAATCATAGTGTTTAACACATATTACAAATTTTATAAATATTAAGAATAATTTCAATCATTTTTTGAATATATTTTCATTTTTTAATACATTGTGACATTTTTTTTTGGTCACAAATATATTTTAATATCACATCATATGAAATTTAAAAATGTAATTTTTTTTGGCATTTGACTTCTTTGGGTTTTGACAAACCACATTATATGCAAAAACATTATGAAAATCTTTCACAATAATGACATGGTTGAAGTTTAAACATGGGACTTTAGAAGTGCAATGTGACAACAATCTTGCCCCCCCCCATAGAATGTTTTCACCTTAAGGTGCAATCACAATAACACATATCATACCAAGTGTAACATTTGTTTGATTTTTTCATACTGTTTTAAATTTCCATACTGGTTAGTTAATTAACTAGCAAGTGAATGGTTTGGTAAATTTGTATTTCACTTGAGAGTAACCTTGTTTCACTAGGTAGGAGTAAAATGATTTTCACATGAAATGATTTTTAAAGCCTATTATTTATTGACACATGTCACTACTTACGCTAGGTTTAAAAACCTAGCCTAGGTAAGTAAGTAGGCCATGTAATCAACCTAGGAACCTAGCCTAGGAATTTAATATGAAAATATTCGGTCAACATACCACACAACACCACCCACAAGGTTTGATCCCTTGGCCTTTGGAATGGGGGCAAACGCACTTACCATTAAGCCACCCCACTTGTTGTTACAATATATTACATTACAAACTATTTATCAAATACTTCATTTTAAACATTACAAAAATATAAACTTTGAAAATTCATATTTTATTGAGATTTTGTTCAATGAAATGATTTGAATTTACTTTTTTTAAAAATTCAATAATGTACATAATTACATTTATTTCCTTTTGAAAGTTTAAAATCATTTGAACAAAAAAAAAGTTAAATTTCATTATTCAATAACATTTCAATGACCATTCTTTTGAAAAAAAAGAGTTTAATAAATGGATTTGTTTTTGTTAATATAATAATACTACCAATGTTAAGCTACTTTCAATTAATATATGACTATTTTTCATTAATTGAAATTATTTCACCCTACATTAATTATGGCTATTTATGGTTATTCTCAATTACTTTTGATTATTTTTGGCTATTTCTCCCTAGGCTACTTTTGGTAATTCTAAGTTATTTTTAGTTATTTTCACTTATTTCACCTTAGGCTATTTTAAGCTATTATAAGTTTTTTTTTGGCTATTTTATGGTATTTTTGGCTATTGTAAATTATTTCATTTTAGACTACTTGTAATTATTATAAATTACTTTTCGCTATTTTAACTTATTTCACCTTAGGCTATTTTCAGTTATTGTAATTTTTTTGGGTTATTCTATGTTATTTTTGGCTATTGTAGATTATTTCAATTTAAACTACTTGTAATTATTATAAATTACTTTTGGCTATTTTAACTTATTTCACCTTAGGCTATTTTTAGCTATTGTAAGTTTTTTTTGGCTATTGTAAATTATTTCAATTTAGATTACTTGTACATATTATAAGTTACTTATGGATATTGAAAGTTATTTCACCTTAAGTTATTTTTGTTTATTATAAATTATTTCACCTTAGATTATTTTTGGCAATCTTAAGCAATTATAATATGTGGTTATTAGTTGTTATTTTATTAGTGATATCGGTGGTTATTAATGGCTATTGGTACCTATTCTATTTGTGGCTATTAATGTTTGTTAATGGTTATTTTATTAATAGTTATTGGTGGTTATTTTATTAATGGATATTAGTAGTTATTCTATTGGTGGCTATTGGTGGTTATTCTATTGGTGCCTATTAGTGGTTATTCTATTAATGGCTATTGGTGGCTATTCTATTAATGGTGACTAGTGGTTATTTTATTAATGGCTACTAGTCGCTATTCTATTAATGGCTATTGGTGGCTATTCTATTAATGGCTACTAGTGGCTATTATATTCATGGCTACTCATGGTTATTCTATAAATGGCTATTCGTGATTAATCTATTAATGGTTATTGGTGGTTATTATATTAATGGCTATTAGTGGCTATTCTATTAATGGCTATTGGTGGTTATTTTATTAATGGCTATTGGTGGCTATTCTATTAATGGTTATTGGTGGCTATTCTATTAATGACTATTGGTGGTTATTCTATTAATGGCTATTGGTGGCTATTCTATTAATGGCTATTGGTGACTATTCTATTAATGGCTATTAGTGGCTATTCTATTAATGGCTATTAGTGGTTATTCTATTAATGGCTATTGATGGCTATTCTATGAATGGCTATTAGTGATTATTCTGTTGTAAGCCATTAGTGGTTATTTCATTGATGGCTATTTTATTAATGGTTATTAATGGTTATTGTATTATAAATTATTATTGGTTATTATATGTTATATTACAACTATTGGTGATTATTGTATTATAAATTATTATTTGATATTCTATGTTATAATATCATAGGCTATTGGTAGTTATTATATTGTAGGGTATTTAAAATTATTTTTCATACGTTATTATTTTTTATTCTAAGTTATTTTTACTTTACGTCATTATATTTTGGTTTAGATTATTTTAAAATTATTATGCTTAGGATAAAATAATTTATAATAACATAAAGTAAAATGACCTTGAATAATTTAAAGTATAATTTGAAATAACATATATTAATTTAAAATAAAATAACCTAAAATATAGTATAAAGTTAGTTGAATAATTTAATTTAAAATAATTTAAAAACTTATAATAAAATAGTTAAGATACTTTAAGGTAAAATAACATATAATAATTTAGGGTACAATAATTTATAATAGCCTATAATAACATAAAATATAAATTAGAATAACTAAAGTAACTTAAAATAATATAGGGTATATCATAAACTAACATAGATAGAATATTTTTAAAAACATAGAAATAAACCTATTTGCTATAATAAATTGTAATAGTGAATTATGTTAACTAGTAATGAAACATGATGTCTACATAGTGATATTATGATGAAATAACTTTCATTAGGTGAAATCAGTAAAATACAATGAAGTTATTTCACTTTTAAGGTCCCATAGTGATTTAACTTAGTAAATTACACCCCACTTTGGTAGTAGTGCATGCTTTATTTTTTCATGAAAATTAAAATGCACACCTTGGGTTTACATTCCATTACAATACTAAAAATTAATAAGGTTTTTATCCCTAATACCATTTAACAAACCTAGGGGTGCATTAATATGAAAATTTATTCATGACATGGGACATGTTGTTAACATGTTAAAAACATTTGAGAATTTGACCATGCACCTATGAAAAAAGACTTGCAGTTCAAATGAATAAAAAAATTCAAAGATGAAAAGGTGAAGGCATTATTGGCAAAGAACAATTCAAATTACAAAATATCAACCAATGGGAATGCTAGAGTTATTAGGAGCCACCGAAAAAAAAAAACAAATAACAAAGGTTAAAAAGTCATTTTGATGCACATTTTGCACGGATTAAACTTTGGGTTTTAAAATGTCCCTAAAAAAACAAGGAAAAAACCAACATTAACAACAACTAGTTAACTTCAAATGTATCAAATGTTTTAGGTGCATCAAAATGTATTAGAATAATGTTCATTGTGCTTATATGGCAAATGTTGCCAAACTATGTGATTCAATAAATGTGTGATATGTCTTAAAACATATCATTGACAAATGGGAGTCATTTCATGATAACTTTTATTAAGGGGTAAAAATCTCTAGACTAGTTAGTGCCATAAGCATCCTAATAATTAGTAGTTACTAGTGGTAGACTTACCATCCCTTACCAAAAGTAGTGAAGTTAGTTGGATTAAGTAGTTCATGTTAATGAGTGGTTGGGTGCAATCCACCCAATCATCTATGAGTTTTTAGGAAATGATTAATTAAGATAAAGACCTTATTTCATGGGGTCAATGTGGGTCTTGTGTGGTTTTGTGGAGAAAAAAGATTAGAGGAGGATTTGGGGGATTTTATGGGATTTGATAAGTTTGTAATTTGGAGTTGGAGTGGGAAACTCTCTTGGAAAGGTGTGTGGTGTAATAGTAGAAAGGAAGGAATAGTTTGGAAATGTATTTGTATTTATGTGTTATTTCAATGGAAAATGGTTGAAAAACCTTCATGTGTTTTGTGTAAGTTTATTCTATTGAAAACGAGGAAGGTAGCATAGTTTAAACTTGCATAATGTGTTATTAAATTTTGTATAATAATTATGTGTTTTTTCTACAAAAAATGGTAAGAATGTATGCAAGATTTTTAATCTTTATAGTAGGAAATTATTTATTACCATAGGAAGGTAACAACTAGTATATGATAGTAGGAAGGAAAAGTACTTCGAAGTTGAGCCTTTAGGGTACATGAAATTGCTCTAGATAGTTAGCAATAGTCAAAGGAGTATGTAGTGATTGTCATGACCCTAGCCTTGGGCTTGCAATGAAAGCAAAGGCATGGAAAGGTGCGGGCCAAAAATGCAACCTAGGAGTCACATTTGCACTCCCGAGAGTGAGGAAATGAACCCACACACTCCCAAATGTACTTTGGGAGTTAGAATCCCTATGGAGTTTTGAATCTTCAAAAAAATATTTTAAGGGTCAAAACTCAGTGAACAAAAGATTTTCTTATACCATTGGAAAGCTCTTGAAAGGTAGATGTCTAAAATGGGCTTGCATGACCCATTTTGAGTATTTAAAACACATGTGATGGCCGAAAAAAGGGTCGGGAGTTAAGTGCCAATTTGACTCCCGCCCATTAAAAGTCAAGAATCGCCCTGAAATAAATGCGTGAAGGTGGCGTGCAATATATTGTTGAAAAGATCTTGACGAAGGCTACAACTTTTCTTTGGACTTCACTTCAATCGAAGGTTTTAAAAAAATTATGGCCTTCCAAAGTGTCGGGAGTCCCAATTTTGGGAATTCCCAACTTGGGAGTCCCAAGACAAAATGACATTTGGATGTAGCCCCCATGGCTAATCATATAGAATACTATAAGGGGGAAGGTGGTGGCTTCCTTTAAGTCCGAGCCATGGTGAGTTTTATGAGTTCGTGTATGTCCATGGCTTGTTTGTGCACCAAAAGTGTTCTAACCACACACTAACCAACTTATTGTTTGGTTTGTGTAAATATGTGTGAATAATTGACTCGCTTGTCACTTGTCCTAGTCCCCATCCCAAAATTCCAACATGCCCCTCAATCCCAAAGTGCAGCAAATTAAAAAGCGTGCCCCAATTCCTTCTTTTGTTATTTTCACTTTTGAATTCACATTTGAATTTTTTAAGGAGTGTGGGGTGCATTAGTGACTATAGATGGTAAGCAATGACAAGAAGGCTTTTCAAAGGATTGCAGAAAATAAGCAACGCTCCTAGAGGGTCTACATGCTTTGGGAAGGTTGGATAATAGTCATGGAAGGCCTGCAAACCCACTAGACCCCATTCTAATGCATTGAAGGTATTGTAAGAACTTAAAGGGTAGTAATTACCCAAACCTTTGTATTTTGTTTGTTTGTTGTTTGTATTTTTTCTTTTATATGCCACTAAAATGGTTTATAGTTAGGATGGTAGGTCTATCCTTAGATGACAGACCTTCCCATCTTTTTTTAAATTTGCATGAACTTTAAACTATTACTTGAATAGTTATAATAGAATACGCAAATGAGAGTGGTTCTATTTTGGAGTAAGAAGGAGTTGACTTTGTTCCCCCACCCTTATTTCCTTGAGGAAGGTAATGTTTGAGGGCTGCATTTTCACCCGTTTACAACTTCCAACCTATGATTGGATGTAATTGGAAGGTTGATACCATATTGAACCACACAATTCATGTAATTGGAAAATGTGACATTGAAATGGTAGTCTATAGTCTTTAAAGATGTATTATTTGTGCATGAAACATAATTTTTTTTCTATTTAGAATATTGCTTGTAATGATGTGATTTTTTTTGCAAGCACAAAAATGATTTTTTTTTCATTTGTCTAGGAGAAGTGAGCATGGAATCAACTTTACATAACATGACATGTATAAATTGCACATAAAAGTTCATTTTCAAGGTCAAGCTAATTATTCTCAAAGTTTTGAGACGTGGCATAATTTGTTGGTCATGTTCATAAACAAATGATTGAAAAAATGGATGTGACATGAATGGTTAATGATTTCAAAATTTGTGGCAGCATAACCAACATTAATTTTAGGGTGTGCATATGAAAACATCAAGAAACATGATATGGTATTGGAATCTTGCCAACAAATTGTGGTAAAGAGTAAAATAATGGAAAATTTCATAAGTTATTTAAGGAAGAAGGCATAAGTCAAAAGATGAAAATAGTTTACACCCCATATCAAAATGGTGTTAATGAACATGAAACCAAAACTATAATGGAAGCAATGTGACGTGTGTTATTTCATGTTCATATACCAATTTTTTGTGTGTAGAAGTTGTTCATATTATTGCATATTTTCTTATTTTCAAAAACATCGTACATTATTGGATGATATAACACCATATGAAGCATGGATATGGGGTGAAAAAAACACAATATGGTAGGCCCAAAGTATCATAATATACACCTCCCAAAATGTGTCGCATTTAATTTTGGGTTTCATTTTTGGACATTTAAGCTATATATTTCAATTTTCATAAAGTTAATGCTATTTAATATTATTTGAAAAAATATTGAAAGATTAAATTCAAAGAATCATGGGTATATTTATGGTATACACAATATAATCAAATTCATTTCTTGTTTTAAACTACACTTGTGTCTTAATTATATTAATCATTCAAAAATCATTTGAAATGAAAATTTTAAAAATGGCCCACTTCACATTCTTGTCATCTTTCATTTGAAATTTGATTGTTTTTTCAAAATTTAATTTACCACATCCTTATGATCAATGTAAAACCCATTTGTGATATCATAATTATCAATTTTACACATGGTTCACAAACTTGGTTTAATCATATAGAATCAAAATGTTTAACAAATCATATACATTTCATAAATTTTTTTGAATATTTTTGAAGTATATTTTCAGTTTTTAGTAGATTGTTACATACGTTGTTTTACATACATATATTTTAACATCACATCATATGAAATAAAAAAGTGTAATTTGTTTAACATTTTACTTTTTTGTATTTTAACCTACCAAAATACATAATATGTAAGCACATTGTGAAAATATTTATCACTGATGACATGGTGGAAGTTCAAACATGGGCACCCTTTTAAAATAATACAATGTGAAGGTGCAATTGGGATAACATGAACCACACCCGCCTACTTCCAAAATTGCTTTTGGGGGAATATTTAAAATTTAAAAAAAAAAATTCTTCAAAAACATTTTCAAAATTAAATTTTCTTAAAATATTATTATGTCAAGGTTTATGTAAAAGATTTCAACATATATGTAATTTTCAAAAGTTTTGAAATGTATTTATCAAAATTTTAATGTTAGAAAACATGTGTTACAATTTTTAATGAATGTTTTTGAATTTTTTTATTCATCGGATGTTTTTTAAATTAATTCACATGTTCCGATGATATATTATGAACCTTACTATATAAAAAAATCTTATATTTTCAACACTAAATTAAATTACCACTTCTAAAGGTGAAAAACTAAGCACCCGTTACACTTGTTATGGCTTATGTTAATGTAACTACACCCCATGACTACATTATTAACCTTGGGCTGTAATGTGTTTTCACCTTGCAATTCAATCTTTCTATTGGCCACACCAAAATATTTGGGTGCAATGCCTAGGCACATGTTACAACAAAATGACACGAATTAGCCCAAAAGAATAAGAAGTGCAAGTTCTTTGCATATGATGAAACCACAATGATGAAGCCACAAAGGGCTATTATTGTTGGGATCCAAAAGGCAAAATAATAGTCATAAATAGAAATATTATTTTTCATAAAACAAAAATTTATAATATTATTATTTTGGCCACAATGTTAACAACAAAAACATCTTCTTACGGGGTCAAACCAAGTTAAACCTAGTTCAAAAATGGCATTTGAAAGTTCACATTTTACACTAGTAAAAATTGTTACAATGTGACATTTTGTAGACAATGCCATCCAACATGCACTCCCATATGCTTTTGGCCAAAAATGCTAGTAAACCACCCTATAAATATCAAAAGATAGGTGATTGATCAAAACATCCATGTGAGTTTTAAATTTTGAGTCTGAAATGCATTTTCAATGACTATAAATGAAGCTATTTCATTAGTAGGAAAAGGCCAAAAATGTAAGCAATTGATTTGTGACTACATGCAATTAATTATTGCTTGCAACTAAACTTGATTATTTTTGTAACTAGAAATCACGTTATACAATTTTTGGTCACATTTGCAACTACTAACTTCTTTAGATTCTTCCAATGGGATGATTTTTTGCACCATTTTCATCTTAGAATGGCCTTGTTTGGCCCATTAGTTGCAAAAGTGACCAAAAATGCTAATTATTAGTTATGTATACATTACATTATATCATGTATTTAATTAATTTTGAACTTTTGAAAAGTTCAAAATTAACAATTGACCATTTGGAAGTTGAAAAATAAAAGAGAAACTTTCATTTGGGGGCCACCAAATTATGCAACAATACATGTTAATAATGTTTTGCCTCACTAGATGATCCAACAAATAGATATTAATGATGTTTTGTTTCAAATTTGATCCCAACCATTAGGTTAGAAAAAATCTAGAATTGATAATTTAATCCAGAATGAACTAAATACATGTTTTATGTATGTTTATACTTTTGTAAGTTATGTGTTTTATGTTATGGTATAAAGTAATAATTATGTATAGTAGGCCTTTTGTATACATTATTTATTTTACATTTGCTAAGGTATGTATTAGTGTTGTTTTCATGGTTTAGTTGAACTTGGTTTCAAAAATTATTAAAATATATTAGTCTTTCATTAGGGTATATGTATGGGTCGCAATAAATTAATCATACATAAATGTGTACATATATAGACAAGCTTATCCAACTTTAATTAAACTTAGAAAAATTATTATTTTGTGTTATTATTATCATTGAATATTGATTAATATAGTAATTAAATTTAAAATAAGTGACATAATAAAAAAGATATTTAGTCTCGTTAAGCTACATTCTAGTTAAAATATTAATCCAATAATAATGATAATTATTATTATTTATTTGAGTTCATAATTTATTGAAAGTAATTGTAAATTATAAATTACTTTCAATTTTAATTTGTAAAATTATGATTCATTAATATGTTAATATTATATTGAACAATAATATAAAAATTACAATATTAAAAATAATTCTTGTAATTATAATAAATATAGTGTTAAAATTAATAGGTAAGAATAAATAATTAAAATAATTATAGTTAATAGAATATTATAATTAATAAATAATAAATTTGATACTTTAATTTTTTAATAATTAAGTTATTTAATATTTAATAATAATATAATTGGTTTCTTAATTATGTAATTATGTAATTAATAAATTATTAATAAATTAGTTAATTAACTAGGTTTTTAATTAACTAATTAGTTAGTTAAGTAGTTAACTAATTTATTATTCACTTACCTGGTTAATTACATAGTCTATAAAGGTAAAAATTAAAATGAAAGATCTATGGTATAATCTTTTAGTTGGATGTAGTTTGTCATTAAATTTTTAGTGGCAAACTAGTTTGCAATTTCAAAATTTATCCAATATGTTTTATCTTCCATTGCCATCTTGGAAACTATATAAATGAGGCAGCTACTTTTACATTTTCATATTAGAAAACATGGGCCATATGGGATGAACCAATCAAAAAAGACTTAACCCAAAATAAAATAATAATATTTATGTACATAACCCTAATTTATCTATTACTCTAATTAACTTATTTGCCTACCTACTTAGGTATACATCTACCTTAGGTAGTTAAATAGGTAGGTGTGTAAACTAATTATATAGGTAGGTAGATCATTGGCACTATTTAATGATTACCTTGTGGCACCAAAATGAGATGCTACATGTGCAAATCAAAGTTGAACAGTTGAAACATATTTAGATTTTTGAAAAAAAATCAAACATTATTAAAATCTAATAAAAATCTAAATGTGCCACATGGAATTATCCTATTAATCAATCGCCCTAAATTGTGGGCATTGGCCACACAATTGAAATAATCTGAATTTAAAAATTAACAATTTGGATTAAGTTTGGTTTATTTATTAATTTGAAAAAAACTTGTGGTTAAATAATTGCAATGTGTCACATCTAGGGAGCAATTCATGGTGTGATTTTGAATGTCATCAAAATAGTCACATGGTTAATCATTGCAATGAATTTGCAAATCAATGATTAGTTTTTAATTGTAATTACCACATTCGACTACTACATGGCCTGATCACCTTGGACAAGTTGCATAAAACTTTAATCATAAAAGACAATATGTTGCACCAAGTCATAATGGCAGTCACATGAAAATGCAAGGTGAAAGCGTGAAAAGGTGGACAATTTGACTATCACACTTATAATTTTTTTGGAGTACATACAAACATAAAATTTAAAGCCATATTCAAAATTAACATTGTCAAGTTTTTAGTTATTCATGTTGTTATAGACTTTAATGGGAATCATCATAAATTTTTTGGATGAATTCTAAGAAGATTATGGATTTGTAATGGACTTTTGAAATGACAACACTACATTTGTTACATGGAAAAAATGAAAAATGTGAACTCAAAAATATGTCAAAGTAGTGTCAAAAAAAATTTTAAAAATAAAGTACCATCAAATGAAGAATTTATTGATGAAATGCATTGAAACTTTCTTTATATATAGAAACTTTCAATGATGTGATTGTTGTAAATTTTTAACCTTAAAAGTCCATTTCACAATAAAGATTTTAAATTTTTGCATGGATTTTTTTGATCAATCACATGTTTAGGGATATTCATAGGTTGGCTTATTAATATTTAAGATCAAAATCATAAGAAATAATTATAGGATTTATGGTTTGATTATTGTTAAAATTACAAAAAAATTCACTAGTGTTAGATTATGGATTCTCAAATGCCACTTTTGAACCACTTAATCATCCTTTCACCTTGCAACTCATATGAACTTTTCACCCATCCAAATCAATTTACGTGGCAATGTCATTTTGCGATTGATTTTACAACTAAACAATGTAATTTCATTATTATTATTATTATTTAAAAATAATGATTTAGATATTTTTTAAAATCATTATATATATAATCGATAATTTCATTAATTTCAACCTATTTTGTGTTGACATGTGTCATCACCTAGGTTAGGCTTTGTAAAATCTAATTTAAATTATTAAGTAGGCCACTTATATATTGTGCCTATTTAAACACATTTAATAGGCACCTAACTTATGTTGGCCATGTAGGTAGGGAATATTCGATCAAGACCCCATTGTTGACCACAACCGATTCATGTCATTGGTGGGAATTGACCTTTGAACCCCAAGGATGGAGATCAATTCTTTTATTGCCCAGCCAAACCCACTTGTTGTAACAAAATTGTTGTGTGAATTTTATTTAACCTATTTCATTTAGACATTGCACAAAACATCATTTTTATATTTGATATCTTATTAAGATTTTGTCCTAATGACAATATTAAAGTTTAATCTTCTAGGTTTTTAAATAATGTACACAAATGTTTTTTTCCTTTTTAAAAATATAAATTGATTTTAAAAAAAAGAAATTTGGATTTGTTATTGAATACCATTTTGATAACCATTCCTTGGTGCAAATAAATTCAAGTGCATGGTTTATAAATGAATAATATAATAACAAATAAAACTACATCTTTCATATTTTAAACCTTCATTTGATTCTAAAAATTATATTATAATTTTTTTTATATGTCACAATTTTAACAATAGAATTTAATTTGGATGTGTGATATATAATTATAAATGGATCATACATAAATTATAATAATAAATAATAAATTTTATTCTTATATTAACTAATAGCCATATAATTTCTGATGTAAAAGATTAATTTACATAATTTATTCTAAATTTAAAATGTATTTTATGCCACATAATTATTTTTTTACAAAACTATAATTAAAATTTTTTTTTTACACATATAATATCTTAACTTTTACTTAAAATTATGTTTGTTTTTCTATTGAAATTCATTTAGGGATTTTTTACGTTTTTGGCTATAAGCCAAAATATTGATACACAATGATGTATGAATGTGAAAATTCCCCACCATCACATGAATTATTTTAAATTGGACCATTTAATTTTCCTCAGTTAAACTTGTTTCAAGTTAATATTATTTATAGAAAGTAGCCCCATGAAAGTCTTGGAATCCTTTTTCTTTTTTTTGGAACCCTAACCATGAATAAGCCCATTTGATTTAAAAGTTTATATCATAAAATTTTGTGTATAATATATCATAACTGTAACAAGAAAATGTAATTTAAATGTATGATAAATAATATATTCATTATATATTGTTTATAAATGCATCATATATTATTCCTACTACCTAAACTATTCAACAAATAACATTGCCTACCTAATTGAGTAATTAATTTTTAAAAATCACATATCAACATGATAAAATACCTACTATTTAACCACATGTTACTTATTGTCTAGCCCTATTTACTACTTACTACATACAAATCAATGGATGCCTTAATAAATGGATGACAAATATGTATTTTTTGCACCTAACTACCAATTATGAAGAACCCTATAAATCTAGAAATTTCAAAATGGTCAATTTCTACCAGTAATTGCCATGGGTCCTTTGAAATTTTTATAAGCCCACCAAACCTTACTACACATTTAATGGCTAATTCTTGGAGAAAGTCAAAGGACAAAAATTAGACCACTAAATCTAACCATTTCATTGGCCAACTCATATTTTTTTCACACTTAATTACATGTACATTTGTAATTAAGATTTATAATCACAAATCAAGTTGAAAGGATGCCATGTGGTGTCCAATGGCCTATGAACTAATTTCCAAATTGTAAAAACAACTACATTTTCATCTAAATTGACATTAGTCGCAAGTGTCAATCGCATATGTAATTACAAACCACCTTGTAATAATTTATGTAGCTATAAATTGTTTTTATTAGTGCCATAGAAAACAATTACATCTATAGTTGCAAAAATGGTCGATTTGGACATAAGTTGCAGACACATGGGTTGGAATGGACAAGATTCCTTGTAGTAAATTCTGATAGGTATATAATGAATGAAATCATATACATATATATTTAAGTTCATCCATAATTTGATGGTGTAGTCATGATGTTGTGTCATTTGTGATTAATGGTTGGTTGTGACTTATCTCAAGTGACTAAGGGGATTTTTGTCCCAAATTGTTGTTTGTGACTAAAATCTAGTCACAAACCCTAGTTGCAAATTTGGGTTTTTCTTATATTTTTTTTGTAAATTAATTTTTAAAATAATTTTTTTTCAAGTATTAGGAGAGTTTGAATATATCTTACTTTTACACCCCTTTTTTGGTGTGTGTGGGATTATTTTTTAATTCAAATTTTAACATTACTAGGTAATATTTTTTGAATCCACATGTGAATTTAATATGCATGACAAAAATAATGTTATTAATCTAAAATTCCACTATGAGTCCATTCTATTATTTATAAATCATTGAAATTTTCCAATATGATTTTTGTTAAAGTCTATTACAAGATGGATACTTAAAATTTTGATATTGTTAATGTTGAATATGACTTTACATTTTTAGTTTATTTATTTGATCTAAATAAACTATGATTTTGACAATCCAACTACTTATGCTTTCATTAAACAATTTGTGTTGCTTGAAATACTTGAATAATCCCAAGTTCCATTCATTTTGTCTCAAGTGACACAAAATGTATCTCAATTTAAGAATGGTTCACAATTTGAACCTTTGTTACAAGATAGTGGCATCAACCAAATGTCAACCTTTAATAATAATGCACTTGGAATAGAATAACAATGAATTTTGACGTTCTCTTTGGTCTGGAAACAATGGGATTTGTCAATTCTACTAGTCCTATTGTAGTAAAAATACTGGGTCTAATCAACTTTGGTGATTTAGTTGATGGTACCTTACCATCAAAATTTTTACATGTCCAACCATACTACCCAATGATGCAATTTGATCAAGAAATGCCCTAGATCATTATGATGGTTGGATTTATCCAACTCATGCTTGTATAGTTGGTCAAAACACACTAATAGGAGCCAACATGATTATTTTAAAAAAAGATTGTAAATCTTTTTTAGTCATTTTCACTTCTCCATATAAAAGCATCTTTGAATGAAATCTTTTGTAACTTGTTCTTAAAAATACCTATAGTTGCCTCAATATATCATATGTTCTGTGTTAGTCATTATTGAACAAATGTGAAATTTTCAAAGAGTGCAATTTTTTTGTTCCTTGTTTAAAAAAATCATTATTTCAAATTATTTTGAAATATGTTAACTACTTGAGGTTTTAATTTCTTGTATCATAAGCTACAAGTTTGTTTTATATGTCATATATGTACATTACACCCCAATTATATGTGGTAAATAACTTTTGAAATTGTAAAATATTGAAACATGCTTTGAATTTTTGAAACTTTCAAATTTCATAACTTTCAAATTTGAGTGCTTTTTGAACATTGCATGGGTAGAACGTTATTATCATTTTAATTTTTCTACCAAAATTTTTATATTATTAAAAATCTTTTCTCTGAATCCTTTGCAAAATTGAATACTTCTAATGCAATTGTTGTTCAAGTTAAAAAATCTATTATTGAAACCAAAACTTGGAATTTTAAATTTGTGTTCCTTAATATTCATATGAACAATTTATAACAACTTGGAATGATTACCACAACTTTAAAATGTTTTTAAAAAACATGTATATTATATACTATAGTATGAAAATTTCAAGGACTCCCAACTCCCTTATTGGCTCCAAAATTAACATTCAATTGGATGGGATGAACCAAATTTATAGGAGGGTTATCATTTCCATTTCAAAACAACACATGAACATTTTTTCCATTACCAACAAATCATAAACTAGTATATTACAAATGGGTGTACAAATTGAAACACAATGCAAATGGCATTATTGACCAATACAAGGTTCATTTGGTTTTACTCAAAAAACCAGAATTGATTAACTTACTTATGTTCTAATAGCAATATGGTTTGATTCAATCTACATTTTTTTTTTTCCTAGTGTTACTACATGAATCATGGAGATGATGCAATTTGACATCAAAACATCATTTCTTTATGGTTCCATTCATGAAAACATTTATATGGACCAACCTATTGGGTTCACAAGCAAGCAATATCCAACATAATATTACCATTTGCGGAAGGTTGTATATAATTTGAAGCAAATTTCAAAAATGTAGATTGAATTTGATTTGATTCATTCCTCACCACACACAACTTTATGTCAACAATAATAGACCCATGTGTTTATGTTTTCAAGAGTAAACCATTACTCATAATCATCATTTTTGTTCATGATGGTTTAGTTTGTCCTATTGATATTTCATAGATTGAACAAGTTCTTAGACACATGAATGAGATTTTCATTACAAGAACTTGCCAAAAGTTTAAATGTTGGTCTTTGGTTAATTCAAGATTGATTGAAGGGGATCATTACACTTGATCAAGAAGTTTATATCAACAAAATGATTAAATAATATTCATTTCCAAATGTTATTCCAATTTTTTTACCAATGGGCCTTCATGTTCAATTTTACTAATATGATGTCCATCATGTGGAATGTAATTTTGGTGAAAACACATTAAGCCCCCCAAAAATTGTAATCACAAGTATAATTTTTTATGATTTTTATTTTTTAAAATAACATATGGACATCACACCTTGCATTATTTTTTCTTGTTTTAAGTATATTTGATTAGTTTTAGACTTAAGCTAATTAATGACTTAAAAATTCAACAAACATTGAAAAACCTAAACACATGGAGTATGTGACAAATAATATTTGGCAGAAAGTTTGAAATTTTGCATTATTTACTTCAAAACTAAGGTTAAATATGGAAGTTTTGGGTGAATTTTTTTAATGGTGAATGATATTGATATACATCAATTAAATCTAAGACCATTTTAAAATTAAAAGTTTTTGGATGAAATTCCATGAAAAAAATGTGGTTTTTTTGCATTTCATGCATAATAATTTCTTCTTTTTAGGAAAAGACCACTAACATATGAAAAAGAAGAGATTTTATGGATGGAAAATAAATTATTATTATTATTATTTTTGGTTTAGTAATGTTTTATGAATCACAAATATGAGGCCTCTTGGCTATCAAAAAATTGTAAGTTATATATTCTATATACATTGATTTTATTCAATTCTCTTCATCTAATTGTTGAATCAAGATTAATTTTGGTTCAAAGTGAATTTAAAATGTTATCGTACAAATTTTAACATGTTTTGCTTGTGGTTAGGATAACTAAAGGATACCATCAAGATTTTAACTTACTATGTATTATGATACTTGTTATACATCACTTTTTTTGGTGAAAATTGGTTCACTTTTAATGCGATTTCATCATTTTCCTTGTGAAAAACTAATGTTGTCTACTATTTGTTAACATTGGAACAAGACCAATATTACATGTTAGTTGTGTAATGATTGTTTTTGCAAATATAAACAAATCACATTGTGGTGCATTTAAATACATCTTGAGATACCTCAAAGGAATTAGCACAATGTGATTGCACTATGGTGGATCTTCCACATAAAACACTTTCATAACTTTATGTGACATAAATTATGTAGTAAACCTGAATGGTAGAAAATTTCACACATCTTGTATTAATGTTCAACAATGGACATGTGTTATTTGGGACAATTGTAACAAATTGATGTTATATGGACTACCATTCACCTTGAATATGTCACAATGTATAATGCCAACATTGAAATTGTTTGATTGCAATATTTATTACTTGTGACTTTGATTTCATGTGCAAGAATGTCTTCCTTGACTTTGTAGTAATAATCAAGGTTCTTTCAAGCTTGTTATTAATCCAAAATTTCATAAATGTACAAAACATTTTGATCAAATTGCATATCATTCTAGATTATAAAAAAAATTGAATCATGCTTATTACCTATGTTTCTACTCATGATCCAATTGTAGATATCTTCACCAAAGGCATTGCAATAGATAAATTTTAGTAGTTTCAAACAATGCTTGGTCTTGACACTCCACTAACTAATGAAATAAGGGGAGGTTATTAATTTTTTCACTATTCATTGAGTGGGCGTATTGGAATTTATGACTTCAATTTCTGACCTACTTACTCCTAGTTCATAGTGAAAAGATATGAATTATTTTACTAGTTCTCTTGGTCTTGTTTTATTTTTTTGTGGTCTTGTTTTTTTGCTCTAGTATGTGTGTTAATTTGGGTTTTTTGAAAATTCTTATTGGTTTTACAATTGTAGCATTCATGTTAGCAATGACACTCAAGAAAAAAATTATATATAAAAATGAAAAACATAGTTATGTACAAATTATAAGATTTTTCCATGTTCATTTGTGTTGATTGTTTATTGTTGACAATAAACACAACACAAAAAAAAAAAAAACCTTGGAAAAATCAAGAAACTTTAAAAAAACAAGAAATATACATAAGTCGAGCAAAACAAGTATAAGCTTTGCAACATGCATATTTGCAATGTGAAAAGAAACACAAAGTGCATTGATAGAAACAAAGAAATTAAACACAAATGCAAATCCAAAGAAACTAAACATATATGGGATGAGTAACATTGACAACTCTAATCCCTACCTATAACCTACAACTAAGACCCAACCCTTGCCAAGAGCCCTCATGACCCGTCATGTCGGGTCTTATTCTAGATCCAACCAACCTTGGGTTTCTTGAGTTAGGTCAAATAGTTCTTCGTGCTTCATATGCTGTTTGTATCCAGATTTGGCTAAATCTTCCTAACAACAATCCCCCATTTTTCCACATGTTCTTATGGACAATGGCCACTTTGACCACATTAAACAAATCCTAGAAAATAGATTAAATTGGAGATGATGAAAATGGTAATCCATAACTTGCTCAAAAACTTTGCAAGTTCCAATTTCATCAATGTTGTAATAACTAATTGGATGCCCTTTACATGTTGGAGTTCCATGAATGTATTTGTACATTCTTCCAGTCATTCTATGTGTTTTTTGAGATATATTATGTGGTGTATGCCAAGGGACAATTCATTGTCAACAAAAGTCCACCATTTGCTTTTGTACCTTCTTCCATGGCCAGAAAAGGAGGCTTGCAACCTATTGAACTAGATTTTGAAACTACCCTTTATTAATACCATATTTACAAAGAACAACCTTTCACATATGTCCTTGGATATTGCTAAGTTTTTAATGCATTTGAGACTTCCAAATCATGTGGGGGGAATCCCAAATAGGAAAGGATCCATAGATAAACATTGTGGTGTTTAGCCCACTCCAAGAATTTTAATGATTTCATTTCATTTTTTGGGAAATTTGGAGCTTTTTTTTAATTTCAGGTGTCCATGTTGATGGGAACATTTGAATTTTTTAATCATTTTTCTTTCTCTACCTGTCTTGTTAAGAACAAAAGGTTATTGAGGCTGATTAATGTGTGATTTTATCCTATACATTCACTTTAGCCCAAACGTTGATGATTGTACCTTATAAGACTGCAAAACTTGGAAGAAAAATTATTATTGTGATCAATTGGTAATGTGAGGACTTTATGTACACCTTAGATTTATAATTTCACATGTGTAGCTCTTTGTGTTAAATGTTTATTGGTAGTCAATAGTAATATGCACATGTCAGTATTGTCTGAATGTTAAATAATTGTCTTGTTGGAATGAATTTTAAGGTCAACTTGTATAAGGAATATCAGGTTTTGTTACAATGGAATTGATTAAAAAGAAAGGGGACCCAAGTTCCTAACTAGAAGGAGTAAGCTCAAAATATTTTTCATCAATACTTTATTCATCCATCATCAACATACAATCATCCATGTCCAACCTTTTGCATTATTGGTTTTGATTATTTATTGTTTTCAGCATGTTCATGCCTCATGCTTTAACATTTCATTTCCTGCTGGTACGCTAACACTCATCTCACAACAATTGTTCTGAACATCATGTTATTAGGGAGGTAATATCTCCATAAAGACTACAAAATAAGGAAAGACAACCTTCTTTTTCAGGCAAGTAACTCATGGGGTGTTTATACATTAAAACAAGAGTTTTGACAACAAGGTATGTATGTGCTACTACAATTTTTATAGACCAAATGCAGTAGGGAATTTACCAGATAGCGGAAGAAGCCAGCGCCTTGCCAAGACTCACCTCCTCATCTGCCACTGTCCCACACCAACCTCACACCTTCTTTTGTTTTGGTCATCAAGTAGCTCTTATCTAGTTGCTAAAGATCCACCGGACTTAGAATCAACACCTTATTCATGTGGTATATCATATCTATGCAAACACAATGGGGGAAAGTACTTTGAGAGAGGCTGTTGTGTGCTGACATTTGTGTCATGACAATAACAATTAATTTTCTCCATGTTCCAACTTCCCACAATTGACTGCGTGACTGACGGAATATTATTAATCGCTAGACTAGTAATTGGTTTCTGTGTTTTTTTATAAAGCTCAATTTTGATTTATTTTACGTTTGCAAGCAGTGGTGGAAATTGTGGTTTGGGATGAGATGGTAGCGAAGTCTGGCCCCCACACTTTGGGAAAGTCCTCAACCCACGGGCGTTTATCCACTCTAATGCATGAGGACTCAGGAGAACCGTATCAGGAACCTAAATCTGTGTAGCTCAGGAGGTCTAAGAAGGGGAGGGTTCCTATGTAGGGATTTTAAGCCAATGGATTTTATGGATGTAAATAGGCATAAAATCCTTCCCACTCCTTAATGAGCATATACAAGATTCCTTCACTTTTTTAGAGGTATATTCAGAGATGTTAGGTGGTCCCGAATGCACTAAGAAAGTTCTCAAAGTGCTTCATGTGGTTTGTAAAATTTTCCCATGATGCTTGACAAGTAGATTCTGCTAAGTATCACATGAAAAGTTGAAAAAGGAGGGCATGTGTTTCAAATAATGAAATACCCATAGGGGCAGGTGTGTCATTTTTCAAAACACTCACCCTTTGTGGACAAAAAGTTCCCATGAGGAATGTGCCCTCCACCTATACTAAAAACTAATCCTACAAGGTCTTCACTTGTTCTCAGGCATATCCTTGAATAGAACACCAAATACTTGAACCTCAACCTCAGGCACCTAACCAAGGGTTTGATAGCAACATCGTGGCCTTTTTGAGGGTAAAGTTCCAGGGTGAGGACATTCTCAAAACACGGGGCCTAAGACAAAGCAGAAGCTAAATCTGGCCTTGCATTTTGGGAATGTCCCCCATCTTTGGGCCTTATGTGTAGTGTAAAAGCATGGGTAGAAAATTTCTACAGTGTGTATCTAGCACATTATCTAGAGGCCCCTTTCCTCTGCAAAGGGTGGGGAGTTTCAGAAAGCAAAATGCCCACTAGAGTGAGCATTTAGATTTCTTAATTTTAATTTTAATTTAGTTTTTCTCTCATGATGCCTGTTGGATACACTCAGGTTATCATAAGATTTTTTTTTTAATTCTTAAATTTTTTTCTGCCCATGCGTTACATCATGATGGAATTACTAAGGAGTGGGCTGCTCCCTGAGGAAGGTTCTTATGGAACTGTATGCCTGTAATATGCATACTTGGAGAATGCATATTAAATAACTAGGTATAATAGCTACATATATAATAACTCTATAAAGGTGCATTCACACTTGGTGTTAGGTACTCTAGTGTTGAGTCCCCTAACACCATGCTAGTCATGTAGGACTTACACCTACTTACCACGAACATTTTATGTTAAGTTAACATTCACTTAACATTAAGCTATCACCCATTTATCATTGGGTGCCACCTAGGTTGCCACCTAGATATTCATTTAACACTGACTTAACATCAAGTGTGAATGCCCCATAAGTGGTGTAAGAAAAAATTGAGATCAGTGCTACGATTAAATCTTTGAAAAGTCCAAATAACTGCTTTTAATTGCAAAAAAGAAAAGAAATGGGAACCTAAATTGTTGAACTGGAAGTCTTGAGGTGTATGAAATTTGAATATGGTATAGGTGATGGAACTTCGTTTGTGTACACATACCAGGTTGGGGATGTAAAAAACAACCTATCTTTGCTAGTTTTGTGGTGGAGTTGAACTTGTCCTGCAGCTAGATCAATGTTTCCTCGCATCTAGAGTCTACAGTCAATTTGATTATGAGGTTGAAATCACTTGTAGTTGTCACTGATGTTCAATTTGGGACCTTCAATGACACAAAGGCTTCCAATACATTGATTGCACCTAAACAGCATTTACTGAACATTTCAAATATATGACTACGTTGACAACTTTTAACACCCATCTAGAATCTAGATTGATGGTTTGGTTTTTGACAACCTGAAAAGAAGGCTGAAGTTTCATGAACAAATCATGAGATTATTAAAATCTCACCTAGAGAAATGAAACAGCAAGGCTATACATTAAAGAATTCGTAAAGTCACCTTGAGTCTCGCACTGTGTTACGCCCTGTATTTTGATTTTCATCTTGAGTCTGGCGCATTCATAAAGTCACCCCGAGTTAGAGGATTTTGGGAAAACACAGGGTGAGTCAGGGTTTTACTGCATTGACAGTCCAATTTTTGGACAGTGAATTAATTGAGCATTGGGGGAGCTGGGGG
>Ga0116227_10005643_pt1 | contig 26183 bp, 17 predicted proteins | sample S1TSphgellanicum_FD_89693 | JGI IMG/M metagenome (GOLD analysis project Ga0116227, IMG submission 89693) | Host-associated microbial communities from peat moss isolated from Minnesota, USA - S1T2_Fb - Sphagnum magellanicum MG | ecosystem: Host-associated > Plants > Peat moss > Unclassified...
AAATAGCATGATGAATGTGATGTTGGTTTGTTGTTTGTCAGACATAAAATAAGCGTGTTGCTTCTATTACATGTGTATTGTGGTGGGTGGGGGGGGGGGGGGGGGGGGGTGTTGTGGTTTGTTCCACTCAAGCCTTAGACGTGTGTGGGACGTTGTTGAGTAGGCATCCAAAATCATGTGGCCACTGGCCATATATAACAAAGCCCAGATTACACACGCTCGGGCATGGAACACTAGGTAGTGTTTTCAGCTTTTTTGGGAGTTTAATTTTAATAATAAGTGGATGGATGTCCCACTGGCTGGCTGCTGCCCTGTTTGTTGCCTTTGCAGACACGGCTAATAAGGAGCATTTCTTGACATGCTCTTCTTGGTGATAAATATGGGGGCCCATTATCCACATTCCACACACCGCGTTTGTGTGTGTTTGTGTGCAGTATTGCAAAGACCAAGTGTGTGAGTCAGTACATGCTGCTGCTTCTGCATATGGCTGGCTGCTGCTGTTGTCCCATTGGGTACCAACTTTTTAAATTTATTTTGGCAAATTAGAACGTGGACAGGTGGAATTTTTTAAAAAAAAAAAAAAAGCCCTTTTCCAGTGTAGGGTATATCCTTAAGGACGATAGCTTTTTACATGGTGTAAAAATCCACCCTTTTTTAATTAAAAAGAATAAATGTTTATGATACTTGAAGGGTACCCAATGAATATCCTCCGGGTATCACATGGATTTTTGGTTTGGAAAAGCACTATGACCTCCCCACAGGCATTACGGTTTTCAAAATGTCTGCTGGATACACTAGAGGAAAAAAAAACCTGGGAGTTTGTTTTACAGTGTTGAGAAAAAGGAGTTATAGTCTAGTGTAAGGTTAGACAGAGCATGCAGGCTCTCCTTTTCTTCGATTTGTTTTTTTAAATGGGGGAATATTCAACAGAATGTGTGTTTGGAAAAAAATAATCACCTCACCACAAAAAGAAAAAAAAATGCTGCCTGCAGAGTGTGTTTCTCTCTAGTCCTATAATTATTGAAGGCAGGGAAAGAGTTGAGCTTACATCCTCCAGACTCCTCCCACGTATATGGGATAAAAGGAAGAGGCCAAAACCCTACTTTACAGACCAGCATGATTTTTTTTCTGAGATTTTGCACCACCCCAGCCAGGACACCCCTTGCCTACAATGCACCTGCCTTCTACACCACAGCTTCTAGCTCTCTCATTCACCTCCCCTTTTGTTTGATTCATTGTTTGTTTGTTGTGAGCATTGTGTGATGAGAAGTTTTTTACATTTAGCTCATCTTCATAAAGAATCAACCCATAAGATTTTTAAAACTTCATTTTGACTGGACCTTAGAATATCTCCCACCCAGACACACACATACACACACACTCAATCAATCAGGATTTGTTAAGTCCAAAATGTAAATCAAATCTCCCCCCTTTGCCCCCCACCTGTGAACAAGAAAAAATTAACAACATGAATTAAGTGAGTGACAATTTTAAATATCATGGCTTAATTGACCAATGGTTTAAGCTAATTTGGCTCATCCCATCAATTAACATCAATGATTTTTGCATTATTGCATTACGGAAGGGCCTTAAAATAAGTTCATTAAATTTGACAATTGTATTTCATCCAAAATTTTCAATTCAAAGCATTTAACAATTGTCGTTAGAGATGCTCTTCTTACGCTTAGTTAAATTTTTACCTCAAATGAGGATGGTGTCTTAAATGTAAGGTTCCTCAAAACATTTATAAAAGTCACTTGTTTATGGAAGGAAAATTTTCTCTGAGTTCTTTACACCGAGTAAGGACTTTGACCTGGGGGGGGTGTTCTGAGAATTTGGGTCTTGTGTCTGGTTTTGGCCTTTGAGAGACCTCCAGTCACAGGAAGGCCATTCTTGTCTTTACTCTATATGTTATTGCTTGCTGCCATTTCTTGGTTTTTCTTGGTGGGAAGAAAAGAGGGCCAGAAAGGGTATGACACCTCTACCAAATTTTTCCGTCTCTTGTGTAATTTACCATCTCACCAAATTCAAACTCTTTAGGATTTACAGAACCATGGTGACCAGGGTGAACCAGCACCCCGGTACCATGGGTAAAAATCCCACAATCCATTTAAATTATTTCTTAATATTACAGCAAAGCAGTACCCAGTGCACCATGACGGATGAATGGCAAGTGGTCAGGAAACAGTTTCCTGTTGGCTTCCAGTTCATTAGCTAACCATGGTGGTTAGCTCCAGTGCTTTTTTCCCCTACCTACAAACAACCCACAGGCAGCTTTTTATTAGATAAGTAATAAAAACAGCCCTTACCTATGTATAAACCATCTACTTACACAGAAGTTACATATTTCCTTAACTATCTACCTATGTATGAGACCTATTTCTTACAAAAGGGGTTACCAAGGTGAAACCAAATATTAACTCAGGTGAGGTTCATCCACAACTGGGTAAAAACTGGCATCCAACGGATGGCGGGCTCGTGGGTGGGTGCTGGTTCATTATGACCCCATGGATAGACAAAATCAAGAGAGGTCTTGGAGTTCAAATCCAACATTTTTTGGGGGCTTAAATATGGTCACTAAGAGGCCTCACTCAAAAAGGTGAAGGTACCAACATGGGTACCAGCATGGTTCACCCAAGGCATGCCTGGTTCAAAGAAAAGCTGTGTGTAAAGTAGTAGGTAGTAGGCTAGGGTATTCAAGTTCAAAGGGTTTAACATGTGTGGCAAGGGAGGATACAGACAAGTGATTGTAAGAAGGTGTCAGGTGAGGACTCAGGAGGCTCTTTGTTTGTTTGTCCTTTCTGTTAGGTGAAGCTTGGCAATAGAATTCAGGCGGCGCCGCCCACTTCTGTTGTCATTTACCACTTAGGGAGGGGTAGTGCTTGTACAACTGGGTTTTCCAAAAACAAATATTAATCTTTGAAGAAAAATAGGCCAAGGCCAAGAAGGCCTGTACCCTAAACCCTTTCTAGTAAATAGATGTACTGCGGTACTGAAGAAACAAAGGTATCAAAATCAAGATTTCTTAGAGCTGAGTCTGGATCCGATTTCAAACCCCAAAACCATAAGATTTGTCAGTACAAATCTCAACAACGGATGTGTCACACTGTGGCCTTGCCATTTACATTTTAAAGTATCTTAATGCAAATGAAGAATTATGGAAACTCAAATATTTCACCATGCCAAAATATAATGTTCAAAACATCCTCTAGAAGAAAGCAAAATCTTTCAAGATATTTATAACTCTATAACTAATCTCAAGTTTCAACACAAGCCAAAATATCATCTTTCAAAAATCCTCATATAAAAATAGACCTATTACCTACGGGCCAAAATCCCTTAAACTACTATACTCTATAATGAATCTAAACACAATATCCTTGCCTCAGTAGGCAAGGCCAACAAAGGAAACTCCCTGCAACCCACAATGTCACCAAATTTTGTTTGTCCACACAAAGAGGAAGAATTCCCCTTGCTTGGTGTTAGTACCCATGGTACTAACTACTTGTCCATGCTGGGGTTCTCTTTCTGTGAATGGGTATGGAATAGCAAAAGGGCTATTACCATTGGCCATAACTAGTGGTATGGAATATTTCTATTACCAAGGGCTATGGGAATATTTCTATGACAAGGGATAAGAACGCGGGGCTTTTTGAAAATATTCCTCCTAACTAAGAGTTGCTGCACCCAGCCTGAGCTTTTTGAGAATATTCTTCCTAACCAAGGGTCCTAGGTCCTAGGTCTTGGGATCCTTGGTTAAGAGGAATATTCTCAATAGGCATGCGCTTCTTATCCCTCGTCATTACCTCAAGTTCCTTCCACCCTGGCCATGAAAAATATTCACTAAGAATGAAATAGCCGAAACTTTTTGAGAATATTTTTTAAAGCCCATGACTCCTAGGTATGAAAAAATATTCCCAAAAGTTGGGTTATCTCACCTTTGGTGATGTAATATTCTTATTACCAAGGTCAAAGGATAGGGATCTTTTAGAATATTTCAAAACATTGTCTATAGCCAATGGGAATAGCCTTTTCATTGTTCCATAGATGGGTACCAGGGTAGACAAGTTGGTGACTGAACACAGTGTGTATCAAAAACCTTAAAATCTTTGGAAATTCTTCCACTGCTGTTGGAGTTGAAAAACATATTGTAGACTACCACTTGACACACCCATAGCCATGAAGATTGTTAAAAAAGGACAAGAAATGAAGAAGATACAATGTCTTGAAGTCAAGATCATCAATGTCCAATTACTGACATGTTGAAACAATTTGTGAGTTGGAGTTTAGAATCTTTAGACATTGTTCCACTACCTCTAGATTTCAAAGAATTTTTGCAAAACTCTAGTTAGCACATAGATTGCTCAAAATGTACAAAAAGAATGAGGAAGATATGGGGTTTAAATGTTGGCAGACTTCAACCCTTTTTTTTCAAACATTTTGTGATTTCGAAAGTTTGTCATGCCTTTGTTTTTTTGTTTTGTTTTTTGGTAGATCCATTTCTTCTAGAGTTCAAAAAGGTAAGTTATAGACCTTTGTTTAGTGCAATCATAGCCATGAAAAACACTCAAAATGGACTAGAAATGAGTAAGATATGGTTGATGTTTGACTATTGACCTATGTTCAATGGAGGGCATGTTTACCCTAGTAAATGGGTAGGAGAGAAAAAGTGGCAATGGGTTTAGGGTGACCTAGATAAGAATGATATGTGATGGAGCCAACCTTTTCCTCTTCTTTATGGAGGTGCTTGGTTGGTGTGCATTGTTTTAATTAACATTTGGTATTTTAAAAAACAAACTTGCAAAATGTCAACAAAAGTTGTTTTGATGTGAAAATTTGATCCTCTTATTAATAGACTCAAGACTCGAGCAAATTTTCTCTTATCAATTTTAATAACCTACATGAATTTTTCATTTAAATAGCTTATCAATCTTTCAATCCTATATCATAATTGTGCATTTTTCCATGCAGTTCCACAATTTTGACAAGATAGGCATTGACTGAAGCCACATGTGAAGTGTGACTTCACTTAGTAATGAACGCTCAAACTTTCTAACTTTGATAATATGATACATGTTAATTCTTCATGGATTACAAATCCATAAAGTGCTACAAAGAAATGTGTTGTGAATTTCGATGCCACAACAATGGCCATTCTTGTAAATAAGGCCACAGAAGAAAAACATTTGAAGAAAAAACTAAACTATTTATTAACTAAATTAAACATGACAACACAAGATTCTTATGTTGCGACAATGCAATATGACATTCTTTCTTAGTACAAAGACTATAAGGGTGCATTTGAGAAAGCAATAACAAAAACACCTTAGTTGATCATTGGTCATTTAATTGCACAATTATGTTCAAAGAAGCCCCATTTGGACCCATTTGCAATTTTTCATATAATGAAGTTGCAAAACTTAGGGGGAAAAAAAATGAAAGGGCTCATTTGACATCCCAATTTGTTAGCCTATGTTGAATTTTGATCATTTTATGGTTCAATCCCAATGTGTGTTTGATTATTGTGGGTCCCATAACCTCACCATGAAAGATGAATATTTCTAGACTTCAATTCATGGGTTTATTGACTAGTTGGGTTATTAAAAGGTGTACACCAAAATCAACTTTGGCAATGTTTCTCATATTTTGTGTATCCAAGAAGGTGATGCATACAAGGTTTAAACCATTGGCTAGGAATCTAAAATAAAAATTCCATTTCAATTGTTGAAAATTTCATTCATGGTTGCTCTTTTAATAATCCATAATAACTTGTCCGAACCATATAATCTTGGAAACCCACTCTTTTTAAGTTTAGAAGATTTGTTCTTTCACAAAGCAAAGTTAATAATATTTGCACTTTATTGTTTAGTTATTTATTTATCTTTAATATTGAAATCCTTGAGAAAAAAATATTGCATATTAAATGATAACACCTAAGTTGTTAAAGAATAGGTTTTTATTCATGTCATAGTATTAGCCAATTTTGTTTTAAATTTTTTTAATTCCTAAAAAGGAAAAAGGCCCAATTTTATATTGCACCTCCTCGATCTTTTGAATCTATATCCATTTAAGATTTTTTTTACTAAAGTTTGTTAATAATGTTATGCATTTAACATTTTGATTGAATGTCAATGGAACACCCAAGCAATGCATTATTGATCAATTAGTTAGATTAGTAACAATCTTGAATTAGGGCACATAAACTATCCAATTTAATTGGATTTGACCTAAATTTTTGTGGTTGTTTTATTCACAATTCTATTTATGAATTTTTGGCACTAGTTTGGAGGGTTCATTTCTTCTGAACATTTGTTAATTCTGAACATAATATTCAAATATTTATCATTTAGAAATAAATGTGTATTTCATTTAAATTCTAATTTTCAATAATAATACACTATTATTTCATTTTTATTGAAGGATATCAACATCTAGAAGAGTACTGAAATATGATTATAAGTCATGCTCATTATAGAATGGGAAAAAAACTATATGGGTGCATTCACAATATTACACACCAAAAATTTATAACAGTGTTTCTTTTACATGATTTTTAATCATGAACTAAGTTAATGATGAAATTGATATATATATTATATATGTAAAGGATTCTTTTTAAGTTCTTATAATTGTAGTATTTGGATAAATTTGAAATGAACTTAATGATCATAGGCCATGTGTAAACGCATTAACACATGCCACAACAAAAGTAAATTTTTTTTGTTGAAAAGTGGGGATTTAAAATCAAGTTGAAAGCACTACAAGGAATCCTAACCATTCCAACCCATTTGTTTGCAACTTGTGTTCAAATCAACCACTTTGCAATTGCTAATGCAATTTTTTTATGGCACATGGTAAAAGTGACTTGTAATTGCATATTCAACTTCAAAGTGATTTAAAGTTACACATGTAATCGCAACTTGTGACTAGCATTAAATTGGATGAAAATAAAGATGAAAATTACACTTATATCATTCATTTTTAATGGTTAGGCAAAAAAGATGAGAATGTATTTTTTTTGTGACTCAAATGTGATTTATGGGCCATTAGATATCACATGGCATCTTATGCACCTTGAACTGTGACTATAGATCCTAGTTGCAAATATACATGTAATTAAATGTGAAAAAAATATGAGTTGACAATTGAAATTGCAAGATATAATGGTTTACATTTGTTTACTAATTAGTAATCTTGAATGAACTAAATGTTAGATGCGTAATAAGGTTTGGAAGGTTTGCGAAAATTTCATACGACCAATCAAAATGGTAGAAATGGACCATTATTTGTGATTTCTAGCATAATAAGGTTTTTAGAGGTGTGAACATGTTTTTTTTCTAAACATTAAAAGGGATTGTTGGATTAGTGATTTTATTTTATATTTTAATTATTTTGAGTGAATCCAAACAATTCATTGTAATTACCATTTACATTAAATAAGGCTTTAACGCATTACTTGTAAATGTACTTTGTTTTGAGTTGTTAATTTTGTGTTGTAGCCAAAGTGCCATTTATCCACCAAAAGATTTAGCCAAATTTGGTTAGAAGACAAAATGAAAGATTTTAAAAAAAAACATCCTTTTGTATTTTTGTTAACTACTTGAACCATGTATAAAAATCTAATGACCTTTTAAAAATTTCAATCAAATTTTAGCTATTGAAAATCTCCAAAAAAAAATGACATTACCACATTTAAATTTAATTTAACAAGGGGTTATATATAAAAATAAAAAATAAAAGGTTGGTTTTGATGATGGTTGTTTAGTGCAACAACCTCCTATTCAATTATTGCAACTAGTTACACGTCTTTGTTGGAATGAAAATTCTGATTTTGCATTAATGGAAATTTAAAAAGATAATTGGGATTCACCATTGGAGTATGTTGTTTCATTGTTCAACATTTTTTGTAATACAAATATTAATTTTTAAAAAATTAAAATCTTATTCAATACTTAGCAAAAAAAAATTTAAACACCACAAATGTTCTTATCAATGAGATATTGTCTAATCCATTCACTTCAATTTCCCTTACCATAATTTTTTAAAATCCCAAAATTTAAATGGAACACTCCCATCTAATTATTGCGTCTAATGTAACACAAAAAGAAATAATATTTTGATTAGGCACTTTATGACAAAAATATTTTTTGAATTATTGAAAGTGTGTCCAAATATAACTTATTGTGCAAAAACATATAAATTCATCAGCATGTTTCCAAATATTAAAAGAACTAGATCACAAATTATGAATCACATGAAATATATATATATATATATATATATATACTAAAAAATTACAATTTTTTTTCATAAATGACAAAGTTCAATCGTCATATGTTCAATGCATTCTAAAAGAAATTAAAGAACTAATTCCCACACAACTTTTTGCAAAACATGATGTTCAATCAAATAAAATAGAATATAATGTTAATATATAAAAATACACATAATTCAATATACATTGATATATATATTAAACAAATCTAAGATGTTCCCATAATTCCACATTTTAATTGTGGAAGGTTATTTTTAAAAACAACTTAAATGTTTTTCACATCAATTATCAAAACAACTTTCTATATACTTTTAAATTCAAATAGAACCTAGTTCAACATCATACATATATACAAGTTGTTTATGTAATATTAATGAAAATAAACCACCCTTATATCAAGTACCAAATAAAATTTATAGAAACAAAACCATTCCATTAGTCCAAAAATTAACACAATTAAAGGAACGTCTTATTTCACCACATCTAACTTTTGTTCAAATTTATAAACTCCAAGGGTATGGGTAATATAAAATGCATGGTAACATTATTAATGTTCCTACAAATGTGGATCAAACTCAATCAATACTTCCACGTTTACAATGTGATGGTGCAACAATAGGTGTGTTTTTTAAACGATGTCTTGAATACAAATCATCTTATGTGTCAAGAAATGTTTGTTCAAATATGGTGATGGTCGATTTACAAAATTTAATTGAAAAACCATTATACAAAGATTTGAATGTTACCATTCATCATCAAAGGGCAAGTTTGTTTGTTTTGCATATGAATTCAAAATCTCAAATTCCTATTTTTAATAATGCATTATCTAATAACTTTGATTTTGACAATGAAAAAATACATTGTACACTAATCAATTTAATGATACATAATTTTATAAATGTTCCAAAAATAATGAATTATTAAAATACTATATATTATATTTCCCCAAGTCAAAACTTTCACCCTTTAAGTTTATTTAAAGATAAACATTTAGAAACACTAAATTTTTCCAACATTGTTCCATGAATAACCTTGACAAAATTTTGAAATTTTTTCATATCAACAAATAGTTCAGTGGGAATTACTTCATAAATATGAAGATTTTTCAACAAATACTTTTTAAAATTTTTTTTCTAAAGTTATTAAAGTTTCCATCCAAAAAATCATAGGTTATGGTTAAGTGCAAATATGAAAATGAAAATTATGTGGTAAAACTTTAAAAGTTTATCAAGTACGAGATAAACCAAATTTAGATAATATCTTCAAATTGTACAAAGGTTATCGTGATTTGGAAGGTTTGCATAATTCAATTGATTATTTTGAAAAGTTGCAAAAAAATTTATTTATAATGATTCGACAACTTAGTCCTCCAACATTCTTTATCATTTTTACATCGACTAAAAGATTATGGGATCCTTTCACTAAAGCTTTGCACACATTACATGTTTCAAAATTAAATCTTCCAAATAAAATAAAAAACCTCCAATTTTTTCATATAACAAAATTAATATGAATTGACCATGTCACATGTGTAAGATATTATGATCATAAAACATCTTGTTTGCACAAACTGATTACAAAAAATCATTCTCTTTTTGGGTATATATATATATATTTTTTTTTTCATCACTAAATTTTTAAATTGTGGGAACAAACATGACCATGTACTTTTTATGGATAAAAAATGCACTTATGTATGGAGTGCAAACAAATGAAAAAATTAAATGGTTTATAGACATGTATATTTCTTGTGATATATCATTGTTACTAAACCCATTACAAAATGCACAACAACGTCAACACACACAAACATGTAAGAAAAAAAAAACCATGTTTGTAAATTTCATTACCCATTACCTCTTATGCATGAAACAAAAATTTCAAAACCTCTTCAAATAAATGGAAATTATCCATTTTCATAACAATACCTCCATACACAAACAAACAAAATATTTCAATATTTAAAATGATGATATATCATTTTTTAAAATATCTAAATTCCTTAAACCTCAATGAAAGTACATATATATTAAGTTTGAGAAATAAAATAACAAATCACACATTTTCTTTAAAAAAATTCTTAAAAACATAATAATTGATGCATTTAATATATATGCTACTCATTTGTGATTTGCAAAAATCAATATTCAATTTATCTTGGACCCATATGTTGCTGCAACATATTACACATCATATATGACAAAAATAAATAAATAAATAACATCAAAACTTTATTCTATCATTCAAAAATTCATTGCAAATAATATAGATGTAAATATAATAATTAAAAAGTTAAATAATGTTTTTCTTAATGCCCAACAAATGGTTGCTCAACTTGTTGCTTACCTTGTGCTTTATTTACCATTATATCATTCATCTTGAACATTTCAATTCATAAATATTTTTCCTTTTGAATAATGTGCTTTTGTGTTAAAATCATGAGTTGAATTATATAAATTGGAACCAAATTCAACTGATATATTGTGTTCATCGATCATAGATAAATATTTTAATTATTGTCCTAGTCAATATGAATCACTATCATTAGAAAAAATTAATCCTTTTTATATAGCATTAAAAATAATAAAATTTTAAAACATTTCAAACCCAAAATTATTAGGTTTGCAAATTATAATGAATATAAATATATTGAAAATTGGTTAAGAAAACAAGTTTTATTATATACACCATTTCAAAATTTAAACAACTTGCAATTTGGGACCAACGTAACATGTTGATATGAATAATTACAACTTGTTGTGATAGATGAAACATCACTTATTGGTGCCAAAATGTTTATTGTTATAAATGATAGGCTAAAGTCCATAAAACACATTCAAAATAATTTTTTGTGTGGTGTTGATGTTATCATGATAGGTGATTTCTATCAAGCACCCCTTGTGAAAGATAGTTGGATATTTCAAAATGTTAATTATAATTTTAATGCATTAACACCAAATTTTTGGCAAACATATGTCCAATTTATTATGAACTAATTAAAATCATGTGATAGTTTAATATGGTATTGATACAAACTTCGAACAAATTTCATATTACAACAAAAAATACAAAGGATATTCAATTTATAAATTCAATTTTTAATCGACAATTGCCCAACAATTTTACTGTTCCATATTTATTTTATACAAATAAACTTGTGCAAAAACACAATGAAAATGTGTTCACTAACACATTAGGTCCCACATTTGTTTTCAAAGCAATGGACCTCAACCATCAATTGTGCCCACCAACTTACAAACTTTTAAATGATCCAAATAAAACTTCAGGTTTGCATTCTACAATTCATATAAAAAGAGATATGTTGGTTGAATTATGTGTAAGTAACTATGCAACACATGATGGTTTTATGAATGGAGTTGATGGCATTTTTAATACATCAACAACATATTGTGAAAAAACCATTATATGGATAATGTTTTAAAATTCTAAAATTGGAACACTAACAAAAAATATATATAATCATTATTATGACAAAAAAATTGAATTGAAATGGACACCAATTAAACTTATCATCAAAGATATAAGAGTTGGTAAATCACAATCATTTATCATAACAAGGATTCAAATTTCAATTCAACTTACATTAATAAACCATTCATCGTTCTTAAGGACTATTAGTAGATGAATTGGTCTTTGAACTCACGAACATTTTTAAAATGAATTAACATATATAACATTATCTCACATTTGAAAAAATGAAAAAATATTTTTGTTAGTTCTTTTCCAACATGAAAATTTATCTTCGAATCTAAAACACATAGAAATGAATAGATTGAAAACAATTGCAACATGGATACCATTAATTCCTCAATTTAAAAAATTATATAATTTTCATGTAATTATACAAGCCTTGAATACAACTTCTTTACGTTAACATTACAAATACATCAATCATGATCATTACCTTCAAATGGTTCATATCTTATGTCTTGTATAAACAAAAATACACCATGCATCAACAAATGTACACAAATTTATAAATTCATCAAAACATTCAAATATTTCAATCTATGATGGTCATGGGTTAATGATTATGTATGACATACATATGCATTTATATTCCTCCAATACAATAACTAGCGATGGTGTAAAATATATAGTGGCAAATTTTAATACTAATACATGAAAAACAATACATATTATATGTGTGTATAAAGTTCATTCACGTTCAATTTTTACATTCTTAAACAATCTTCAAACTATAATTCAACAATCTCCCAAAGATTGTCCAATCATCACTATGGGAGTTTTTAATGTTGACATTCTAAAAGACAATAACCAAGCAAAAAATAAACAAGAATTATTATATTTCATAAATAAATTTCAATTAAAATCAAAATTTAATGAAAGCACCACAAAAGATGGATCTCAATTAAACCATATATAGGCAAATGTCCTTAGAAATGAATGCAAATTTGGTGTAACATAAGCATATTGGTCAAATTTTCACAAACCGATTTATATTACATTCAAATTACCAAGCACACTTCCAATGTATAACAAAAAAACCATTAATGTCTCCATTTATTTAAAGTGTAATGTTTATGATTATATGCATGTGAATGTTACATTTTCCACCTAATTAATTATTCCCAAAATGTTGGCACCTTGTGGCTTGAATTTGTATTTTAAATTTTTTTTATGGACCATGTGTTAAAAACAAAATCATAAATACCAATAAGAAAACCAAAAAAATTTTGGAATTTTTTTTTATCCATGTGTACACCCATCAAACACCATAACAAAACACCTTTCATAGAAAACCTAAACCCAAAATGTGACAAAAACAAACATAAGAGTTGCCAAATTCTCAAACTTAAAAATATAAATGAGATTAAAAATATAAATCTTTCCATGTAAATTATATCTATTCAATATTGATGTTTGTTTCAAACATCGAAATACCTTATGCACATTGTTGAAAATTGTCTACATTATCCAAGTTTTCCAAACTTGGATTTTCTTAAATAATATAATTATTTACAACTTTATATTCATTTTTATGGTTTAAAAAAAGACAATGGAACTATGGTTTCAATTTTTAAATATCCACAATGAATTATAAAATGGTTAGAAACTTTATTTTTTAGTACAAATGTGAAAAGAAAAATTCATGGTCTTTCATAAAGCCAACAAATGTTCATCCAATATAACTTGAATACTTCATAATAGAACATTAAATATAATACCTTATTTCCAAAATAGAGCCTTTCATGGCAGAGCCACTTGTTAAATCAAGTCTTGTAATAATAAAATCCTATAAATCTTGTCAACATATTCCCATTTCATTAAATATAGTATCCAATTTTGCTAGCTTTTCAATTGCAGCCAAATTGAGAATCAAACAAGGATGAAAGGGTAAAACTAGGGCCCCAAGGTAGGGTGAATTTATGGATAATTTAAATATCATCTAGCTAACTTGTTGAAAGATTGAAAAATACATTGAATTGTGCATACTAGTGTTGTGTGGTTGTTTGAATTTTTAAAAAACTGTGAATTTAGTGCTATTTTTTTGGCCAAAAAAATCAGAAATGAAAACTACATGTTCTATTTATTTATTTATTTTTGGCATAAATGAATGAATCCATTGCAAAGAATAAAAAGGAGTCTCATTTTTTAAATTATTACTTTAAGGAACTTGTGGTTTTCATGAAAGAACTAATAAAGAATTAACAATCTTATGATTTTTATTTTATTTTTTAATTTGAGATTTATGATTATATACCATAATTGATTCTTTTTGAGAACCATGTTTATCAATCCTAAGTACCACCCTAATAATTGTTGAAGGTGTGTTCTTATTTTCAATAATTGCCCAACAATGATGCATACCTTTATTTGTGTTAGTTCATATTATCAATATGTATTATGGACCTTGAAATGTTAGAATTCCACATGTGCAAATGGCATGCTGAAAATACATGGGCATTATTGTTTGTTGCAATTTAATGAACTATGGTGTGCACATAAAGTTGAAATCAAGGTTTTCAAAATTGTCTCTTATAGTTACATTAAAAAAAAAATTTTAATGTTTTTATCTAGATCCCAATGCCTATTGTGGAAAAACCCTTTGTACAATAGATGCCATAGAAAATTTAGTCAAATTTACCCTTTGTTTATAGAAATATTCCCTACACATACTTGAAACAAAATTTAGCACATTATCAAATGTTGGGGAGATGTTTAAGAATTTATTTTCCCCAAACAATGCCTTTAGAAATGTTATGACACATGTCACTCTTGTGAAATGCATACCATTCCTTGTCATCATCACCCATAGTCCCAACCTTTTTTCCACCTTTCAAATTTCAACCCTCGCCCTAAGATTTTTCTCTCATCTAATCTTATACATTTCAAAATGCGTTTAACATCTTGATGTCATGTATGTAACAACTAAAGTAATTGATCTCAATGCTCTTTAAGTTCAAACAACTCATAACAAGAGCCCAAAAAACTTGCATCATCACAACCATGCTTTCAACCCCTATGTAGTTCTTACTTTTTTTCCTTTGTTTTGGAATACCACTCAAAACTATCATTAAACCCAAATAATAGTTGGAGCACATTCGCTATCCCGAAGCATTATCACATGGCTATCTTCTTGTAAATCCTTGTTTTTCAACCAATGTTATGTCATGAAACATTTTTTCAAAACTTTGAAATTATTACCCATGGCCATCCCAATTCCTCTAACATCATGTGGTTCTTTCAACTAGCAATTCTTTTAGTAGTAGATAACATTGGGTTTTTTTTTCAAAGAATTAGTTTTTAAATCATCTCAGTTTTGAACTAGATTCTAATACATATTTTAAAAGCCATTCACACATGGGGGCAACATCAATGCTAGCATAATGAAGCAATTGACAAGTGTTGTTCAAACTACAATATGTTTGGTTAGCAAGTAGCTTACATGACAAGCGTATGTGGCATGTCATTAACATGGCTATCAACAAATGGTAAGTTATTGATAATCCAATATCACAAATGATTAAATTTTCATATTTTGAAAAAAATTGTGCTTATCACTAATGACAACTTACCACCATTATCCCTAGGTTCATAAAATACTAATCTCAAACTCCATTAGATCAATGACCACAAAAACCTCCACATTCATAATAATGTCACAACAATAAAAGAACATGAAATTTTTCACATGTCATAGCAATAGAAAACCTTATTACATCATCTTGCATAACTTTTCGTGTTGTCTTACATAGCTTCTTGCATCATGCAGGGTTCAATGAATTGCAAACAAACATGTCATGGATCCCTACATGTGATGTAATATTATCAAATGTAGGAAGGAGAGCCAGAACTAACATAGGCAAAGGATCATAAAAAGGAATGAGTAACATACACATTAGAGGCACAAAATTAAAAGAACATCAAAATGTTGGGGTTCGTCAAGCATAAACACCTTAAGCATGCAACTCAAAAGGAATTAATTGATCCAAAGGTGCACATGTTACCTACTACATAGAAGAATTTCAAAAATTAATCCACAACAAAGTCGCAAGAAATGGCAAGATTTATAAGGGTGAGGGTAATCCATTCAATTCAAATTACATAAAGTTTTATAACTACCACAAGGTGTCCAAACATCACACATCCTTTAGAAATTGATGATAAATGTGCAAAAGGTTTCATTTACTTCAACAATTCAATATGCAATAATTATATGAAGCAATAAAAGCATTTCAAGGGGAGTGCATTATCAATGAACCATTGCATGTGAAAGATTTGTAGGTTGAATATGATGAAAATTATAAAACAACAATATTTGTAATTGAAGGTGATATGAAAAAAAAGAACTTTTGTGCAATAATGTTCATTCACATTAAATCATCTTGGTTAAAATTAAACACCAAATGAAGTTATAGCTCCAATTGAACAACTTGGGTGAATGTCATCCACCTAGATCATTTCATTTATCACAATCTTAAACCTAGATGTCAAATATTCTAGGACTTAGATGTACCATTTTATGTTTAATCTTTTGGATGTTCCAAGCATGTGTGTTGCGCAATCACAAGGTCTTCCAATAATCCTAGTTGCACCAATACATGAATCCAACATAAGCATTCAAACATTTTTCACTAGTAATAAATGCAACAGCCAATAATAACAAAGAGATTATGGAAATAGTGGATTGCATTAACCTCATGCTAACGAAAATATAAAAAAAGATGCACAAAGATCCAAGAAATATGTCAAACAATACAACAATTACACATAAAATGAACAAAAGAAACAAATACATGATGAATGTCTTATTTCAACTTAGCACTACAATGTGTCATACCTTCATCCAAAACAAATTAGTCTTGCATCCATTGAATTGTACTTAGCTTCAAACTTGTTAGAAAAGAAAAAACAAACATTCAACTATAAGATGATGTTCAACTTGCATATGAAGTACAACCAAAATTTGTTTGAACTCATATAACAATTATAATTCAAAATCACACTAAAAAAAACATTTGATTCAATGTGATTCAACACATCAAATACAACTAAGATTCAAAGTTCATACATGTTTCATTTCATCAAGAACATTACTACAATTATAATATCGAGATTCAAAAATGGCAATGCATTATGTGTGGTTTGTTCTCTAAATATTATTTTAGAATCATCCTTTGATCTTATCTTGTAGTTCAGGTTCCATGTCATTGTTGGTTGTTTGCTCTACATGAGTTCTCTAATCCTTTACTTGTATTTGATTTTGATTAACTTCATGCACATAGCCAATGATGTTCCCCAAATTTAATCAAATCATTAGAATTCAATGTCAAGGTTTTTTTCATCCAAAAACATGTTGTAAATAATACAACATGAGACCATTACATTAGGTAAAAACAAAATATGGAATTAGTTTTCAAAACCTATTTTCGAAAGATTTTTCAAGATCCCAAATGCATTTTGCACAAAGTTTTTTCCTTGGCATAGAAGTTTGTTGTACAAAATTTCAAGGACAATATGCTAAATGTTCTAAACCTTTTTTTGCGGGATCATCAACCAAGGAAATAAAATGTAATATTTGTCAACAGTCAAGTAAGGTTTAATTACCTTTTTACTTTTATTGAAACAAAACAAATATCCAATCACAACCTTCTTGTACAAGCTATAAAGATGCAAAATCCAAGTGTCATTCATTGAATTAGGCAATCTCATAAAGACACCTTGGAATTTCTTTTGACAATCCAGCACAACTTGTAACTACATGAAAACTTTCAACTTGAAAGAAAAATAATACTTAACAAAAAAACCTTGAGGTTTTTGGATTTGGATTTGAATAACATCAATGCCCATGGATAAAAAATAGACCACGTAATTTGTCAAATCCACTCATCACCTCTACCAAATCTTATTGTTTGAATCATGTCAAACATGAATATTGAATGCCAAATTCATCACACAAATGAACTTTCACGAAACTAAATGGACTATTGACTACCAATGGTGAAAAGCTTGTTATAATCACTAGAAGAAAAACAAGTATTTTTAATTGGTCTCTATGACGAAAATTTAATTGCAAGTGACATTTGCAACTAAAATTTCATGAGTCACCTTGGACAAGTTGCATGCATATTAGTCATAAACAATAAGGGGTATTGGATGAAATAAAAATTCAACAAATACAAGTTCATCCTTTGACTCCATTGTATATGTATTATCACATGCAATTAAGATGCAATTATTTTGGTCATAATTGAGGGCAAATGATGTGTTGCCACATCTCTTAATATTTAATCATACTACTATTATTATTATTTTGAAATAATTTAAAACGCTCAATTTAAATGCTTGGATGATCCTATATTATGACACGTGGCCCAATGTAAATATGCCATGTGGCATTTCAAAAATGAATTTAATACAAAATACTAATATTAGGTTGGTAGGTACCTAGATAGGTACATAAATAGGTGCCTACAAACTTAAGCTACATACCTACCTACCTACTTAAGTAAAAAGGTGGGTAGGTAAGTAGGTCCTACCTTCTTAAGCTAAATATCTATTCGTATAAGTAGGTACTTAGGTAGGTAGTACATAGGTTGACCTATGTGAGTAGGTCAAATTAGGTACGTACTTAGTTAGGTAGATAAGTAAGTTAGGGAGGTAGGTAGTTTAAAATTATGCATTATTTTATTTTATTTTTTGGGTTAAACCTTTTGATTATTTCATCCCATGTGCACAAATTTCTTAATGTGAAATTGGATGACCACACCCTTTGTTTATATAGTGTTCAAAATAGGAATGGAAAACAAACCATATGGGATAAGTTTTGAAGTTGTAACTTCTTCACAAATTAAGTTGCAACTCCAAAACTTTTTTCATGCCTTTTGTTCTTAGTTTTTAGATTTATAAACAATTAAAGTACATGGTTCACTACATAATTAGATAATTATTTAATTCATAATGATTAAATTTGACATATATTTTAAATATAAATTATACACTACAAATATTAAATATTCATTATCAACTACTTAAATAAATAATAACTTCTTAATACTTAACTAACTAACTATTTAGTTATTCACAACTAATTCATAGATAAATAAATAACTTAAATATTTTAAAATATTTTATTAATTTTAAAAATCTGGTCGAATTATAGATAATATAATTATTTTAAAATAATATAATTAATTTAATTTTCAAAATAAATTATAAAATAAAATTATAAATAATGAACTAACAATTGTTATTAAAAAAATCCTACATGATTTTTTAAAAAACAGTAATATTAAACTAGTTACATTAGTTATTATATAATTATAATTATAATTTCTATAATTTTTTATAATTGATAAGTAATTACAAAAAAAAATTTTAAAAAATTACTTCATAATATTTCCTGAAATTACAATAATTACAATAATTATTTTAACTACATTATAGTTTTCCAAAAATTTAATTTAGATTTAAAGCTATAAATTAATTTTTTTTGATAATTATGTTCAATTAAAAATAATTACGCATATACTATAATTAATTACTATTAAAGTAATTACAATGATCTTAAAGTAATGTAACATTAATTACAATGATTCATTTATTTTATTCTAAGAATATTAAAAATATAATGTAAAAATCTATATTTAAAAAATAATTATGTAATGTAACTTATAATTAATAAATATAATCATTTATAATTATTTATAAAAGTTTCACTATGGATAACACTAGTAGAAAAAAACCTTAAAACTCAATGAATAATTTTCTGAATTGATATTAATTTTAGATTCCAAAAGGAATTCAGAATTCAAATATCAATTTTTAGATCAAATAAGTTTTTTGAATTTAAATAATAAATTTCAGAATTGAACTGTCAATTTTCATATTCAAATAACTAAATTCAAAATTGAAATGTCCACTTTTAGGCTCAATTAATAATTTTTTGGATTGAAATATTAATTTTGAGAATCCAAAATAATAATTCGAAATCTCAATTTCAAGTTTCAAATCAAATAAGTTTTAAAATTTAAATTTAAGAAATCAGAACTGAAATATTAATTTTTAAATCAAATAAGCTTTTTGAATCTAAATTTTAAAATTTTAAAATTCAAATATTTTTTAAGGAATTGAAATAGCGAATGTCAAATCCAAATATCAAATTTCAAATGCAAATAATTATTTAAAGAATTGAAATAGTAGTTTTCAGAATTGAAATATTGATTTTCAAATTTGAATAATAAATTTCAAAGTTCCAATATTAATTTTATATTCATTATATGAATTATATATATACATACGCATAATTAATATACAAAAAATATATATTTATGATATATGTAACATATTGTAAATATAATTTTAATACATACATAAAACTACACCCCTATGTCACCGTAGAATACCTTGAAGATGTGACTAATTTGGTGACTATTGCGACTAATGGGACATATCAATATATTAATGGATGAAAATAAACCTTAAAGCCATCTAACTAATAGGATGAAATTTTCAATAGTTGCATCATAGTTGTAAAAGTGATCAAAATAGTTAAAATTTGATCTTATAGTTTATAAATACTTCCAAACTTAGTCGCAAACGACTACAAGTCACATGTAGTCATAAATGAAGTGGTTACATTTTGGCTGATTTCTACTAATGAATGAAAACAATCTACACCATGAATATTTGTTTGTATATAGAACAAGCTACATAGATCCCCACAAGTACCTCACATATACCTTGTGTCCTTTTGCATCAAATGTTTTAGTTTCATGGTCAAGCGAGGCATAAAATCCTTGTTGAATCTAAAGTGTTCAATCTTTCACAACTTGTATTGATCATTAGAAAATGTGAATACTAAGTAATAGACTTGGTTTTCGCTTAATCGTTAAGGTCTTTGTTGAACAACAATTTGTAAAAACAATAAAATGAATATTGATGCAAAATCATGAATTGATCATGATGTAAAAACATGTTTTTTCCCATTGGAGAAGAGAATGAAACTCATGAGAATTGATTCACTTTCATAGCATAAAAGGAGACTATTATGCACTTGTAAAACCACCAAAATGAAATATGTCAACAAAACTACCTTCAATGTTGAATGGCTGCATGTTGAAAAACCTTCACAGAACAACAACATAATAATTATAAGAATAACAAAAAATTTGTTCAAACACCTACAAGAACAACACAAAACAATAGTTGGAAATTGAAGTGAAATGAAATATAAAACCATCTCAACTTGACAGCAATGAAATTGCAAAAGGAAAAAAAACACATGTAGAGCAAATTTTGAAAACAAAAAGGAATAATGCTCAATGGAGACATGAATGAACATGCACGAATGAACTTGGATGATTGAAAAAAACATAGATACTTATAGTGTAGTAGTAGCAAAGGTGAACAAATGTGAAAAATGATGGAAATTAGAACTTAAAACAAAAAGATGGTGTGCTACTCTTGAATGGAAATAAATGGACTATTTAATAGTGGGCATGTAGGACTATTTTGCTATCACTTCTAGAATGATGATATCATATATAATAATGATGATTAACATCATAAGGATTAACCTTAATCCTAAAAGCCCTAAAAATAGGTGGTAACTTAATAATAAGCCTAACTATTTCAATAGTTTACCTTATGTGTGCAAAGTACGTAAGGTGATTATCAAGTATTTTACTATATTGTGATAGTTACATGATGAATGTAATGTTATAACAATTAGCGAAAATGATGATGACCTTGATTAAGCCATTGAAATAGGACTTGATTAAGGAATATAATCAATTATAAGATGCATTATTGTACATGTAAAAGAGGTTGCTTGCTACCACTTTTGTACTAACACAATTGCCTATTTGTGAAGGATTTCAAAAAGTAGTGCAAGAGAATACAAAGTGGTCCATAGAATGGAAAATACTTGGCAAATAAATAAAAAACCAAATGTAACAATAGGAGCCATACACAATTACTTTGAAAAAATTGGGTTAATTGGTCAAATTGATGTGGTAAAACAATATTACTTTTTTTTTGGTAAATCTATGATTTATAAACCTACATAAATTTGTAAAAAAATGAAGAACCCAAAAATGTCATGTCATATTATGTAAAGGCATATATTTTTTATTTTCATGAATATATAATTTTAATATAATTTCAATTCAATTATGAATGAAAATCTAAAGATGAAAATGTTGGATAAACAACTTTTTGAATGTTTTTGGATTTTTATATGTATTAGATTCAGTTTTAATTTATCCAAATATTTCCATGATATATGGTAAATACATAATTTTTAATCCTATATTATGATTTAAATCTAGACTGAACATGTCATAAAACTAATACTAATAAATTTGTTCATTCAAATCTACTCATCTTTAGTTTCAAAATTAAAATCCAATAATGAAAGTATGATAACAAACATCAAAATAACAATTTTGGCTATGAAAATAAATTTTTTTCTAAAAATAAAAGTGTTATTCTTTCATATTCCATTAAAACTCAATGTTCTAAAATGATGCCCTCTTTTCCTCTTGTTCAAAAATATAAAACAATCCTATGTTCTATTCAAATTCAAATGGTGATAAAAATTATGTAATATATCTATTAATTCCTATAAAAAAAACTAAGTCAATACAAATATATTCATTAATTATTACCACTAGTAACTACTTCCTTAACATTATCCCACTCGTACTCTAAATTAAGTCCCAGAATTTTGGATCAAAAATTTGTTAAAAAAGGTAATTTTAATGTTATTTCTAATCATGTGATTCAAAAATATGATACTACTTTAATTACATTATTGTCTAATCTATATGTATTACAATTTGTTTAGCATGTGGTTACTATACTTTAGATTGAAACAACATCTAATTCTTTATTGTATACAAAGTTTATTGTTGTTCTTCTAGTGCCTCTGTTGACAACTGTGTAATTGTTTGATGATGTGTTGTTGTTTGTTCGTATGATTACAACTTTGATGTCACTTATGGTTCTACTATGATTATAAATCTAATGTAATCCGATTTTTTTTTATGTAGTTGCAACTTTGATGTAAGTTCAATCTAATCCTATTGAACTTCCTAAGTTCTGTGTTCTTTAGTTTATATCTGCTCCCCTATTTTTGTGGTTGTAGATGCATATTCCTAACAATTAACCTCCTACACAACACATTTTATTGGTTCTTGAGTCTATTTTAATGCATATGTCTCACCACCAGCCTCCCTTTTAGCGATATTTTTCCTTCCTCTAAGATCTCTTGGTTCCTCTTTTGATGTTCTTGTATTTGATGGTCCTACATCATCAATATTCCCTTTATCCTCTTCCTCAATTGAGGTTTTTGGTTTTGGAAAGAGAACTAAAGGTTCGTATTCAAATGTTGGCATGACCTTCTCCATCTAAGATACCTTGTGCTTGTATAGCCTTTCATTTCTCTCATACCTTTTGCAAACCTTTCCAATGTCTTTCTGAACAATATCCTATACCATCCCACCACATATCTACATTTTTTTCCTCCATTGACAATGCCTTGAGTTTTACATGAAGCAAAGTATTATGCTTTTTGAATTTTTTGTTTTTTACGAAAACACTATCATAATTGAAGGGTTTTACTCTCATGATCTCCTCCAGAAGTTTCTACAACTTTTCATTAAAGGCCATCTGCTTTTGCAAATTTATGTCCATGTGTGCATGCTTTTGATTAGCTTGCCTTTGTATGTCATTTTTTGTTTGATATACATTACCAACTTCCATTATGAACTCTTCCAACTCCTTCTGCTACTTCAAGAGAATATGTTCCATATTTTTGTAGTCTCTCTTCAGTTTGTTATGCTCCACACTTAGAATATCCTTTTCTGCCTTCAAGTTTCAGTAGTTGGCATCTGTCTCCTTTAAAATTGCTTGCAATGAATCCCTTTCCACTTTAATGTTCTCCCGATCCTTGTTATGCTTCTCCATGTTATTAGTCTTCTATTTGGCTACCTGCAATTTTGCCAATACTTAACTATTATAACTATTCTAATCCTATAATTATGCTTTGAGCTTCTACTCCTTTTCCAAAGCACCCTACAAATTTTAAATAGATTTTTTTTTCTTCTCTATGATCTGTTTGTTTTTTATCTCCAGATCAGAAAGTCTAAGCAAAATATTGGTCATCTATACAACATATTTTGCTACATGTTGACACATATTAACAACTTTTCTATGTTCATCCAATTCTGCTTCTATCCCTTGTTCAGATCTTGGTGTATGAAACCTAGGAATCTAACCCTTAAAACTTATTCCTGAAGAACTTAAATTTTTATGTGTAGTCTAGATCTTTCCAAATATCTTTGTGCATGTTGTAGAACCTGGTCTTGAAGGTAGCACACCTCCATTGTTCTATGGTGTTGGAACTTATTGTTATACTTCTGGTGGATCCAAGTTTGAATACTATGTTTGTTCCTTTGTTGGCTATTGAGCTTGATATTCTGGCTCCTTCTTGGGCCATTTATGATGTTCCTACCCATATGATCTATGCTATTGCTTGGGAGAGATATGTAGTCTTATATCAAATTTAAGACATGGATTTTTCCTTTTGTCTTTGATGTTGATGTTTTAGCAATTATATTGCTTGTTGAAGATTAATATTACCTTTCATTAGAGTATCCTCTTGTCTTTTCTGCCTCTTTTGTAGAGTTTCCCTCTCCTCTTCATCATCAATCTAAGACATCAGAACTACTCTTCTAGTTATTTTAGTTTCTAATTGTTTTTCCTTTTTAGGAGAGATGTGTGCAAGGTTTAAATGTTTTTTGTTTTTTATGAACCTCTCCCTCAAACTCTCCTTTCTTTTCCTATCCTCTTGTGATTTTGCCTACTTCTTTTTCTCATGTGGCTCTATTCTTTTTTATGGAAACCATTTCCGAAACAAAACTTATAGGACTATAGTAGAATGGCATACATCCTTTTTAGATTATCTTTTGGTCGTTCCCTCAATCATGTTTTTTGACACTTTTCCCATTTGATCAACTCCTTGACAAATTGAAAATACATAATTGCAGCCCAATTGACAAACTCTCCATCTATTCTAGAAATCATCATGGCAAACTTATTGCTAAAATATTGCACCTTATCTTTCTGGTAGATAATGGGCAAAATAACAACAATTCTATTGGCATATTCTAATCTCATCTTCTTTACAACCCACCCTTCATTGGTGTTATAAGTGTTTGGGATTCTATCAACTATATATGCCAATGCTACTTTGGCATCAAACATTTCTACCTCGTCTACTTTTATCTCTCTTGTATGGCAAATTTTAAAAACATTAATAGAAAACCCCCCCTTTTGCAACTATTGTTCAACTATAAACCAAGTCAAAAACTACAAATATAGTTACAATTTATTTTTTGCAATTGCTAAATAGTAATGTCGAAAAGTATAAGTCGAGAGTGAAATTACAGTCGAAAGTGTGTGCCACATGTCAACGCCACAACAATAGCTACTATGTGCCAATATTTACCAATTTAGTTGAAAATTATTCTACCAATATAGTCAAAGGATGTTGTCAATTGCATTCGATTAATGGATGAACTTCATCTATTAACTAAACATGACATCAACCAAAAATATAATTACAATTTCAACTAGGTTGCAACTATGTAAGTTGAACATTTAAACTATGTTGCAACTATGTAAATTGAACATTTGGCTAGTGGTTTGGTGACACGTGGCACATTTGTAAAACGTGGGGTCAATGCATAGTTAAATGACATGTGGCATGCTCACAAATGTTGGGGTCAACAAATAATTTAATGACATGTGGCACATCCATAGCAAAAGTTTAGGCCACATGGTGCCTAAAAATAGGTTAGCTTTAAACCTAGGCACCTAGGTTAAACCTAAACATGGGCCATTTAATCTAGGCTTAAATTAGGGCTAGATCTAGGCACCTATGTTAGGCCTAGACCTAAATCAGATGGCAATTAATAAATGAAGTCATGTTTCATTTGGTTTATCCTTTAAATTGAAACTTTTTTATTGGCTCATCCAAATGGCTATTACATTTTTATGTTTATTGTGTTTTCCAATAATCCTAGTGCACTCCTTTATATAATTTGGATTCATGGAATGGAAACCAAACAATATGGGATCACTAGTAGAAAATAGCCATTTTACAACTGGTCCATGCGACTAAGTTTTAGTTGCAAGCGACATTTGCAACTAAAATCTTAATAGTCGCGTTGGACAAGTCGCATAGGACACTAGTCACAAATAACAACGAATTTTGGATGAAGGAAAAAGTCAACAAAATACGCCTTCATCCTTTGACTTGTCATATACGTATTGTCATTTACAACTAGGATGCGATTTTTTTGGTGAACAATGGGAACAATTTATGTGTTGCCACGTGTCCCAACTTTTAATAATT
>Ga0116227_10005644_pt1 | contig 26179 bp, 13 predicted proteins | sample S1TSphgellanicum_FD_89693 | JGI IMG/M metagenome (GOLD analysis project Ga0116227, IMG submission 89693) | Host-associated microbial communities from peat moss isolated from Minnesota, USA - S1T2_Fb - Sphagnum magellanicum MG | ecosystem: Host-associated > Plants > Peat moss > Unclassified...
CCTGGGCCATCATCTTCTGGTTTTGAGTCCAGAGAAGCTGATTTATACTTTGATTTTGCATTGGATCAGGTTTTAGCACTGTGTCCCAAAGGAGACTACTGCCATGACAATGCGCCACTAGAGCTTGAAGAGGAGGACCTCATCTTAACTACTGAGGTAATTTTACTTACGTGCCTGATCAATTTTATTTTATTTTTGGTTTCAAAATCAAAACTTCGAATCTCAAATTTCATATCACTTGGAAAGTGGTTTTGCTCACACAAAAAAAAAGTTGCAGCTCATGACACATGTGTGTGTGTGGTAAACTTTGCGGTTTCATCAATTACAATGCACAATATGTCATATAAGCAGTGACTTTTTGTGTGAAAAAAACAACATTCTGTTATCTTGTAGTAGTGATTTCAACACTATGCTAGATTTATACGGTAACTAGAGTTGCAGCAAACACTACATGAGCAAATCGAATGTAGATTTTTTTATCGAGGCCTTGTTCCAAGTTCTTCCAAGTTCAAATGTGCCATTAATGTGCTGGGCCTGCTACATCCTGCATGTGTAGGAAGGGGAGCAAGGACGAGTACCTGTGTTAATAATTCGGCCAAAGACGTCTCAGACAGTGACGACGGCACCAAGGCCTGCGGTAGTGTGTCTGCACAGCACAGGGAATAGTAAGGAGACCATGAGACCCTTTATGGAGGTAAGCACTAATAAGCACAGTTTACTAAGTCTTCCTAACACTATGTCAATCCAGTTGCTGCTTCATGCTCTCTCTCATCTCATGCCCAGAGTTGTGACTGTAAAGCCTACTCACAGACCATGATGTTCTCAACCTAAAGGTGCAATTCGCACTGGGTGTTAACGACTCTAGTATTAAGTCCCCCCTAACACCAAGCTAGTCATTTAAAACCTAAAGGTGCCTTCACACTTGGTGTTAAGGACTCTAGTGTTAAGTCCCCTAACATCATGTTAGTCATTTAGGACTAAAACCTAGTTACAATGACAAATTTTATGTTAAGCTAACGTTCACTTAACATTAAGCTATATCACCTATTTAACATTGCATGCCACCTTGGATGTCACCTAGATTTTCATTCAACACTGACTTAACATTAAGTGTGAATGCACCATAAACCTATTTACCTCCAAGATTTTATGTTACAATAACATTCAATTTAATATTAGACAATCACCCATTTAACATTGGGTACCACCTAAGGTGCCACCTAGATTTTCACTTAACACTAGCTTAAAATTAGGTGGGAATGCACCTTTAAGTAGTGTGGCTCACTAGTCATGAGTTAGCAGGACTAGGGTGTGGTCCCCATGGTGGGGCCACCAACCGATCACCCACTTGTCTAGCGCACCCTCTAGTCCACTTGTATAGTGCACCCTCTAGTCCACTTGTATATGGTACCCACTACTCACAATTGGCAATTTCTGCATGTTAAAAGAATTTCAACTATTTGACATCACACAACGGTTCACAATTATTTTGTAATCAGAGTTGGGAATCTAGTGGCCTGGGACCCCGGGACCTTCATTCCTTTTTGCAAGCAAGTGGTTTGAGAGTTGAATTCTCCTGGTATAAGCGGTGGCCACTAATAGTAGTGGGTTCCCTGAACCACTCGTTTCATTTAATGCTGAACCCTAGTGAAAGAGAACCATGGTGACCCAAATGTCTAGGGCTTGCCATGTAAATAGGGGTTTTGCTGAACCACTACTGTAGTGTACTCTTTGGTCCTGTATTGGTGGATGCGCTACCCAGCTGGAGAATAGTAGCTCAAGAAAACCTACCAAACTGACACGTGCCTGTCACAATACCTTTCGCCTCCAATAAACTGAAAGTGGCTCTTGTCGCGTCATGCTAGTAGTGCTCGCCACCTTAACTGTCAGGTGGCGATGCTGAGTGGACTGACTCATCTTGTGTAAAGTGGAAAAAAAGCTACAACAGATGAAACCTGCCCTGTTTGTGTGAGCGCAATAAGTGAGGAGGTTCGAATAGGTACCTCCCTCTAGTCGCTTGGGCAGATTTCTACTAGGTTAGATAGACTCAGGCTGAAGTCCAATAACAAGCCCTCTGTTTCAATAGTTGCAGCAGAGGTGTTTGTGTAAAGAGTTGAAATGAGAGCTCCACTTTTCTCTGGGCGCCTCACCCACTCCCCAGAGATTTAGAGACACCCACCAGACTCGCAAATGCCAGTCACCTTACCTCAAAAAAAAAAACTGGTTGTACAAGTGCAAAGATATTCTGACTTGGTCGTGTAGGTTGCATTAACCCTCTTCACGTGAAACTGCCAGGTGTGAGCTCTTTTCTTTCAAAGTGAGTTCAGAAAGAGTGAGGTGAAGATAGAAACCTTTTTCACCCATAATTTCACCAAATTAATTGCAGTTGGATAGTGGGTGGTTGGGCGGATTCTGGTGACGACGCTGAACCACAACCCATGGATCCTGGTACATTCACCTTCTTGAGTGAGGGCTTTTAGTCTGGAAAATGTTAAAATTTGTACTTAGAGAATCTGATTTAACATAGGGTAAACTTGTTTATAATCCTTTGAAGCAACCAAATTTTTTGGAGGGGTCTGTGCCTTATGTAATGGTACTAGCATAGATAGTGGTATTACTTAAGGCCTGAGAATCTAATTTCTAGCCAGTAAGTGGTAAAAGAGCTGGAATAATAATACCCTTTTGATGATATTTTATCATTATGTGTTAGGGTAAGGATTGAGATTGGGGGTGGTTCTGGGGATGAGGACCTTGCACAAGGTGGGCCAAATCTGAGTACCAAATTCTCAGAACAACGCTGTTCTTGGTCGTTACATGATGTAAAGAACCAGTAGAATTTTGGTTTTATAAACCAATAATAGCTGTGGTTGATTTGAGACCAGAGGAGGCACCTTACGCACAAGGTTCTTGATCTGTAGAAGCCTTATACCTACTTACGGTGTCATCGTTTTTTGAGGCAAAAGATTTATCAAGGGTAATATGTGCCCTCCAGATACATACACTAAAAGTTTTTCTTTTCTTTTTTTAATGTTTAGGCTGGCCATTACAAAAGGTGTCCTTGTACATCAAGTGATTTCATTGAATTTTGAGTGAATTCATTGGCTGCAGTGAATTCCCTAGGCTAGTGAACAGGGACCAGTGGATTGCATCCAGCAATAAATAGTTTAATTCCCTTTATAATTTCATTTTTTTAATCACATTTGAAAAAACAAATAATTTGAGAAATGTTGTGAACAAATCAGTATGATAATCTGAAATAGAACTTTAGACCCTACTCATGGACAAGGCATTTAAACTCTAAACCTCAAGAAGAGACAAAAAAATATACACTAAAAAGCAAACCAATTTGGTGCACCTTGACATTTAGGGGTTAGTTAAAGGTGACAAGTTCACACGAGTAAAACTGAGTAAAAGAATTTGAAACTGCTGAGCCAAGCCAGGCTGAAAGACCAGAAAGAGTGGCCAGAACACCTTAAAGGTGCATTCACACTTGGTGTTAGGGACTCTAGGGTTAACTCCCCTAACACCATGCTAGCCATTTGGGACTTAAACCTAGTTGCCATGAAAATTTTATGTTAAGCTAACATTCACTTAACATTGGACTATGACCCGGTTCACATTGGGTGCCACCTAGGATGCCACTTAGATTTTCATTTAACACTGACATAACATCAAGTGTGAATGCACCATAAGTGGGCTAGACTGAACCAAACACCCACCAGTGCACCATGGAGGATGGAGGTATCTTTATATTCCTGTCCCATAACTAACCACTAACCAGGGTGGTCAGCTATGCACTAACCACCCACATGTATCTCCTATCTACCTACCTAGTAACCATCAAGTCCCGGACCTACCTAAAGGGCAGGTTTTTAAAGCAGAATTGTAAGCAAAATTTTGTTTCTCAATAGAGGGTTCTTCTTTTTTGGAGGGATCTTGTGTTTGGAATGGATCGTCTGGTTTGGTCTAAATTTGTGGCAGGATGTTTTTACCTAGCTAATGTAACTCTCTCCTTGTCATTTGGCGATAGGCTTACGCTTCTTCAGGCTATGTGGCTGTAGCAATTGACGCACGTCATCATGGAGATCGAGGGCACTCCCCTCATGCATATGCTGAAGTATTGTGAACTCTTTCATTCTTTTTTACTCCTGCTTGATTTTTCTAAAGAATCAAACTGTTAATCAGAATCTCTCTGTGGTTGGTTGTATCTAAGAAGGGACATTAGTGTGAAGGTGAGATTATTTAATGATTTTCTAAGGAATTTGTATGTACTGGGCTGGACAGGCATTGGTTGCTGCATGGGAGACTGGCGAGGAAATGCCTTTCATTTTTGACACGGTAATGTGCAAGCTGGAAGAACCAGCGTTGTTAACACTTCTCTTTATTTAACATCAATGTCAGCATTTTGTGTTTTTCAAAAGTATGAGTGGTTTTTGCCTTCTCATCATGTACTTGGTGGGTTTGGATCTTGCCAGGTATGGGACATCATTAAGCTAATGGATTATCTCACAACCAGACCAGATATTGATCCTACACACATTGGAATGATGGGAATTTCACTTGGAGGTTTGTTATGTCCTAGATTTTCAATGTATCTTCATTGATCTATGCAGTGATTAGCAGATGGGTTTCATGGGCTGCTCACTCCCTTCATGATCTCAGTTTTTGAATGTGACTACAGCCAGAATTTCTAGAGAATGAAGTGCAGTTGCATGCTCCTAATACCCAGTCTTTACAGTACAGATGGGGATCAGAAGTTCAGTTTCACTTTTGTGGTCAATGAGTTATGTGAGTCTTTGTTGACAGTAACTTCCAACATATGTATATTGGCCTGCAAACACAAGCAACTGATTTGGCTTCATAAACACAGGAATGAACACATGGTTTGCAGCAGCTGCAGATCCACGAATTGCTGTTGCTGTTGCCCTCATCGGTGTTCAGGTTAGCCATATTGATTCACATGCTTTGCAACCATCTATAGAGACATCCACACATTATCTTATGATTTTTCACACCATGAACATTTTGGGGTTAAATATATCAGTGTAATTAGAAACCCTCACTCATGGCATTGAGTTTACCTAGCCATTGTAAGCAAATTATTAATCACTATCCTTTTGCCTCAAAACCTTCGCTCTATTATTCTTGTGAGTTGGGTAGCTAGAAAACATTGAGATGTTTAGTGAACATTACACTCTTCTGATCTTACTCTGCTGGATGTTATAAAGTCTTTTGGATGGGCTATTGCGGAGGAGAAATGGCATGCACGGGTGGCCAGCATTCCATATCCATTTCAGGGTGAGTAATGTTATGTCATATGTGCATTTGGTCTTGTATATGTTTTCTATCTGGTTCACTTTACCTCTGCTAATTGGGCGGGAATCCTTCTTCTCTAGGGTTTGTGAGTATATTCAAGTAGAGTGAATAAGTTTTCTGTGAACTTTTGTCTCTCGCAATGTAAAATCCTTGAGATACATGCAAACTGCAACTAATATGTAGCATGGATGGGGGTTGGGTAACAGCTGCAGCAGATGATTTTGGCCGAGAGATTATTGATACTGAAACTGTGGCTGCTGTAATGTCCTCACTGTGTCCCTGGTATCATGGTTTGTTAAAGCTCTGTGTATGTCCAGATTTTTTGTCAGATAGTGTGGATTTGCCAACTGCCAAATCTGCATTTGGTGGCCATTTGCCAACCTGTTAGCTACTGCAGCAATCTGATTTGAGTTTTGCTTTGCAGGTTTGGCAAAGACTAGCACCTGGCATAATGGACACGCTTGATTCTCCTCGCACCATACCAGCCATCGCACCTCGCCCTTTTCTTATACACAATGGTTTGTGTCTGTTCTTTAATAGGTTTTTTGACCTCAGCCATCCAAATTTTGTTTGCACAAAATTTCCTTAGATACTCAACATTAGTTGACATGCAACAAGACGGCTGGGAACCTTGTCTCTCAGACTGTGAAGCTGACTTGCTGCAAAACACTTAAAATTGTGGGAAATGGGGATCTTTGTAATCTATATGGATACTCTTCAGATAGAAATAATAGGGTGATAAATGGTCTCTCAGTGCAGATGAGTAGCCATTTAAAACTGAAGGTCTAATCCTGACATTTGGATGAAATGGAGCATCATTTGCTGTTGTGTACTCTGGGTGCTTGAATTTGTCTCTTGGAGACGGTTGCAATATGGAAGTTGCTACTAACCACAATGCTCTGTTTATTGCAGGAAAAGAAGATCCTAGATGCCCAGTGGGAGGGCTGGAGAGTGTTTTGAATAAAACAACTCAAGTATATCATGATATGGGCGTGCCAAGTCATTTTAAGGTGACAATGCAGTTTGATTAGCATGTCTCTTGTTTAGGATAGTTTGTTGTCATTATGACAGGATTTGCTAGTCTTTAAACATGCCAATACTGATGTGGGATGTGGCTGGTGCAGTTTATTGCAGAGGAAGGACTTGGGCATGTTGTTACACCAACTATGGCAAAGGAAACAATGTGTTGGTTTAACAAATTCCTGGTACCAGAACAACCTGGTATGTTAGCACACTAATGACTACAAGCAGGCTGACTTTGCAATATGAGTCTGCTTTATGAATCCTTGAGGTTGCTGGAAGATTTGTTATGGCAGCTGTTGTACTTTGACACCACTCTTTGCCCATTCCAGGGCTTTGTCAGGATGTTAAGATTGAATTTGATTCGATTCAAATTTTGAACCTCTTGGAAGGCAGATAGAGTTAGATCTAGCTGTAACATTCAGTTTAATCCTAGTGTAGTGTCTGCTCAAAAGGAGAGGAAAGTCATGTCACCATATGGGGCTGTGGTGGGGTTGTAACTTGCAACATATTGAGCTTGCAGCCTTTTGGTCCACTATGAGCAGTCAGGCATGCCTAGATACAGGTTCACAGAAGCAGGTCTAGAGATCAGGCAGGTAGCTAATGTTAGATGGTAATACGTACATCAAAGCATATGGGATGGTGCTCTTGGAAGTAAGGACATTATCCAGTTCATCTTCACACAAAATTTCAGTATTTTTAAGACATGGAAGGTGTGGAAGGTGAATTTGCAATCCAGTTCATCTTCACACAAAATTTCAGTATTTTTAAGACATGGAAGGTGTGGAAGGTGAATTTGCAATAAAATGAATAAAAAATCTGGGTTGACAAACAAAATCACAAAAGCCAGGGGCTTAACCAGCAGAATGCGATGCCCAGTCATTGACACATATATGACCATGATGGTATATCTAACTGTGATGATTCCCACCTTGAAAAAACCATTGAAACTACATTTGTTGTCAGCAACACAGGATCCTAGGGTAGTGGTTAGACAGGCTATTCCTGAAATGACCATGAAGAACAGGTGACAACTGATGACAAATTTTATGCTTATTTTGAAACATCTCAACATGAGATGAAAGATTATGTAGTGTGAGATTATCATTTATAGAACTTGACCTGGTGTTCTCTGCAACAGCATTCACTTGTGATAACATTTCACAAGGACCTCCTGATACTTCACCTGAAGGATGCTGATTTAAGTGCTGTGACCGAGTGACCTCCAACAAATCCCGTGTGGCTCACTCCTGAGATATTCATCATACAACATGACTCCTTCCTCATCTTCAATTCCCTGCAGCTTTCTACTCCAGTAACTTCTTACTTTTTGAATACACTCAGCTCCAGCATAAGATTTAAGAAATCTTAAGCTGTCGTTGCATCTTTTTATTGCAACTCAACAACTATGGAAAAAGAGTGGTATAGGTACATAAATTCTACACCTAATTCAAAACATTACCAAACATAAACTTGGACCAAAGTGAACATTGGGAAATTGATCACCTGATGCTCAAGCTCTAGGGCAACAACCTGCCACCCCCATAGCTGAACATCTACAAAATTCAGCCTTGTGGGGAAGAAAAAAAGCGGGAAAATAAATTAGAACTTATATTTGATGGAAATGATGATGAAGGCAAAAGATGAGGCATTGAAATACATTGCACCATATTCCCTCTTCAGTATTAAACGAAGTGTGTAGCCATCACTTTTTTAGAAATTGGTAACTGAAGTTTGAATATGGGAAAGAAAGAGAATTATCTTTCTATTCATTAAGACCTCAAAATGTGACACATGCAACTGGCAAAATTACAGCAACCTCCTTTTGCATGTTTGTGCAACTGACATGCAAAAGATTATCCTTGGCAAGAGCAAACTGGCAAAATTACAGCAACCTCCTTTTGCATGTTTGTGCAACTGACATGCAAAAGGTTATCCTCGGCAAGAGCAAACTACCCGTGCTCAAATACAGAGCTGGAAACCCTAATTCCAGCTCATACTATATATGCAATGACAATGGCAAAGCCATCTTCAAACATAGACCATTGAGAGTGCAAGATTACAACAGACAACAATTTGAAATGAAAACAACTGTTCTCCTCCACTAGTAAATGAATACTTGCAACAGAACAAATAAATCTCTCTGTAAGGGGGGGGGGGGTGTCTAAGCTCAAACATCATCTGATGCCCCTGATGTACAAATGGTTAACTGAACTTCTGCACACTAAATCACTTACATTCCTGGATGAGTTGAGACCCTAACTTTAACAAACCATAATACTCTCTACATTGGCGATGGAAAACTTCAAGAGTTATTCTTGTATCACCATCTGACAAAGATTCCAGTAAGTCTGAGATCTTAGCATCATCTTCAAAGTCTATCCAACTGCCAGCCTTCAGGTATGCACGAAGGTGCAGCCGTGATTTAGTACAACAGTGAAGCACATTCCTGATGTCAGCTTTGATATTATCAACAGTTCCTGCACTCCATACCTTCATGGGATATACCTGTGCTGTCCTTGAATGCATGCTTGAGTTCAGTGTTACCAACTCCAAGGTGCAGATAATAGGTACCATGTTTGGAATATCTTGGACATTGTCAACAATAAAAGCCTTACAGGCCTCTGACAACTCCATGGAATTGTATGTGTAAGCACTCTCCATTGTCTCCCAACAATTTTCAAGTGTTATAGAGTCTAACAAAACAGAGATGCATGCTTGCTTCCGACCATATGATATATCATACTTGTGGCATGCAGCAAAAACCTCCAAAAGACACTGGTTCTGTAGAGATGCAAGATCGACTCCAGTACGGCCACAATATAGAAGCAACAAAAAGACTCTGAGAGCTTGTGTGCTCATATCAGGGAGATTGATGACAGCAGTGTTTTGCTCTAGCATCTCGTTATTGAACATGGCTCGAAACACAGGTGACATTGTGGCAAGCACACACCTATGTGCCGATGTACTGTCGTTCTCTGTCTTGATTGTGATGTCGGTATGCTGGGATGTACTTAACATGCCCCAATATTCAACTGATAGATCATCGTCCCCATCTTGCAAGTCTTCCTCTAAGCGGCTTTTTTTGACAGCCATCGCTGCCAACTCTGGAGAGATCATGATTGATAATACCTATGAACAAGGACTAGATGCTGTAATAACTCTTCTTGGAAACGGTTGCAGGGCCAAACAACAAACATTGGCAAAAACAGATTTTCGAAAATTGGCTATTGATTGTACAGAGCAGTCAGCCGTTCCCCTGAACTGACGGGAAGAAGAAAATCGTGATAAGTAGAAGTCGGCCAGGAAATACGCTAATCAAAGGAATGGAGACAAAAGCCAACAAGCATAACTGAACTTGCGAAGATCCAAATATTGAAGTGAATAAGAAGACGATAGTTCTACCAAGAAGAGTGTGCAATAGGCTTGATGAAAAATGAAAGGAAACCCTGACAAGCTCTTTGGGGCAAGGCAAAATGCATAAAGCTAAGGCCGTATTTGCTAGTACGTCACACGAAATTTGGAATAAAGAAAATTTGGAAGAGAGAAGAGGTTCAGAAACAGTGGCGCACCAGCACTCGATTCAGAAGCGCGAAACAATCGGCATCATCAACGCCAGGCGGAACACCGATATCTTTATTTCGAGGAACCCTGGTTTCACCAATCGCGCGCGACGAAGTCGAAAAATTGACAATAATCTCAAACCGGACTACACTTCCTCATCATCGCTCCAAAAAAAAACCTCCACTCTAAAATACAACAGTGGAAATGACATCATAGTGATAGACTGATTCCAATAGTGGTGCTTTTCCCAGGTGCAAAATGGAGGCAAATTGGACCTCAAGCTTTCCGCCACACCAGCACCTACATCTTTGTGCCTACATCTTTTTTCCCTTGGCGGGGGGATGTTTGGAACTTTTGCAAAAACAGCAGGAAATGAAATATCAGCCTAATTGGATGGGAGAAATAATTGAAACGATGGATTGAGGTTTAACTTACAAGTTCCGCGACAATCTCCTCTCATTCTGCAAACGCAACCTCGCCCTCTCACTCTCTCTCTCATCACTTCTGTTCCTTTCGTTTGTGTCTGTTTTGTTTTGTGGGGATTCTGCAATAAGAGCGGAGAAGAGGTAACTTAGCAATGATGGGCTTTTTCTATTATTTGATAACTCACAAAGACCACCTCACCAATCAGTGTCCAAAAGCTTCATAGGGTAGAACTGCCCATCACCGATCACTAACCTTATCACTGATCACTTCTTTAGATCTTCATCATCTCTGCTTCATTTTGAGTGACTTAAAATGTTCTGAGAACGCTACCTCAAGCTCTAAAAACCATCTTTCAAAATTACAAATGAAAATGAAAAGTAGTAATGAAAAAATAGCCAGAAGAAAAAAATAAGCTTTTCAATTCACAAAACCCAATTTTTTTTCCCTTTTTTTCTTCTTCTCTTTGAACCCCTCTTATTTTTAAAGTTTCTAACTTTCTCATTTCTTGTTCATTTTAAACGATTTAAAATGCTATAGAATTACAAATCATCTTTGAACTCTAATAGCAACATACAAAGAACTTTTCAAGTGATTGGGTTTAGGTTTTGTAATGTTCAGTGATTTGTTTTTTTTAGTTTTTGACCCTTCTACTTTGGGGGCCCATAATTTTCTCAATTTTAATTTGTTTTTGACGATTTTGATTGTGTCAACTGCACCTATAGGAAGGGTTTAAGTTTTGTTTTGACACCCGAAACAATGGAGCCCTACCTGTTGGTCCGACCTGCCCTGAGCACTTAAGTGATTGCTCATGGGCTGTTCTACCCTAGTACTAACCTAGGTATAAATATATTCACATATCTGTCAGTTCTCAAATAACAGGTTTTGATTTTTGATATATAACCACAATTCTCAAAAAAAAATTAAAAAATCAAAGAGCCAACCAAAGAATTGTTGATTCTTTCATGAAAACTGTCGATTCTTTGAGGTTTTCAATACAACTGGAACCAATGATTCTTTAAATTTTCAAAGAACCGCCCAACACTGGTTAGAACTGCCAATTTCAGTTCCAGTTAGTACAATTCAAACCCAAGCTGGGCTTGAGTTTTGGAACCAGGTTTGGAACCAGAACCAAAGGGTTTTTTATAAAAATCAAGAACTGCCCAACACTTGTCAAAACAAATGTCAATTATCTTAAATTTCATTCTGAACGTTTTAGTTGATTTGGATTGATTCTTGGGAGTTTAGCAACAAGCAAGGTTCTTTGTTGATTGTTGCGATTTCAGTAATGTTGTTTGTTGTTGAATTGTTGCACACAATGGTTATGAATTAGATTACAACAGACATTAATTATGACAATACAAAGATCTACAAAAAATGTTGAATTATTTTTTTCTAATGATTTGTAATGACAATGGTAGCCACTATCCAACTAACAGTGTGGTGAACTGTGTCATATGTCATTCAATTACATTTTGAAGAAAAAGTAAGATAATAGAGTTATCTGTAAAGTCAGGCGGTTAGGGGGCGAGAACGGCCAGTTTTGGCATAATAAGGCATCAAAAGCTTAACTGGGAATGAAAATTTTACAAAAAGAAAGAACTGGGACCCGAACTAGTTTTTCCACCAATTTTGGTGGTAAACTGAGTTTCATCCTGTCTTTCATTTATCTTGAGCGCCTGCACTGCTGCTACATATATTTTCCCGGAAAATATTAAACAGGCCAAAGGAAATGAATGCAGTCAATACAAAAGTATTGCTGCGATTTTTTCGGTTTATTTTGAGTCCATGTTATGCACGTTATGAACACACTAGGGGTATAAAGGGGTACGTAACATATTACTTGGCATGTTATGTGAGGTTACAAGTGCAAAACATGCCGTATTATATGAGGTTACGAGTGCAAAACATGCCGTATTATATGAGGTTACGAGTGCAAAACATGCCTGGGTGTCATTTGAGAAAATATGGATGGGCAAATGGGCAAACTAGGGGAAAAAATCGAGGAGTACTTTTGTACTGACTGCATTCATTTCCTTTGGCTTGTTTAATGTTTTCCATATTTTCACTGCTCCCACCTGTACAACTGCTATAATTATTCTGGAACCGTGTGCACTAAATGCTGAGTTTTAGCATTTCATACCCAGATTTAATAAAATTTTCTTATTTTTCAGATACCACTGAAAGGGGGGATAGGGGGCAAAAGCAGAGGAAATAGGGGGTAAAATAGATGGTGACTTTACAGATAACTCTAATAGAGTCATTTGAAGAGGAATTTATAAGGAGAGAGTTAACATTCAACACCATCCATTTTTCAAATCTACTTTGATAGTTGTGGAACAATTGATGAATTTAGTCTTGCATGAGGCTAGCATGGGAACAAACCAAATCATAAAGTAGAAGCATTAACTATAGAAGAAGAAAAAGCTATACTAATACATTCTTTACATCAACCTACATTTGGAGATGGTGTACAAAAATGATTTGTTTACTTTTGTTTTGTAATAATTCTAATATGGAGACATAATGAATTATGTAAGGTCATTGCCCTTGATTTCATAGTTGGAGTTGATGTGAACAAGGTTTTTAGACATTCATTTGATTTTATATTAACTTTGAATTCATTCTATTTGATATTAGAACTTTTTCATCACAAAAATCATAGCTTTTCAAACCATCCTACTTGACTACACTATTCAGTTTGATTAAATTTTTGGTCAATTCGACTAAAAGCTTTTATTGTTAAATTGAAATGTTTTTTTTATTTAGTGCAATTGTTCAAAATGAACCTTTTGATTATTTGGTCAAATGTGACATTTAGTCAAATATGATAGAAAACGAACATTTCTAATAAAACAAGACAAGGTTATATTCAAATTGAACATGATTTTTAAATCAGATTTATAATTTTTTAAACCTTATCATAAAAATTTGAAAATAGACAAATTTATACACATACCTATGTCCACCTTATGTCATCTCGATACATATAAACATATAGATTCTATAATTACCCACATATAATTATGTATATTTATTATACATACATACTTGTAAGTATAGTTATGTAGGTAGCTACCATAATGGGGCCAATATTTAAAATTGCACCAAACCTTTCATTAGGTACTAGTCTAGGTATCAAAGTTGATAATCACAATTATCAAAAAAATGAAATACCCAATTTTGATATATAATCGTAGTTATTAAGAAATAAAATGGCATGTTATTATATATAAAACACAAATTTCAAACTTTTTTGAAAAAATTAAATACTTATTTTTAAAATCATTGGTTCATTGCTAATTCTTTCATGAAACTCAATAGTTCTTTGAATTTTTTGAAATAATTAAGATTGGTGGTCCTTTCAATTTGAATTTTTAAAATATTTCAACCTGACAATTCTTTGATTCTAACAAATTTCAATACCTAAAATCAATGGTTTTTTTATTTTGATTTTTTTCAAATACTCACCCTCACATTGATAGGTAAATAGGTATAGGTGAGTTGTAGGTAAGTAGATAGATAGGTTGTCCAAAAAAAAATTATAAATTCCAATTTGAAAAGTGATTTGGAATAAGCATGTTGTATTAATCTTCAACACATTATACTACAAATCATGTGGTGGTTGGTTGACAAGGACATTTCCTTTAGGCCATGGATACCAAGGTTCAATTCTTATTACCAACATATATTGCATATCATATGCAAATGTGATTATGTGTACATATTGAATGTATGTATAGATTTTAGGGAAATCACTTCCATATTTTATAAAATGATGTGCAAGAAAAAAGGGTGCAACTAATTCATCAAGAAATAATTCAATGATAACATATTTAAATATAAATAGGGTGCCCCAAATTCATTATGATAATATACCTAAAATAATTTCAAAATCAATGGAATTTTTTTCAATGTTTTATTATTCAATAGCATAGCAAAAAATACTCTTTTATTTTAGGTGTTTCAAAAAACACACAAAAAATGACCTTCCTAAAACATAAATGTACACATGTGTGTTTAAGTCACATATATGTAGGTAGATGTGTAGGAGGTAGGCAAGTAACCCACCTACCTATTACCTATTTCTTAATTACATTTTTGGGTCATAATCTTTTAAATATTTGCCTATGACATATATTACAAACCTACTTCCCTAGTAACCTACCAAAATGCCTATTTATTAAAGAAATGAATAAACATTACCATTTGAGAACAAATGTCAATGAAATTTGTGCAATGTAATCGTAATCAAGTTATTCTTCACACATTGACTAATAATCAAAATAATAGTTGCACAAGTTGACTAATCAAAATGCACAACATACAAACCAACAATCAAAAATTCATTTTAAAGAACCAATAATCAACTTCACCATGTCAAAATTGACCTGGTTAGTATAATATATGACTTTTGGACAAATGAAATTATGGCATAATTTGATTTTTATTTTACCAATTTTTCAATCAAATAAACTATAATGTGTTTTCTTATAATTTGTGTTTGAATTGATTAAATTGTTTTTGATTTTGTTGCTTGATTCTTTTGTGAGTTTTAAGTATTATGAATGAACTTTTAACTACAAATATTGTAAAAGGATCCAAGGGTCCCAAGGTCAAAGTCCTTTCAAAGTATTACATTTGACACATGGCATTCCTATGTTGATATATTTTCTTCGTATTTATATTTTTTAGACCTACTTTACAACTATTTGCTAAATATAATTTTTTTTTACTACATCCAAATCTATATCATATTATGCATTGATGTTTTGAATGACATAAAAATGAAATTTTTTGTTAAAGACACATTCTCAAAATTCATAATTTTCATGATCAAAAGCATGTTTGAAGCAAATGCATTCAAATGTTTTTTTTAATGAATTTCACCAATTCCAAGTGAAATTTTTTTTCAGCCATCAATAATAAAATCTTCTAAAATTTTGAGGACGAATGGTGCACATTGAATAACAAAAAAGGATATTTGAAAATATTTAAATTAAATTAAAAACATTGTTCACAATTGTTTTGAACATGTAAAAGAACTCTTGAAACATTATCTATGAATGCATCAAGTTTTGAACAGTGAGACTTTGCAAATAATGGAACCTAAAAAGGAAAAAGAATAGCAATTCAATTTATTATGTTCCCGTTGTGATTTTTCAAAGATAGAAAATTACAATTTTAAGTACTATCCACACACCCTATGGCTCCTTTACTATGTTTGCACCCTTCTAAAAACTACAAAATGATTATGAATAAGATTCAAATGGAGGATTTCAAACCCCCATGCTTTTGAAATATTTTGATGACATTAAGATTATTAAATCCTTGATACAACATATGTCTCCCAATTATGGTGATTTCCATATAACTCTCTCTTTGGTTAATAATCCAAGAAACAATGTGTGGTTTCAAGCTATGATTAATGTCAATGGAAACACTTTGTGTTTGCAAATGACAAAGGCAATCAAACTCAAACATAATTACACAAATAAATTTGTTTGAGTTATTACCATATCTCCAATGTCAAATAAATTGAATTCCTCCAATGTGTTGTTATTTGTAATGGAGATTTTCAAATCTCCATGTTACTTTTGTATTTCATGTATGGATGTACATATTTTCTCATATTCATTTTTCATTACCCTTGTTTTCATTGATAATTCATATGTAATCATTAAAATTTAAATTTTAGATATCATGCCAAATTTGTATTATATTTAGGATTTCATCCTTGAAGTGACTTGTTTTCTCATATTCATCTATTGTAATTGATGTCTTAATTGATGAATTATCCAAATTGTAATGAGATATTAACTAAGGTTGGTATAAAATAAGTACCGAGTTGTAGTAGGCTACAAAATTTAAACATGCATGTTATAGGCAAATAGGCAATGATAGGGTAGCGAACAACATCCAAAATCAACTACATTCTTGTTATTAACTTCTTCAATAAGTAAATCAAGATCATGGATCCAATTGACAATTGTTTTGTATAGGAGCATGGTAGGTCTTGAAACCATTCCACATTTTGAGGAGTTGGAAACAAGGGAAGGACCTCAAATCATCTCAAAACATAGAATTGTCACAAGACCTACCATTCTCCTATGTAAAGCACTAACATTTTTTTAATTTCATTTTCATCAAGTTTTGATTTATCCCTCTACTCAATCTTTATTTCCTATGGGCTACACTCCAAGCACATGGGACATGTCATTATTTTTTTCTTTAAAAGATAGAACCAATACATAAAGAATGTCAAAAACATTTTAAAAGGTTAAAGAATGTTAGAAATAAATGGGCCAAGGAGGATATCTTATGGAGAGGAAGGAATCTGTTGACAATGAAAGTTTCCTTGAGACAATTCCACCAAACAATGAATCTAACTGAAATAATGAACCTTATGTAGAAGAAAGGTAGGTTTTTGAAACAATTCCATGTCTTGGCATGGAAAACATTAGAAAATGCATTTTAGTGAATTTGGCATTGGGTGAAACTTACAAGAATTCAAAAACATGTCTATCAATATGACAAGGAAGAAGAAAGACAATGAAAAAGGAAAAACATGTCTAAAAAAGTGAAGTTTATGAGGAGATCAACATGTTCATATAATGAAGGTGTTGTTGTCATGGCATTATACCATGCAAATTGAAAGTGAAGCCCTAGATTCACTCCCTACTAACCAAAGAGGTTCATCTTCATCTACAATGAAGCTTATCCAACATAATGCCAATCCCAAAAGACCTTATATATGTAAACCTCATCATGCCAATTTGAATTGAGAACACATGATAACATCCTATCACTATTTTGAAAGAATGTATGACCCATTCAACTTTCTCAAAGTTATTCACAACCCACACAAGCATTGCATTGATTCTATTGGGTGGAGTATGGTTGATACCATGCATGTGTTGGTTTTGACATCTACATGATTCAATGTCCAAAATGTTCATTTTTTAATTTTTTCTTATGATGAATCACAATAATTGTTAATGAGTCCTTGATTAGCAAACATGTTTATGTTGTGGAGGCTTGGAAATAGATCTCAATCATGTTGCCTTTAAAGTGGGTTGTCCAAATTTCCAATTTTGAAACTTGTTTTATGTGATTATTCATGTTTTGTTATTATATAATGGCTTATCTTAATCAAATTTAACCTTCAAATAAATCTACTTTGGTGCAAATGATGAGAGGGGTCAAAATAAGGGCCACAATACAATTGAAAGAGAAACATACCCCTTTCATGTTGGGTGTTCAAAATCAAATGCAACCCATATGTTGTGCAAACATTGTTTGCATCAATCTTGGTTTCTAAGATAAAAGTTCCACCCAACTTATTTAGCTACAAACCATAAGGTCCATAACACCACTTGGAGAGATATAATTTAGCCTTGGTTTTTCTTAAACACAAGGCATAAAAGCATTTAGAAACATTAAAACCCAATGGATTTCAATCTTTTCACCCAACAAATGTATATATGTTCATAGAATATCAAAGATTGACATATTGGGGATTCTTAATCACTAAACAACAATGTGCTTCAACCTTTTATAAATTTGCCTAAAGTTGACACATTTTCATATGTGACTTTGTGAGTGAAATTTATAGATCTATGAAGATGATATCTATAGGATGTATTGTGATCCAATGTCCAAGCATATATTAGGTCCATAATTTTCTTGCACTCTGTAACATTGTTGATTTCACTTATATGATGCATTATAAATGGGTAGGTTACTAACCAATCATTAGTAATAAAAGGTGTTACATTTCATTTTGTGAAATGCACATAAATGGTTCACATACATTGTACCACAATTAGGGCATGTGATTTGGTCTTTTAAGTCAATAAATGAATTGTGGAAAATGTGAAATGCAATGTATAATAATGTTGTCTTTGGACTCATGGAACTTGAATGAAGGATCCTCACTTAAAATAATATGAATAGAACAAATATTATTTACATACAATTTTGAGTGTAATCTTAGGTTGAACATGTGTATTTTATTCAAGTCAACATTTTGAAATTGCATTACTATCATTACAAAAGCAACATGAACCCAATTAAGTTTTTATTTGTCCTTTTTGGATGAGGCATTGCTCAAGCAATGTTTTTTGATAAAAATTGGCAATGGCAACAAAGAACTACCATATTGCAATGAAGTGGCCCATGGTTGTAATTATTGTAAATGGGTGTGGATCAATGTAACTAACAATCTAATACCATGTAGCCACTTATTTACATGGTTGAAGCTCATTGAGTTGTCAAATGCATGGTTTTGGGTAGCATTGAAGATGAAAAATGGGTGCATTCACACTAACATGAGTGTAGAAGAACAATAATTACTCATCAAATAATTAGATAAATTTTTATTTGCGTTGGGGATACTTAATAATGAATTAAACCAATTAATTAAGATAATTATTATCTCATCAATAATTGCTAGATCATTCATTCTTTAAATTCATTAACAAACTGATTATATGGATATATGTAATTAACTTAAATGTGAAATTAAAAGCAATGTGTTTATTATATTAAAAATTCAATTTGGGTGTACATATGATTATGCCTATTTCTACTTTGATGTTTAAGTTCATACTTAGTTTTTAGTAATGAATTATTTTTCAATAATATATTTTGAATTAATTTTGAATTTACTTCATTATTATTTAATTACTTGAACTGAATAATCAACTATTAATGTGAATTATAAATCAGTTTGATTCAAATAATTTATATTTATATATAATAAATGATTAATTATATGAATTTAGATAATTAATCATCTGATAATAACTATCAAAATTTATTAACAATTTGAATTAGATTAATGAATTTAAATATCTAGCTCATTGGTTAATTAATTCAAATAACTAATCCAAACGTTTAAAGTTTTAATTTTTAGATAAGTATTTCAAGTAAAATCAGATAAATCATTTTCGTAACTAATTATCTGAAATAAATAAATTAGTTCAAATAATTATTTCAGATAATTAAATATTAGTAATTAATTCACATTATATAAGTATTAGATAATTACTAATTTAATTATATGACTTATATAATGAAAAACAAACACGAAGCATGTGGGAAAATCTTTCTGTAGTTGCAACTCAAAATAATTAAAAGATTATATCCATATGTTTTGTTTTTGAATCCCATTTCACAAAAAATATAAAAAAGGTTTTTTTTCTTATGTTCTCACATTAAAATACATGTGCCATTTTGGGATGAATCTAAAAAAGTTTAACCCTAAAAGTAAAACATAAAATAAAATAAAAATATCTACATGATTACTTTTAATTCACCTAGTCTTGTATTTTCCTAACTATTCGCTTACCTATGTAAGTAAATAAGGCTTATTTTTTTACCTACCTATGTAAAAAGGTAAATAAATAAGTATATAATGTAGGTATGTAGGTCCTAGGACCTATCAACCTACCTACCTATGGCTATCTACTAATCGACCTACCTAGCTATTCAAATAAATATTTATTTTAATTTTTTAAAAATCAATTGATATACCATGTGTCAATTTTTTATTGTGCCATGTGTCATAATTTTGGATCCTCATTAACAATCATAATAGATGATGAAAATCAATAACATTAATACTTCAAAAAAAAATAGATCCAAAAATCTTGATAGTGCCACATGTCAAATTTTAATCGATGGATGAAAATTAATAACATTAATGTGACGTTATGGTTGTATAGTTGTAGTGGATTTGCATAATGCAAAATGCGTTGTTTTGACAAAGTTACAATTGAATTACAATGAGTTGCACTGTATATATGATGCATTGCAACTCTTTCAACTCATGTAACTTGTCCGAAAACATTCACAATATAAAAATACAGTGAATTGCAAGTGATTATTGCAACTCAAAAAATGAATTGCAAGGTTAATTACAAGACACCCATTTTTTAGATAGTGAGGATGTGTAACATGTGCTTAAATTTCCATTTTTTTGTGTCAAAAATTTTACTAATGTTGCTCGTCTTAAATTGTTTACATGACAATGTTTTTAATATATTATGAAAATTTATGATATGATTTGGAATGAATTTAATGATGATATAATACTCAAAAAAATTCATTAAACATTGTAAGCAATGTTTATTAGACATTATAAGGACTCATATTTTAAGGAAGATTCTTCAAATATGACATATGTTGGGGGAGGTTCTTTAAACAAATATATACATAACAATGCATTGTAACATCTTGTTAAATCAAATTAGGTTTTTTTCAACTTTTAATCAAAATATTCTTTAAATATTTTAGAATATTCCAAGATAAATAATTGCTAAATGGGTGGGTGTGGCTCCTATTAGTGTGGAAACACCTAGATGTAACATCTTAGTTCTATTAGCTTCTTAAGAAACAAATTGATAAATAAATTAACAACTAGGACTTGGATTGTGTTGTTCAAATATATCCACAAAACGGAACATTTCCTTTGATTACATTGATAAAAAATGGGAATGGGAAAACAATTCATTACATTTAACCAAGTTTGAATACTAAAGTTCACTATAACAAATTATAGTTAGACTTCCTATCCAACATGAGAAACCCTTTCTTTAAGCCCTTGCCTTTTGTCCTTTCATATTGTTTTCCATGTGTGCCTTAGATCTTTTGTGCTTGAAGTTTGGACTTTGATGAAGTTGTTGAATACAATTTGTGCTTCAAATATGCTTCAAGTCTAGAATTTGATGAGGTTGTTAAAAAATGTTTGTGTTGACAATTATATCATTTATTGGAATGGGCAAGGTTTTTAATGGTCAAAGTTTAATTCACTTATAGAATTGCATGTGTAGCAAGATTTTGATTTTGTTTGTCATGTGTTGTTGAGTATTTTTGCTCTCACATTCCATGATGGGTGCCATTTTCTTGATTGCAATTAATTTATGATTGCATTTAATTTGACATTCCAAGCAGATGCACCAACACAAATACACTAATAAGTTTTTAAAGTTGTAACCAATTCTTTACACCCCCTTGACTTGTATAGTCATTTGGACACCTCAAAAAACACCAAAGATAGCTATTTGACAAATCTCGGCCATGGGAATTAAATAATCATTTTTAAAAAAAAATTATATATATATAATTCTTCTTATAATTATTCCAAATGTGTTGTTAAGATCATGTGACATGCACCTTTGTAGTTGTATGTGTATGTTTAGTTGCACAATTGGTTTAGAGATGGTAAAACCTTGAAGCCTTCAATGTTAATGACCAAGGACTTCAAGAGACTTATTATAGTTAAGTTTGTAAAGGGTGATAATAGATTGTTATGTTGGGATGGGGATGTTTGTTGGGATGTAATGTATTAAGGAATGGGCAAACCCTTTATTACTTTGCAAATTAAGTTGATATGTGAACTTGTTATTCTTATATGTAAAGAATTTTGAACCATTATGTCTTTCAACATCCATGATTATGTTAAATTATGGTCATCGAAAAACATAACTAACAATTATTTTAAATTATGGACAATGACAAGGAATTTAATTAATTATGAAAACAAGGTTTGAAACATTGATGACATTTTTGCAATTTAAGGAATCTTAAAAATTGGCATAATATGCCGTCAAAATCCTTTACATTTGTAAAATTAATCATGTTTTTGAACGGTAGATAATGTCTTTAAAAGGTGTTACAGAAATGACAAATTAAAATAATGGTTAGATTCAATTAGGTCAAGTTAATTTTCAATGTCTTTATCTCTAAAAGCTTGTAAGTTTAATAATTTAAGTAGTCTTAACTTTTGTTCTCATTCTTTCTTCTTTTGTCAAAAATCTTTAAGTTGGTTTTTAAATTAAATTTGACATGTCTTTCATTTTCTACATATGGTTGTATGTGCCTCTTATATCTGAGTTTAATTGGGGGTGAAGAATAACACCTATGTGCTCTATTATGGGAGTTAAATTCATTTATTTTCATGTAACGGTGGGAGGAAACTTGATCAATGCATTAACAATATTCTTGAACTAGATATTGCAAGCATTTAACATAAAAAGAAATTCTACCTTCATTCTATGACCAAAAAAAAGTTGTACTTAGCATGTCAAGAGTGTTTTAATTTAATTGCGTAATTAAGTCTTAATTAGGTCAATGCTAAGTTAGGTTACACATGTAAATAAAATAAAATAGTTTGAACCTGTTCAAGTGTGAACAAGGTTCAAATTATTGAACCATTAAAAGAAATCTTATATTATGCCACCATCCAATTTACAATTATATGTAACTAATTGTCATTTACAACCATGTTTTGTCATTTTTATAACTATTCACCATCCTTTTCAATCTATTACAATTATTGCAACTATAATATAATCAATTTATGACTATTAAATTTTCCATACTATCATGTTGATTAATTTTTTGAGCTTTTCATCCAAGAAGAGGCCTCTATATTAAATTAATTGCAAAAGTAATCACAACTCAATTACCTTTATGTGGTGTATTTGTACTTTTGATGTTCATTACAATGTTTTGAAATATATTAAGGTATATTTAAAGATTATGTTATATTTAGGGCATGTAAAATATACATTTTGCATATATTTTGTTTGGGCTAGGTAGGTTAGGAAGTAGTTAAATAAACAGGTAGATGAATAGGTAGGTAGGTAGGTAGGTATGTAAGTAGGTAGATAACCTAGGTCAATTATTTGGTAAACAAGTTAGGTTCATAAGAAAATACAATTATTAGTCATTAAGCATATATTATATTTAATGATATTCATGATAATTATTTGATAGTTAATAGGTATAATTAATATATAATATCTACTAATTATTATTAAATAATTCAATATTAATTATTAATTATTGACAAGTTTTAGTTAAACTAATGTTTAACCAACCTGTAATAAAATTTTAATGTATCCAACCTTTAACCAATGTTTAGCCAAGGTTTAGTTTAGGCTTAGGCATAAACGCCATGCGGGTCTAATTTAAATGTGACATAGGTTACTTTAATTAATAGGTAGTAAGTTAGGTTAGGTTAAGTATTAGTTGGTAGGTAGTACTTTTAGTTAATTAAGTTAATTATATATATGCTTATATGTTAATTAGGTTGGTAGGTTAGGAAGGTAGGTCAATAGGTTAGGTGGGTACATAGATAGATATGTAGGTAGGTAAGTACTAAGGCCTAGGTAGGTAGGTTATTTTCTTAGAAGGATTTGATTTTAATATGGGATTAAAAAAAATATTATGCACATTTACTTACATAGTTTATATCTAGGTTGTGACTACAAAATTTATCCCATATTTTTCTCCCTCCATTTTAATCCTATAGATTATTTTAAAAGTTACACTTGAAATATTGAAAACGCACAAACAACATTAAAAAGAACATGTTATTTAAGATGAGCCAATAAAAAGGTTTGACCCTAAAGGCCAAACATAAAATTAAAAATTTTATTTAATTACTTATTCCATATGTACCAATGTATTTACTTACCTACCCACCCACCCACCTACCTGCCCACCTACTCACCTACATAAATTGATGTTTTATAAAATGCCACATGGCAAATATCAATTTTGTCAAGTCACAATATGTGAATGGGCTATGTTTTAATTGCAAAAATGGAGATTAATTGTAAATTGCATATGAATGGTCTACATATGAAACCATAAACATCATTCATGTGAAATGTGTTGACATCATGGTAAGTCATCATTTGTGACTATATATGTTAGATGCAATTTCACTTATGTAACTAATGGATTTTTAGTCGCAAGTGTTGATTGCGACTCATTTACAATCACAATTATAGTCACAAATTGACATTTTTCTTTTAGTGTTCATGTTTGGGATATAACTCCAAGTTGTGCATTCTCAAATCACTAAATGGTGATTTAAGATTCCAAAACACATAAAATTTGTTGTTGTAGGTTTTTGTGTTTTTATGTAAATTTTGTTTGTGCACATTATTGTGTGAATTTTGTTTGTGTGTTTTAGGCTTGGGCTCTTATTGATTTTGTAGGTGAAACATGTTTTGATTTGGAGGTGACAAACCATTTATGTTATTTGGTCTATGTGTATGTGGATAATGATAGTTATAGGCACCAACATGGCAATGCATGACAAGTATTTCATTTTAAAGAAAAATATTAAGTGTGCCTTATGTGTTATGTGTGTTTTTCACAATTAATATATACCTCTATTAAAACAAAAATCAAGGAAGAAATTAGATGGAAAGTAATCACATCACCTCTACTCTTCTTTATAAGTGGTGGGTCAAGAAATTACACATATTCTTGATTACTCACAATGTCAACCAATTGTGCTTATCTTGAAATAGTTGTAGGGCTTTTAAGCAACTTTAAAGTAGAAAAACACAATTACAACTTTGAAAGACTTGAAAATGACACAATTTTAACACAAACCTTAACATAATAGTATTTTTTTAATTAAGTAATTTCTAAAGATTTTATTCGAAATATTTCAAGAATAAGCACAACTTAAATAATTTCTTAAGGGGTGGGTGTGGCTCATTATACTACACAATTGGACCCACTTGGATACTACTTATTGAAAATCTCACACAAATGAATTTTTTATACCTACAAGAATACCCAATTCTTTTACATGACAATTTAATTAGTTTTGACTTTAACCAAGACAAATTTCTATTAAAAGATTGTTGTATTGATCCACAAAATTAATTGATTATATCTATATTGAATATGCAAACCCATTGGTGTTAGACCAAGTCTGGTAGTTGTAGCATCACTCCTTAAATTTTACATGTACAAAACCAAGTTTGAAAAATTAGAAAAACTAGCAATTAATCTGGTGTTACAAATGTCAAAATGGAAGAATGACTTGTGGATTTTTTATTAAAAAAATGATACAAAGGACAAAGGTAGCAATTGATAAAGATATAACATTGACAACTTTGTTATCATATCAAGGTGAAAATGATGGCATAGACAAAACATTAGGTGTTTCATTTGGTCACAAATTGGCCATAGTTTTACAAGATGTATGCACAAATTTGCAATGCCATGATTTTCCAATCATTTAGGTAAATTTTACACAATGAAATTTTTTACTTGTTAGCAATTTCAAGGTTGAAAAATCTACTAGTGACTTCATGTATTAGTGATAAGGTAGCATATCTACCAAGGGGGGACATTCTTTTTTAATTTACAAAATATGCGAGTACAAATATAAGGTCCCACAAATGGTTGTTGGGTAAAAATTATAATTTAATTAAATCTATAATAGGGTTATGTTCATTTTGAAAAATAAAATAAAGTAAATATAGGGGATACTTTAATAAATATATATATATACAACATATGTACTAAACATTTTTGGCATTAATTGTTACAAGTTCAATTAATATATTAGGAACTTTTAATTTGAAAGCTCTTGTATTGTTTTCCATTTGTCTAATTAATCCAACATCCTTTGCCTATTATCAATGGAATTTTTATATAATTATTGATTACTCCTTTAGAAACAAGTTTGTTCAACTTTGTCCTACAATGATAACTATACTTTGATTCATGTGCATTTGTTTCATTTCCATCTCTCATTCATAATTTAAATATTGTTTATTGTTTAACTCACTTAACAATCAATTATGAAGTTCATATATTTTTGCATGAATTGTTTCACGTGGTTTATGAGACAATAATATTTGGTCATAAGGAATCATCAACATGATGTGCAAAGTTAAAAACATCATAATAAACTAGTGGGAACCCGTGACCTTTGGTCACTGTGAGCTGCTTCTAAGCTCAAATTCTCCACATTTTACTTATTGCACAATGTGGGTATGGCTCTAGACTACAACAGTAGTAGTGTGGTTGTAAG
>Ga0116227_10005645_pt1 | contig 26177 bp, 10 predicted proteins | sample S1TSphgellanicum_FD_89693 | JGI IMG/M metagenome (GOLD analysis project Ga0116227, IMG submission 89693) | Host-associated microbial communities from peat moss isolated from Minnesota, USA - S1T2_Fb - Sphagnum magellanicum MG | ecosystem: Host-associated > Plants > Peat moss > Unclassified...
CAAATTATAAGAATACATGAGCTTTGTGAGTTTTTCACCCTTCACATTATAGAAAATTGTTTATATTTTTTGCTTTTGGTTTATCATAATCATTTTTCAATATGAGACGAGTGAAAAATGAATGCTCATGTTTTTTGTAAAAGTTTTATAAATGTTTGCATGCATGCATTTTAGATTTTAGGATTTTTAAAAAACCCTTTTGTAAACTTTATTTTTGTTTAGTATTCTCTCTTTATTGCTATAAAACATTTTGAAAAAGAGAAATGGAATGGAAAATGTACAATGCATGAAATATTAATGAATGAAGCAAAAAGTGAAACAAACCAAATGGAAGAAGAAAATCCTAGCCTACAAACCTAAGAAGGTGTTTCCTAAAAGATAAAATAGAAATAACAAAATGGCAATTGGAAAAAAAAATGAAACAAAGGAAAAAACGGAAAGGCCACAATAAAAATGCATTATATTGGTCTTTTATTTGTGTGAATGATAATAAAGAAATAGATAACAAATGTTATCAACTGACGAAATGTTTTCTTTGTTATCCTAAACCTATTGAAGCATGTAATAAAAGAACAAATCAAGGAAAGGTTTAATATCTTATTACAAAACAAATGGAATAACTTATTTGAAAAACCATGTGGAGTAGATTAATATGTTGTTTTATACAAAAAATTTGAAGAAAAGATCAACAATTCTTTGAAAATAAGTGTGAAAAGACAACTAACTAAGAAACATCCAAGCATATTTAGATCATCAATCTCTGATTTCTTTACAACCAAAAACCCTTATAAACAAGGCAATGTTGAAGAATAGTTTTTGAAGGATTTTGGTCTGTTGGTTCTCAAAAATAACTTACTAATACAATTTGTTGAAAATGTATGGTTGAAAACACTTTATATGCAATTATATCCTTGAGTGTAATTTACATCTTGAAAAGAAAATTCAAATGATGTTTTGTAGAGAAAATTGAGCAAAAGTATGCTTTACCTTTATTAGATGACTATACAACCGTAATAACAAGCTTTAATCTTAGATGTCACACGACTTTTTGCTCTGATTATTAGTTTCTTAGGAACTAATTAGCAACCCAAACATGTCACTATTGAACTCTTTGAAACCAATGAAACAATTATGTAGACTCTTGTTAAGAATTTGATTGAATTCCTTAATACATATGGTTTGAAAAAAAAAGACTCTAGCTTATGTTAAGGATGAAGGATCTAATTTAAATAGTATGCTTTGAAATCAATTGTGAACTATGAGGCATTAGGACTTAAGGAAATTACCAGGATTTGCTTTGGACATGCATTTTTTAAAGCATGCCAATATGCAACTATTGATGGAAAAGTTTGAAAAAGTTTCAAACTTGTTTCCATTAAATTTGCCCAAGTAGATTTGCAAAAATGCACAACATGGCCCAAGAAGTTTGGGAAAGGAAGGCAAAAATAAGGTTTGCATAAATTCTAGAATTTGACCTAGAGAGTTGAATACTACAGTGAAGACAAGGTAGTTTTTTCATTTTCCTGAAATATTCAATTTTTTGTGTTTTTTTTTTGCAATTGGATTTAGGGTAAGTTTAGGGTTTAGGGCAACTCAAGAAAAACCTTGCATACAATGTATGAAATCAACTCATGATTTGAATTCAACATTTTTGCTTGTACTTTGTATATAGCTTAAGCTAGTTATCAATAATAATTGAGGCACTATTCTTGGTACAAGTAGCAAATTCAAGCTAGGTTACTAGACATAACCAATACACTATACTAGGGTCTTGATGCATCCACATGATACCTAGGTTTCTAAAATCAAAATTATAAGTAGGAGATTTAATCAAAACATCATCACAAATTTAGCATGTGATGAATTAGTAATGAAAATCGTGCAAAGTTCGTTCATTTATAGATTCGTACATTTTACACATGAATATCATGCATTGAAAACACATTTGACACACAAATAAATGTGTTGATGGATGAAGTATGAACCTATGAATGAACAAATGTCACACAAACTTTGCATCTTTCAATAAATCCATGTGTAAATGTGTTTTCAACACACAATATCAATGTGGGAAACGTACAAATTATGAATGAACTAATATTACACGATTTTCATTTCTAAATCATGAGATGCTAAGTTTGTGATGATGGATGTCCAATGAGGAAGGAATATACTAGGGTGGAAACGAGATACAATATACAAACATGTTTTTTTGTTTATCATTTTAAAATAAATGTGAATTTTTTAAAGTGTTTTGATTCCTTGTAAATTTAGTGTTTTGTTTATAAAAATGATAACAATTTCAAATCATAATCAAAAATTCATTTTTTACATTTTAATGTTTTCTTTCATAATAAACTACAACTTTTCTTAACACATCATGTAAATTATAGTTCATTTATATGTAGTAGAAGACTTTCAAAGTTTCAAAATTATAGATCAATTTTGGAAAATTCTTTGAATTTTTAAAGTTTTAGAATTCCACATAATTTAGGGTATGAATGTTTTTTCAATGTGGCTAATAGGCCTTTATCCTTTTAATTTTTTTGCCCCATGAATTGTGTTTTATTATATGAGTCCTTTTAATATTCCTTTGAAAAATTGGCACCTATTTAACGCCATAGGTGTTCACTTTCAGAGGTCTTAAATCAAAATTTAAACTTAAAATTTCATCAAATGGATTTTTGGTTTGAATTTGTTGACATATATATGAATGAAAAGCAACAACTTGCCATGATTGCCATGGCTTTAAATGGCAAAACATAAATATTTATCCAATTTTGACTATTTTTCTTTATGATCAAACACCTTTTTTGGTTTGTGATTGCACCCATCAACAAGACATCACCTAAAGTTCATTATGTGAGTGTTTAATCTAATGACCAACGAAAACTAAGTTACTGGGCACATGCTAGCCTACCATTTACAATGAGGTGACCAAAGTTAAAGAATGGCATAAACTAGTTATTAATGCCTAAGGAATGAACAAGATTGCCAAAGTTGAAGAATGTCATAAATTTCCAATAGAATTGTTATAGTGAAACTTGTTGTGGCTTGTGACAACATGGGCTAACAATCATAAAAAATGTGTGGCTGATAAGTATCTGCCATTCGTTATGTAAGCATTCCCAGAAGGAGAACATACAACAAATAGTGACTAGCACACTCAAGGTATACCATTATAATCCCCTAATTTACACAAAAATGTTGTTAAAAGCAAGTTTGTCAAAAAAACTCTACATGCGATTTGGTTGCCATCCGCATTTTATCAACAACTAAACCCTATTAGACAACCAGTTAATTCTAACTTAAAATAAGTTACATGTATCTAGTTACACAAAATGCATACATTTCAAAAGCCAATGCAAAAAAAGGAAAAGTTTTATCATCATTTACACTACCCATCATGATTCATTTGAACCTTATCAAGGCTTTCATCCATGTTCTAATGGGCTTTTAGAGCTTGCCTAGTAGTTTTTGCTATAGAAACCCGCTTGGTTGTGTAGGTTTAATATGCCTCTTTCCATGTCTTGAAACCTTTGGATTTTATTACCAAAACTTGGGACATTTTGTAAGGGATGTTTTTCCACATAGTGGGTGAATACCTCTTTTGTACATGCATATGGAACTTGATATATTATAACAACTCCTAGTGGGCTACCTTATTTGTTGCATTATTTTCATCAAACTCCAAAAAGTTACTAGGTCCTTCAAATGATAATGCCTTCTTATTTGCAATTTTTGAAACTAATTCAACATTTGTTTCTACAGCCAAAATTGGTTGCAAAGGATATGCAACAGATTGTTGTGAGCCATGGCTTGGTTTTCCAATACACACATTTAGGTGATGAGACCTCTCCACACTACTAAAATTTTTGGTTTTTCAAACCAAAAAATTTGGTAAAAAAACTCAAATTTGTACAGGGGTCAAAAAGACTCCCTTGTCATTTTGGACAAATTACCATGTTTAAGGTGATTAGGGTGGTCTTTTGACTAGCAAAATAAGGACCATTTGATTGGTCAAATTATTTAAATAATTTATTTTTAAAATTATTATAAAAAATAATTTATAGGCAAGTAGGTAAGCAGGTAGGTTGTGAAAATGCATGTAGGTAGGTGGTAGCCTACTTTAACCTAGCCTACCTACCTTAACCTAACCTAGTATAACCTACTTAACTTACATAGCCTAGCTTAAACCCTAAACTTACCTTAAATCCAACCATGTTGGGCAAAAGCATCCTTGGGTGGATTAGTAGGAACGTCACACCTTGATTTTCTTAAACCCATCAAACTTTGAAAAATCATAGGAAACACTTAAATAAATATTTTCTTAATTTTTTTTAATGAGTACATTTATTAGGTTCCATAGATTTTGAAATTTCAATAATATCAAGAATATTGTGTATTTTGATGTTCCTAATCATTGCATTTAGAAAACGTTTCAGGAATGTAACATTGGAACCCTTTCCTTGAACTTTTTTGGGTTAATAACACAATTTTGGAACATGATTTGAAAATTTTCTTGGGAATTCTTTTTTTAAATTAATTTGGAAGTCATTTTATTTTTAAAAAAATTTTAAGCAACTAATTAAGTTAATATAATTTAATTATGAATTTCCAAAATCAAGGCTATCAATTTTTGAAAGGGCCATTCTAAAATTAGGAATAGAAATTTTGAACAATTTTTAATTTTTTAAATTCCAAAATCAACTTCAAGCCATTTATTAATGCAAGCAATTGATAAACATGAAAAAAAATAAAATTATAGTTGTGAAAACATTTCAAGTAATTTGGGCCCAAGAAAATGATTTGTGTGTTTTTAGTTCCTTAACCAATCCTTGAGGTGGTTCCTAATGGTCCACCCAAGGATGTTTTCACCCCCTTAAACCCTAAACTTAACTAGGTTGTAAGCCTAAGGTGGTAAGTAGGTAGTACTTAAAGGAGGTTATTCAAGTTGACATGTAAATAGGTATAGAGTATTTAGAAGCGGCTACCTAGGTCAATATGTAGGTACATAGTACCTAGAAGAGGCTACTTAGGTCAATGTGTAGGTAGGTAGGTAGGTAAGGAAGAAGGTTAAGTAATTATAAGTTGGTAAGTAAACTTAGGTAGGTTGTGGGATGGTAAGTAAGAGGTACCTAAAGGAGGTTACCTAGGTTAGTAGGTAGGTAGGTATGTTGTAGAACATGGTAGATGGGTAGATAGGATGCCCCATTTGACTATAATAACATTGGCTGTATTGACTAAGTGTTCTACTTGATTAAAAGCCCATTGGCCATTTTGATTAGAATTGATTGTCATTTGTTTCTATCTAACTTGACTAAATGTTCCATTTGATTAAACGTCATTGACCATTTTGAACAAGGTGATCAACTTTTTGTCCAATTTTATTAGATGTCCAAATTGACAAATAGTCAAATAGGTCATTTCAACCAAGTTGATTGGTTAGAAAATATATATGCCATTTAAGCCCCTAACCTTTAGTCAAAATGTGCATGTTCATTAATCAAGAAAACCAATTAGTAAAACTTGGATTGTTTGAAAAACCAATAATTCAAGTAATGCCATTGGGCAAAATCATAGTCAAAGGAACCACCCAAGTGAGTGGACATTCCTTAAAATTGCATTTTTGTATGTTTAAAATATCACAAAGGAAGCATAATAGTTTAAGTTGTCATAATTTTTTTGGGAATATTTTCTATTAATTGTAAAGTTTACATTATGAAAGCTTGACACAAATCAAAAATGTTTTTGCATGTTCAAAACACTTAAACCTTGAAAATGGATAATCCTTATTATTTTCAAACGTCCTTTTTTTCTACCAAATGTGCAACATTCCTTTTGAAAATTGGAAAGGATTTTAACATTGATGATCAAAAGGGCAAAAGGACTTGAATTGATGAAATTTTTTTTTATAACCCATTTGAGCACATTTGGCTCAAATGTGTTTTTGAACTTGAAAATTGTGGATTTTGAAAATGTGACTTTAACAAAAGTTGTTCATATATATGTGATACAAGGCATGAATGCATAATATACATGATATAAAATTAATTTTTAGTCAGATTTTATTTATATCTAAAATGCAGTGTTAAATAGGGTATCTAAAATAATAAATTATAAATTATAAAATAACACAAAAATGACAATGTCATGTGAAGTCCTTCGAAAAGGACTTTTACATAGGCAATCTTAATTCCTTTGACCATGGTTTCACCCCATTACATTATTGTTTGATAGTTGCAAGTTTTGATTTTGGTGCAAAACAATGAACACTTCTGACACTAAGACTTAGGATTTTGTCATAATTGTGTCCAATTGAAAAACTTATCTTTATTTCCAGAAGGTTTTTGAAAATTCTACAATTGCCAATCCATCAACATCACCTTCAATTAACATCAATATCTAGCTAATTTGTGTTTATTTGAGTGCAAACTATAAGGAAAAAACATATTTCACATCATCCACATTCTAGCATAGGACCATGGCTTAAAACTAGGATTCTACAATCCACAAAAGTTTGTAACAAGAAATCACACTACACATTCCAGCTATTGTCCAACTTGCACATGAACATGATCAAATTATTCCACATTAATGAACTCCATAAGATGTAATCCACAAAACCCATGAAGTTTATTAAGACATTAGAATAAGACTACACACATGGTACCTAAAGTACACAATTGCAATTTGTGCAAAAATGCAATGGTGAAATGATGGATTAAACTCCATTAAAATAATCATGTATACAAAATTGGACTTACACTTGGGACTCTAGGTCCACAAATCTTTCATGTCTACCAAAGCAAACCCATCCTTGGGTGGTACCATTAAGAACCACCTCAAGGAATGGTTAAGGAACCAAAAACACCCAAATTATTTCCTTGGGCCCTTTACTTTAAATGTTTCATGATTATAATGTATGACTTGAAGTTTATTTTGGAAACAAAAAAATTAGAATTTGTTAAAAATTTGTATTCCTAATTAAAATTTCAAAAATTGATAGCCTTCACTTTGGAAATTCATAACTAAATTATACTTACTCAATTATTCACCTAATAAAAATTGAAAAATAAAATGACTTCCAAATTACCTTTGGAATAACATTCTCAAGAAAATTGTCAATTGTGTTTCAAATTTGTGTTCATGACCAAAAAGTTCAAGGAAAGAAACTAATGTTACGTTCTTGAAACTTTTTAAAAATGCAATGACTAGGAACATCAAAATACATAATATTTCTGATATTTGAAATTTCAAAATTTATGGAACCTAGTAAATTTATTCATTAGAAAAAAATATGAAAATATTTATTTAAATCTTCCTTATGATTTTTCAAAGTTTGATGGGTCTAGGAAAATTAAGGTGTGACGTTTCTAATGGTACCACCCAAGGATGGGCTTGTTAGACTACACTAAGTCCAAACAATCCATTATAGAAAAGCAAGTTATGGATTTGAGATACACACAATCCACAAGAATACCATGCTAGCTTGTAGGATGCACTTGGAATACAATATGGTGTAGAATTTACATTAGACTTTAATATCCTATTCCATTGCTATGAACAAATGGATTCCAAGTTTAAGGCATTGCTAACCCTAGTCCATATGATTATTAATTTAACATATGATTGTTCCCAAATGAATCTTAAAATTCCTTCCAACTTTCAAGACAACTAATAGAAGGAAGTTACACAAAATTTCAAGATCAATTCTTCAACAAACCCAAAAAATAATGAAATGTAAAATAAAATTAGAAGAAAACTTGCATTTGGTGTTAATATTGGTGTGCTTCAAATCATCACAATGTTGATTATTGGATGAAAATCCTTTAAGATGTACCACATAGGACAAAAAGGGCCTAGTCTTTACTATAGTCCTTTTTTACCTTATATTTTGATCCCCATAAAAAATAATGAATCAAAAATTATCAAAATTTTCAAAAGAATTATATTTTAAACCATTACAATTCTAGATTTCATCATAATCATCTATAAATGTGTCTTTACATGGTAAAAATGACTAGGTAAAAAAGATAGAAAAGGGTGATGTTGTGACAAGATTTTGGTGCACCTTAGAGAATTTGAGCCCTATTGTTTTTTTTTCCCTGTGTTGCATGAACTTCCACCTTTTCCTTAGGTTCTGTAATCCTAGAACCTTCCCACCACTTTGAATACATCTCCTGATTGCAATCCTTCACCAAACACTTGGTGGAAACAAAAAAAAGCCTCGCAATGCACCATGAATGATAAATATGCTAAGCAAGAAGTTAATTGGTAGGCCCATGCAAGTAAAAACTTCCTACTAGGTGTGAATGAACTCAAATGAACCAAATTGATGTTAAAATGTCAATTTTTTTGTAATTCTTGTTATAATTATCTATGTGGTGCCACTTTGATGGCATGTGAATCATGGAAAGTTGTGCTCATTGAATAATATGAATATTGAAAAATCTAAAGTGAATCAAAAAAATCTTCCAATATCAAAGTTTGGTTTGAATAAAGGATATTTAACAATTTCATTCAATAAAACTATTTTCACAAAAGGCCTTTTAGTTTTTCATAATACAATTTCTTTGGTCCTCAATAGGGTATTATTAAACACATCTAAAAAACATTCATATTTTCATATTTTTTTGATTTTGTGTTTATAAAATTGAAAATGTTAACATGTTTTGGTAAGATTTGAAATTGTGACAATTTTTCAAGATGAAACACAAAATCTAGCAAGATCTAGACACTTTAGGAAATTAGTATTTATTCAAAATTTATTGTAAAAAAAATTGACATATTGGTGCAACTATAAATACAACAAATAAAATTTTTCAAAATATTTCATTTGAAAATTCCTTTTGATGAAAACATGTTTATTTGACAAAAGGACCCAAAAAAAAACAATAGTCCTAAATCCAAAATAAACACATTAGCTTGTTAAATGTCATTTAAACCCTACCACAAAATCCACTTGGTCTAATAATCACAAAAGAAATGTTCCACTCATCATCTAGTTGGTCGTTTGAATCCAAGCCATTTTGGAAAAAAAAAAAGTTTAAAGTGGACAAGAAAACATTTTTTTCCATGCTCAATTGACTTGTTGTGTGTTTTTAAAGCACATCATTGCCACTCCAAACAATCAAACTTATCTCTTGCCTATTCAACTTCCTTGGCTAGTGTTAAGATTTTTCATGAGTAGTTGTGTATTTAGCTTGGCCTTCAAATATAGCCCACTCTTCAAACACATCACATACATTCTTTTATGCATCTACTTTCCTTGGACTCCTTGAAACTTATAAGGTTATAATTAACTCAGAGTTTTTACTCTTTGAAGATTTAATTGCATCCCCTATGGACACACCCTTTGAAGGTGTAATTGCACTTTCATTGTAATCTTATAGAGAATCCCATTTAACTTCCTGCTTTGCAATATTTGCCTTCAATTTTTGAAGATGCAATACAAGTTTTGACAATGCATCCTTTGCCACCCTCATGTTTTTTTGCTTATCTTCCATATGCACCTTATGAGTCATAAGGTCCTTGTTAATTTGAAGCTACTATTGCAGCAACTCATCTAACATCTCTACATCTGGTAACCAATTTCAAATTGAAGTGTAATACTCCATCATTTGAATTGTGTCCAACATTAAATTCATGTCCACTAAAGGTTATGGTGGAACAACTAGAACCTCATTTTCCATCAACTCTCCTTCTGCATCTAAATTTCTAACTTCCTCCTAGTTTAAATTTAAGACTTGTTTCGAACCTAAAAAACCTCTCTTTGACACTAGCAACCTGTGAACTTGTTCTTTTCTCATCCAAAAGTTGCAAAGAAGGCCCAATTCATCACACTATCTTTCCTCTCGCAAATTAATCCTCTAGCCATTGCAATTTGGGAATCAAGTAAGATGTTGGCAACCATGTCTTCTAATGTATAATCATCCACAGGTTCAATGTGAACTATCAGCTCAAGTTTGTCGCACTACATGTATTTGTTTCCATTCTTGTTGACAACTGAACCAAAGAATGCTTCAACTTCACATTCTTCAAGATCTTTATGAACTTTTAGACACTTTGGGCACCAACCTTGATGATTCAAGTCGTAGACCTCAATAAAATGATCCAAACTAATAAACTTAGCATTGTGAAGTAATATGAAAAACCTTTCCATACAATGGATCAACACCTAGATGACCTTTAGACCTTTTGCCTTAGATTGTTTTGTCCCTAGATTTTTTGCCATAGATTGGCCTATGAGCATCCTAACCCTACAATTGTCCACTCAATCTACTTCCATTAGCTTGAAACATTTTGATAATAAATTTAGACAATAATCATGTAAGCTCCAAACTAGCTTTACACAATTCAACACGAATGATGTACACTGTATAAAAGAGTTCAATCATGATGCTGAAACCAAGAAGGAAGAAATATGATTTAAAAAAACAAGACATGTAATGCCAATCCTACATGCATAAGCCCAAATTTGAAATTAAACATCTAGGTTTATTTAAGATGTTAGTTTAATAAAGTGGTTAGATTTACACACTAATTGTAGCCCCATAAAGCAAATTTTTTAATAAAAACTTAGCCTAGTCCATCAAAAAGTGAATTCTCAAATGCCACATTTGAGACACATAAACATGTTTTTACCTTGGAAATAAACAATTACAATTTTAGTTACGAAAGACAAAATCTTAGTTGTAACGGACACATGTGACTAGAACCCTTCCAATTGCTTTGAATAAGTGGCAAAAGACAACTAATCACCAAAAACTCCACATGGCATGCACAGTCACATCAATAGTCACATATTGCTTATGATTATAAGGATTTTTCATCCATTGACTAATCATAAAACTATGCAACTACATATACAACTACATAAAATATAGCATCATTAAAAGAATCAATTAAATTTAAATGATTTACTAAATTATTTTAAATCACATATATTAAATAAATTATTTATATTTATAGAAAATAATGTAATATAATAATTTATATTATTGATAACTTCATAGTTTTTCATCCTATGAATTGTTGACACATGTCACTACTTAGGCTACACTAAAAATTCAATTTAGGTAGCTAAATAGGACATTTAGTCTGGGTACTTAGGTGGGCCTAGGTAGGGACCTAAGTTTTAGCTATGTAAATAAAGTATATATGGTCAATGTACCATTGTTGACCACAATTATGTCACATGTGAAGTTTGTTCTTTAAACCCCATGGATAGATATCAACTCCTTTGCCATCAAACATCCCACTTAATGTGAAAATATAGTGGGACACATTCTATAATTTTTATTTCGACATATATTTGATTTTAAACATTACACAAACATTAGTTTTGATATTTCATATCTTAATAATATTTGTCCAAATGGAAAAAATTAAAAGTTTATTCTTAAAATAATTTCAATGATGTACATTATTCAATATATTTTTCTTCCAAAAATATACATTAATTTGATTAATGTTTCTTTTGAATTTTGTTGAATTAAATTACATTTCAATCATGATTCATTTGAAAGTTTTTTTTGAAACACATGATTTATAAATGGAAAATAATTTATGGTTAAATTTTGATAATAAATAAATAAATAATTTGTCTCCCACATTTTAATCCTTCATTTCATTAAAATGGATTATAAAATCTGATTATAATATATAAGAATTATAATTAATTTAGATTTAATTTTTATGAATGGATAATATATTAATCACATTGCAAAGAGTTAAAATATTTTATTTATTATTAACTATATGATTTATGATTCATATATTCATCTATATTTTAAATTTTAATCTAAAACATATTTAATAATTAATGGACTTTATGGAATTATATATTATATATTTTACATATATTATTTAAATTTTATCTAAAATTATGATTAAACAAATGATATGGGTCAATGCATGGTTGGGTGGACCAATTTGGATATCATGCCAACCAATTTTGCCTTGTGGTTGCCATTGCATAGGTTTAAAAATTTATTGAAATGGACTCGGTGTAAAGATCTTAACTTGAATATCTACATAGGCACAAAATCATTTTATAATTTTTTTAAACTCATAAAAGCCATGGACTTTTGAACTCAAAACTTATAGACTACACATTTGATTGCCATTTCTATGTGGATTATGCTACGATCCATTAATTGATGGGGTGTGTGTTAGGGACTTGGAATTAACAAAATATCATAGCAAAGAAGTGCAATAACAAAATAAATAATGAATTGAATATTAAAATTATGTTTATGGACTTTTGCATGGGCTAATTAGGAGCATTTTTTCATAAGTCCATATCATATTGGAAGAAGAAATGTTTTATGATTTTTTTGTTTAGATGCTTAAAAAAATAGAAACTCTAGATGTGCCATTAATGACATGGAAAAAATATGGAGGAAATCAATGTAAAACCAGTGTAAACTAATTGTAATTTCCAAATATGTGATCATTTTTTGAGTAAATAGGGACTTTGGTTTTGTGACAAATTGGTCCACCCAACCATGCATCAACCCGTATAGTTCTTAAACATTTAAACTTTTATTTGATTTTTAAAAATCATATTTGATTATGATTATAATATGTTATAATTTTACTAGTAAATTTTAATTTATATGTATAATATATGATTAAAGAATCATCATATATAATATTTATAAATAAATCATAACTCAGATATATTTAATAAAAATATAATAATTTGTATCGTTAATATCAATAAACATACAATATACCAATAATCAATTAAACACAAGTTGATTATCAAACAAATATTGTAATTCCAAAGATGGCACATATGTTTTGATCATCAAGGTATTGTAAATGAAAACATTATTGGGCTTCAATTGCCAAAACAACTATGATTAGTTGCAAAAATAATTAGGTTTTCCTCCATCCAAGGATCTATTCAATATTGGATGAAAAATTTACATGTTCATTTTACTTTTCGATCTAAACATGTAATAGGCACAAACTCTAATCACATTTGCAACTTCATTTGGTTATATCAATACTGTAGTTGTATATGTGACTACAATAATCACATGTATAACCGCACACATTTATGAATTAAATGACATGTAGGACTAACCTAACTATAGTCATAAAATTAATTGATTTGGACACTAGTTGCATCTATGATTATAACCATATGGTTGGAATGGACAAGATTTTTTCAAGTGAAACAAACATTTTTTTAGATTATTGAATGGAAAAAAATGCTATAATTGCTATTGAGTTGGATTTGTTAACTTCCAACATCAAAAGAAATATTTGTAATGTTTTGGATGCTTTTTTTTCTTTTCTTAGTAAGTTTGATGAAAGAAAAGCTCATGATATGTTTACACTAATGTTAGATCTGAAATATAAGAACTTAAAATATTTTCTACTTAAATTTGTTGGTAAGGAATTAGGAGTTGGTGTTGTTGAGGAATATGACAAGATCAAAACATTTTTTCGTATGCTTTTGAAGACCCATCAAATTTTGCATCCTTTGGTTACTTTTGAATATATGGTAGAAAGAGCACGTGATGAAAACCTTAACCTTGATATTTTTGAAATGACTTCAAAGACAAATGAACGTTCTAAAAAGTTTGTGAGATGAAAGGTGGATCTATTTAAGAGATATTTTGATATAAAGGACATCACGTGCCCTTTGGATGGATGGGCTAAACATGAGTCAATGTTTCTTGTAGTTGCCTTTCTAGCTAACCAAATCTTAGGCATAGTTGGATCTTAGATATAAATAGAAAGGATCTTTTCTTTGGCTGGTATTGTTACAAACCACTAAGAGATGTCATTTGTAAATAGATAATCTAGATAGACTCATCTTTGTGAGGAAACATTGGCCAAACAACCTTGGGGTAGGTTCCTTTCCCACCAATGTGGTGGAGCTTGTAGAGGTTAATGTAAAGTTTGAAGAAGAATTAGAAGAGTTTGACGGATCTTTTGATATAGATGAAATGGTGGACATGTATTTTTTTTCATTTTTTATAGTTCATCTTTTTTTCCTTTGGTATTCACTTCTTTTTTGTTTTTTTAGTCTTAATCACATTTCCTTACAAAATATGTGAAATTCAAGTTGTTAATATCTAGTAGATTGATATCTTGGTGGAATAAACAAACTTGAAAATGTGATATTTGACTTGGATATTTTAATTGTATTTTAAAATATCTAATTTGGACAAATAATTTTGGTCAGATATCCTTATCTGGTGGATATCACAAAAGGATGATATCTACCCAACAATGTTGGGAACCAAATGTTAGTTTAATTTCCATAATTACCTATGGGATTTATGGGTTTATTTTCACAAGTGTCTACAACTACTTTTCCTAACAATTAAACTTCCCATGGGTTTTTTTTTAATAATTAAGTTTCAAAATATAATAAGACTTTCTGATGAAAGTATGATTGGGTGGACTTGTTACAAACCACTTCAAAGAATAATTAAGAAACTAAAGTTGGCTAATATTATTGGGTACTCCTTTCCTCAAAATGATTTCACAACTATAATTTGTTTTTACCATGTTTTTTACATGCCAAAATATATGGCTTAAAGTTTTTATTAAAGTAAAAAATGGTGGGAATTGCTACAAATTTATATTCCTAATTGTCATGGCTTGTTCAACAGTCAAATGCTAAAATTTGAGAAATTCATAACTAAATAACAGAAGCATTCAATGAATTATTTAATTAAAAAAGCATATAGAATACCATTTCAAATACATTTGAAAATTATATCAAAGAAAAAAACCTTGTTTCAAAAGTGGTCATGAGAAAAACGTTCAAGGGAAGTAATTATCATGACATTCTTAATTTTTTTATAAATGTAATGAATAGGAATGTTAAAATTCTATATATATATATATATATATATATATATATATATTATTAAAGTTTCAAAGTCTATACAACCTAGTTAATGTATTGAACAAAAACATCTACTAAAAATTATTTTAAAAATGTATCCTATGTTATTTTTACAAAGTTTGATGGGTCCAAAATAATGAAGGTGTGATGTTTTTAATACCACCGAATCATATTTTCACCCTTTCAAGAGGTTTTCAATAATCTAGTTTCTAGTGGCAAAGGTCTCAAGTGGGAATGGCCTTGTGAAATTGGGTGGGTAGGGGTCAAAACACAATTAGGTGGGCTAGTTGGATTAACACAATTAAAGTTTCTTTACATTATTAATGAACTTAAAATGTAAAGTTAGATTCAACATTAAAACATTGTCAATTTTTTAATTACCCATGTTGCAATTTATACTTTAGGGCAAAAACATAGTAAAGTAAACATAATTAGTAGACTTTTGATTAAAATCCAATTACATTTGAGACAATTTTTGATATATAGATAAGAAAGTAAATAAAAAATCTTTATAAGTAGAAATATAAAACTATTTAGACCTCCATTGAGTTTGTGATAAGTTAAATGAAAAAATTAAAGCTTTAGTATAATAAAAGTAAGTAACAAGTAGTTTTGAAACTAATTGATTAGTATTGTGTTTCAAGTTACTCTTACATAGAAATTTTGGTACATTATGATTATAATATGCACAATTTGAGAGTACATAAGTATCTTCTAAGCCTCCATTAATTTGAGAATAGAAAAAATCAATTTTTACTCTCTTTTCATCTACTTGCAACCAATTGGGTAAAAATGTGAAACAATGAGTAAAAAACTATGTTAAATCATGTTCAAAATTGCACTTTTTAAAATATATGCGTATGTGGTACCCCTTTAATGTCATGTTAATCATGGCAAGTTGTATTTTATGATTAATATGGATGTTGAGAAATCTAAATTGAACCATTGGATCTTCTGATTTTGAGTTTTGATTTGAGTAAAAGACCTTTAAAGTTGAGTAGGTGTTTGTTCAATCAAACATTACTAGTTTCACATAGAGGCCTTTGATTTTCATAATATAAAAACTCTTTGATGTTGAATTTTTTTATAATAATGGGGGACTATTAAGCAAGTAAAAAACACTCAAAACATAAGGAATTTATAATTTGATTTGTTTTCAATTTTGGGTCTATTTAATGGTGATGAGTCCTTTATGACATGTAAATGTAATGCAATGTAAATGGTGTCTAAAACAAATTTGTAGCATATAATACCAAAAAAAAACCTCAAAGTAGTTGACATGTTTTGGCATGATTTGAAATCATGATCATTTTCCAAGACAAAACACATAAATTTAGTCCATAATCTTACATTTTTAGAAAATCATATTTATTTGAAAATGATTAACAAAGAACATGTGATATATTGGGGACACTATAGTAAGTAAAACTAGTAATTTATAAATATTTTGTTAAAAATTTCCTTCTTATGAAAAACTTTTTTTTGGCAAAAAGACTATAGTCCTTTGAAACAAAGTAAACAAATTGGCTCATTGATTCATGATTACAGCCATTTTTTGTAAACCTATACATCTATGCAAGTATATTCATTTTTTTGAAATATACTTAAATGCATATTAGATATGTTTTTTCTTCATTTTTATTTTAATAAAGTAAAAGATTATCTTTATACTAATCACTAAATAAAATATGTTTTTTACTTTCAATGCATCAAAGTTTATTTATGGTTACTTGTCATTTTTGTGACAAGGAGTAACAATTGTTTGCTTTACCATGTTTTTGCCATTTAATGGGAATCATAGATTCATAGTGGACTTTTGAAATTATGACATTGTTTCTATCACACATACAAAATTTACACATGGACTCAAAAAAATTACATAGTTATATCAAAATAAAAATCAGAAAATAAGCCACCATCAAATGAAAAGATTAAGAATAAAATGCATTGAAGCTTTCACAATGCAAGAAATTATGATTCTTAAAACTTAATATGAAAATAATTGCTTGATTTTCATGATTGAAAATCCATTTCACATTGAAAACTCCAAGATTTCACATATTTGGTTACATCTAGAGGTTGGTTTACCATTAGTTTTGTACAAAAGCATGAGGAATTGCACATTTGATTTCTAGTTTAATAATTATCATTATCATAAAAAAATTAACAAGTGTAAGATTTAGACTTTTCAAAATATCATGTTTTTACTCGTATGCTAAGTGTCAATGAAAAGAATGATAATGATAGGAAAGAGAAAAGTAAGCATTATGGTCTCAATAAATTTGATTAAGAAAATGAAACTTTTATTATCAAGGTGGAGGAAAGAATTTGGAAAATATCATGTTAGAATTGGACCCGAAATCAAAATTTGGCTTCTTGCCAACCTAGAATTGAAATCAAAATCTAGACTAACCTCGAGATTGGTCATTTGAGATGGGTGGTCATTTGAGATGGCACCAAATAATTGAATGTTCTCAATGAAGTTCTTTCAAATATATGACTATGGTTTTAAAAAAGCAATGAGACTAATTTAAATATAAATTTCCAATTTTCAAAAAATCAAAGAACCTTCTATCAAATTAGGAGGCCTTTTTAGTTTCATGTATGAAAACCACCAGTCAAGTGAGGAAAATGTTCAAAAATCAAAATGACAAATTGATTAATTTTCAAATTTTCAAAAAAATTGGAAATGTATGTTGTGAAAAAAATCAAATAACTATTGAATACTAGTATGAAATATGAACAAATGATGGGTGGTTCTTAGAAATAGGACAAAGACCTATTGGTTGTATATCTAATTTTATATACATATACATTGTTAACAACTTGCTTATATGGTTTGAAAACATGCTTGAGATTCACTAAAAGAAATCATGGGTCAAAACACACTCAAAGGAGCTACAAGTGTTACTTTACATTAGGAGTGCATGTATTTTTTCCTCAAAATAACTTTTTTAATGAATGAATTTTTGAATGATTGTTTTTGCAACTTGTTATGAAAAATGATTAAAATTTCCCTTGCCCCAATAAGTCAAAATAAATTCTTAATCATTTTTTAATAAGTAGGTTTTATGTTGTACATTTAGTCAATAGGGATAGATTTTTAAAATGGTTTGTCAAGATGCCCATGGCTTAATCAAATTGGCCATATTAATTATTGCATCATCATTTGGGTGCTTACTTATGTTTGGTAAGGTTTTGCCATGTTTCTCCCCTAGCCTTGTCAACTCTTTTGCTTCAAACTTGGTCCAAGTCAGGTACAACTTTAGCAACTCCTTTAGGCATTGCATCATCATTTTATGGTAGCTTAAGGTGTTATTGTCTTTCTAACAATTCTTGCAGAACTTGCATTGTTAGCTAACCTATTTGTTATGCCTACTAGGCTACCTATTTATTACCTATTATCTACCTACTTACATACCTACTTATATTTTACATAAGTAGATATGTACATATAGAAAATAGGTAAATAGGCATGTGCACCTACCTATCTACTTAGTTAGGTACCTATTTATTTATTTATGATTTTATTTGAAATTCAAATGTTAATATATACATTGACAAAAAAATCTATTGAAGTTCAAGGAAACATGTTAAATGCATTTCATATCATATTGTTTTGAAAAGTGGTGTGGTGGTTTGATGGCCAAGACATTGGTGTGGAGTTAAAGAGACTAAGGTTCAATCCCCTTTACCAACACACACTATGTGGATTATTATATTTGTATACATACCTTATACATGTGTGAAAATGTATAGTATTTAGGTGGGTTGTGAATAGGTGGGTGGGTGGGTAGGTATTTATTATGTATTTATTTATTACATTTTTATATTTTAAAATTGAGTTATTTTTTAAATTAAATTTGTTGGGTTGCCTAATTTTTTGTCTAATTTGACTAGTATAAAAAACCATTTTATGGTCAGTTAAAAAAACCACAGGAGTTAAGTTGGACATGTTCGAATCGACTTGTCCAGTACATGACTAAGTGGTCAAATTGACCAAATATGAAAATGATTGGTTTTTGGTCTAATTTTCCAATCAAATAAACCATGATTTCTTATAGTGACTATAAAGAGAGAAAGTGGCAATGTGTGTATCAAGGTCATAATTTTGCCACAAACAAATGGCAAAAATTGTGAGTATAAGTTTTTTATAATTGTGTGTAGAGGTAAGAATTATGACTTAATTTGTAGTGTGCATGGAGCACCATTGTTGTCATTGCATGGAAGTGGAACCTACACAACAAAATTTTTGAGAGTTTTACATACCCAAGCTAAATCTAGGAGCCACATTTCTATTGCATGGGCTTTTAAAGTATAAATGCTAGTAGGCCTATTGATTTGATTATGTTCAAGTAATGCATTGCATTGCTTGCAAAAATGAACAAGCCAATTTTGTAATCCTTGCTCAACAAACAAGGTCTCAAAATGGGCTTATCAACTATTCCAAAATTAATGGCATCACAACCATGAAAAAACATGTAGAAGTTAAACACCTTAATCTTGTTCAAAAGTTTGTTGAAGAAATGAACAACATAGAGACATGCCCATTACACATTTGATAACTTGTTAAAAAGAGGTCTATAATTGGATGAAGCTCATTATTTAATTTTTTTTGTTCCATAGATTTGTTTAATTTAAGGATCACAAGCATTACCAAGTCTTCAAATACAAGATTTGGTTATTTTTATCACAGAATCTTGTTTACAATTTTAAAACATTGAAAATATTTGGCTATTAAATTTAACATTACAATTGTGTCCACAAGTGGTTTTCCTTTGAAAAAAGACCTTCACAAAAAATGTCCTACAAGTTGGTTGAAAGATAAATGAACTTGTATGTTTTACTTGCCTTGGGATAATGCTTGTTGGCAATGAAAACATTTGATTATTGTTTTCAATTTCATTTTTGCAAATTGGTAGCCCAAACACGTTACAATAGGGTTGTTTGAAGAAACTAATTAAGACAAATTATCCATCCATAGCATTAAAGCTTCATTTACATTGCTTGAAAAATTTGGAAATTGAAAAAAAATGCTTGCTTACATCAAAGATTAAGGTGTAAACTTGAGAGCAATGATAATAGCTTTGAAAGTTGTTGTCAAAACTCATGTGAAAGCTTTAGATTGGAGGAGTCTTTTCAAGGCACATGCTTTGGGCATGCCATGTCAAAGGCATGCCAATATGGTACAATAGATGATAAAGTTTTTGCATAGGCTTGCATGACATTTCTATCAAATATGCCAAAACAAAATTTCAAAAATGTATAACATGGCCAAAACAATTTAAGGAAGGATGGCAAAAGTGGAGAAAGGCATGTATTGATGTGGGTTTGTCACCTCAAAAATTCAGTTCACTCTTGTGAAAACAAGGTGAAATTTTACCAATTTCCATGAATTAAAAAAAAAATTCTAGTATTTTCTTATGCTTTGAGCGTTGTAAATTTTAGGTTCTAGTGGAAAATATTTGTGATTTTGCAATTTGCATTAAATTTTGATCCTTGTGCTTTTTGAGATTGTAGGTTTTGATCTATATTATTATTTGAATAATATAGATCTAATTTTGATTTCAATTTATTGCTCCAATCCCAATTTGATTACAAATGGATGCCCATTCAATATCTTGTGTAGTTGTGCCCCAAGTGGAGCTAGGTGTGTGGATAGTTTCATTTAATTTATTTGGGGGTAGGTGATTGGTTTACCAAATCAAACAATTCAAATGATTTGTTACTAATGTGTATGCACTTTGATACACATGTTTTGGAATTTGAATTTTTGGACTATGACAATGTGAAGCCCCTCAAAAGTAATTTTTTCATAAACTTAGATTTGGCATCCAAAATATTTTTTTTGATATGATACTAAAATGCATTGCATGTGCTTGATTCATTAAATCATGCCCTAAACCTTTTCAAAATGCAACATATGAATGAAATTTCTAATTTTATTTTTTTTTGACCTACTTTCAATCTATTTTCTCACAACGTGACCAACTAGCAAATTTTGCAAAGTAGATTGAAAGTAGATTTTAAAAAAAGTTGATACAACTTTTGAAACTTTCAAAAACTTCAACATACCACATTTGATGCCTTCATGTAGTTCAAATGAACAATCTCATAAGGCATCACCTACTTGTCACAAATTCTTGGTTTTTTACATGTGAGGACTAGTTTTTTGGTACACTTTAACATGGTTTCACCCATGCATATGTTCGTAAATTAAACTAATGATGTGATGAAAGAAAAAGTGAACATTAAGATTTTTTTGTTAACAAAAATCATGTTTGTTTTTCAAAAGGTAGATTTGAGGGGGTCAAAGCATGGTTGGGGTACCAAAAAGGACAATTTTTTAAAATATCAAATGGAATCCTTCATTTAAACATGTAGTTGCAACTTAATGGCACATTCATACTGAAAGTTTCATTTTTCATGGATAGATACATTACTAAAGTACTATTCTATACATATAGCATGTCAAATTTGAACAAGTTTTAGGATTTCTACCAAGTCTTGGAAAAACATCTAGGACTTTGTCTTTTGGGGAAAAAAAAATTCAAGGACTCATAAGGAATGTCTAAACAATCTTTTTTGGCCCAAGATTCTTACCACACACACCTTAGGTACTAATGTACATAAAATGTATGAGGAGTGTGACAAAAACCAAACACCCTATTATAATGTAAAAAGTTTCAAAAAGTGAAATTTTGGGGAATTTTGGACCATTGATAGAATATGGCCCACATTGAATAAATTTTAATATTCTTACTTTCATGAGTGAAAATAATAGATATTTTAGATGTTTATATATAAAATTTGGAGCAAAATTATTTCATTTGACATGAGAAAAAAAGGGGAAATTCAAAACAAGTCATAAGAAAAGTGAATCTAAAAATGTGAATTTGAGAATCCTAAAAGTGAGTCCTTATGCTTTTAAAGGCAACACCCCAATCATGCTTGGACCCAAGGGGTGAAAGAATAATCAAATATACATTTTGTGATCATTCTCAAGAAAAATGTAAAGTAGCCATAAATTAAACTTTAACATATTAAATTTAAAAATATTATTTATTTCAATGATCAATATGAAGGTGTAAGCAAGATAAAGTGAACAACTTGATTACCTTGTTAAAATTGGAATAAGTAGATTACAAATGACAATAAAACACATTATAGAATTGTGGAGCATTGAATGTTTTCATTTCAATGATTCAAAAAAAAAATGTTTACATTAATATTGCAATGATTTCATATTTCAAATTGTAAAAATAGGTTTCAAAGAGGTTTTTCAAAATACAAGTAGCTTTTGACATCTACTTTTCAATGTGGGCTTTCAGTTTCATGTGGCTATCAAGTAGGTTTTTACAAAAAAGAAATAGATTTTTTTTTTGATGTTCCAAAACATATGTTGATATTCATTTCTTCACTTATTATATATCAATTTCATTATTTTTTTAAACTAAAAATTAGGTTTGAACACATAATTTTTAAATTAGTTTCAAATGTATTTTTTATCTACTTAAAAAATTTGTTTGCTTTTAATTTTCTTAGAATTAGATTCTTATAAACTTAATAAAGTGAGGTATTGTTATTTGACACATACTTTCACCTAATTTGATGTTATTTCATGGTAGTTATATGAGTGGCATAGGGTTCAAGTGGAGACATTACTTTATTTTGTTTTTACCCATGAAGATATTCTTTGAATTTATGTCAATGATATTGAAGAATCACATGTTTAAATTAGAAAATTCTAGTAGATTTCTAAAAAATGCCAGTAGAATTTATTTTATTTTATGCATGTTATCTAAGGCAACAAAATAAGCTTCAAGTAAATAAAATATTGGACTTTTTTTACTTTTTTGGTTAATGTCCATCTAAAATTTAGTCATGCACTTTCAACTTCCAAGGTAAAAATAATAATATATCAATCTTTTAACATAAAAATGTTTTTGAACAAAATTCCATTAGTCAATTTCAAAAATACTTTTGACCTACTTTTAATACACTAAAGTTTTTCAAACTTTGTATATAGAATATATTATATTATAAACTCAATATTTAGCACCATGATGGTTTGACAATGATTGAAAAGGTTTTGACACTATTTTCTTGGTTTTATATGTAAAAATATGACTATAACTTTTAGCAAACTTTTTTGTGTATATTTGATTGTGCTCTCACATGAAGGATAAATTTGATTGATAGATTTTATTTTATTTTATTTTGGAAGTTGTAATTGCAAATAATTACATGAAATTATTATAATGCTTTTGAGTACCACTGACATTTGAAAGGTGTATTGTTTTATTTTTTGTTAAAATTTTTTTAAGCCTTAAATCATATTTCATACATTTAAAAATTAGCAAGATTATGTATTCATTAAACATGGAGTTTAAGTATATGGGGATTTTTTTTTAATGTATGTAATTTGAAAATATTTTATTTCCATAATTTGTCAAAATTGTCAATTGAGGTTTGCTAGACAATTAGAGATAAACTTCTAGTATTGATGTTTCTAATGATGTTAAAATAAGGGTTACGTTGGGAGGTATTTAAGGGAGCAACCAACAACTTTTATGCTTTTGTGTTTCGTACTTTGTATCATTGTTTTACTCTTTTGATTTGAAAGTTGAAGCTATTTGAATTAAAGTCATTTAGAAATCATTGGTTCTTCCAAAACAACCCACAATGGTGTGTTTTTTTCTTAAATCTTGATCATGAAGGAAATCCTAACTATTTTTCAATTCCAATTTTATAAGTAAAATTGTTATGTTTCAAGATGCACTCTTGTATTATGCTATAGTTGGCAAACACAACCTTGTGTTCAGGTGAAAACAACTAAAAGCGTCCATCTTTTGGTATCACACTACAATTTCCACATGTGATCTATAAAGATTTAAGTTTATTTAAGAACTTATAAGGATATTTACAAATTTTCATCAATGGAAATTGTAGATTGATATTTTTGAGAGACTAAAAAATTAGTCTAATGATTAAAGGTTTGGTTGCAATACTTTGAAAAACATGGAAAAGATGTTTAAACTTGAAGCAAACTTAGGAAAAAAAAAATTCAAAGAGGAATTTCAAAGTGTTTTTGAACATGAAGAGGTTTTAGGTTTAAATGAGCGATAAGGGACATGCTTTTGTTATCAATCCCATTAGTTTGTAGATCAATGTTTTTTTGACAAATGTGGTTGGTGGAAAAATTCAAGATTTGATTCAAGGCAGTTTCGTGGGGCTTTCTATATTTAATATATCAAAGTCATTATGTTGAGAGATGTGTTCTTTTTGTGTGATCTATTATAATAATATTAAAAATGTTAATGCAGGGATCGAGGATCTTTATCTTTGAGCAAGGTAGTATTTGGTGTTCGGGACCACTTATTTCTAGTGTGCCTTTCTTGTTATTACTTTTGGAGCAAGTGTATCAACAACAATGCAAGGTTGCAAAGTTTTATGTTATAATAATGCACATGAGTAGTAGTAGTAACATAATGTGGTTCCATTCAAATGTGGTTGTTTTTATTTTTCGAACCTTTTAAAACTTGATGGATGTAGATTGTAGGTTTCATTTGGTTTGAAATTTTGAGGAATGTTCACTAGGTGTTGTTGTGGTAGCACCTTGCCCACTTCAACATCAATTATTTATATTGTTTTGGAATGTTCACCAAGTGTTGCTACCAAAACTAAAAGTTCATTTTCTTCTGAGAATGTGATGAAACATTCCCTTATTTTAACTATTCCTGGTTTTCAAACCTGGCTTAAAGATCTAGTAGAATTTTCTTTATTCAACAAAGAATATGGGCAAAATGTTGCAATGAAGATTGATGTGACAAATGTAGATGAGACATGCAGAAGATATTTGTTCCCCATCTTGACATTGAAGATGAGTTCAAGGCGAGCTGAATCACCTGACAAAATCAATCAATTACACTAAGGATCTGATGAAATGCCAACACTGAATACCAAAACTTGCAAATTAGGGATTGAAAGATCCTGTTCCTAACTGAACAAAAACCTGTCAATATCTGTCATATGGTTAAGTTCTTTAGACTAAAAAACTGTTACATATAAGCCTGGTCTTTGGCCTTGAGATGACCGACCTGGTTAGGATCTGGGCAGGTCTGAAATTTATAAAAAAAACAGAAACCAACAAGTTCTTTGCTAACACAATTTTTAAAAAGCTGGAACCAGAGGTTTTTTATTTTCAACGTTAAAGAAAACCAGAACTGGTGGTTCTTTAAAAATTCAAAGAACCGCCCAACTCTGGTACGAACACATGTGCTGATTAAGAACTGAGTTGTACAGATTAAACTTCAGATGATTTTAATAAGCCCTATGAATACAATCTGAGATCTACGCCTAATAGTTACGCTGTGTGCGGTAAATGTCTACAGGTCCCTAGTAAATTACTGGTGACGTCTTTGTTGACGACTTTGAGAAAGGACTGGATGTCTCCCGATTTGAGGCTTTTGTTTTCCGTTTGTTTTTGGTGTTCCAGGGAGGCTGAGAGGGAAGGGCTGTGCTGCGTATGATTGTTTGTGTGCTTGGTGGCCTTGTCCCTTTGTACCCTTTCTTGATTAAGACCTCCTTTTGCATGCGTCATAGTATTCATTACATAGTCCCTGATGATCTCTCCACCCCCAATCGTCCCCTCTCCCCCAAGTTTAGCTACAGTACACCTATATGTGTACTTGTGAAAATTTCTAGTTCCAGTCTCTAGGGCATGCTCAGGTGGACACCTACACCTTCTTAGTGTAGTATTTCATTGGGTCTCTAAAACCCTGGGGGATTCACATGAGCCCCCTTTATAACATTATTGATTTTCTTACTGGGGGAAGCGAAACCCTTAAACTTTACAACTTGGGGAATACCAACTAGGATCTTTGAAGTCTTCATTTCTTTTCTATTTGTCCCTTCTGAACTCATTGCAATTTGTGAGCCAACTCCAAGGGGATTCTTTTCACTTGCGCAATCAATCCTGGGGTGTGGGGTTTCAGCTAGTTTAGGTAGCAAAAGATTTTAGTGAAACTACTCATTGGCCAGAATTACCAAACCAGTTTGAAAAAGAACCCTGTGATCAGATATGTAAATACCAACTGGGTGAAAAAAGAGAAAGAGAACATCCCAGAGGCAAAAGGAGACAATTGCTGAAAAATGAATTCATAATTACCTACAAAAATATGCATGCAAACTCACTATGGAAGGCAATAAGCATCCACATGAGAGGAGATATTTTGGTGGTTATTGCAGCTGTTATTCCATGGCTGTTACTTCAAAAATCCCCCCCATCCCCCCC
>Ga0116227_10005648_pt1 | contig 26169 bp, 20 predicted proteins | sample S1TSphgellanicum_FD_89693 | JGI IMG/M metagenome (GOLD analysis project Ga0116227, IMG submission 89693) | Host-associated microbial communities from peat moss isolated from Minnesota, USA - S1T2_Fb - Sphagnum magellanicum MG | ecosystem: Host-associated > Plants > Peat moss > Unclassified...
GATGGTGTAGTCGGCGCCCAGCAATCCGCCCGGCACCCGCCGGGCTCGGGGAATGGCGCCGCCCCCGCCCCGCAGATGACCGACCGAGAAATCTCCCAGCATCTCTTGAAAGACGTAGTTGAGGTCGGCGCGGGACGCGATCGATGCCACATACGGCTCGTAACGGCGCTCGTCGGCGACGGTTGGTGCGCCGTGAAAGTTCGGATCGTAGAAATACGTCCGCTCGATTCGCCAAACCTCGTGGTACATCTGCGCCCATTCCGCCGCGGGCTCGACGCGCACCTGCATCCCCGCCAGAGACAGCGCCCCCTCGCCCGGCTTCAGCGCGGCGTTCGAAGGAACGATGACCCAGGTCGGCCGGATCTCGTCCGCTCCCGGCAGCGGCGGTGCATCCGGTTTGCGGTTGGAGACGGCGAGCAGCATTTTTTCACCGTCGGCGGACAGCTCGAAGGTCTCGATGCGCTCGGCCAGCATTTCGGTCTTGCGTTCCTCCAGCGTCCACCGGCTCAAGGTGGCTGCGGGATCGTCGGCACGAGTGGATTCGGATCGCACCAAAAAATAAAGGCTTCCATGAGTGCCCGCGGCCAGCCCGACGTAGGCGGCACTCGGCAGAGGCAGCGCGACGACCCGTGCACCGATACCGTTCAAATCGATCTTGACGGGCGGTACCGGCGGCGGGGCAACCGCAGCCGCGGCGGCGCCGGCAGCGACACGCGTAGAGTTCGAATCCGCCGCTCCTGCGGCGGCGGCGGCCTCCTTTGACTTGGCGAGCTTCTGCGCCGCCGTCTTTTCGTCATCGAGTTCGGGCGCCACCGGCGAGGCTTGGTTCGCGGCCAGCACGGCGGCGTAAATGTTGGAGCGCACCTCGTACAGATCGCTGGTCATGTCGAGATCGTCGGAAGTCGCGCCGGCATTGGTGCTGGCGGTGAAGTAAAGATACTTGCCGCCGCGGTCGAACGCCGGCAAACGCGCGTCCGCCGCAAGGCCGGTGACCTGGGTCGACTTGCCGCTGTCGATCGAATACAGGAACAGCGCGTGCAGGTGGTTCGTCATTGAACGCGGGTAGGCAATCCATTTCGAATCGGGCGACCAGGCGACATCGTAGCTGGCCTCCGAGAAACCGCCGTAGACATTCTTGTCATTGACGATGTCGAGCTTACCCGTGAGCGTGTCGAGTACGAAGATATGCAGGCGATTGTCGTGGAACACGATGCGCTTCGAATCCGGCGACCACCGTGGAGCGAAGTAATAGGCCGGCTCCGGCGCGAGCGGGAACTTCTTCACCGGCGCGGCGCCCGATTGCGCGGCGCCGGTCTGCGAGGCGACATGCAGGGCGTACAAACCGGATTCGTCGGAGAAGTACGCGATCGATTGCCCGTCCGGAGACCAGGCGGGAGAGCGCTCCATCACGCCCGGCGTATTCGTGATGTTGCGGGTGGGACCCGGTTTCACCGACACGGTGAGGATCTCGCCGTGTGCCTCGAGCGCTGCGCGCAGACCGGTGGGTGAAATCGCGGCGTGATCGATCTCCGTGCCGACGTGCTTGATGCTGGCACGCACCTCGGGCAGATCCGCCTGGATGTCGATCGGCACCCGGCGGCTCTTGCCGGTGGCGGTATCGAAGAGATGGATTTCTCCCAATTGATCATAGACCAGAGTCGCCCCCTCGCCGGCGAGGCTGCGGATATCCGGCCCGTCATTGTGCAGCGCCTCGGTCACTGTCTTGGTGGCGAGGTCGTAGCGAAAAATGCCGGTATGCCCGGCTCTCCCCGAGAGAAAAAATATCTGCCCGCCGCAGTAAACCGGAAAAAAATCCGACGCCTTGTCATGCGGAATCTCCACCGATTCGAGGCCCGGAAGCGACGTGATCCAGATCGTACTGGCGCGGCCGCCGCGATAGTTGCCCCACGCGACGTAGGCGGTGTAGTCAAAACCGAACGCGGGCGCCAGCGGTGAATAGGCAATATGCGCGCCGTCCGGCGCCATCACGCCTTGATAGGCCATGGGCAGCGGCAGTCGCGTCGCCGGGCCGCCCTCCGCGGGAACTGAAAAGAGCTGCGTGTAACGGCTCGCGGATTCGCGGCTGGAGCGAAACAGGATTCGCCGTCCATCCGGCGTCCAGCCGATGGCGAAATCCGGCGCGGGATGATAGGTCACCCGATGCGGGATACCGCCCGACGCGGGGATCGTGAACACATCCGTGTTGCCGTCGTATTCTCCGGTGAAGGCGATCGTGCCGCCATCCGGTGAAAACACCGGCGAGCTCTCCAGCCCCACGCCGCTGGTCAGCCGCACCGCGCGGCCGCCCTCGCGGGACACGGTCCAAAGATCTCCGGCGTAGCCAAAGGCGATCAACTCGCGGCTGAGCGCGGGCGATTGAAATAGGTGCGGTTTGTCAGCCGCGCACGCGTTGCCTGAGATCAATGCCGATAGGCACAGAAACCCGAACGACATGGCCGTGCGGTGGATGAGGCTCACGAAACGCTCCGTTCTTTGTGTCATCAGGGCGGGATCGTGCGCCATGATAACATCGGCGCTGATGCGTATCGCATTCACCTCTGCCGCGCTGCTGTCGATCGGACTCGCCGCCTGCGTGTTCGGTCCGCGCGCCACGCACGCGCCCAAGCCGCAGCCGCTGACGTCGGATGCCGGCCGATGGATCAGCTATGCATTTTCGGAGGACGCCATCACCGTCACCGCGAAAGTGCCGCCGGGTTTTAGAATGGTGAAGACCAATCGCCTCCCGGAGGCGACCTACGATCAATCCTCTCAGCGTCTGTTGCTCGATGCGCAATACGATTTTGGGAAGCAATCGCGCAACGATCCGGCCGAGTTTCGCATCAGGGCGCGATTCGTACGCCTCGCGGCCCCCGTGCCGCAAACGCCGCTGAATGCGGACGTGTTGTACCGGGCCTTGCGCGCAGCTTCCGGAAGCCCTGCCGGTCTCCGCGGCGATGACGCCAGCCCCAAGCGTGAACAGAGTGCGGCGCGGGAATGGCTGCATCTCGATCCGCACAACGGCGCGGAGCTCCCGGGTGAGCTCAGCGAGAATTTTTATACCATGATCGATGAGACCAGCGTTTTTGGCATCGTCGGAATTTACTCGGCGAACGTGCAACACGATCCGAAGTGGTTCGAGTCCCGCCGCCAGATCCTACGGGCGGTGGTCGATCATGTCGCGGTTACGCGCTAAGTCCCGTGCCAACCGAAAAAGCCTCGGTCAAGACGCCGGCGAACGGCCTCGTTAAGCAGCCGGTCCCGGGCAGTGTCCGGCGTGTCAAAGTGGGCACGCGCGACATCATCACCGAGGGACTCGCCAGAGGCGTGTTCCACGATCTGTTTCATTTTTTCATGACGGTCAGCTGGCTGCAGCTATTTTGCACCTTAGCCGGATTCTTTTTGGGTTTCGACGTTCTATTCGGTGTCCTGTATCACCTGGCCCCGGGATGCATTGCCAACCTCAATCCCCCCGGATTCGCCGGCGCCTTTTTCTTCAGCGTCGAGACGCTCGCGACCGTGGGTTACGGGGACATGCATCCGCAAACCTTCTACGGCCACTTCGTCGCGATGCTCGAGATTTTCGTCGGCCTCATGTCATTGGCGGTCATCACCGGCATCATGTTCGCGCGATTCTCACGTCCCAGGGCGCGATTTTTGTTCACCAGGAACGCCGTCGTGCGGCCGATCGACGGCAAGCGCACCTTGGTATTTCGCACCGCGAACGAGCGTCAAAATGTCGTACAGGACGCGTCGGCGCACCTGCGCATGTTACGCAGCGAAGTCACCCGGGAGGGATTTCGCATCCGTCGGGTCATCGATTTGCCGCTGGTTCGCTCGCAGCATCCGATGTTCGTACTCGGCTGGACCATCATGCACGTCATCGACGATGCGAGCCCATTGCGGGCCGAGACGGCCGAATCCCTGGAGCGCTCCGAGGCGGCCTTCGTGCTCAGCGTGAGCGGCACCGACGAGACCACGGGCCAGACGCTGATGGCGCGCGGGGAATATTCCCATGCGGATATCCGCTGGAACTCAACTTTCCTCGACATCCTGGAGGAATCCGCGGACGGAGTTCTGCACATCGACTACCGCAAATTTCATGATGTCAAACCGTATGCCGCCGAAGATGAAACGAAGCATCAATACCCGGCATGATGCAAGGCGGCCACCCCGCCGGCGGCCACCAGACAATAGATACCGAACAGATACCAGCGACCGCTCTCGAGCCATTGGCTCAGCCACTTCAAGGCGAGCAGGCCGGCGATAAAAGCAACGAACGCCCCCAACACGCTCAGAAGCGCGACAGACTTGAGGTCGCCGCCGGGACTTGCGTGTTCCATTCGGACCAGTCGAAGTGCTTCACGACCGACAACGGGCGGAGTGATGACGACAGCCAGCGCGAAGCTGAACGCTTCCGCACGCGATTTTGCGAGCCCCATCAGCATTCCCGTGGAAATCGTCGCGCCCGAACGCGAGAGCCCGCGGAAAGGCAGGCAAAGACCTTGTACCATTCCAATGACACCAGCCCGCTTCAGCGTCAGGTCATTCGCGCCCGACATTGCCGGCGCGGTTCGACGGTTCTCCAGAATGCCCGCCGTCAGGATGATGATCCCCGCCACGGCCAACGCCGGCGCAATGAATTCGAGGTGACTGAAAAGTTGCTCGATTTCCGCATGCGGGACCCCCCGCAGCACAGTGAGCTCGATTATTTTGATGATGACTTCGCCGATGACGGCGGTAAGAGCGGTCGCGACGATCACCCGTACGGCAAATGTCTTGAAGGTAGCGGCGTTCTGAAAGTAAGTGTCGCGCCACTGCCTCCAAAAGTAGGTAATGACGGCAAACATGGTCCCCGTATGGAGCATGACCAGAAGCAACGTCATCGGCGGGGAAGACGGATCGAGGCCTAATAATTTCTCGGCAACCACCACGTGGGCGGAACTCGAGACCGGCAGGAGTTCAGCCAACCCCTGCACGACGGCTAGAATGATGATGTTCAGGAACGACATCGTGCGATTGTAAGCGGAATCGCATGGCAATCAGCCATGACGTCGCCGCGAACGGCGCGGATCAAAGTCGGTATCGATCGATCAATGCCGTTTACACAGATACGTATCGTTCGCGGCAGCAACATCGCCCGGCCGGACGGATGTCATCGCATGCATGAGGAGCACAAACGCGAGATAGATTGCGACCGGCGCGAACCTACGGATTGTTCGCTGCGACACATGGACCGACAAGCGCCGGGGAATCGCTTCGATCATCGGCCACAAGCGACCGGCGTCACCAGCGGGTCCACCGGGTCCACTAGCGGGACCATTAGTAAGGGTCACTTCCATGCCGTCCTCCTCAAGCTGAAGCCATTTTAACCCGACTGCCACCCTTTGTGTCGATCTGACATATTCTTCAGCGCTTAAGGCTCGTGGGCGACCAGTCGAATCAATTCGCGGCGGCGCCGGATGCGCCGGGACAGATGGCTTGGGACAGTGTCACGCCAGGCGCGTCGACGCCGGGACGCGTACCCGCCACTCGATAGCAGCTCGCGTTGATCCAAACGATCCAATCGCCGTTGGGGGTCTTGAATTCATCGCCTGCATGGTGCGGCGACCGCGGCCACCAGTCGTCTTCCCTGGGCGCGCTCGAGATTGCATCGTTGCGCGGCGGCTCATGGTTGCGAATCTCGAATGCCTGCAGCGCGCGGCGCGCTTCCGCCGCCCAATCCACACCCGACCCGGTACCGTCTGAGGATGACACCGGCGCCGGCGATATCGAGAAGGTCGGGGAGGGAACCGCGAAGGGCACTATTTTCGTGGCCAGATCGGCGCTCAGGCGCCGGACGGGAACGAACTCCGCGCGCACCTTGCGGGGATTGACGGGCGGCAGGAACAGCAACTCGACCGAATGCTCTGTCGATGCCACTCGACTGCCGGCAGGCGATGACATCAGCAGCGCCGCAAACAAGGCCACGTGAACGGTCAACACGACGAGCAGAATCACATACCGTCGTGGTCCCCAGCGCGAAGCTACCCCGTCGCTCAGTGTTTCACGGGGTGTCGATGATGAGCACGTCCATGATGCGCCGCGCGATGGTGATGGGTGGCGCGATGATGGTGGGCCGCCTTGTGAGGCCGATCCGCCGCGAAAGAAGGGGTCGCTAAAAGGAGCAGCAGCGCTGCTATCGTAGGGATTTTGTGCATTGCGCTTGAGAACTCGCATCGAGTGGTGACTGATTCATCGTCCGTCACCGTTAGCATGAAGCTTTCCGTCGAATCTAACAAGCAGCCGGACGACTCAATACGCCGTCGCGACCATGAATGCCTTCAGCCCCGCGGTTGCGGTGCCGATGAGCGTCAGGGCACCACCGGTGCCGATCGCATATTCCGACACGGTGCCGGGCAGTGTCCCGTTGCCGATGTTCACGACGTACGCATATTTGCCAAATGGGTCGAAGGCGATCCACCCGGGACCGGTGCCGGCCAGCACCGTCGCAGGCGCGAGCGGCGTCAGCTGCCCCGCGGTGCCCACGGCATATTGCGACACGGTGCCCTGGGCGGAGCTGTAATCCACCGTGTAATTCGCTTCGTAGGCGTACTTGCCGGTCGGATCGAACGCCAGATACACCGGTTCTGTACCGGTGGCCACCGATGCCGGATTGAGGCTGCTCAGCGTCCCATCCGCACCAATGCCGTACTCAGAGACGGTGTTGCCATTGATGTTCGACAAGTACGCGTAGGAACTGGTGGGATCGACGGCGATCCCGCCCGGATAGGGGAACGCAGTGGTCAGCGTGGCGGGATTCAGCGGCGTGAGGGCCCCGGTGCCGGCGTCGACGGCGTATTGGGAAATCGTCATGCCCCCCGGCGGCAGGTTTCCGTGGTTCGCCACGTACACGTATTTGCCGTTGGGGCTGAGCGTGACGTTCCAAGGTTCCGTCCCCGTGGCAACCGTGCCATCCGCCGCGGCGAGCAGGGCGCCGGAGGCGTTGACGCTGAACAGAGAAATCGTGTTATCGGCGGCACGTACTGCGAGACGGTATTGTCGGCCAGGTTCGTGACGTAGACATATTTGTTGGAAGGATCACGACGTTCGCCGTCAGGCCGGAGCCGGAACCCGCCGACACCGTACAGTTCTGGGCGGCGGGTTGGGTCTTCACCGTCACCGCGTAACTGCCGTCCTGGGCGATCTTGGTCGGGAAGACGAAAGTGGTGTTGCCGTTCACCGCCACCGTATCGGTGCCGTTGTCCGCCAGCGTCACCGATTCGCCGGTCGCGAGGCCGGAGACAGCCCCGCCGATCGTATAACTCTGGGGCGTTGGGGTGCCGCCGCCGCCCCCGCCGCCACACGCTGCGAGCCAAAAACTCAACGCCGAATACACCGTCAGCCGGCCGTAAAAAGTCGCGTGCCCTCCGCTCATTTCTGCCGAAAGGCCCCGGCAAGCAGCTCCTGCCTGATGCCACCGTCTCTGCTGCCCGTCGCGAATCGGTACAACGCCGCGGTATAGATCGCATGCAACGTTGCGCTCACCAGCGATAGGCCAACGACCGTCACCAACAGCGCCACGGCGGCCAGCACTATCATTACAAGCGCCTTGGTCGAAATGGCGAATAACATGAATAATCCCGCGAGCAAGAAGAGCGGTATGGTAATGACGGCCACCCCAATGCTGATGCCGACGTTGCCAATCAGGTTCTCCCCCCAGTTCTTGCGCAGCAGACCGAGACTGCGCGATATGGCCTCGACGGGACCTACATTCTCGACCACCAATACCGGCAGCGTCATCGCAGTGGCGAGCGTCCAGGCCGCCCCAATGATCGCCGTCACGATCCGCCCGATGATTCCGACTCGTTCCTCGATGGCGCGCAGGATGGTACCGACCGTCGCGGCGATCAGAGCGTATCCTAAGATCGAGGGCAGGTTCGCGAGTGCGATTTGCAGCCCTTCTCCCACGCTGGCCGGCTCACCGTCCAGCCGCTTGAGGGCCACGGCAATCAGGGCGGTATTGAAAAACATCACGATCGTGTAACTGATTACGTAAAGGAGGTAGGTCCCTGCATAGGACAACAGCCGCGCCGTGTGCGTCATGGAACCTTCGGCGATCGGCAGCGCGTGATGCACCGCCAAGACCGGCAGCGCGAAGGATGCCAACAGCAGCATGATTGCGAGCGAGGACAGCAGCGGGAAAACCAGCAGAGCCGGGTCTTCCTTGAGAATACCCCAGCACTCTCCGGCGAGAGCCCAACTGCGCGAAATCCTGTCAAACATGGAATGCACCCTCCATAGCTCTGGACGCCATTTCGCCATACATTGCCGGATCAAGGTGTGCTATTTGCAAAAATTGTGACCCAAGACGCCGGTCCGCGTGGATGAGACGCCGGTTGACTCGCTAGCTCGCATTCCGTACGCTTGTCGCCATAACCAGACGCTAAATTGTGCGGCAATGTCCTCGTTACCAGTCAGCACGATCTCCAGTTCAAGTGCTCGAGGACGTTTCCTGTTCAGTTGCGTGATTGTCGTGGCGCTGTTCGCCAGCACCCGCTCGGCGTGTGCGACCAGGCCGGCGGCGATCGTTACGATATTGCAGGGTAATGCGACGGTAATCCGCGCAGTTTCCGAGTTCAGTGCAATCGAGGGCGTTCGGCTTCTTCCGGATGACCTCATCCGCACGGACAAAGACAGCTTCCTGCGCATTGAATACGAGGATGGAACCTGGATCGAGCTCGGACCGGACAGTCGGCTGGAACTCGGGCATCCGGCCGACAAGCGCGCCAAAGGGCCGGCGCTGTATTTGCTCTCGGGATGGATGAAGATCGGCTGCGCTACGGCCGACAACGGCGCGAAGAAGTCGATCGCCTCGACAGGCATGGACTTGAGCGATATATCAGGCACTTTCATCATTCGCACCGTCGACGCCACCCATATGATCTTCGCCGAACAGGGGTCCGCGCGTTGGATGGACCGCGAGCCGCACGCCAACGATAGCGTCGCGCTCACCCGCGGCGACTTCCTGATCACCGGCAAGAGCAAGTCGCCCGAAGTGCTTAAGCGGCCGCCGCCGGACTTCATCAGCGCATTGCCGGTGGAGTTCCGCGACTCCTTGCCGGTCCGCTACGCCCAGTTCGCAAGCCGCAACGTGGTGATCAAGGACCAGCACGCATTTGCCTACGCGGACGTCGAACAATGGCTCGATGCGGAGCCCTCGATACGCCGTCAATTCATCCCATGGTGGCGCCATAAGGCGGTACAGGACGAGGCCTTTCGCGCCTCGCTCGACCACAATCTGTCGCTGCATCCGGAGTGGGATCGGGTGTTGCACCCTGAGAAATACGAAACGGACGGAGCGCCGTCGGCACCGACCAACCAATAACCAACGCACAGCATACGGGGATAGCAGTGAAGCTTTTGTTCAAATTCAATCTGGTATTCATTTCGCTGTTCGCACTCGGCATCGGTGCAAGCGGCTATATTTCCTATCAACTGCTGCAGCAGAACGCGCGCGATGAAATCGCCGAAAATGCCCGCCAGATGATGTCGGTGGCATCGGCGGTCCGCGTCTACACCACCAAGCAGATCACTCCGCTGCTGCAAACCCAGATGATGTATACCTTCCTGCCGCAATCCATACCGGCCTACTCGGCCACCGAGGTGCTGACAGAACTGCGCAAGAAATATCCGAACTACCAATATAAAGAGGCGTTGCTCAACCCCACCAACCCGCGCGACCGGGCGGTCGATTGGGAGGCGGATATCGTCAACCAATTTCGCAACGGCCAGGCCAAGGAGGAACTGTTGGGCGTGCGCAGCACCCCGGCGGGGTCCTCACAGTACTTTGCGAGGCCCCTGACGATTACCGATCAGGCCTGTCTACGCTGCCATAGCACCATCGACGCCGCGCCCAAGCCGATGGTCGATCAGTACGGTCCGGCAAACGGTTTCGGCTGGAATTTCAACGAAACCGTCGGTGCGCAAATCGTGTCGGTGCCCACGGATGTCGCCTTCGACCGCGCCAACAAGGCGTTCGTCACTTTCATGGGCTCGTTGATCGCGGTGTTCGCGGTCGTCGGACTGTTCCTCAACCTGCTGTTATGGCGGATGTTCGTGCGGCCGATCAGCAAGATCTCTGCGCTGGCGAACCGCGTCAGCATGGGCGAACTGGAGGCGCCGGACGTGCAGATCCGCAGCCGTGACGAGATCCGCACCCTTGCCGAAGCGCTGGCGCGATTGCGCAAGAGCCTGGCGCAGGCGATGAAAATGCTCGAGGCCTGAGCAAACGCGGCATGGAATCCCCACCCGATGGTAGCGTGAACAGCATTGCAGACCGGGTCGCCCCGGAGCGTCTCGGCAAATACCGCTTGCTGAACGTGATCGGCAGCGGCTCCATGGGTGTCATTTACAAGTCGATCGACCCGCACATCAAGCGTCCGGTGGCGGTCAAGACCATCCGCCGCGAACTGCTCGGCAACAGCGATCCCGATAATTTCATGGCGCGCTTTCGCGTCGAAGCGCAAGCGGCGGGTGGTCTCGCCCACCCCGGTATCGTCGCCGTTTACGAGTATGGCGAAGAGGGGGATTACGCCTACATCGCCATGGAATACATCGAAGGACGGAGCCTCCGTCAATTGTTCGATGAGAAGGTTCCGCAAAGCATAGCGCAGGTCTTGAACATCATGTCGCAGCTGCTCGAGGCGATGCAGTACGCCCACGACCGCGGCGTCTGGCATCGCGACATCAAGCCGGCGAACATCCTGATCATGAGCAATGGCCAGGTCAAGGTCACCGACTTCGGCATTGCGCGCGTCGAATCCTCCATGCTCACCGAGGTGGGCATGGTCATGGGTACTCCCGGCTTCATCGCTCCCGAGATGTACTTTGGCGACGTGTTCGACTGCCGCATCGACATCTTCGCCGCCGGCGTGATCCTGTATCAGCTGCTGGCGGGGGCGCCGCCATTCACGGGGTCAGCCGAGAAAGTGATGTTCAAGGTCTGCTATGAGGTGCCGCTGCCCCCGTCGGTGACCGGGCGCCTGCCCTCGCTCGAGCCTTTGGACGAGGTGGTCCTGAAAGCGCTCGCCCGGCGACCGCAGGATCGTTATTCGAGCGCCGCAGAATTCTTGAGTGCGCTGCAAACGGCCCTCGCGGACATGGGCCGCCCCGCCGGTTCCGATGAAACCATCATCAAGCATGGGGCATCGGTACCCGCGGTCGCGAAGGAAACACCGCCGCCCTCCACCAATACGTTGACCGGAGCCGGCTGGAGCATGGACACGCTGGCGGAAATCGAAAAGAGATTGGCGCACTTCGTCGGACCGATCGCCCGGGTCATGGTGCGCCGCGCCGCCGATAAGACCCGGGATGTCGGCCAGCTGCTCACCTGGCTGGCGGAAAATCTCAGCAACCCGGCGGACTGCGAAAAATTTCGCGAGAGCACCGAAACATTGGTCGTGCCGGCGGCCAAGAGAACGCCCGCAGCGGATGGCCGCACGGTCGCCGGCCGCCTGTCGCCGTCGCGCATTCCCGCGCCGGATCCTCCCGTGACTCCCGAGGACATCGCCGCCGCCTCGCGCTCCATGGCGAAGCTGATTGGGCCGATCGCGCCCGTCCTGGTGAAACGCGCCGCCGCCACCGCCGGCATCAGCCGTCAACAGTTCATCAGCACGCTGGCCGCACAGCTCAGCGATGAAGCCGACCGTCTGTGGTTCATCAAGTCGCTCGCCTAGAGAAATCTGGATGGACGATCGCAAAAAGATACTGCTGGTGGATGATCACGATCTGGTGCGCTTCGGTACCAGCATGCTGCTCGAGTCGCTCGAGGACGTGCGCTGCGCGATCACCCCCTGCCGCTCGATCGACGAGGCACGCACCGCCTTGCGCGATCTGGGCCCGTTCGATCTGGTGCTGCTGGATCTGAACCTGCCCGATGCCAAGGGCCTCCAGGGTCTGCGTACCTTGCTCGATGAGTTTCCCCAGGCGCCGTTCGCCATGCTCACCGGCACCCAGGATGAATTCGTGGTGCGTCAGGCGATGTCGATGGGCGCGGTGGGCTATCTGCTCAAGTCCTGGACCCCCGAGCGCCTCAAGCAAGCCTTGCTGTCGCTGCTGCGGCCGGCCGCGCGGCCCGCGGCCAACATGTCCGAGCGCTTTCCGCGCCTCGTCGGCAGCTCGCACTACGATCGCGTCGCCGAACTCGGCCCGCGTCATCTGCAGGTCATGGAGCTGATCCTCGAGGGCTGCAGCAACCAAGAAATCAGCCAGGCGACCGAACTGTCGCTCGGCACCGTGAAGAACTATGTATCCGCCATCCTGTTAGCCCTCGATGCGCAATCGCGCTCGCATCTGATCAGCCTGTTTCACTAACGCGCGCATGAACGTTGCCACCGGCCTGCCGGGCAGCGGAATCCCGGATGCGCGCGCCGCCCGGGCCGATCCGCGCGTGGCCGAAGTGCTGTACCGCAGCGCGCTCGCCGGCGATCGCCGGGCGGTGGCGATCACCGTGCTCGGCGCCCTCTTCGTGGCGTCGCTGGTCGGGCAGGAACACGACTCGCACTGGGCATGGGTGTGGGCGTGGTGCCTGGCTTGCATGGCGCTCGCCTGCTCGCGGCTGCTTTTAGGCGGCGCCCGCTCCGCGGGCGAGGCGGCGACATGGGCACCGGCGCACCGCAATCGCTGGCTGGCCTTGGTGTTCATCGCGTCCATCGCCTGGGGTGCGGGCGCACCCTTGCTGCTGCTCGACAATCCGTCCGCTGACACCTGGCTCACCGGCATCTTCCTGGCGGTGGCCGGTCTCTCGGCGCCGCTGCTCGCCGCGTCGCGCCCCGCCGTGCACTTATCGCTGCTGCCGGCGCTGCTGCCACTGCTGGCGACGCTGGCGATCCTGCCGCTGACGGGCACGCTGCCGCTGTCCTTCAATGCCTTGCTGCTGGCCGTGCTCGCCGCGGCGTTCCTGCTGGTCCTCGATGGGTTGACGCTGGCGCAGAACGATTCGCTGGCGCTGCTGTTGGCGGCACGATTTCACAACGAAGACCTGGTGGAACAACTGCGTTCGCAAATCGACGTGGCGGCGGCCGCCAATCAGGAGAAGACCCGCTTCCTCGCGTCCGCCGCTCACGACTTGCGTCAGCCTCTGCATGCCCTCGGCATGTTCTGCGCGACGCTGCAGCAGCGCCTGTCCGATACGCCCGAGAGACCTTTGGTCCGCAACATGATGAGCGCCATCGAGTCGCTGGAGGACTCCTTCGGCGCGATGCTCGACATCTCACGGCTCGATGCCGGCGTGGTGGAGGCGGTGCTGCACACCTTTCCGGTGCGCGATCTGTTTCGCCGCCTATACCAGCAATTCGGCGGCGACGCCGAGGCACGCAGCCTGTCGCTGCGGTTCCGCGCCGCGGGACGCATCGTGCGCAGCGACCCTTTGCTGCTCGAGCGGGTGCTGGCGAATCTGGTGCAGAACGCGCTGCGCTACACGCGCCAAGGCGGCGTATTGGTGGCGGCGCGCCGCCACCCCGAGGGCATCGCCTTGGAAGTCTGGGACACGGGCGTGGGCATCCCCGACGACAAGAAGGACATGATCTTTCGCGAGTTCTATCAAATCGACAACCCCGAGCGCGACCGCACCCGCGGACTCGGCATGGGCCTGTCGATCGTGCGCCGGCTATGCAATTTACTCGGGCATCCACTGCAGCTGCGCTCGAGGCCGGGTCGTGGCAGTGTGTTTCGCGTCGTCGTGCCCGCAGGCGAGGCCGGCGCCATTGATGCGCCGGCGTCGGAGGCCGATACCTTGCCGCCGCGCAAGACCGGCACGGTCACCGTGTTGCTCATCGATGACGAGCGCGTCATCCGCGAGGCGACGCGCGAGCTACTGCGGCCGATGCAGGTCGAGGTGATCGCGGCGGCCACCATCGCCGAAGCGGTGCAGTTGGCCGCCGCCTCGCCTGAGCCGATCGACCTGATTCTCTCCGACTGGCGCTTGAGTGGACCGCAGAACGGGGTCGACGCGGTCCGCGCCGTGCGCGCGGTGTGCGGCGAGTCGACGCCGGCCATTCTGGTGACGGGCGATACGTCGACCGACCTGCTGAAGCTCGCCCATGAAAGCGGTCTCGTGGTTTTGCACAAGCCCCTGCAGCCGCGCCAGCTGGTGCGGCTGGTCAAGCACTTGCGCCGGTGAGCCGCTGTCAAATGACTTTGGTCATTTGCCTGCCGGCCGCCCACGGTGGTCAGATCGATCGGGCAAGCCCCCCCACCTGTGAGCCGATAACTCATTCATGAACCTCGTCTTGCAGGCCACTACATTGAACGATGAGCCGATGAGTCAGCCGTTGATCGGCCGATTCGACCATCGGGGCGGCACCCTCGGGCGTTCGGACAGCGCTACCTTGACGCTGCCGGATCCCGAGCGGAGCATTTCCCGCACGCAGGCCCAGGTGGTCTACGCCGACGATGCGTTCTGGATCGAGAACATCAGCGCGGCGAGTGCGATCCTGCACAATGGCCGGCCGTTGAGTGCCGGCATGCGCATTGCCCTGCGCGCCGGCGATGAGCTCCGGATCGGGGGCTATTCACTGCAGGCAGCCTTTGACGATGACGCCGCCTCCGCGACCATCCTGCAAGGGCGCACCGCGGTCATCCGGGTCGAGCCGGACCGCATGCGCCCGGCTCCGCCCCCCTCGCCGCCGGCGCATCACCCCGACGCCGCGGCGCTGTGGCGCAGTTTTCTCGAGGCTGCCGCCGTGGAAAGCGCCGGCGCCGGCGCGCCGTCGCCGGAACGGATTGCCGCCGTCGGCGCGATGCTGCGCGTCGCGGTCGAGGGCATCCACAGCCTGCTCGCGATGCGCGCCGCCGCCAAGGATGAAATGCAAGCCGACATGACCATGATTCAGGCGGGCGGCAACAATCCGTTGAAATTCGCACCGGATGCCAAGCTCGCGCTGCAAATGCTGCTGCAGCCGCCGGCGCGCGGATTTCTGGACGGGCCGGCGGCGCTGCGCGCAACACTGGTCGACTTGCAATCGCACGAGGTGGGCGTGATGGCCGGCATGCGCGCCGCCCTGGAAGCCGTGCTCGACCGCTTTGCACCGGAGAAACTCGAAGCGCAGCTGGCGACGCGCTCGGTGTTCGATTCATGGCGTCCGGCGCAGCGCCGCGCGCGCCTGTGGGAATTGTATCTGGAACACTACCGCACGCTGCGCGAAGAAGCGCAGCAGGATTTTCAGCGCCTGTTCGGCGCCGCGTTTCGCGACGCCTACCTGGCGCAGGTGCGCAGTCTGGCGGCGGCGGCGACCGACGAATGAAGCCGGTCGGCGTCCGAGTCGCCGCGCGCACCCACCCCGGATCGCGCGCGGAAAACGAGGACCGCCTCGCGGTCGAGCAGTGCGGGCAATACTGGTGCCTGGTCCTGTCCGACGGCGTCGGCGGACACGATGACGGCGCTCGCGCCGCGCAACTGGTGGTCGAGCGCATCATCACCGGCTTTCGCAGCCGCCCGCCCACCGATCCGGACGACCTTGCGGAGCTCGTCATGGATGCACACGACGCCATCATTGCCGATCGGCGTCAGCGGGCCGTAGCGGACTCGCGTTCGAACATGCATGCCACCGTGGTGGTGCTGCTGATCGATACCGCCAAGGGCATTGCAATGTGGGGCCACGTCGGCGACTCTCGCCTGTATCAGTGGCGTGCCGGCCGGCTCGTGACCGTGACCCGCGACGACAGCGCGCTGCAGGCGGTGCTCGACGCCGGCCTGGTGGACGCGGCCAGTTTGGAAAGAATGCCGAACCGCAACATGCTGATGGCGGCGCTGGGATCAAGCGAAGAAGCGGTGCCGCACGTGTCGGCTGCATGCCCGCTGCAGGCGTCGGACGCATACCTGCTGTGCAGCGACGGCTGGTGGAACGGACTGGATCCGCCAATCATGTCAGCGTTGCTCGAGACGGCCGCCTCGCCGCAGGACTGGCTGGACGCCATGGCGGCGCGGACGCAGCAACGAGCCGACCCGCACCAGGACAACTACTCCGCGATCGCCTGCTGGCTCGACTGACGGGGAGTGCCCAAAGTCACTTTCGCGGCGAGCTCGCATCCGGCACTGTCGCACTCAAGGGTTCTTCAAACAGTGCAGCGGGCGGCGAGGCAATCATGGGTGGAACATCGCGAGCGGCGCAAGCCTTGGTGGTCTCAAGCCTCTTGGGGCTGCTGTACGGGTGCGCCGCCGTGCACGTTCCCGACTACCAGCACCCCGAGGCTCCCGCGAAATCATCCTGGTCGCGATTGCCGGTGAGTGCCGCCTCCGCCACCGAGGTCATCTCGCCAGAGTGGTGGCAGGAATTCGGCGATCCATACCTGGATTCATTGGTCGCCAAAGCGATTGCGAACAACGTCGATCTGAAGGTGCTGGCGGCGCGGGTCACCGTCGCCAACGCGCAGGTCGCCGAAGTGCGGGCGGGCGCCCTGCCGAGCGCGGACATCGCCGCCGGCAGCACCCAGCAAAGCACCATCGGCCAGCCGTTCAGCAAGCAATACGACCTGGGTGCCCGGGTCGCCTGGGATATCGATATCTGGGGTGAGGTCAAGAAAGGCGTTCAGGGACAGAAGGCAGAGTTTCACGCCACCGAAGCCGATTGGCGCGCCGGCTACCTGCAGATCGTTGCCGACGTCTCGACCACCTATTTCCAGATCCTGCAATACGACGAACAGATCGGCCGGCAGCAGCATGCGCTGGCGGAGGGCGAGCAGATCCTCGCCATCTACGAAACGATGCACAGCAATGGCCTGGTTTCCGATACCGACGTACTGCGCCAACAGGCGGAATTGAGCCGCCTGAGCAAGGATCTGGTGGAGCTGCACCGCAATCGCGACGTCACCGAGAACGCCCTCGCGACTCTGCTCGGCGAGCCCGCCGGGGAATTCAAGATTCCGCCCGGCCGGCTGCAGGGCCGCGTGCAGATCCCGACGGTGTCCGGGGGGCTTCCGCTCGATCTACTCTCGCGTCGGCCTGATGTCATCGCGGCTGAATTCCGGGTGCTGGAGGCGCATGACCTGATGGGCCAGGCGCGGCTCGCACAGCTGCCGTCGGTGAGCCTGACCGGCCAGGCGGGCGGTGCCAGTTTGGCTCTCAATACGTTGCTCAAGGCATTCACGCTCGGGCTGATGCCGAGCATCGATATTCCGGCGTTCAATCCGGGCGTCAAAGCGCACGTCAAGACCACCGAGGCAGAGATCAAGGTCGCCGAAGAGAGCTATCGTCGCACCGTGATCGCCGCCTTCGAGGAGGTCGAGAACGGGCTCGTCAATCTCGACGCCCACCGACTGGAAAACGAGGAGTTGCAGAAGCAGGTGGCGCGACTACAGGCGGTGGCGGACCAGACCAAGACGAAGCTCGAGGAAGGCATCGTGACACAACTCCAGGTTTTCGAAGACGAACGTTCCCTGCTCGCCGCGCAACTCGCGTTGCTGGACAGCCACGAGCAGATGCTGTCCGACACCGTCACGCTGTACAAGGCGCTCGGCGGCGGTTGGGCGCCCATGGAGGTCGCCAATGCGCGTCGCTGATCGGTCGGCAAACACCGCCATGGAGATTCACGCTCAACTGTGGGCCGCCTTCAGACCGGCGGCATCGGCGCGTCGGCCCGAGGTCGTCTTGAAGCCCTTGACCCGGCCGGAACTCACCGAGATACGCATCGAGGACGCCGGACTCGAAATCGAACATGCGCGCATCTTCCACAAAGACGGTTTCGTCTACCTGGCGGACCTCAAGAGCCGCAAAGGAACCACGGTGAACGGCGTCCGGGTTGGGCGCGCGCTGTGCAAACTGAGCGATGGCGACGAGATCTGCTTCGGTCGGGTGCTCTCGTATCGCGTGGAGATCAGCGCACGCGCCGCCGCCGCGAACCTCAGGCTGACGTTGACGCCGACCTCAGAGCAATCGGGTCTCGAGCCGATCGCGATCGCCAAATTCCCGTTCCACATCGGCAAGGCCGATGCGACGTTCGCCAAGTTTGTGAGTGAGAGTGCGCACAGCCAGGAATTCGAGTACCTGTCCCGACGTCACGCGTTTATCTACCACCGGGACGGCCAAGCGTACGTCGAAGACCTCGGCAGCAGCAACGGTACCTATGTCGATGGCCGGCGCCTGGAACGTGCCGTACCGCTCAACGAGGGTGCCGTGGTCGCCTTCGGCGGCAACCATTTTGTTTACCGCGTCAGCATCGCCCGGCAAACCGTGGTCGAGCTGGCTGCCGGCAATCCCCGCGCACCCCACGCGCCGGACCCCATCGTGCCGCCGGCGGATGAGGGAACCCAGTTCATCGCCGCGCCGGCTTCATTTCTGCGGCTCCTCTGCGAAGCCGACCGGCCGAAGGAGGCCGCTGCGCCGGGGAGCGCGGCAGTCCCCGCGCCGCTCGCCAAGGCATCGGTTACGAGCCGCCGCCCGCGCGGACGGATCATGACCCTATGGTCCGAGCTCGTGTCGCTCACGGCCGGCGGCGAGCCCGATCGCGCGCCGCGTCGGTGGGGATGGACCTGCGCGATTGCAGGCGTTTTGGCCGCGCTCACTTTGACGGCGTATGGGTTGAACGCCCCGGAGCGGAACTTGAAGGACGCGCTCGCACACGGCGACTATGCGCGGGCCGCGACTCTCGCCGCTCGGCTCCTCGAGCAGCATCCCGACGACGTCGATCTCAGGGCGCGAGCCACCGAGGCGGCCCTGAAGGCCCATGTGCCGATGTGGTTGGCGAATGTCCGGGCCCATGACTTCGGCGCCGCCCAGACCGTTCTTTCAAGGGCGTCCGAGCTCGGCAGGCGCAATGCCGATCTACCCCCCTTGATCGGCGAGTTGCAATGGCTGGGCAGCCTCGAATCCCTGATCAGCGCTCGCGGCGGTCCCGACGCACCGATCCGAATCTACGCCGACGAAGACCGTATCGGGCAACTGATCGAGCGTTGGAACAACGACACGGGCGAACACCAGCGCGACTTGAGCCGGATCGCTTCGCGCGTGCCGCAATTCGGCGATTGGTATGGCACGGCGCTCACCCACCTGCGCAGACTGCAAAGTGAATCGACGGTCTACCTGCCGGTCATCGAGCGCGTCAAGGCGAACATCGCGACCGAACTGGGGCGTGACAATCCCGAAGCGCTGGAACTCTCATTAAGAGAGACGGCGGAGAAGTATCCCGGTCTCGGCGGCATGGACGGCTTACGCCAGGACCTGGCGCACTATCTCGCGATTCGATCCGAAGCACGCACTCATCAGTCCCGGCGGCTGTTCGCGGTGCTGAGCAAGGCGCAGTTTGCGACGCCGGCGTTCCAACCGGGCCTGCGAGCGCTCAACGACAGTGCTCAGCTGCCCTCCGCCGATCTCTTGCTCAAGTACGGCGCCGCGACGCAAGCCTGGAAGGACGGCAACACCCGCGTGGCGCTCGCCGGTCTGCAGGACATGGCGCGAGGCTTCTGGGCTCAAGATATCGCCGCCGAACTCGAGCGCCGGGGCGGCGTCACCGCCCGGTTCACCGCCCTGGAGCAGTCGCGCAACTCGGCCGGATTCGTCGATCAGCTGTTGGCCTTCCGCGAGTCGCTCGATGCCGAAGAGGACGTGTACTTCTTTCGCGCCACGCAAGCCGATCTGAACCTGCAAAGGGACGCGGTCATCGCCCGGGCGCAGGACGCGATGAACCGGGCCCGCGCCTTGTGGCAGGAATACCGAAGCAACGGAGCCATCGACGCCTCACAAAGAATCGAGACCTCGATTTCGGATGGGTTCCGCAACGAAGCCCGCGTGCTGACCGGGGCGAGCCGGTATGCGCGGCAGGCTTTTCAGCTTTACTCGCAAGTCGATGCCGCCGGCGCCGAGCGTTGGGCCGCGATCCGCCAGGAGATCGAATCGGAAGCCAGTCAGCAGCGCAGCCGGCTGTATGACCTGAGCAATGTCATCGAGCCGGAGTTGCTGAAGACCAAGTTGGAGCTACTCGGAGATCCACAGGTATGAACCCATCGAATCGCCTCGTCCCGTTCACCGACGCTCTAGGGGCTCACAGTTCCGAGGGCATCGCCATCCTGACGGCCGAGCCCTGGCGTGCGCTGCACGCCCTGATCTACGTGATGATCGCGCTGGTACTGTGCGCCTTGACCTGGTCCTTCTTCGGGCGGTCGGACGTGATCGTCACCGAACAAGGCACGCTCGCGCCCGCCTCGGAGGTCAGGCGCTTCTCTGCGCCCGTCGATGGAGAATTGGTGAATCTGTATGTGACCGAGGGTCAGCCGGTGGCCAAGGGCGATGTGTTGGCCCGGCTGAACGCCCGCGGAGCGGTCGAAGCGGCGGGTAACGCGGTGCAGGCGCGACTCAAGCTCGATAGCGCCGAACGGGAGTGGCGGCAATATCCGGAGAAGAAGGCGCTGCTGGAGCAGAGGGCTGCGAACTTGAGACAGCAAATGGAACTGGAAGAGCGGCAACACCAGAAGCGAACCGCGCTGGGGACGAGCAAACTGGTGGATGAAGAGCGAGCGCAATTGGCCGAGGCCCGCACCAACGTCGATGAGGCCCGCCGGGCGCGGGACGCAGCCCAGCTCGAGCTTGCGAAGTTCGAACGCGTGTACTCGGCGCCCACGGGCGGCGGCGGGGTGTCTCTTCTCGACGTCGAGAACAAGAGAAACGCCAAGCTCGCCGCCGATAATGCCTACCGCCTGGCGCAATCGAGAGTCGACGAATTGGAGGCGCGCCAGAGCCGGGAGCTCGTCCAGGCTGAGGCCCAACTCGATTCGAGCGGCGAAGAACTCAAGAAACTCAAGGTGGACTACGAAGCGGCGACCGAGGAGCTCGCCACTGCGGAACAGAGACTGCGGCTGCAACTCGACACCGCGCGCGCCGAGGTTGAAGCCGCGGATCGCATCCGTTTCGAGAACCTCGATAAGGACAATTTCCTGCTGATCCTCGCCCCTGCTTCCGGGGTCGTCACCGCCCTGACCTCCACGCAACCGGGCGACAAGATCCAGGCGAACACGCCCTTGGGCGGCATCGCGCCGCGCGACTCCCGATCCATCGTCACGGTCGAGATCGCCGAGAATGACCGCGCCTTCGTGCGAGAAGGCCTGCCCGTCAAGCTCAAGTTCAATGCCTTCCCGTACCAGCGTTACGGCGTCATCAATGGCACGCTCGAATATGTGTCGCCCGCCACCAAGCAGTCCGCGCAGACCCACCAGCCGGTCTACGAAGCACGGGTATCGCTCGAGCGCGACGACTACCAGGTGGCGGAGACCAAGTATCCGCTGCGTTACGGGATGACGGCGAGCGTCGAAATCGTCGTCCGCGAACGGCGGCTGATCGATCTGGCCTTGGATCCCTTCCGCCAGATTGGCGGCTGAGCCGCTGACAGCCTCAAGACCCGACCAGCAAAAACGTCGGGCGATCAACGCGATCATCGTGTGAGCGCGTGACTGCGCGCGGAACGGACGACGTCTTCGGACATGTCTAAAGTCACTATCTCCGCGCGCCCGCAAGCGGCACAGTCTCACCCAGATCCTACCTATTCCTCCGACAACACTACGAGGTGATCAATGGCCACCAGAGTCCATCCCCCCTGCCGACAAGCGGGCCCCGAAGACCGGGCGCCCGGTGTCGCGCAGATGACCCGCGCGCAATCGCCAATGACCAGTGTCGTGAAGATCGATGGCAAGGCAATCGGTCTCGATGAGTTCGTGCGCAGCTTGAAGCTGACCGGTCAGTTCACGGCGCTCCTCGACCAATTCGTCAGGGACCGACTCGCGGCGCAGGCCGCGAGAAAGGCAGGAATTCAGGTCTCGGAGGAGGAGGTCCAAGAGCGCGCCAACCAGTTTCGCCGCGTGCTCGGCTTGCACCGCGCGTCCGACACCAATCGGTATCTCGATGCGATGCAGATCAGTCTCGAGCAGTGGGAGGCCTTCATCATCGAGAGCCTGTATCAGGAAAAGATGCTGCGCCAGGTGTGCGGCGACCAGGCATCGGAAGAGTATTTCAAGCTGAACATCCCCAAGTTCGACAGCATCGAGGTGAGCCATGTCGTTCTCGACTCCGAGGCCAAGGCCAGGGAGGTGATTGCGGTGCTGCACGAGGATCCCGACAGCTTCGAGGAGATGGCGCGCGAACACTCGATCGCCGACACGCGGCAACAGGGCGGCCTGATCGGCAAGGTGCTGCGAGGATCGCTTCGCAGCGACGTCGAAGCCAAAGTATTCAACGCCGCCGTCGGCGATCTTTTGGGTCCTTTCCCCTCGCCCGATCGGAAGACTTTCGAAATCTTCCGGGTGAACGCCAAGCGTCCGGCCCGCCTCGACGATGACACCGCCACCGAGGTACGGCGATTGTTGCGCGAGGATTGGTTCCGGGCCCGGGCACGGGAACACGTCATCGAAGCCGGCTGACGCCAGGGTCCTCGCCATGAACGCACCAGAAATTCAGTCGCGCGCCGAGTTGCTGGCATCCGTCGACTTGCTGTCGGCGCTGACCCCCAAGGAGATCAAACGTCTGGCCGAAAGTGCGCAGCCGCAGATGCTCGCGTTCGGCGACGTCGTATGCACCGCGGGCGATGAGGCGCAGGGCATGCTCGTCGTTCGATCCGGCTCGATCCGGGTGTTTGCCGCGCACGGCGACAAAGAAGTCAGCTTAGGGTTGCGCAAGGCGGGCGAGGTCCTCGGCGAAATGGTGATGCTGCGCGAATACCGGCACGAATGGTCGGCGCGCGCTTCCGCCAAGAGCGAACTGTTGTTCATCCCCCGTAGCGTCATCGGCCCGATCGTCGCCGGCAACTCCGCCGCCTGCGCGCTCGTCTCCAACCGGGTCGTGATCAACTCGGCGGGGAGCCTCATCACTCACCTGTTTGACCTCAAGGGCAAAATCGACAGCAGCGAGCTGGAACAACTGGCAAGCACCATCGGTGTGAAGCGGGTCGGCACCGGCAGGGAAATCCTGAAACAGGGTTCGCAGGAAAACCGCCGGCTCTACGTCGTGCGCCAGGGTGAAGTCCGCATCGTGCGTCACGAGGAGGGCAAGGATTACGTGTTGGCGCGCCTGAGCAAGGGTGAAATCTTCGGCGAAAAGGCCTGCCTGACGCGTCAGGAGCAGGGTGCCTCGGTGATCGCCGACGCGGACACGACGCTGCTCGTGATCCCCGAGAAAACCGTGCATCTGATCATCGATCGCAACCCCAAGGTGCGCGAAACCTTGCAGGAGCGGATCCGGGTCATCGACCGGGAATTGCAACGGCAAAAGAAGGTGGAGGAACGGCGCAAACCCGGGCTGATGATCGATCTGAAATCCAAGCCGGAGCCGGGAAAGAACGTCATCCGCCGCTTCGCCTGGGTCGAGCAGGCCGAACAGATGGACTGCGGAGCGGCATGCCTGGCGATGATCTGCAAGCACTATGGCATCGCCATGACTTTGGGCAAGCTGCGCGAACTGGCCAACGTCACGACGCAGGGTGCGACGCTCGACAGCCTGGCCCGGACCGGCGAATCCGTCGGCTTGACCACGCGGGGTTTGCAGTGCACCTTCGACGCGCTGCGCGGGTTCGAGCTGCCGTTCATCGTGCATTGGGAGGGTTACCACTACGTGGTGGTTTACGGGATTTCGAGCACCCAGGTATGGGTGGCCGACCCGGCAGTCGGATTTCGGACCTTAAGCGTCGAGCAGTTCGAGCGCGGTTGGAGCGGGACCTGCCTGACCTTCTCGCGGCGCTCGGATGTCGTGCAGGTGAGCGAGTCAAACTCGCCCTGGGTTCGGTTTGCCAGGTACTTGCTGCCTCACAAGAAGATCCTGCTGCACCTGTTCCTCGCGACGTTCGTGATTCAGATGCTGGGCATCGTGCCGCCGATGATCGTGCAGAACATTCTGGACGGCGTGATCGTCCACCATAACGTGAACCTCCTGCACCTGCTCATCGTCGGTCTGATCATCTCGAGCGTGTTCACGCAGTTGATGGCGGCAATCCGTGGTGCGCTGTCGAATTTCATGATCCGCAAGCTCGACTTCGCCATGATGTCGCAGTTCTTCCGGCACACCATGTCGCTGCCCTACGCGTTTTTTGCCAAACGCAAGACCGGGGACATCTTCGCGCGCTTTCAGGAAAACCAGACCATCCGGGCCTTCCTGACCGAGTCCACGATCACGACCGTGCTGAACCTGCTGATGATCTTCATCTACTTCACGGTGCTGTTTCTCTACAATGTCAAACTGACCCTGCTGTTGATCGCCTTCGTCATCCCGATCATGGCATTGACAGTGCTGGTCACGCCCCGGGTCAAGCGCTTCGCACGTGAGACTTTCGGCGCCATGACCGATGCCAAGTCCTACCTGATGGAGGCCCTCGGCGGAGCGGAAACCGTCAAGGGCATGGGCATCGAGCGGCCGGTGAGGCTCAAGTGGGAGACGAAGTACGCCAAGGCGCTCGAAGTGCAGTACCGGGCGCAGTCGTTCAACATCAGGATGGGCCTTGCCAGTCAACTGCTCAGCGCCGCCACCACGATTGCCATTCTCTGGGTTGGCGCCGGCCTGGTGCTCGACCGCGAGCTCACGATCGGCCAGCTGATCGCCTTCAATGCGTTGATGGGCAGCGTGCTCGCCCCCTTGATGGGGCTGGTGGGCCTGTGGACCCTGCTGAACGACGCCTCCGTGGCGATGGAGCGCCTCGGCGACGTGCTCGACCTCGAGCCGGAACAAAAGCCCGAGGAACTGGCTTCGCGCGTGGTGATTCCTGAGTTGCAGGGCGAGGTTCGCTTCGATAACGTTTACTTCCGCTACGAAGGCGGCGACTCGCAGTATGTACTCGAGAACATCAGCGTGGACATCAAGCCGGGCGAGCTGGTCGCGATCGTCGGCCGCAGCGGCTCGGGAAAAACCACGCTGGCGAAACTCCTCGTGGGCTTCTATCCCCCCACCGAGGGCAAGCTCACCGTCGACGGCTACGACATCAACGTGGTCGACAAGGAGTACTACCGCGCGCAGGTCGGCTACGTGATGCAAAACAATCTGCTGTTCTCCGGGACCATTGCCGAGAACATCGCCGGCGGCGACGAGGAGCCCGACCGCCGCCGCATCGAGGAAGTGGCGAGAAAGGCCGACGCACACGGCTTTATCAGCAAAATGCCCTTGGGCTACCAGCAAGTGGTCGGCGAGCGCGGCATGGGCCTGTCCGGCGGCCAGATGCAGCGCCTGTGCATCGCCCGCGCACTGTACCGCGATCCGCGCCTGCTGGTGCTCGATGAGGCAACTTCCGCGCTAGACTCGCAATCGGAGAGCAACATCATTTCGAACCTGAACGACATTTTGCAGGGTCGCACCGCCGTGGTCATTGCCCATCGCCTGAGCACCATCATGCGCGCCGACAAGATACTGGTGCTCTACGAAGGAAAGATCGTCGAACAGGGGCGACACGAGGAGCTGGTCGACCGCCGCGGCATGTACTATGAGCTGGTGCAGAAGCAGCTGAACGCGGCATGAAGATCCTCGACCAGGATGTCGAACCCGGCTCGACCCTCTCGTACGCGGCCCTGATCGAAAAAATCGAGATATTGCGCTCGACGCTGCGCTGGGCCACCAAGCTCGAGAGGCCGGAAATCGAGAGGCTGCTGTGGCAGGCGGGAGCGCTGCGCGATGAAGTGATGCAGCTCTCCCACAAGGAACGCTTCGTCAATGCGGCTGCGGTCGAACCGACTCGAAGCGACCTGTCGCGGCGCCAACGGCGCAACGCCCTGATCGCGCGCAGCTTCGTCTTTGAGGGGGCATTCGGCGAGAATCCCAGGCTGCTCGAGGCGCTGGAGACGGCCGAGAAGGCCGCACCGACTGGCTTGCCGGTATTGATCGACGGCGAGAGTGGCACGGGCAAGGAGCTGATGGCCCGAGTCATCCACACCAACGGCGACCGGGTCCGCCAGCCGTTCGTGTCGGTCAACTGCGGCGCGATTCCCGACAACCTGCTCGAATCCGAGCTGTTCGGACACTGCAAGGGCGCCTTCACCGGTGCGGTCAGCGATCGCAAGGGCAAGTTCGAGAGCGCGCACACCGGTACGATCTTTCTCGACGAGATCGGCGAGCTTCCGCTGGCGGGCCAGGTGAAGCTGCTGCGTGTGTTGGAATCGCGCGAAATCCAGCGCGTCGGATCGGATCAGCCGATCCGCGTCGACACGCGCGTCGTCGCGGCGACCAACCGAAACTTGCGC
>Ga0116227_10005650_pt1 | contig 26165 bp, 14 predicted proteins | sample S1TSphgellanicum_FD_89693 | JGI IMG/M metagenome (GOLD analysis project Ga0116227, IMG submission 89693) | Host-associated microbial communities from peat moss isolated from Minnesota, USA - S1T2_Fb - Sphagnum magellanicum MG | ecosystem: Host-associated > Plants > Peat moss > Unclassified...
AAAACTGATCTATCTGCACAAGTGTTCACAAGTCTTTTGTGCTTGAAAAATACAGCAAACTAGGCACAAACTAAGGCATCACCCAGCAAATCTCATTGTCAACTTGAAGGTTGGACCAGCAAATCTTGCAATCCAATATAGCTTCCCAAGAACCCCTTCAGTCAACAGCATTCTCCAAGGAAAATAACAGAATCATAAGGAGTATGAAGAAATCAAGTTTTAAAATTTTTGTGACAAATTTTTCCGAGGGAACTAAGAAATTATAGCAAGTTCCTCAGAAACTGGGTTTGCAATTCTGAGAGAGTCATTTCTTTGCACTAGGCCTGGCTGGTTCCAGTAAGGTCAATAATGGGGTCAGACCTCCCGGGGACCTCAAAGAGGAATGAAAGGCATAGAATTATGCAAAGCTTGCTTGTGGTACTTACTCTCATCTCGATTAACATGAGATCCCACTTGTTTTGCATGCAGGTGTTAACTATTGTGCCAATTGTTGCACCATCAGGTTGCAGACCAAGGACCTCATCGAAAGACATACCATTAGCCTTACTGTTTCAATATGCATGTTGAAGGTGTCCCTCCTGCTACAGGCCATGAAGCAGTACTTGCACTTTGAGACCCAGCATACAGATATGGAAAGGACATGAGCCTACAGAGTCTGAAGGCAAATTTGGCAAAGGTGTGAACTTCATGAATGTGTTGTGTAGGTGTATGCTGCCCCCAGTGGAAACTGGAATTGGCCACCAATTTTAGTTTCAGAACCTTTTTCATCTATTTACCCTACAAGGAGTATGCTACAAAGTACCTTAATTGAACATGTACTGTGTGTACAAACAAGCCCAAACCCTTCTGAGTAGAGGAATCTCACCTAAAGTCTTCAATCAAGGAATTACTGGACCCTAATCAGCTCAAAGATACATGATGCAAATATTGAGAGATATGTACTTAATGCGAAACTAATCTAAAATGTTGCAGGAGATGTTTTGTCACCACTCATCAACGTTCACATGAGTCCAGTTGAAATGATTGGTAGTTTGTAGTTGAAGAATGTCATTGCTATACTTCTGAGATCTTTTTTTAAATTAAATAGATGTACTTATACTTTGCAATGAAATCAGTTTGTAGTCTGGAGTGACTATTGCGATCTCATCCGTTTACAGATATGCATTAGTTCTGTATTTGTAAGTATTATTGCACCTCCATATTGACAGATTACAAGAATTTCAAAGATCTCATGTTGTCACTAGCCAACCTTTCCATCAAAATTTCTTTGTCTTGCATTGGACTCTTATCAAATTTATTATGTTCTTGAAAACTCAAGCTCATCCCCATAAAAAATGTTTTGGTAGAGTTGGAATTGAGTGGATAATCTTGGGTAAACCGAATTTGCATGCTGCAGTATTTCTACAAGTTGGCAAAAGCCATATCTTAACTCAATACCATCACACATCTTTTCAAAGAAAATTCACCTGTGTGTCCAGGCATGAGGGCCCAACATTATCTTTGTGGGATATAGTTTTACTGTCACTTCTACCTTGCTCAGTTATCACAAATTTAGTTATGAAAAATATTTGAGTGACCCACATAGATTTAAGAGTTTGAAAATTGGTTTGATTTCTAAGCTTTGTATTTTTTGTAATATCAATATTTTCAATGCTTTATTTCTGCAGATTGAACTCTTTCAATCTCTTTCAAAGTCTTTCAGCAACTCATAAGTGTGAGCCAATATCATTTCCATCTATTACATCAGTATGCCTAGTTGCTTTTCACTAATCCATTAACACTATAGAGAGTTGGTGAAGAGTCACCTCTCCAGTTTGTTGCAAGCCTGCTATCCACTAGACTTGGCTTTTGGGAGCCTGGAAATTGTTTCCTTAGATTGAACCAGCACCTTCCAGCGCACCATCCACTGGATGCCCGTTATTACTCAGTTGTGGATGAACCTCAACTGAGTTAATATTTGGTTTCACCTTGGTAACCAATTCTATAGGAAATAGGTCTCACATATAGGTAGATAGGAAGGAAAATAGGTAACTGCTAGGTAAGTAGATGGTTTATACATAGCTAAGGGCTGGTTTTACTACCTACCTACTAACAACTTGCTTGTGGGTTGTTAGTAGGTAGGTAGAGGAAATAATATGACTGAGGTAATCACCATGGTTAGCTAGGCAACTGAAACCCAATAGAAAGCTGTTTCCTAACTAGTTGTCATTCATCCTTCGTAGTCCACTGGTGGGTGCTGGTTCATTAGGGCCTGGAGAAGGGGAGACCAACATCTAGGTGCAGGTAACGCATCAGGATATGCGGTACCTAGGCAACAATCACCTTTGTAAATGGAGCATCTCAATTTACACCAAAATAGCTTCAAGTTGTATGTTGTATGAATCCATATTATACTCATCAGCTCGCTATGGAAGTAATTGAAAGAGGTTAGTTACATGCAAATGACACTACCCAGGTAAACATTGACTACCATGAAAATTAATTGACCTATTTGAAACATAATTCAACACTCTCGACAACCCATGCATTGTTGGAACAGAAGTGGAGACAAAAACAAGTGTCATTTTGAGTATCAGGTGTTGAATGTTCAAGTGTCTATTGCCCAATTAATGATGTTTCATATACCAATATTTGAAATTTGGTTGCTATCACAATTAACTGAAAACCCAATTAGTGTGTTTGATTTCCAAGGGCTATAATTCAAATGCCCCACTTTTTTTCAAATTATGTTATTTCAAGGGTTCATGTTTTTTTGCACACAAATGTTGTGTGTTTAAAACACATATGATGCATGTATAATTAGAATGAGATATTTTCAACTTGAACTTATGTTTCGTGATTCCAACTGGTAGGGTTTCATAATTTTATTTTAATTGGTATATAATGATGACTTAGTGCCCACTAGCTTTTTTCGTCCTCTTATTTTATTAAGTTCAAATTGTGTTATTTGTAAATGTTTTGATAAATTGAATTTTTTATAAGTTGTACCAAGTGATCACAAGGTACTCACACATGATTTGTATAAAAATTGTTTTGTTATGTCAAAATTTAAAGGTAACAACTTTTTGGTCATTAGTTATGTGCTTGGTTTCTTAGGATAAATATTTATGTTAAACTAGGATTATATATTGATGACCTTTTTCATATATATGTGATTATATTGGGGTTTCCATATACACATATATATCAAGTTTTAAACTTACTGAAATGTATCACATAACATTATAGACAAATATAAAAAATGGTAATACTTTTGTAAATTTTATTCAAAATTGTTTGAATTTGGTGGCCATTAGGTGGCCAATCTTTCTTGCACTCACCTCGAGGGGGACACTAGTAAAAAAAAGTAAAAAGAATGTGAAAAAAAATATAGGGTGCAATATATTGGTTATTGGGTAAAAATTATAAGTTAATTAGTTAAAAATAGGGTGTGTTTTATTCAAATAATAAATTTAATTATAATATAGGGCATGTAATAATCTCAAATAATGGATTATAATTAATACAAGGTGACTTTAATATGAATATATTATAAAATTAGATAATAATAGGGTGATAAAAAATAGGTTGGACAATTATTAAATACCCTCCCTAAAAATGGTTGTTTAACGCATGTAAATCCCAAACTTTACACTAAATGTCCCCCCCACTCGCCCCCCCTCCCCAAGCACTCACCATGTTGAATTAAATCAGAAATTAACATTTTAGTCTAGAATTAATTAAATACATGTTATGTACATGTTTGTTTGAAATTTTATTAAATTGTTTCTTTTGGGGCTTTGTGTTGAAAAACTCTTGATAAACACAAAGAAGATAATTGTTATGGTGGCAATCAACTTGGACAACATTCACAATGTTCTTGCAAGTATTTCAAGTTTTGTTTAGTGTTGGGTAGGTATCATAAACTTACGATACATATTGGGTTCGGTTTTCACAAAGTATGATACTCACCAAATAAAATTTTCCCCACAAATTTTTTTTAAAACTTTTAACATCAAGTAAGGGTACCAACATTTTTTATAAAAAAATAAAATTGGTTCAGAAATTTTAGAACAACCGGTTCTCTTTTACCGGTTCTCACAAACCAAGTATTATTATTATTAATCTAAAATTTAAATTAAAAATTTAAATTAAAAAAATATTGATTTGATATCTTTTTGTGACAATGAAAACATTATAAGAAATGTTTTTTTAAAAAATCTAAAATAACCATCAATTTATTTATTGAACTTTTATACTTCAACAACTTCATCCCTTTCAAATTCCCCTTTAAATTCTTCTAATTCCTCTTATAAGTCTACATCCCTTTCAAGGAACTTTAATAAATTAAATGGAGATCTATATCTTATTCTAAGACCATTAGGCCAATTTTTGTTGACAAAAATCAACTTTTTTAAATTTTCTCTTTGCAAATGATGTCTCCTAAAGTTAATAAGAATTCCAACAAGAAAAAAAATCCTTTTTGTTTTTATGTGTGATTTAACAATCCCCAAAATCTATCAAGCTAGAAATCCAATTGTAGTAAACATTGTTTCATTTTTTACCACCATTGAAAATGACATTTGATGTTTTTAACATTCGATTAATAACTCTTAAAAATCAGAAACTCCCTCTTGACAAATTCTTCTGTTGGTTCACTTATGCTTGTAATCTACTCAAATATATTCAAACTCCAATCCTCATCAAAGTATTCTAATTGGCAAAATTCCTATCTGAATTCACCAAAGGATGCAAATGCTCATGACATTTGACCAACATAGGATATAAGGATTTCTTATAATACTCCTCAACAAGAAAAATAATTTGCTCCCTTCCAACAAATGAGGATACTATCAAAGGTTCTTATACCTAAGGTCTAACATCAAAGAAATCATATTATGGGTTTTTCTCTTATCATGAATCTTTTAAAATGAAAGGAAAGAATCCAACACATTGATTACCTCCTTTCTAATGTTAAAAGCTAGCAAAAATAACTTGTCGCCAACAACTAAATCATCATTCATTAGGCTTTCATATGAAGGTATAACTTGATTTTCTTCCCTAAGTTTCAAACTCATGGAAATGGCAAAGTGCAAAACATCACTAAAAAACCAATGTCCATGTGACTAATTAAGAACATAGGCAAAAACAATTGGGGAAAGATAATCAACAATAGTTTGAGAAATTTGCCATGTAAAAGGTGGAAAAATTCGACTAGTGATTTTCACAACAGTTTGTTTGCTGCAATAAAGAATAATGGCAAATCAAAATTGTAAACCCTCTTGAAACATAATGATTTTATTAATAAACATACCCAAAAAAAATTGATTATTTATCGTATCAAATTTTAAACCACAAAAATTCTAAATAATTGAAACAATAATGAATTTGAAAAAACTACTTTGTTTTGATTAGAGTGTTTAATTTTTTGGGTCAAATTCCAATTTCAAGACAAGCCTTATTCCATTCATGTCTGCCCTCCCTAGACTTTTTAAGCCAAGTGATACATTTTTGCAAAATTTGTTTAGGGAGACTTGATACAAACATATTTTAAATTTTGCAAAAAAATTTCTTTTGTATTGCCATATTGACATGCTTTTGAAAATGCATGTCCAAAACAAGTACCCTAAGAGCTCTCTTCTAACCCAAGATATTCACAATTTACCAAAAACTTCAATTCACTAGTCATGGCATTGAAATTAGATCCTTCATCTTTGACATAAACAATAATTGTTTTCTTTAAACCATATTTGTCCAACAATTCTATTAAACTTTTGGCCAAGGTGTGTCCTATTATTTTTATTGCGTCAAATAAGCCAATATTTGCATGTTTGGGCTACCAATCACTACCTAGAAAATTAATCACCAATGCAAACACATCATGAGTTCATTTAGACATCCAAAAGTCGAAACTAGTTATTACATAATAACATACTGCCAAGGCAAGAACAACATATAATTCATTTGTCTTCTACACTAACCTTGGCAATATGTGTTATGAAAATTGCCTTCTGGAAGGGAAGATTAATTTTGGACAAAAACAAAGAATCAAATGTTTGAGCCACATAACCTCTACAAATTGGATAGGTAATTTAATAGACCAAGGTCCTCTAAAAATTCTTTATGTGACACATCCTCTTTTTTGAAGGTATCTTTGACAAATAAAAATTTAGAGATTGACCCTCCAAATGGATTTGTTCTTTTCTTTGAAGGTTGTCTTTTTTCAATACTTTTTAACAAATTGTTCACTTCTTCTTCAAAAATTTGTGCAATACAAGAATAATCTACATCCAAATGTTTTTTAAGAAAAGTTATTCCGTTGGTTTTGTAATAAAAAATTCAATCTTTCCTTGTTTCAATTCTTGGATTTATTCCAATTACCAGATTTTGAAAACAAAATATGCAATGCATTATTTGTGTGTTTACCAAATCAACTTCGACATTGTCATTTACACAAATAAAACTCCAACATAAAGAATTTTTTCCATGTGGTTCCTAGATTTTCCTTTGAGCATGCAAAGATAATGCAAAAAACAACTATTCTTCAACAAACTATGCAAAAATTCTAATAAAATTTCTATTAAAAGAAAAGAAAAGAAAGAAAGCCAAAAAAAATGCATTTATAAGAAAATGGGTTTAAAGGTTTAAAAAAGACAATTACAAACAATGGGGTTTAAGGTTTAGAAAAAATATTAAGAAATCACTCACTTTTCTCTCTCATCTTGTCATGGAAAAATTCATCATGGAAAAATAAGTTTAGGTTTAAAGGTTTCAGATTTAAATCAAAGATCCGAATTTTAATCTTGCACACAAAAAAAGAAAACAACAACATATTAAAACTCACAAACTACACTAAAACAAAATGTATTCAACTCAAAAAAAAAGACAAACAAAAACAAAACAAACAAACAAAATACAAAGCGAAGAAAAAAAAACTTAAGAAATTTGGAAAAAAAAATACCTCTATTGTTGGATGAAGCTTGTTAATGTTGCTCCAAGCTCCTCCACCTGCACAAGAAAATGGGGAGGGAATACCAATTAACAAATCAAGGTGCAACAATGAATAGTAAAGCAACAACACAATAATGGGGGGGGAGGGGCAAGAGATACTTGAAAGTGGTGAGTAGTAATGGCAAACAACCAACAACCAACAAGGCAAAGCATCAAGGTGCGATGGTAGGGTAATAAGGCCCATCAATTAGTAAGGCAAAATAACAAGGCGCAATGGTAGGGTAGCAAGGCAGTGAAAGCAAAGCAATGCAAACAACAGGGTGTGAAAATAAAAACAACAAGGTGCAAAAACAAAAGCAACAAGGTGTGATAACAAAGGTGTGAATAGTAGGGCGCAAAAGTGAGAGCAACAAGGTACAATAATCAAATGTGACAGTGAATGTAGCAAGGCACACTAACAAGGTTTGATAATGAAAGCAATAAGGCAGCAAGGGAAAACAACAAACAAAAACAACAATGCGAAAAGAAAAAACAACAAAAAACAATAATTAAAACTAAGATGCACAATGAACTTGAAACATAACCCTTTTATGCAATTTTTTAGGGTTTGCAAAAAAGAATCGTTGGAATGTGGCACCTCTAGGTGAAAGTAGATTACGTAATCTTTTTTTTGGTTTCACACTTATAGTTTTTCTTGCATCTCTTTAAAACTTAAATATAGAACATTATTATTTTCATTGAAATATCAAGAAAAGGCCTCACATATGTAATGCTAATAGAGTTGGCATTTTAGAAATGTAAAAAAACACATCAAAACCTTAAATGTTTAATGAGTAATGGACTTTTGAATCTTGACAACAAATTTTGTCATGCCTTGCAAAATTCATGGATATGGATTTTTATCTTACAATGTGTTAGTTTTATGTGTTTGAAACTTTCAAATATTAGATGAATTATGTTTAAGAAATTAAAGATCCATTGAATGAATGGAATGTGATTTTAATTTATTATGTTATTGACTTTTCATAATTCCAAAAACTGTAATTATTTAAAAGCTTTTTTAAGCAATTAAAAATAGTCATTTAAAAAAAATTCTTTTGCCATATATTTTATATGTCTTATACATCATGATTTGAATTTGGAAATGGAAAAAAATCTTACTTTCAATATAATCTAAATATTCATATTTTAAGCTTGTTTCAACTACATTTAAAAAAGGACTTTGCAAAGGGATTGGATCCATCGAAACTTAACCACCTTAGTGTGCTTTCACCCTTGCAACCTAACCCAAAGTTTTCATGGCAACCCTAAGACCCAGACCAAGGTAACGAGTTAAACCTTACACGATTCTTTGTTTTTGTTTTTTTTAATTTAGTTATCACATTCGGTTTTCACACAAATGAAAACTAGTAGCTTGGTTTTCAATCCAAGCATTGGTCAAGGTCAAACCCAGAGGAAATCAAACCAAGATGCCCATGTGATGCCCATGAATATTTGTGATAGTCACCCAACACTAATTTTGTTGCAACAATTGATCCCAATCCAATCCAACACAAAGGAGAAGGAGAGGAAAATCAAATTACAATATTCTTATAGTTAGATATAGTAGTTTGGTGGGCATTAAGGCATTTCTATCTCGAAATTGTAAACTTGCCAACAATTGATAAAATTGGAATTTGAAATCTTTTTCAAAAGAACATCAAAAAGCTATGAAAACTTAGAGGAGAAATGTTTTGAAAGTATGTCAAGTTAAATTTTGTGAATGTTTTCATTTTTGGAGTTTTGGAAATTATAGAATGTGTGGAAGGTATTGTTGAATGTTGTATGTTTATCCAATAGATGTTAATATTTACTTCTTGCTCTTATGGTCTTTGTTTGGCTTAGTCTTTAGGATTATAATTTTGGAATCTAACATTGAAGCTCTTTAATGCCCAATGTACGTTTGGATGAATCCTTGCAAATATTAGTTTTCTAACAATTTTGAAAACACAAATGTGGCAGGGATTGGCCACATTTGGAGCAATGATGATTTTGCTTTAAAAATGACACATTTTACTAACACCCTTAGATTTGCCCATGGCAACAACTTTCAAGTGTACTAAGTTTATCATGGAAGATCTACATGTAGCATTTTTCATGCCAAAAGGCATGATAGTCCAATCAAATAACCCAAATTTGGTAATCAATCTAGATTTACACATATCTTCAAGAGCCATTTTGATTTGCCAAAAACCTAATTGTAGATCCAATGCAAAAAACCATTGTGACTTTCCTAATTGAATCAAGATGTCTTCAACGTACCAAAGGCATTGGAAAGGAATCTTGACATGTTTGCATATCAAATAGTTTATAATTTCCACAAAATTAATGATTTTCATCCTTCTTCACTAGTAGTGTGACCGTACATGCATACTCAAGTCTCAAATGTGTTTAGTTTCATCTTACCCAAAATAACCAAAGCATCAAGTTTTTTCTTCACCTCGGCTTCTTTTGAAAAGTAAAGTCTATTAGGTGTGGTCCTACATCCAAAGAGAACATTGGATGTCAATGACATGCTTTCCATATTTGCAACAACTTAACTACCTTTTGTGCCAAACAAAAAATTATTAACTTAATCCAAAAGCTCCCATAATTGATTGGTCTTTTCTAGACCTAGTTTAGGGTCTATCCTTATCTTCGCCTTAATTTTGTCCACATGTCCTTGTCATCAGACTACAATTCAAACACAACAACATTTTAAAAAATTTAGCCTGGCATCCAATTGAAAAATGTTTGGTACAAGTGTACATCTAACATTGAATCGTTCATTCCTCCTATCCTCATCTTGAAACACATTGCATTTAATCCTCAAAATTTTCATAATCAATTTTTTTACCAAATAACACATTATTTGTTTATTCTTTTAGAATCAAGTTCATGATTTGGTTAGGCCCTTCTAGTTGCAAAAAGTGCTCCAATCCATTATCCATTAGATATTTAACAATTATTGCTTTGTTTTGCAAGAATAACTTTCATTATTCATTATATGTTGCATCCATTCTCTCTTCATCAAAGTCATCAGCAAAATTGTAGTTAGTCCCATAATTACATAATGGATGTATGTCTTTTTCAGTAGACATTATGTCTTCCTCCATTACCATTGGTAGAAGTCCAAACCCCCATGATTGCAAAGTTTCATGTTGAACGTGGTCTTCCTTTTCATAGATCTTGTCAATAACCAATTGAAGCATATTTACCATATTAAATGGTAAAATTTAAACATCGTTGCCATGCCCTTATCTTATTTGAATCAAGCCTTTCTCCATGTCCACCGCAACAATAGGAAATCCAAACGCAATAGAATATCATACTTATTAGTGTCTACAATCATAAATGTCATAAAACATTGAACATCCCCAACTTTCACATGAAGTTCAGTTATTTTGCCACGAGCTTGTGTCACCACTTTTGATGTAGTTTTGTATGATTTAGATATAGATACTAAGTGCATCAAGCCTAGCTCTCATACAATGTTGGTAGACATCATTAACATCGAACACTTGTATTTACCAAACCTAATATCAAATGATTGTTTATTTCCACAAGCAAATGAAATGTTTTACTACGATGACTTTTATGGATATTGATCCTTCATACAACATGGTTTCTTTCAACTTTGGTCAAATTGATTATCTTTAGACCTTCATCACACTTCCTTCTTGTTAATTTGACTAGATTTTCTAATGATTCCAATTATCCAGGTATTACAAGGATAGTTTCCATGGGTGAGAAAGCAATCTTTCCTTTTACGAAATGGTTCAATATCTTGGATTGGATTGTGGTGTTTTTGTTGTTCTCAAGATCTCTAGTCTCTCTGTCATAAGTTTTTACTTCATCAATAGCCTTCATAAAAAGGTGTTGCCCAGGTATCCTTGCTTTTGAGAACACATCATGTTTCACACCACATAGCCTATTAAGTTGTTCCAATGTAATTTTTTCATCGTCCACCATAACTTCAAGATAATTATTGGTGGTTATATGTGTTTTTCCATCCTTCCCATGTTTCTAGCATTGGTCCTTTATGTGCCCCATTCCTAAACAATATCCGTATCTTATTCCACACAACTTTGTCTTTTGAAAAAGACCACACTTTGCACATTTTGGCTTGAGGTCCCCTATGCATGGGCATGAAGTGGTTATGTGATCATTGGATCTTCATATTTGACAAACTATAAAACTACTAGAAATTTGTTGTGTGGTCCTTACACCATATGAAAATCCCTTCAATTTTTTTATAAGTGATTCATTTAAAGTAGACACTTGCTTTTCTAATCCTATGTCAACAATCATACCTTCTTCCTATTCCTTTTTCAAAGGTTCAAATGGCATCTTACCTAACTCACCAAGAACCCTTTCAACATCCTGAGTAGCTACAAACATTTCTTCAACATTGGCATCTATCTTCACCATGACAATTTTTTGCTTCAAGCCACATTTATATGCAAGGAAGCGCCTCCTTTGCTCATCATCCTTTATCTTCCCTTTCTTAAATAACTTATTCAAGTAGTCAAAGTACAATTAGACTCTCTATTGGGGCTTTTGTTTGACAGAGTCCATTTTCACCCATAACTTATCAAGATTTACATCACCAAACTTCTATTACATACACGTCTTCATTTCATTCCAATCTACAAGAGTAGGTTGGAGCTTTTTGAACTAGTCTTTAATTTTACCATGCAAATTAAACTTTGTAATTTAATTTTTTTTTACTTCATCACAACCTTGAACCTTGGATGCCATTTCTAACCTTTCTATCCAATCCAAGATATTTTCAAACTCCTTTCCCTAGAATAGTTCTTCAATTCCCTTAGAATTAATCATGATGCATTCATTGGTTAATCCTAGGATTACGAACTATTACATAGTTCTAAATCTTAATCAAGAGTAGACATAGAAGTCTACGTGGTCTTCACTCTCCTCCACCCATTAATGTAACCCATTTACATCAATCTCCAACATCCAGCTCAATAGTGGGGATATTACACCAACATGTTCAACACTTATTAACCTATCCTCAAGTTGAAACCATTTTTCCATCCCAAGTCGGAAGATTTTCAAATGTTTCTAGCATATGGTGGCTATTTCTTAATTTCTAAATGAAAGAAAGTAAAAAGGTAAGAGTTAAATCGTTTATTTATAGTAGGCCCTTTCCTTGTGACTAGTTGTTGCTTTCCATGTAATTTTTTAATCATGCAAAATCTTATCCCGCACCTTAGATTGTAGAGTTTATTTTGCATTCTTCCTCCTTTCTATTGCAGCATCTTGTCGACTTCAATTTTGCTATTGAAACTTATTTCATTAGAACCTACATAAGCCCAATTCAAAACCCCTTCTCTAATCCAACAAAACCTCTAGCATAATACACAAACAACAAATCTAGAAAGTTCTACATTAATGATTATGTCTCCCTCCTTAAACTCACTATTGCATTTAGGCTTGAAGAATTTAACAAAACTTCCCAATTGTAATGGATCTATAAGTACCCAAATGTCTCCTAATCTAGGTATGTTATTAAGGTTTTCATGAAGCTTTTGAAATGTCTCACTTTGATTGATAAGGCCATATAGGAATGTAGAAAAACTTGGGGTTACTTATGTTAATGCAGACCTAAATCTAATCATCATGTGCGAAATTTTCAACCATATTGTTGCTTGGATGAAAAACTTTAATAATGTTACTCCAATTGCAATACCCCCATGTTTTCCTTCTCTAGGATCAAACTGTGAGACATGGATTATAACTCAACAATTAGTTAAGCTTTAGTTCCGTAATTTTCCTTAGTACTAATGATTTGAATGCTTATAAGCCTCCAAGTAGTGATTATTAATAGTTGAATCAGCTTTTGTGATATTTCCAGGCATATAATATTTCTTTATGTTAGTTGATGTAACGCTTAATCAGTTAAAGCACCTAGTAAACCTTTTAAAGTACATTATCCCTTTTATGTTGGAGAGAAGGGAAAGGGGATGTAGAATTAGATGTGATTTATTGATATATAGGGAATACAAGCCCATAATTAACAATAGCATTTTGCCATGACAAGGTTAAGTTAGTCTGTAGAAGAATTTTCAAGCACTAATGATGTACTTGTAAGATTTTTAGGATGTAGTCCTAGTACATCTTTATTTAGTTTCATTTCTATCAGACTTCTAAATAGAATCAATTCAAACTTAAGTATTAACATTTTCGCCTGAGTAGCCTCAGGTGAATTACAACTTTATAACCGACTTAAATGATAGATCATAATTGCAAAAAATCTAGAATGTGACGAATGGTGCGAGCGAGGTACTCGGCTCGGTGCTCCATGGGAAGGGGGTTGATTGGCCCTCGTAGCCAATGATAGTGGCCATCAACGAGAACCCACGTTCGACAATGGTGACGGACATCATCATATTCGCATTGACACTCTTTGAACCTTTCTGGCGCGGCTCCACGAACAGGAACGAATTCTAAGTAAATTGCTTAAGCATGTGGGTTAGGAGACAGTCGACGATCCCATGCCGAATGATCGACTCGAGTGCGCACCACTTGCCTGGGCAGTTCTTCTTCGTGCGGCCATTGAAAAACAATCACATCGAGCGGTGTTTCTTCAAGCTCTTCCTGTTCTACTGGTGCAGCTAGAGGATTTGAAAGCGTAGCGACATCATCCGCCATGACTAGTCCTTACCTGCATCAACAAAAAAACTAAGAAGGTAGTACGAACAATGTGGTATTTGTGTTCAGAAGGGGTCGAGGCCTTTTTATTTAACAAATTAGGGTAGGCGTAAGGTGTGGGAATGACGGCGGAACCTCACGAAACCTCGAACATCCTAGATCTAAGGGATTTATCAAACCCTAATTCCGACGACAGATCGAGAAGTATGTGGGGGTTTTTGTGGTGCAAATTTACTTCCAATTTACTTTGTATTACATAGTTAAGTAGTGCATGGTAAAATAAATAGGTAGGGGATATCAAGAGAGTAAATAATACAAGGGAATGTTAGTTTAACCATTGAATTAGTCAAGTAAGAATTCAAGGATGTTACTAGTCATTACCGATAAATTATCTTAGTAGTTCATTACGTGAAGTAATTAGGATGAAGAAATAGGATGTGAAGGTCAATGGATGGAAAGGATAAGGATCAAGCTTAAGAGACTTCATCAAGATATCCAAGATAAAAGAAGGGATGAATCTTCCAATCCCATTAGTCATGAAGATTGTCATCCTATTTGATTGGAGGATGGAATTTTCCTTGTGTCTCATTGGGCCCAAGAATTTTCATCCTAAATTCAATTGGATGACAATTTATTCTCTATTCTCATTGGCTCTAGAAGGATGAGGAGGCCATTGATTGGAGCAAAGGATTGCAAAGCTTTCATTGGACAAGGGGAACAAGCTCAAGGAAGGTCATGGAGGCTTACCAAGGGAGAAGGTATTGTGTGTATGTGGGAAGGAAAGAAAGAGGAAGAGGGAGTGTGAGGAAAAATGTTTAGTCCTTATGTGTGGAAAGGTGTTCATGGAAAAGGAGTGTGCAAGAATCAAACATGGAAGGAAGTTGTGTGTAACAAGTTTTTGTAGCAAAGCCTCTGGAATTTTAGTTCAATTGGTTATTCCTTTCAAATCCACCATTGGATTTATGTCAAAATTAAATCAATTTTAATTTGGAAGGTGTAGAAGGTTCTCTCAAAAATTCAGCATCATCGGAATTGCTGTTAGGGAGCTACACCGGTTGGAAGTAGAGGGTGTTGAGGTGGAGTCCATGGAAGAATTTCCATGACAAAGCCCCTAGATTTTTATTTTAATTAATTGTTCCTCTCAAATCCACCGTTGGATTTGTGTCAAAATTAAATCAATTTTAATTTGGAGGGTGTAAAAGGTTTTCCCAAAATTCTAGCATCATCGGAGTTGTTGTAAGGGAGTTACACTTGTTGGGAATAGAGGGGGTCGAATTGTCTGTTTTTTTTTCCTTCAATCTAAGCAAAGTGGTTTCTAATTCAAAATTTAACTCTTGATCAAAAAAATAAAAATAAAAATAAAAACTTATGAGATTTTGTACCATGTCTCCTTTTTAGATTAGCTTTTCAAAAATTCAATGCATGTTAGATTATGATGTTATGTGTAGATGTTGGACACAACGCATTAGATTTTTAGTGAATTTCATTACTTACTTTGAACCGCCTTACATGTTAGACTACAACTACATAGTAGTTCCACTTCCAACCGGTTTTTTTGTGAGTGCATATCTTAATGGTGAAGGTGTGCAAGAAATCCTCACACAAACCTTACGATATAAACTATAAAAAAATTACAGATATGTATTACCAATGTACTTGGAGGTGGATGTGCCTCAAAGTGACATAAATCAAACTTGGAGATGGTGATTTCGATACTCATCTTACTAGCAACAATTCACCATTGCCTTATATTTCTGCATCAACTTCCACTGGATTAAACTTGCTATGATACTAGAAACAAGGGCACACACAATGCCCAATAGATCAATTCAATGTGAAACATGCACATGCGTGGATATGCTTATAGCCCTATTTTTAAAATAACATTAATATTATGCTCTAAAATCTACAGAAACTCTTACTATTTACACAAAAATCTAAAATTGAGGGTCTTTAGTGGTCAAATCATTCGAATCTCACTTTCTTGAGTTCAATTAATCATGTCCAATTTTCTCATTAATAACAAACCATAAAAACCCATGTTGAAAACTTCCTTTCACAAATCCACATGAAAAGTAAAATGGAACACATTCCCTTGAATCCCCTAAACACATAAGCTCCTATGACTTTTTCAACTAAGAACACAACAACTCAACCACGAGAACAAACAACATTAACTTAAATACAAACAATCTAAAGACTCCCATCCCACAAAAACTTATCCATGAGTTTGACAAAGCAGAACCTAGTCCCTCAAATAACCATCACCAACAATTATGGACTTGAATAGACACAAATATCCCTTCAAAGTTCCTAATCTTAAGGGTACTTTCTCATGAATCTAAAACTACCACACTAGATTTAAACACTAAAGACATTACAACACACTTTGTGAATTTAAGATGACCGCTCTTGAAATCTTTCAAAATTTTCATCATCCCCTTGGTCATCAACCTTTAAAGCTATTCCTACAACTAACTCCTAACTGTTGAAGCACATGGCAAAACGGAGATTACATTGCCTCAACACAAAGAAGCCACATTGTACAAATTTACACTCTATATTCGTCAAAATGCAAGAAATCGCCACCTATCTCTCCACACATCCCAAAAACTTGTAGAAAAAAAAGCCCATCCGCTCTTCCTAACAACTCCTCCTTTTATCCTCCTTATCTTTTCTAGATCCTTGATTGATGTCCATCAAAACACCCAACAAACATAGCCACACCACAAGAAATGCACCCAACGAAAACACAACAACACAATAGGCACCATAAAAAAATAAAAGCACATAGTGCACATTATGGGTGCAAACAAACAAATATGCATAGAAAATATCCACAACATTAAAGATGTTTTTGGTACACTTCACCATCAACTACCAGGAATATGTCGTTTTTTACTTTTAACAATTGGCAACATTGTTCCATCCATAGTAGGGTTTCATCCCATATGTTTTCATCATAGGTATGTTGCATGACAATACCATGTAGCACTGTAGTTACACACATTGTAGTTTCCATGGTTGCAATCACCATTGTACAACATTAATGAAACGTCGAATGTATTTACATAGAATACATATTACCAATTTGTAAAATATTTTGATATGGCTAGAGCGGCAACGTATCTTTTGTGATATCATATATTTGAATAGCAAAAAATGCATAACACTACAACTAGCTATTTGAAACTGATAATACAATAAAATTTAGTGGTCAAACTTTCATGAGTTAGAGTGACCAAGTCTTGAGGATTGTAGTATTGAAGGATGGATTTCATAGCTCCAATTAAGCACCCATACTACAACCAAACATAGGTCCCTTTCAAGAGATACAACATGAGTTTCTTCAATAGAAAATATTCTTTTTATCTTCAATTATAGGATATGTTTGTTGAAGAGACACACCCTACTTACAAGGTCACAATTTCATTAATATAGAAAAATTTAAAACCATTGAAATAAGATTTTGTTAAAAACAATTTTTGGCAAAAGACAAGAAGATTCAAAACTTGTTGTAAGTCTAATTGTAATTTTTGGGCTTTTTTTTAATTAAAATTTTATTGGTAGATATCAATTGTCAACCTAATTTTGACATTGGCCTATTGTGTGAACCATGTTTTATCACCCCTAATCATTCATTGTCACTATCTTAATATGGAAAGGTCAACTATGTCATTAAGATAGAACCAACACCATATGCATCAAAGATTATGTTTTATGTGACATTAATTCATCACCATAAAATATATTCAATTCTTTCACATGTGAAAAACAGAGGGACAATGACAATTTTAGGTGCTTCTACTTATAACCTAATTTAATCTTAATATTAACTTAGCCTAAGATAGTAGATATATTATACCCCTATGAACATGCTTTTTAAAACCTAAACTTTTATTGTCATTATCTTAATAAAGATAAATATTTTCATTAAAAAATCTATGACACATGTGTTGAGAGATTATATTTCAAGTCACATTAACTTGCCACAATAAAATGTTAATCATTCTTTGAGGTGATGGGGAGGATTTAAAAGAAGTGTAAATGAGATAAATGAAATAAAACATTCAGAAATTGATATAAAATTTGAGGGGATACAAGTAAAGGGGTATAAGTGGATATAGTCATAATTCAACTAATGAGTATTCCTACACAAGAATTAATCAATTCTACATTCAAGGACAACCTCATGGTTTTTATCACCTAGGGGCAAGAAGTCATGAAACACCTTGCAATCAAAGATAAGTCGTTGTAACTTGGTGAGGATCCTTTGGCTTACTAACATTTATGAGGAAATAGTTTTGGTGATAAATGACACATTTCCAAGCTCCTTGATCGACTCAAAATAAACTAAAACCAATGTGTCCCAACACCCACAAGTGTACATACGAGAAAACACAACAAGAAAGAACAACACATGTAAAAGCGATGGCAAATTGGGGAAGCAGCAGTAAGAAAAAAGTGATGAGAAAAGCTCCCATATAGGAATAGTTATCTCCAGGCATGGCACTGGCACGATCCATATGATGCCACAACTCCCTATGTGCCTTGATTTGCCGATTTGCTTGCTTGCTTACTTTAGCAGCGTGGCAACGGCAGATATGGCATTACAAGATGCTGTGTGTTGGGTTGCATAACCGGGTCTGACCCAGAAATCACAACTCAGATTTGCTTAACCCCAATCGTTAGTTCCAAAATTAGTACCTTATTACCTAATTAACTAATTTTGTACCTAATTAGTTACAAAATTGTTACCTTCTTTGTGGCTTTATCCACCTATAAATGGCAATCCGATTAGTTGAGCCAAACTGAGAAAATTACATTGAATGTTCGGATTCAAAATTTCAGGGTTTTTTCCTCCCAAATTTTGTGATGTAGGTGGAGTGGCAATCCTCCATAAGGTGATTCAACTAGATTTGGCTACAAACTAGAAATGAAAGTAAAAAAAATTAGAATCTGTCTATATTCTTGGCTACCTACTCAAACTTATCATAAAAATCTGGTGAGTTAGGTTTTTTTTTTCTGAAACTTGCAAATTTGGGTAATTTTTTCCATGAGAAATCCTTTGTATAGGGTGAAATCCTATTTTTCAAGTCAAAATTTGGCAAAATTTTGCCCAAAAAAAAAAATTGATTCAAATGGGCTCATTGTGCATGGGCGGTGATCAAATTGGGCAGCCCAGATCACTTTAAGCATTGCTTTGCCCAAATGAGATATATATCACCCGGATATCAATTTCAGGGATATCAATTCTTAGGTCTTTTAAACAAGATGTTATGTATTATGGAACAACCCAACCCTTTAGTACAAGTTGCCATTCCATTATGTGCTATTGGAGTTGTTCTAGGACATGTTCCAAACCGTAATCAATTTTTAATTGCCAATTTATATTTGAGCACCCTAATTAATCATCAATTTGTATTAAAATTGACATTAACATCATCTAAAGTCGTCAAGCTGGTAATGACTACCTATCTTGCCTCTGAAAAATGTTTAGAAAACTTCTTGAATCATGAGGGCATTAGACATAATCTCCATATACCCCATGGGCCCTAAAATCCTTACATTTCTTTAAAAACCTATTTACATTAGTTTAAAGTAGTAAACTTTAGCTTTCAAGGGGGACCTTAGAGGCATTATATCCCCCAAACAGGTAGGTTACACACATAATGCCTCCTTCATGCAATGCTCAAGATCACCAAAATTCTGCCCCCACAGTTGCCCTAAATAACAAAGGCAAAACAGAAGCAGCTTCGTATTATGTACATTTCGGGTTTGATGTACAGGAGAAAGGCCTGAGTACAGGCCCTTCCGTGATTTGAGATCTCTACCCCAGGATGGTAAATTGGTTTCATACTTGGAAGTTGGGTTGATACCTTGTTGATATTAAAAGGAAATTTGAGAAGAGAATTGTACATTTTATTTTCCCAATAAATTTCTTGCTTTAAAGTAGTTGAGGTAGTTGCCCACCAAGGTTGGCTTCTTTAGAATACTAGTTTAGCCAAAGGAAAAATTTACAGCACAAAATGGTCCACAATACAATCTTGCATAAACAGAAAAATTGATCTAGGTTTAGTTAAGAAACCTCAACATGTTTTCCCAAATATGCTTTTAATATTAAATAGTGGTCTTGTATTTGGTGATTTTCAATGTTCTCATTTAAATGGGCCCAAATGATATTGAAGTATTTTTCAGTTTTTGGTTTCTGATTTCTAAAATTTAGCAATAAGTGCACAATAAAATGAAGTGTGATTATTATCATATATGTAATCACAATTAATATAAATTTTTTAAGGAACTTTTGTTTGCAATCAAATTGGCAATCATCTTTAGGAAGATTTAGCCAAATCCAACTATTAACCAAGTATCAAATAAAAATATCTAATCTTTCTATAATTTTAGCTACACACCAAAATCCTATCATATGCATTTGGATGTTTTTATCTTTTTAGAAAACCTCCAAAATCATTTGATTTTCAATATTTTAATTTATTTTGGGTGAAATTTCATAATAAAGAAAAGGTTGGTTGCAATAGGTTTATAATTTAATGAAAAAAATGAACATGAAAAAGAATACAACTTGAACAAGAAAGCAAGTTACAAAAAATGATGAAAATCATTAAACTCTTACAACTATCAACTACAATTCAACATATGATGAAACGAGCAATTTGATATAAATCACAAAGTAGTTGACCTTTTCGTCATGATTTATAGAAAAGCATCAATTACCACATTAAATAGAAAATTTACAAAGTTTTTTAAAAATTACATGTTAATTTACAAGAGTTCAAGTGGATTCACACTTAATATTAAGTAAGTGTTAAGTGAAAATCTAGGTGGCATGTTAAGTGGCAACCAATGTTAAGTGGGTCATTGTTTAATATTAAATGCATGTTAACTTAACATAAAATCTTCATGGTAAATAGGTTAAGGTTCTAAATGATTAGCTTGGTGTTACGGTCCTTAATACTAGAATCTTTAACACCAAGAGTGAATGCACCTTTAATATGTCTCAAAACCATAATAAAATCATATGTTCCATGGACCAGGAATCTGTTCAAATTTTTAAATATAATTATCAATTTATAATCATTTAATAAAAAATATATATTACTGAAACATTAATTTAGGCTATGCATTATGGATGGCCATAGATTTCAACACATATTCTAATTAGATTTCAACACGTTGCAAAACTTGGAATTTTTTCATATAAGATTATATATATATAATGAAGAAAAATTAATATGGTCGAATTTCAACTCTTTACATGATGACATTTGAACAAATTTAGTTTTTTAACACGTAGCATTTGGAATTCTTTTTTATGAAAATAAAAATTTTATTGAAATTTTGATTTCAACCATTCATTATAATTATTCAATTTCGATGTATTTATATTGTGACATGTGGCATATTGATTAAATTTTGAGAAAAAAATCAAATAAATAAATACTTACATAGGTGGGTAAATAAGTAAAACTATGTCCATGAAAAATGCCTACCTACCTAAGCTATTTACTTATTTACTCACCTAGCTAACTAAGTAGAAAGGTAGGCAAATAGATAGGATTGTAGAAAGGTAGAAAAGTAGGTGAGTTAAAAAATAACCATATAAATATTTTTGTTTTATTTTATGTTTTGCCTTTATAGTTAACCTTCTTTGAGTTCATCCCAAATGGCACATGATTTTCAATTTCAAATTCAAAGGGAAAACACCTTTTTTGTATACTTTGTAAGATGACATTAAAAGACAAAACATGTGACTTAAACCTTTTAGTTCCACTTTAGTCACAAATTCAATTGAAATTCAAAAGAAAATTTCACAATTTAAATTTTTTTTTTCGTAAATTATACAATTAAAGAGGTAAAAAAAAAACTAATCAAGTACTTAATTACCTACCCAACCACTTACAAAACTATTTACAAAATATTATTGTTAGATTATTTTAATAATTTTAGAAGTAGCATTAATCATTATTCCTTCATGGTTCCCAATAACTAATTAATTGGTTCATAATAATAAATAAATAATAAAAATTAATAATTCAAGAAATAACTATTTCATATTTAAATAATTAATCAAGTCATAAATTAGTCATTTATTATTTTTTAATATATCTAGTTGTTTGGAAATTATTTTTAAAATCATAAATATGTATTTATTGAATTAATAACTATAAATACTAATTTTACCTCTAAAAGTAAACGTTTAAAATTACTTCTGATCGAATAATTAAGTAAAAAATAATTGGATATTAATTGATTCTCTAACTAAATAATTTATTAACTAATTGATAATTCCTGAATATTAACTATAAATTATTAAAGTTTTAACTTATTGACTTAGTTAGTAGATATTAAATCAGTTTTCATATACCATATTATTTGTTGATTAATATTATTAGTTATTTATCATAATTCTTAATTAATAAATATTAAATACCACATAGTTTAATAAATGTTAATGAAATAACAAATACAGTAGTAATTTATATTGAAGAAATATTAAATAATTAGAAATTAAGTATTAGAAAAAAATATTTATTATGATTTTTATCTATTTATTAAGTAAAAATTAAACCAGTTTTAATTAATCATTAATAGTAACTAGACAATTTCATTTGTGAAGAATTTATTATCTATTGTCCATTGGATCACTAAAGATTTAGTTATTAATAGTCATTAACTATTGACCATAACTTTTGATTAAATGCCTAAATCAGATTATTGAAATATTTAGAAACTAATCATATAATTCAAAATTAATTAAATAACGAATAATCAGATAATTATTATCTAAGTATTATTCATAATAAATAGTTATTCATAGTTATAAAATATTTGATAATATGTAATGAATTATTGACAAATAATTTATTAATAAATTCTAAATATAGATTATTTGGTTATAAAGTTATTTACTTTTTGATAGAAATAAAGTATTTTTTAATTAACTAACTATTATTTCATATTCCCTAATTAATAAATTAATTAATATGAATAATTCATGAATAAGGATTTATTATTGTACCAATTTATAATTTAATATCTATGTAGTCAAAAAAAAATTTTGAAATAAATTTTCTGTAATAATTTTAATGTAATTAAATGGTTAAATAAAATTGTTTAGTTCATACTTTATATTAAATAATGTTATTATTATTTGAAAATAATAATTGTTAGATGATAAATGTTCATTTGACACAACAATTATATCATATTAACCTAACCTTGGTAATATAATTTAATCATACGTCAATAAAGACAATATGTTTTTAAATGAACCATACAAAGTCAAAATGATTTTTTTTCAATTCAATATGCCTATAATATGGTCAAATATATGTTTCATATTCTTTGAATAAAAATCAAATATCTTAACATACCATGGATATAAATCTAATATGTTTAATATACCTTGAATAAAATATATATAATATATTCTTAATGTAGTTCATAAAACCTTAATGTACATAAGTAAATGTAGAAAACACACCATATTAAGTAATTATATTGCAACTAATTTTGTAGCTAAATGAACATAGGAGTCTATTCTTGAATGAAAAATCAAATAAGCTAATCAATATGAAAGGATCTATAATTTAATTGTCGCATCATAGTCGCAAAAATAGTTGTAAAGTTTAAAAGATGGTGACTAATTGTAAAAATGATAAAACAAAGTCGCAAATGATAGGTAGTTACATGGAGTCGCATGTAGTTACAACTTGAATGGTTATATATTACGAGATTTCTTCTAGTGTATACATTTAGCATATGAAAATCTATAGTTGTCTCCACATAGGGTTGTTGGCATTCATTGTCCAATGGCAATGATTACTGAACAGGAAACAATAGTATTGCTGGTCCATCATAGTTTTCTTCACGTATTTTGATTATTTGATTTGGGCGCGATTCATCTAGGTGTGTCATTGCAAGATTAATGAACATTTCTAGCACATAATCTTGCAGACATCCTCTTCCAAAAGTGACTGCACCTTGTTCAATGTGAAACAAGTGCCTTTCCACCTTAAAAGTGTAGTCGGCGACACCTTCTTCAATGTCCTCGAATACCTCCCAATGGCCAACAATCTTTGGTATGAAAGTATTACGATATCGTTTGAATCTTGAAGGATTGTTGCTCTCCTTAATACTTGTTGGAATGCAAAACAAATAAATCAAATTTTCGTTGTAATGCATAGGACAGATATTGAAGCCTTCAATTTGTTTCACACCTGTTGTTTCTTCAATGTTAATTGTTGAAGAATCTCCTTCAAAAGTTTCTGTTTTGTTTTTAAGAACCTCAGGTTGCACTCCGAAAGGTCCAACCTTCACCGAATATTGATCGTTCGTTCCCGTTTGGGTAGCAACATTTTTGGCCGCCCTTAAAATTTTGTGTGTTGCTTCTTTTATGGGTATGCCTTCCTCATCGTTTTCAGTGGTTACTTTGGGATTTTTTAGCGCTGTTCCTTTGACTTTTGATGGAGTCCCCTTGCGTTCTGTTGGAGTCCCCTCGCGTTCTGTTGGAATCCCCTCGCCCTCGTGTTCTGTTGGAGTCCCCTCGCCCTCGCGTTTTGTTGGAGTCCCCCCAAACGAAATCTTGATATCATCTTGGAACCACCCAAAATGTGGAAGATGTGCACGAGGACCAAGATTGCATTGTGTTGTTGTTGTCACATCTAGGAATTTATCCCCTGTTTTGTGTCGAAAAAACACAATCTCCAAATATGGATTGATAGACGCTGTCTTGATTTCGTCTGGAATTTGACGAGCATCACGGAATGTCTTCTCTTTTGCATAAACCTGCACTGTGTATTTAAGAAGATCCTTCTCTGGCTCACTTGAAGGTTCAGAATCAGGGGGTGGATCCCCACTAGGTGGTTTGCCTTCATCATCCTTTTCATCACCCTTCCCATATTGCCACCAAGCCCATGGATTCCATAGTGACCGACTTCGTACACTTTTACCTTCCTCCTTCCCCTGTTCATTGCTTCCACTTGATGAAGCTCCTGAAGCACCTGTAGATGATCCATCTCCTAAAGGTTGTTTCGTCACATGAGGATCACTGTCTTTCAATGCCTTGTATACTTCAGCCACCTTCAATATTACAGGAAAACACATGTTGCTTTCTGGCTTCTTATTCACTGTAACAATGTGATCTCCTTCGAAGTCTTTGAAACCCACTCCAAATTGTTTTGCACCTTGTTTTGCTGATGGCAAGCTCTTGGTTTTGTTATTGTCCTTTTCCATCTTTGGCATTTTGAAACCAATAAGTTCAAAACCTCCCGAATCTTGGACTTCCTTGAACATAGAGGCCAATGAACATTTCCAAGCACTTTCACTTAGGGACTCCACTTTCACATCATTATCACTTGTGACTGTAACCAAAGCCTGGTGTAGTCCCACTCCCACTACCTTGCTCATACATTGTGCATCCAAAAAGAGGAACTCAATGGAATCCATTTCAACATTTTTTTTTGCACCTGCGAAAATTGATGTGTCCTCCAAAAACTTTGAATGAAGTTCATGGAGGTTTGGAAAAATTGTTGAACCTCCCTGGCCTTGAGCCATTTCAATTTTTTGGCATAAGAATGTTCGCAATTTGTGGGCCTCTTCAACAAGCATATCAAAGTCATGATCAACATTGCCAACAAAATGTTGAACAACACCTTGTCTTTCATCCATTTCCTTGTCCCTATTTCACCCAACATGATGCTCATAAAATATTAGTTACAGATTAAAAAGAATAGAATGAAACCCAATACAAGCACAAATTTCATTTGTTATATTCAAATATGGAATGTATCTACATAACATTAAAAAAGTGAACTTAATTAAATGTTTAAATAAAGTTGGCAACTAATGCAAAATATGACACAAATGTTGACTTGATCAAATAAATGTGCAATGACTTGGATGTTTTTCTCATCATCTAACAACTTGACGTTGTGTAACAAAATCAAGTCATGAACTTTTAATACCTGTTTTCTCTTGTTGATGTGCTAGCAATTTCCATGTCTCCCAATGCCTCTTTATCTTTTGTTTCACTCAATCTGAGCAGAACTTCTTGACCCTGTGCACATAATTATGTCAAAGCTAGAACACATAGATTTGGTTGGCTAATGGCATATAATTCAAGTCCTAAATTTATGTCATAAATATATAAAGGATGTTAATAAGCATGTGTAAAATAGCATGAAGTTGGATTATGAGTTCAAAGTTTGATGTGGAAAGATCATCACCTTCTTGTCATCAATTGTTTGATGTAGACCCTTTGGTAAAAACTGTTGTAGGAACTCCAGTATTGTACAATAACTTGGGTCTTCCTTGGAAGTAGGTGTGCAAATGTCATTACTATCCACGACATTAATAAACCGACGTTCCAAATCAAAATAATCCTTGATTTTCTGAAGCAAACCACATTCACCTATTAAAATATAGGCTAACTCACCAATTACTCCTTGCATTGGACATTGTTGGAGATGCTACACATCATTTCGTCAATACAACTTCAAGCACAATGCTTGCCAATATAA
>Ga0116227_10005652_pt1 | contig 26162 bp, 25 predicted proteins | sample S1TSphgellanicum_FD_89693 | JGI IMG/M metagenome (GOLD analysis project Ga0116227, IMG submission 89693) | Host-associated microbial communities from peat moss isolated from Minnesota, USA - S1T2_Fb - Sphagnum magellanicum MG | ecosystem: Host-associated > Plants > Peat moss > Unclassified...
CATGATGCTGACCGGCGGCGGCGCGCTGCTGCGCGACCTGGACCGCCTGCTGGCCGAGGAAACCGGCCTGCCGGTGCTGGTGGCCGAGGAGCCGCTGACCTGCGTGGTGCGCGGCTGCGGCATGGCGCTGGAGCGCATGGACCGCCTGGGCAGCATCTTCACCAGCGAATAAGCCCGCGTGTCCTGCGAGGGGCTGTCCCGACCCGAGCCGGCTGGCCTATGATGCAGCCGGCCTTTTTTTACCCTGACGCCGTCCCCGCCCGTCCCCTCTCGCCCGACTCCCCATGCCCCTGGGAACCCTGGACCGCACCGCGCCCCCTTTCTTCAAGCAGGGGCCGTCCGCGCTGTCCACGCTGATCTTCTTCAGCGCGCTGGCGCTGTTCCTGATGGTGGCCGATGCCCGCCTGGGGCTGACGCCGCCGTTGCGCTCGGCCATCTCGGTCGTGCTGTTCCCGCTGGAGCAGCTGGCGCTGCAGCCGGTGCAGTGGGGGCGCAATGCCGATACCTATTTCAGGACCATACGCGCGGCCCAGGAGATGGAAGACTCCGCCCGCCGGCAGATGCTGCAGCAGTCGCAGCGCGCCAACCAGGTCGAGGAACTGCTGCTGGAAAACCGCCGCCTGCGCGACCTGCTCGGGCTGCGGGGCCGGCTCAAGGCGCCGGAGCAGGCTGCCGAGGTGCTGTACGACGCGCCCGACCCCTATACCCGCCGCGTCATCATCGACCGGGGCATGCTGCAGGACGTGGCGCCAGGCTCGCCGGTGATCGACGAATTCGGGGTGCTGGGCCAGATCACCCGGGTGCACCCCTTCCTGGCCGAGGTGACGCTGCTGGTCGAGCGCGACTACGCCATTCCCGTGCTCAATACGCGCACCGGCGCGCGGAGCGTGGCCTATGGCAATCCGCTCTCCGGCGCAGGCGGCGGGCTGGAGCTGCGCTTCATGCCCGGCAACGCCGACGTGCAGGAGGGCGACCTGCTCACCACCAGCGGCGTCGATGGCGTCTACCCGGCCGGCCTGCCCGTGGCGCGCGTGGACCGGGTGGAGCGCCGTTCGGACTCCGCCTTCGCCCGTATCCACTGCGAGCCGCTGGCCCGCATGCAGGGGGCACGCCACGTGATGGTGCTGCAGCCGCTGTCCGCACAGCTGCCGCCGCGTCCACCCGCCGGCGCGCCGGTGGTGGACGCGTCGCCGCAGCAGCGGCGCAAATCGGGGCCGCCGCCCGCGGCGGCGAAGGCGGCAGGCAGCGGTAGCGCTGCCCCCGCGGCCCCGGCCGCCACGCCGCGGCGCCCGCCGGCGGCATCCGCGACGCCCGCCCCGGCCGGGAGGCAGCCATGATCATGCGCAAGGGCCAGCAGCAGTTGCTGCTGCCGGCCAATCCCCTGTTCATCTGGGCCACTCTGGGTGCCGCGCTGCTGCTGGACCTGCTGCCCATAGGCCGCGCCATCTGGGCGCCCGATCCGCTGCTGCTGCTGCTGGTGTTCTGGAGCGTGCACCAGCCCTCCCGCGTCGGCATGGGCGCGGCCTTCGCGCTGGGCCTGTGCATGGACGTGCACCAGGCCTCGTTGCTGGGCCAGCACGCGCTGGGCTATACGGTGCTGGTATACCTGGGCTTTCGCCTGCAGCGGCGCCTGCTGTGGCTCAGCGTGCCGGCGCAGACCGTGCTGCTGCTGCCGGTGTTTTTCAGCGCGCAGGTGATCGAGTTGCTGGTGCGCGTGGTCTCGGGCGGGGTGTTTCCCGGCTGGAGCTTCGTCATCGCGCCGGTGCTGGAGGCGCTGCTGTGGCCATTGGCCAGCATGGTCTTGCTGGCGCCGCAGCGCCGCGCCCCCGATCCCGACGAAAATCGACCGCTCTGATGAGGCACCCCCAGGCTCTGTACATCGTGTCTTCGCCAAACCCCTTGCAGGGGGCAACACCAGTGATGGCCCGGCGAAGCCGGTTCCACGGTGTTCCGGGCAGGGGATCCTGGCGACGGGGCGGCGTTTGCCTCTTTGGGCGTGCAGGCCTAAGCTGCGCAGCCCCACCTTTCCATCATGACTGAACTGCGCAACGTCGAGGCCGAGCTGGCGCGCTTCCGGCGCCGGCTGCTGGTGATCGCCCTGGTGGTGCTGGGTGCGTTCGGCCTGATCGCCGGGCGGCTGGTCTATCTGCAGATCGTGCGCTACGACGACCTGGCGGCGCAGGCCGAGAGCAACCGCACGGCGGTCGTGCCCATCGTGCCCAACCGCGGCCTGATCCTGGACCGCAACGGCCTGGTGCTGGCCACCAACTACTCGGCCTACACGCTGGAGATCACGCCCTCGCGCAGCGGCCCGGTGGACGAGGTCATCGACGCGCTGTCCGAGCTGGTCGAGATCACGCCGCGCGACCGGCGCCGCTTCAAGAAGCTGATGGAGGAGTCGCGCAGCTTCGAGTCGCTGCCGGTGCGCACCCGCCTGACCGACGAAGAGGTGGCGCGCTTCGCGGTGCAGCGCTACCGCTTTCCGGGCGTGGAGATCAAGGCGCGGCTGTTCCGCAGCTACCCGTTCGGCGAAATCGCGAGCCACGTGATCGGCTACATCGGCCGCATCAACCAGCGCGAGAAGGAGCGTATCGACGATTCCGACGATGCTCCCAACTACCGTGGCACCGACGTCATCGGCAAGCTGGGCGTAGAGCAGAGCTTCGAGCGCGAGCTGCACGGCACCACCGGCGTCGAGCAGATGGAGACCTCGGCCGGCGGGCGCGCCGTGCGCACGCTGGCCACCCATCCGGCCACGCCCGGCAAGACCGTGGTGCTGTCGGTCGACGTCAAGCTGCAGAAGATGGTGGAGGACCTGTTCGGCGACCGGCGCGGCGCGCTGGTGGCGATCGATCCGCGCACCGGCGAGGTGCTGGCCTTCGTCAGCAAGCCGACCTTCGACCCGAACCTGTTCGTCGATGGCATCGACCAGGAGAACTGGGCCGCGCTCAACGAGTCCATCGACAAGCCGCTGCTCAACCGCGCCCTGCGCGGTACCTACCCGCCGGGCTCGACCTACAAGCCCTTCATGGCGCTGGGCGCGCTGCAGACCGGCAAGCGCGGCCCCAGCGTGGTGGTCAACGACCCGGGCTTCTACATGTTCGCGGGCCACCGCTTCGGCAGCCCCGAGGGCTACCTGGGCAACCTGGACATGCAGCGGGCGATCCAGCTCTCGTCCAACGTCTACTTCTACACCCTGGCCAACGAGATGGGCGTGGACCTGATCCACGACTTCATGAAGCCGCTGGGCTTTGGCCAGATCACCGGCATCGACATCAATGGCGAGGTGCGCGGCGTGTTGCCCAGCACCGAGTGGAAGCGCAATGCCTACAAGCGCCCGGAGCAGCGCAAGTGGTACGCAGGCGAGACCATCTCGCTTGGCATCGGCCAGGGCTACAACAGCTTCACCATGCTGCAACTGGCGCAGGCGGCCTCCATCGTCGCCGATGGCGGCATCAAGCACCGGCCGCACCTGGTACTGGCCACCAAGGATCCGCTGAGCGGCGAACAGCTGCCGGTGCCGCAGCCGCCTGCTGTGGACCTGGGCTTCAAGCCGGCCAATGTGGCGGTGGTGCGTGGCGGCCTGGTCAGTGTGGTCACCGGTGGCACCGCGCGCGGCGTGTTCGCCGGCGCGCCCTACCTCGCTGCCGGCAAGACCGGCACCGCGCAGGCGGTGACGCAGGCACAGAACACCAAGTACAACGCACGCGCGCTGGAAGAGCACCAGCGCGACCATGCGCTGTTCATGGCGTTCGCCCCGGCCGATGCGCCCAGGATCGCACTGGCCGTCATCGTCGAGAACGCGGGCTGGGGTGCGGGCGCCGCAGCGCCCATCGCGCGCCGCGTATTCGACTATTGGCTGGCCGGCCAGTACCCGAGCGAGGAAGACATGGCCGCGGTGCGCATCGGCAAGGCCAGCGCCCCGATAGGCAAGCCGCGCCGGGTAGAGGATGTGGAGCTGGTGGCTCCCTGATTCGCGCACCCCCCCGAAGGCAAGAGGCCGCGGAGCAGGCCAAGCGCAGGCATCCGTGAAACCGGCTTCGCCGGGCTGCAGGATGTGCCGCCTTGAGGGTGAGGCCTAGACACGAAGTGCGAAGCCTGGGAGACAAACCAGCCAGGCAAAAAAAAGCGCCGACCGGCGGCGCTTGGGAGAGTGGATCTGCACCTCGTATGGGCGCTTGGGATCGGTATTCTGATTCTGGTTAGCTGCTGTGTCTCCTCGGCCCCCGCCCAGACCGGCTGTTGGGGGCCCGTCTGCGAGTACCCATGAATGTAGGCCTTTGCACTGTTTCGGAGCATAGGGTTTTACCCGCGCCTCTTACCTTCTGAAACAGTTGGCACGACTCGTGCTGCAACTGCAATATCCAACGAAAAGAGGCCGTGTAATGGGCAATATCGCTGTGCGAAGCGCACGGATGCGGGCTTTTGCAGGTTCCCTGCTGGGTATGTGCGAGGCCACGGCGGCCTGGGCGGCGGATGCGCCCCCCGCCGTGGTGCGCCCCTCCCTGGTGCCTATAGACGGCCTGGCACCCGCCGACACCGCGTGGATGATGACGGCCACCGCATTGGTGCTGCTGATGACCCTGCCCGGCATCGCGCTGTTCTACGCCGGCATGGTGCGCCGCAAGAACGTGCTCAACACCATGGCCTGCGTGATCGGCGTGGCCGCGCTGATCACGCTGCTGTGGTTTGCCGTCGGCTATTCCTGGGCCTTCACCCCGGGCAGCGCCTGGATCGGCGGCAGCGATCGGCTCTGGTTCTCGGGGCTGGAGGTGCTCCCCGGCGCCGGCCAGGTGGCCGTGAGCCACATTGCGCCGCATGTGCCCGAGGCGGTCTATGCGATGTTCCAGCTCACCTTCGCCATCATCACGCCGGCGCTGGTGGTGGGCGCCTTCGTCGAGCGCATGCGCTTCTCGGCGGTGCTGTGGTTTGCCGGGCTGTGGTCGATCCTGGTCTATGTGCCGCTGGCGCACTGGGTATGGGAGCCCGGCGGCTGGCTGGCCCAGTTGGGGGCGCTGGATTTTGCCGGCGGCACGGTGGTGCACATCAACGCCGGCGCGGCCGGCCTGGTCTGCGCCTGGATGCTGGGGCCGCGCATCGGCTATGGGCGCGAGGCGTTCGAGCCCTTCAACCTGGGCCTGACCATGACCGGCACCGGGCTGCTGTGGGTCGGCTGGTTCGGCTTCAATGCGGGCTCGGCGCTGGCCGCCGACAGCCGGGCCGGGCTCGCGCTGGCGGTGACGCACATCGCGGCCTCTGCGGGCGCCATCGCCTGGATGGTCGGCGAATGGATCATGCGCCGCCGGCCGTCGCTGCTGGGCCTGTGCTCTGGCGCGGTGGCCGGGCTGGTGGCGATCACGCCGGCCTCGGGCTTCGTCACGCCGCGCGCGGCACTGGTGATCGGCCTGGTGGCGGGGCTGGCCTGCTACTGGGGTGCCACCGGGCTCAAGCGGCTGCTGCACGCGGACGACTCGCTCGACGTGTTCGGCGTGCACGGCATCGGCGGCATCGTCGGCTGCCTGCTGACGGGGGTGTTTGCCAACCCCGGCATCGGCGGCAGCGCGGGCAGCGTCACGGTGCAGGCGATCAGCGCAGCCGTGGCGCTGGCCTACAGCGCCGTGGGTACGGCAGTGGTGCTGACCATCGTGCGCATCCTCGTGGGGCTGCGGGTGGGCGAAGGCGCTGAACAGCAGGGCCTGGACGTGGCGCAGCACCGGGAGCGCATTCCCTCCTGAACGGAAGAGGTTTCGACGACGACCACGGAAGGACGTTCCATGCTCGACAGCGAAAAACTGGCCATTGCCGCCCATCTGCATGTGCTGCTGCGGCGCATCACGGGCCGCGTGACCGACACCGAATGGATGGCGGGCAACAAGGAGTACGCGGCGGCGATCGTGCGCTTTGCCCGGGAGAAGGCCGACGAGGAAGACCGTCCGGAGCTTGCGGAGTGGGCCTACAAGCTGGAGCGGGCCATGGGCCTGCTGCCGCCGGCCGCACCGCCTGCTGCGCCGGCGCCTGCGGCCCCGCCCACGCCCGACGGGCCGGACCCACGCTACGTCGGGCGCCTGCGCTGAGTCTGGAGCACCCCCAGGCTACGCGCTTCGCGTCTTCGCTTTCCCTCTCAAGGGGGCACATCCAGTGGCCCGGCAAAGCCGGTTCCGCGGATGTCCTGGCATGGCCTGCTCCGCGGCCTTCCGAGCGTTTGTGTCTTGTGCGTCCGCGCCATGGGGCAGCCCCATGGAAGCCTCATGCCGCATCAGCCACGATCCAGCGCGCCGCCTTCTCCGCAATCATCAGGGTCGGGCTGTTGGTGTTGCCGCTGGTGATGGTCGGCATCACTCCGGCATCGACCACGCGCAGGCCTGCCACGGTGCCACCGCGGCCGTCGAGCACGCGCAGGCGCGCATCGACCACTGCCTGCGGGTCGTCCGTGCGGCCCATGCGCGTGGTGCCCACCGGGTGGAAGATGGTGGTGGCGATGTCGCCCGCGAGCCGCGCCAGTTCCTCGTCGCTCTGGTACTGCACGCCGGGTTTCCATTCCTCCGGCTTCCAGGCCGCGAGCGCGGGCTGGGCGACGATGCGGCGCGTCACGCGCAGGGAGTCTGCGGCCACCTGGCGGTCTTCGGCGGTGCTGAGGTAGTTGGGTGCAATGGCCGGGGCGTCCTCGAAGCGCGGTGACTTCAGCTGCACCGTGCCGCGGCTGGTCGGGTTCAGGTTGCAGACGCTGGCGGTGAAGGCCGGGAAGCGGTGCAGCGGCTCGCCGAAGGCGTCGAGCGACAGCGGCTGCACGTGGTACTCGAGGTTGGGATGGGGCCGGGCCGGATCGCTGCGCGTGAAGGCGCCGAGCTGCGAGGGGGCCATGCTCATCGGGCCGGTGCGCTTGAAGGCGTATTCCAGTCCGATGCGCGCCTTGCCCCAGACGCTGGCGGCCAGCGTATTGAGCGTGGCGTGCACACTGCCGGTGGCCTGCACCTTGTAGACCGAGCGGATCTGCAGGTGGTCCTGCAGGTTGGCGCCGACGCCGGGCAGGTCGGCCTGCACGCCGATGCCATGGCGCTGCAGCAGCGCACCCGGGCCGAGGCCCGAGAGCTGCAGCAACTGCGGCGAATTGATGGCACCGGCGGCCAGCAGCACCTCGCGTCCGGCGCGGGCGGTCACTGTCTCGTGGCCGTTCCAGATTTCTGCGCCGCTGCAGCGCAGGCTGCCATCGGGCTGGCGCTCCAGCAGCAAGCGGGTGGCCTGGGCGCCGGTCCACATCTCGAAGTTGGGCCGGCCATAGCAGACGGGCCGCAGGAAGGCCTTGGCGGTGTTCCAGCGCCAGCCGTTCTTCTGGTTGACCTCGAAATAGCCCACGCCCTCGTTGTCGCCACGGTTGAAGTCGTCGGTGGCCGGGATGCCGGCCTGCTGCGCGGCGGCCGAGAAGGCGTCGAGGATGTCCCAGCGCAGGCGCTGCTTCTCCACCCGCCATTCATGGCCGCTGCCGCGGTAGCCATCGGTGGCGGCCATGCCGGCGGCGCCGTGCAGCGCATCGCCGCCCCTGTAGTGGTCCTCGTGGTGGCGGAAGGCCGGCAGCACCTGCTCCCAGCGCCAGGCGTCATCGCCGGTGAGCTGGGCCCAGCCGTCGTAGTCGCGCGCCTGGCCGCGCATGTAGATCATGCCGTTGATGCTGCTGCAGCCGCCCAGCGTCTTGCCGCGCGGATAGCGCAGCGTGCGGCCGTTCAGGCCGGCATCGGGCTCGGTCTGGTAGAGCCAGTCGGTGCGCGGGTTGCCGATGCAGTAGAGGTAGCCCACCGGAATGTGGATCCAGTGGTAGTCGTCCCTGCGGCCGGCCTCGACCAGCAGCACGCGCTTGCGCGCGTCGGCCGAGAGCCGGTTGGCCAGCAGGGCGCCGGCGGTGCCGCCGCCGATCACGATGTAGTCGAAGGCGAGTGTCTCGCTCATCAGTCTTGTCTCCTTCTGGCAGCCGGCATTGCGCGGCGGCGGGGCAGTGGCCCCGCGCCGGCGCAGCGGCTTACTTCACCTTGTTCTGCGACAGGTCCATGATCATGCGCGCCGACAGGTACAGGCGCGGCACGATGGAGCCGATCTGCACGTACTCCGCATCGTTGGAGTGCGCGCCGTAGCCGCTCAGGCCGAAGCCCTCGATCACGGCGGCCTTGGTCTTGAGCGCGGCAAAGGCGGCGTCGGTGCCACCGCCGGTGGCGGCTTCGAAGACCTTCAGCGGCAGGCCCAGCTCCTGGTAGACCACGGTGCCATGGGCCGCAAGGCTGCGCGAAGCGGCCGTGGCCTCCAGCGGCGGGCGGCGCACCTCGAACTTCACCTGCACCTTGGAGTCGGGCAGCAGCTTGTTCTGCACGCGCTGCTGCAGCGCGGCTTCGAGCTGCTCGAAGTCCGCCACCTTGAGCGCGCGCGCATCGGCCTGGGCCGTGGCCTGTGCCGGGATCACATTGCGGTTGGTGCCGGCCTGCGACACGGTCCAGTTGAGCTTCAGGCCGCGCTCGGGCTGCGACAGGTCCTTGAGCTGCAGCAGCTGGTGCGACAGTTCGTACAGTGCGTTCACGCCCTTCTCAGGTGCGGCGCCGGCGTGCGAGGCCTTGCCGTCCACGGTCAGGTAGGCCGCACCGATGCCGCTGGTGGCCAGGCGCAGGCGGCCGTCTTCGCCGCCGCCCTCGAAGGAGAACACCGCATCCTGCTCGCCGCCGAGGCGGGTGATGGTGGCGCGCGCGCCGGGCGAGCTGATTTCCTCGTCGCCGTTGATCAGCACCGTCAGCGTGCCGTAGTCCTTGAACTTGAGCTTCTGCAGCAGCGCGACGGTGTGGATGATCAGCGCCACGCCCTGCTTGTCGTCGGAAATGCCCAGGCCGTAGGCGCGGTCGCCGTCGACGCGGAACGGCTGGTCCTTCAGCATGCCGCGCAGGTAGACCGTGTCCATGTGGGCGATCAGCATGATCTTGCGGGTGCCGGTGCCCTTGAATTCGGCATGCACCATGGCGCCGGTCTTGGGCGGCGTGTCGTCCATGCGGAAGACGTCGGCCGGCTCGATGATCTCGGCCTTGCCGCCGAGCTGAGCCAGGCGGTCGCGGATCAGTGCGGCGATCTGGGCCAGGCCTTCGACGTCCTTGCTGCCGGACTCGATGTTGACGAGATCGCGCAGGGTGTCGAGCAGCGGGCCCTTCTCCTGCTGGGCCAGCTCGTGCACGGCGGTGACGGGGGCCGCCTGGAGCGGGCTGCCGGCGAATGCCAGCGTGCAGGCGAAAAGGGCCGCGACCAGGGTGGCGCGGGGAGTGGGGGCAAACGACATGGAAGAACCTTGGCGAAAGAACAGGGAAGGGCGGCCGTGCGGCCGCCGGACAGGCTGCCATGGTAGTGCAGCATTGGCTTCATAACATTTAGTTTTTTTATGAAATGAAAATGGCGCATTGGTCGTAGATCCCAGGTATATCCTGGGCTTTGCTCATAATATGGGTTAATAAAATCATAAGTAATGCAAATATGACGACCTCCCTCGCCGGCCCCGATCCGCAGAGCCTGCGTGCATTCGTGGTGGTGGCACGCGAGGGCAACGTCACGCGCGCCGCGCAGCAGCTGCATCTGTCGCAGCCGGCGGTCAGCCTGCAGCTCAAGGCGCTGGCTGCGCGCACCGGCCTGGTCCTGTTCAGCCGTACGCCGCAAGGGCTGGCGCTGACGGCCGATGGCGCGGCGCTGCTGCCGCAGGCCGAGCGCGCGCTGGCCGCGCTGGCCGACTTCGACCACCACGCCGGCCAGCTGCGCGGCACCTTGCGCGGCACCTTGCGCATCGGCACCATCCTGGACCCGGAATTCACCCGCCTGGGGGCGTTCCTGCGCGAGCTGCTCGAGGCCGCGCCGCAGATCGACACCGACCTGCGCCAGGCCATGAGCGGCGACCATCTGCCTGCGCTTGCCAGCGGCGCGCTGGACGGAGCCTTCTACCTGGGGGACCTGCCCGACCCGCCGCCCGCCGACATGGTGCTGCGCCCCCTGGCGCGCTTCACCTACCGCGTGCTGGCGCCGGCGGGCTGGGGTCCGCAGGTGCTGGGGCGCCAGTGGAAGGCCCTGGCCGCACTGCCCTGGCTGGGCACGCCGCCCGAATCCGTGCACCACCGCCTGCTGGCGGGCGTCTTCGGCCCGCTGGGCGTGGCGCCACGCCGCGTCGCGCGGGTCGACCAGGAGGCCTCCATGCTGGACCTGGTGCGCTCGGGCGTGGGCCTGTCGCTGGTGCGCGATGCCATCGCCATCCGCGAAAGCCAGGCGCGCGGCCTGGTGGTGGCCGACCGCGTATCGCTGGCCTGCACGCTGGGGTTCGCCTGCCTGCGCACGCGGCAGGACGAGCCGGCGCTGGCCGCCGCGCTGGCGGCACTGCAGCGCGTGTGGTGAATGCGGGGCGCCAAACGCCCCGCATCTGCCGGCCCGCCGGGGGCTGCTCCTTCACACCTGCTGTCCACAATGCGCGCTGTTGGCTGACAATGCCCACGCGCCACCCCCGCTAGCATCAGGCGGCCTGTCCTCCCATCCTCTTCCTGCACCACCTCTTCCCGCTTGCCCTCGACGCCGCCCATGGACGACGCCCAACCCCGCCTCACCCGCGCCGACGCTGAGGGCGGTGCACGCGGGTACGCGCTGGCGGGGCGCTGGACGGCGGCGCAGCTGGCCGACCGGACCACCTGGCGCGGCCTGGCCGCGCAACTGCAGGCAGCCCCCGCCGCTGAAGGCCGCTGGGACCTGCAGGCGGTGCAGCAACTCGACCACATCGGCGCCCAATTGCTGTGGGACCACTGGCAGCAGCGCTGGCCGGACGCGGTCGAGGTCTCTGCCGGCCAGCGCGCCATGCTCGAGCGCGTGGCGCGTTTCACCGTGCCGGCGCCGGCGGCCCGCAAGGGCAGCCTGGCCCAGGGGATCGATGCGCTGGGCCGCAAGGTGATCCATGCGGTCGGCCACCTGCGCTACGGCACGCGCATGGTCGGCCAGCTGCTGATCGACTGCCTGCGCCTGCTGCGTGCGCCGTGGCAGGGACCGTGGCGCGACATCTCCGGCCACCTCTACAGCATGGGCGCGATGGCGCTGCCGATCACCGCGCTGGTCGGGTTCCTGATCGGGGTGGTGCTGGCCTACCTGATGAGCATGCAGCTCAAGCAGTTCGGCGCCGACGCCTTCATCGTCAACATCCTGGGCATCTCGCTGATCCGGGAGCTGGGGCCGCTGCTGGCCGCCATCCTGGTGGCCGGGCGCTCGGGCTCGGCCATCACGGCGCAGATCGGCGTGATGCGGGTGACCGAGGAACTGGACGCCATGCGCGTCATGGGCATTGCCCATGGCTTCCGGCTGGTGATGCCGCGCGCCCTGGCGCTGGCCGTGGCGATGCCGCTGATCGCGGTGTGGACCACGCTGGCCTCGCTCGCCGGCGGCATGCTCGCGGCCGACGTGGCCATGGGCGTCACGCCGGCCTTCTTCCTCAATGCGCTGCCGCAGGCGGTGCTGCCGTCCAACCTGGCCGTGGCCATGTTCAAGTCGCTGGTGTTCGGCGTGCTGATCGCGCTGGTGGGCTGCCACTTCGGCATGCGCGTCAAGCCCAACACCGAGAGCCTGGGGCAGGGCACCACCGCGTCGGTGGTCACCTCGATCACGGTGGTGATCCTGATCGATGCGCTGTTCGCCATCGTGTTCCGCAACGTGGGAATCTGACTATGGAATACCCCCAGGCTGCGCGCACTGCGTATCGCTGCGCCAACCCCCTTGCAGGGGGCGCATCCAGCGGCCCGGCAGAGCCGGTTCCTCGGATGTCCTGGCATGGCCTGCTCCGCGGCCTTTTGCGCGTGGCGGTTGCGTGCGCTGCCGGCGGGGCTTGGCGCCAGGGAGCGCCGACATGACGTTGTGCGACACCGATACCCCCGCCGCGCCGCGCGCCCCCGATGCGCCGGTGGTGGAGATCCGCGGCCTGTGGACCGCCTTTGGCAGCGGCCGCGACGAGGTCGTGGTGCACCAGGACCTGGACCTGACCATCGAGCCAGGCGAGATCCTGAGCCTGGTCGGCGGCTCGGGCACCGGCAAGACCGTGCTGCTGCGCCAGATGCTGGGCCTGGAGGTGCCGGCACGTGGCGAGGTCACCGTGCTGGGCGAACCGGCTGCGCGCATGGGCCGGCGCGGCGCGTCGAGCCGCGTCGGCATGCTGTTCCAGCAGGGCGCCTTGTTCTCGGCCTTCAACGTGCTGGAGAACATCGCCTTTCCGCTGCGCGAGCTGGGCACGCTGCCGGTGGCAATCGCGCGCGACGCGGCCATGGTCAAGCTGCAGATGGTGGGCCTGAAGCCGGCCGACGCCACCAAGATGCCGGCCGATCTGTCGGGCGGCATGGTCAAGCGCGTGGCGCTGGCGCGCGCGCTGGCCATGGACCCGCCGCTGCTGCTGCTGGACGAGCCCACCGCCGGCCTGGACCCGAGCAGCTCCGACGCCTTCTGCACCCTGCTGCGCGAGCTGCACCAGGAACTGGGCCTGACCGTGGTCATGGTCACGCACGACCTGGACACGCTGTTCGCGCTCAGCACCCGCGTGGTGGTGCTGGCCGACAAGCGCATCGTCGCCAGCGGCACGCCGCAGGAGGTGGCACAGGTCGACCATCCCTTCATCCACGACTATTTCCTGGGCGACCGCGGCCGGCGCGCCATGGCGCCGGTTCCGGCCGGCTGAAAGAGAGGACTCCATGGAAAACAAATCCCACGCGTTTGCGGCAGGCCTGTTCGTGCTGGTGGTCACGGGACTGCTGGTGCTGCTGGCCTTCTGGCTCACCCGCGACAGCGGCAGCTACCGCGAGTACGAACTCTCCACCAAGGACACCGTGACCGGCCTGCAGCTGCAGGCGCCGGTGCGCTACAAGGGCGTGCCGGTGGGCAAAGTGACGCAGATCGGCTTCGACAGCGAGAGCGCCGGCAACGTGCTGATGCGCATCGCCGTGCAGGACGACACGCCGCTCACGCCCAACACCTTCGCCACGCTCGCCTACCAGGGCATCACCGGCCTGGCCTTCATACAGCTCGACGACGACGGCCAGCCGCAGCCAGCCACGCCGCCGGGCCGTGACGGCGTCCCGCGGCTGCCGATCAAGCCCTCGCAACTGGGTAAGCTCACCGAAAGCGCCCCGGCCATCCTGGCGCAGGTGGAAGAGGCCGGCCGCCGCCTGAACACCCTGCTGTCCGACGAGAACCAGCTGCGCTTCTCCAACACGCTCAACGGGCTGTCGCAGTCCTCGGCCAACATTGCGCGCCTGACCGCGCACCTGGACAGTACGCTCACCGACCGCGTCGATCCGGTGCTGGCCGGCATGCCGCGCGCCGTGGGCGATGCCAGCGTCGCACTGCGGTCGCTGCAGGCGGCGGCGCGGGACGTCTCCGGCGCGGCCACCGAGATCGGCACCGCCGCCCGTCGCCTGAACGAGAAGGACGGCCCGCTCGACCGGCTGGCGCAGGGCACGGGTGCGCTGGGCCATGCGGTCGACCAGTTCGGCGCCACCACGCTGCCGCGGCTGAACCGCGTCGGCGACGATGCCTCGCGCACCGTGCGCCAGCTGGGCCGCACCGTCACCAACATCAACGACAACCCGCAATCGCTGCTCTTTGGCAACGGCGCCGCACGGCCCGGCCCCGGAGAGCCGGGCTTTGTTGCACCAGGAGCCAGCCGATGAACACGATCCACCGCATTGCCACGCCCGCGGCTGCCGCCCGCCGGCGTCCTGGGGCTTGGGCCCGGCTGGGGGCGGCCGGCCTGCTGGCCGCCGTGCTGGCCGGCTGCTCGGCGCTGCCTGATCGGCCGACGCGCCCGCTGCTCTACGACTTCGGTCCTGGCCAGGTGACGCCGCAGCCGCAGACCCGCATCGCCAACCTGCCGCCCATCGCGCTGGCCGATATCGACGCCAGCGGGGTGCTCGACAGTGCCATGGTCATGTATCGCCTGGCCTACGCCGACGCCCAGCAGCTGCAGCCCTATGCCATGGCGCGCTGGACGCTGCTGCCCTCGCAACTGGTGTACCAGCGCCTGCGCGAGCGCCTGGGTCAGCGCCGCGCCGTGCTCGATGTGGACGACAGCGCCTCGCTGCAGCGCATCGACGGCAAGCTGCCGCTGGTCCTGCGCCTGCAGCTGGAGGAATTCAGCCAGATCTTCGACAGCCCCGCCAGCAGCGCCGGCGTGCTGCGCCTGCGCGCCACGCTGGTCGAGAACCTGCCCGAAGGCGACCGCCTGATAGCCCAGCGCCTGGTGCTGGCGCGCCAGCCGGCGCCCACGGCCGACGCAGCCGGCGGCGCCAAGGCCCTGGCCGCGGCCACGGACGACGCGGCGCAGCAGATCAGCGACTGGCTGGCGCAGGCCGCCACGCCGTAGCGCCTGCCGGGAGTGCGTACTCGCCGGCCGCGACGGGACCTCGCTTCGCCCCGCGCCGGCAGGGTCGCGGCAGATGCGCTACAACCCGTACTCCGCTCGGCCGCCGGGTGAGCGGCGATTCTTCCGTTCCACTCCTTCCCGAGCAGGCCCGCCTTGAGTCCAGACACCACCGCCCCGCACGAAGCAACGCCCCACGGGGGGCTCGCCATCGACTACTTCTTCTCGCCGCAGAGTCCCTGGACCTACCTGGGCCATGACCGCTTCGCCGCGCTGGTGCGCCAGCACGGCGTGCGGGTGCGGGTGCTGCCGGTGGACCTAGGCCATGTGTTCCCGGTGTCGGGCGGCCTGCCGCTGGGCAAGCGCGCGCCGCAGCGCCAGGCCTACCGGCTTGTCGAGCTGCAGCGCTTTGCCGAGTACCTGAAGCTGCCGCTGCATCCGCAGCCGCGCTTCTTCCCCGTGGCCGGCGACGATGCCGCGCGGCTCATCGTCGCGGCCGAGCGGCACGAGGGCACGCCTGCGGCCATGCGGCTGGCGGGGGCAGTGTTCGCCGCGGTCTGGGCCCAGCAGCGCAACATCGCCGACCCGAAGGTGCTCGGGCAACTGGTGGAGGAATGCGGATTGCCGGCGGCACTGGCCGAGCAGGCGCAGAGCCAGGCCGTGCACGAGCGCTACGAAGCCAACACCGAGGAGGCGATCGCCGCAGGCGTGTTCGGCGCGCCGAGCTATGTGCTGGCCGGCGAGATCTTCTGGGGCCAGGACCGCCTGGATTTCCTGCAGCGCAAACTTCAACACCTCACTTCAACAGGAGCATGAGCACCATGGGTTCTTCCACTGTCACCCTCACCGCCGCAGACGGCTTCCAGTTTCCGGCCTACGTGGCCCAGCCTGCGGGCGCGCCCAAGGGCGCCGTCGTGGTGCTGCAGGAGATCTTCGGCGTCAATTCGCACATCCGTTCCGTTGCCGACGGCTATGCGGCCGAGGGCTACCTGGCCGTGGCGCCGGCCACCTTCTCGCGGGTCCGGCCGGACGTGGAGCTGGGCTATACCGGCGCCGACATGGCGGCCGGCATCGAGCTCAAGGCCGCGGTCGAGGCCCTGCCCGCGCCAGGCGTGCTGCACGACATCCAGGCGGCGATCGACTACGCGGCGCAGGCCGGCAAGGTCGGCATCGTCGGCTACTGCTGGGGTGGCCTGCTGGTATGGCGCGCGGCCGAGAAGCTGCAGGGCCTGTCGGCGGCGGTGGCCTACTACGGTGGCGGCGTGACCACCGAGGCGGAAGCCGGCCGCGCGCCGAAGGTGCCGGTGCTGGCGCATTTCGGCGACAAGGACCAGCACATCACGCTGCCCAGCGTCGAGGCCTTCACCAAGCGCCAGCCCCAGGTGCAGGTCCATGTCTATCCGGCCGACCATGGCTTCAACTGCGACCAGCGCGGTGCATGGGACGCGCCGTCGGCCAAGTTGGCGCGCGAGCGCACGCTGGCCTTCTTCGCCCAGCACCTGGGCTGAGGGCTGCGCCGCGGCCCGACGGTCAGCGTCGCGCGACCGCGGCCTCCAGGTGGGTCATCGCGTGGTGTACCGCGCCCAGGCGCGTGCCCTGGGAGCGCGATGCCTGCACGATGCCTTCCATGATGTCGGAGGCCTGGCGCGCTGAGGACTGGATGTCGTGCATCATGCGCGCGGCCTCCTGCACCTGGCTATCGCCCTCCTGTACCCGTTCGGAAGAGGTGGCGATCAGGCTTTTGATTTCCTTTGCGGCCGAGGCGCTGCGCTGCGCCAGGCCGCGCACCTCGCTGGCCACGACGGCGAAGCCCCGGCCCTGCTCTCCAGCGCGCGCGGCCTCGACCGCCGCATTGAGTGCCAGCAGGTTGGTCTGGAAGGCGATGCCGTCGATCAGGCCGACGATCTCGGCGATGCGTGCCGAGTCCGACCGGATGCCGCCCATGGTCTGTGTCGCGCGTTCCGCGGCTGTGGCGCCACTGCGTGCCACCGTGGCGACCTGGCGTGTCTGGGCATGGGCATCGTCGGCCCGCGCGGCGCTCTCGGTCACCAGCGTGTGCAATTCCTCGAAGGCGCTCTGCAGCATGCGCGTGGCCTTGAAGCGCGCCGTGATGTCGGTGGCGTACTTGACGACCTTGAAGGGCCGTCCCATGTAGTCGAGCACCGGGTTGTAGCTGGCCTCGATCCACACCTCCTGGCCCTGCTTGCCGATACGGCGGAACTGGCCTTGATGGAACTGCCCGCGCCCCAGGTGCTGCCAGAAGTCCGCATAGTCGGCCGAATTGCGTTCCTCCGGCACCACGAAGATGCGATGGTGCTGGCCCAGCAGTTCTTCTTCCCGCGCATAGCCGAGTGCGTCCAGGAAGTTGCGGTTGGCGCGCAGGATGCGGCCATCGAGCGAGAACTCGATCACCGCCTGCGCCCGCCCCACGGCCGTCAGCTGGCTCTGCACCTCTGCGTCGCGCATTGCCTCTGCCGTGATGTCTATCGCGTATTTCACGACGCGGGCCACACGGCCGCCTGCGTCGACCACCGGGCTGTAGTGGGCCTGCAGCCAGAGGTCGCTGCCGTCGGCCTTGAGGCGGCGGCAGCGACCGACGAAGGCCTCGCCGCGCTGCAGCCGCTCCCAGAAGGCGCGGTATTCAGGGCTGGCGGCTTCTTCTGGATCGACCAGCTGGCGGTGGTGCCGGCCCCGCAATTGCGGCACCGAGTACCCCATCAACGACAGGAAGTTGGCATTGGCTCCGAGGATGGTGCCCTGGGGATCGAATTCGATGATCGCCTGGGTGCGGTGGAGGGCCTCCAGCTGGCGGTGGGCCGTCAGGCGATGTCGCAGGGCGCCAAGCCAGTGGCGGCGGGAGGGAGGAGCGCTGGGGGTCAAGGGGCTGCTTTCCGGGAGCTCGGAGATTGCGTTCGAGACTAGGGGATTCCCTAGGGCGGCCCAGTATCGTGAGTGCCGTGCCGCCGCCATGAAAGGAAATGTTTCATGGCTCCCGCGGGCGTGGCGGGGGCTGTTGCCAATGCGCCTCCAGGTGCGACAGCAGGGCGCGCATGGCGGCGCTATTGTGCCGCCGTTGCGCATAGGCTGCGTACAGCCAGACATCGCGCGGCGAGTGGCCTGCCAGCACCTGCTCCAGCACTCCCGCATCGAGTTGCTGCTGCAGCAGCAGGCGTGGCAGGCAGACGACGCCCAGCCCTTGCTCGGCCACGGCCAGCAGGGGGGCGGCATCGGTGGCTTCCATGCGGCTCTTGAGTGCCACCGTGTGCAGCCTGCCGTTCACCTCGAAGCGCCAGTGCGGCTGGGGGCCGAGCAGCGAATAGGTCAGCGCATCGTGTGCCGAGAGGTCGTCGGGATGCTGTGGGCGCCCGCGCCGGTTCCAGTAGGCAGGGGCGGCACACACCACGAATTCCACGGGCCGCAACCGGCGCACGATCAGGCTGGTGTCCTCGATCGTGCCGACCCGCAGGGCGACATCTATGCCCTCGTCGATCAGGTCGACCATGCGGTTGCTCAGGTGCAGGCTGAGCGATACCTTGGGATGGAGCTCCATGAACGTGCCAAGGATCGACGGCAGCGTCGTCGCGCCCAGGCCGTGCGGCGCGGCGATGCGCAGGCGGCCGCTGGGCTGGACCGCATGTTCGCTGAGCTCGTTCTGCGTCAGCGTCATCATCTCGATCAGGGGCGTGCTGCGCTCCAGCAGCAGGCTGCCCGCGTCGGTGAGGCTGACCGTCCGGGTGGACCGGTGCAGCAGCCGCACCTGCAGCCGCGACTCGAGTTCGGCCACATATTTGCTCACGTTGGCCTTGGACATGGCCAGGGGCGCGGCGGCCCGCGAGAAGCTCCCGCGCAGGGCCACTTCGCGGAAAGTCCTTATCAAATCCAGGGAATCCATTGTTTCATTTCCTGAAACTTGTTTTTGGCGTCCCGGTTGCCTTCTTCCTCTGTAGGAATAGACTTACATCTGAAATGCGAGTCCTATTCCTTGGCAGGGTGGTGGGCGATTGTTTCTGAATCCGAAATGCCGTGATTCCTCCGGCGGGCATTTAAGCACGAAACTTTGCTGTCATATGCAATTCACACTCCGTGCAATAGATGCAAACCCTGGGTCTCTCTGAGGCTCAACGCAGGTGCCCGGGTTGTGTCTCGATTTGCCCACTACCAAGAAGGAATCATCATGAACGCATCCAAGCTCTTCGCTATCGCCGCTCTCTCCGCCGTTGCCTCCGTGGGCGCCCATGCTGCGTCCACTTCCATGGGTGAGGGCGACAACCTGTCGCCCTACGCGCTGCAGATCCAGCCGCAGGTGGCGCCCGCTGGCTACCAGCTGCTGGCGCGTGCCACCGGCCCGGTGACGCCCGTAGCCGCCAGCGGCGAAGGCGACCAGCGCTCGCAGTACGCGCTGCAGATGGAGTCCACCACCACCCGCGCGGCCGTGGCCGCCCAGGCACGCCAGGCTGAAAGCCGCGGCCAGGTGGCCCGTGGCGAGGCCGACTACTCCGCCATGTAAAATACTGTGATGGGCGCGCAGCCCACAAAGAGCCGGGGAGAGCCGGGGACCGCAAGGTCTCCGGCTCTTTTCATTGGAGAGCGTGTTCAGCGCTCAACCGGGTGCGCCAGGTAGCGCTTGCGCCAGAACCAGCCCACCAGCACGGCCGAGATGGCGCCCATGGTGCCCATGGCCCACCAGAAGCCGTTCTGCTTGTGCACCAGCGGGATGAATTCGAAGTTCATGCCGAAGATGCCGGCGATCAGGTTGAGCGGCAGGAACACCGCCGTCAGCGTGGTGAGCACCCGCATGATGTCGTTGGTGCGGTTGCTCTGCAGGCTGAAGTGCATCTGCACCGTGGTCTCCGCGCTCTGCTCCAGGCGCCGCACATGGTGCACCACCCGCTCGATGTGCTCCAGCACGTCGCGGCTGCGCACCTGCAGCAGGTCGCGCTCGCGGTGCGCGGAGGGCGTGGTGGCCTCGGGCCAGGCCTCCAGGGCATCGATCCAGTCCTGCACGGCGGCGCGCTGGTCTTCGCAGATCTCGTCGAGCTGGTGCAGCGCCATGCGGGCCTGCAGCAGCGCCGTCCAGTTGGTGAAGCGGCTGCGCGGGTTGAGCAGTTCGGCCTGCCAGTGGTCGAGCTGGCGCGTCAGGTCGCGCCGCAGTTCCAGGTAGCCATCCACCATCAGGTTGACGATGCGCAGCATCAGATCGGCCGGGCTGCTGGGCAGCCGGCTGCCGGCGGCGCGGTGTTCCGCTGCCGGGCCGGCCAGCAGGCGCAGGGCATAGGCGTCGCGCACGGTGCAGTCCTCCGGGTGTACCGTCAGCAGCACCTGGTCGAACACGGCGAAGCCCACCGGCCGGGTGTCGATGCGCCGCAGCACCGGCGGGCCGCCGCGGCGCAGCGGGATGGCGGGGGGCTCCTGCGGCGTGTCGTCGCCGATGGCCGTGCCGCCCTCCTGCGACTGCGTGGCCAGCCGGCGGAACACCAGCACGTCGTACTGCGAGGTGTAGTCGTAGCGCGAGGGCAGGTGCGGGTTGAGCAGGTCGGCGATGTGCAGCTCCACCAGCGGTGTCCCGGCGGCGGCCTGCAGCGCGGCCTGGATATGTGCCTGCCGGGCTGCGAATTCACTGCGCGCGCAGGCAATCCACAGAAAGCCGGCCGTGGGGGGCGCCGCGGGCAGTTGCTCCGTCTCCTGGACATTGCCCGCCTGGATCTGGAAAATCCGCATCAGATATGCCTCAAGCCTAGGCTGCTCCTTGGCTCCTTGCTATTGTTTACGAAGCAGCCGAGCTGCTTCCACCGCGCAGTAGGTCAGGATGCCGTCGCAGCCCGCGCGCTTGAAGGCCAACAGGCTCTCCAGCACGGCGGCGTCGTTGTCGAGCCAGCCGTTGCCGACGGCCGCCTTGAGCATGGCGTACTCGCCGCTGACCTGGTAGGCGAAGGTCGGCACGCGGAACTCGTCCTTCACGCGGCGCACGATGTCCAGGTAAGGCATGCCGGGCTTGACCATTACCATGTCGGCGCCCTCGGCGATGTCCATGGCCACCTCGCGCAGGGCCTCGTCGCTGTTGCCCGGGTCCATCTGGTAGGTCTTCTTGTCGCTCTTGCCCAGGTTCTTGGCCGAGCCCACCGCATCGCGGAACGGGCCGTAGAAGGCGCTCGCATACTTGGCGCTGTAGGCCATGATGCGGGTATGGATGTGGCCGCACTCCTCCAGCGCGGTGCGGACCGCGCCGATGCGGCCATCCATCATGTCGCTGGGCGCGACGATGTCCACGCCGGCCTCGGCCTGGGTCAGCGCCTGGCGCACCAGCACTTCGATGGTCTCGTCGTTCAGCACGTAGCCGTTCTCGTCCAGCAGGCCGTCCTGGCCGTGGCTGGTGTACGGGTCCAGCGCCACGTCGGTCAGCACGCCCAGCTCCGGGAAGCGCGACTTCAGCTCGCGCACCACGCGCGGCACCAGGCCGTCGGGGTTGGTCGCCTCGCGGCCGTCCGGGGTCTTGAGCGCAGGGTCGATCACGGGGAACAACGCGAGCACCGGGATGCCCAGGGCCACGCATTCCTCGGCCACCGGCAGCAGCAGGTCCAGGCTCAGGCGTTCCACACCGGGCATGGAGGCGACCGTCTGGCGCTGCTGCACGCCATCCAGCACGAACACCGGGTAGATCAGGTCATGGGCGGTGACCTGGTGCTCGCGCACGAGGTTGCGCGTGAAGCTGTCGCGGCGCAGGCGGCGCGGGCGGGCGAGGGGATAGGGCGTAGGGGAGGAGTGGTGCATGGCAGGCGGCGCAACGATGGTTCAGGGCGCCGCCCGCGACGAAAGCAGGGGCGCAAGAGGCAATTGCACCACACCCCCCGTTTTCCGCCGGGCTGCAGTTACAGTTTTTCTTGCGACAAAAGTCACAGTTCGCTAAATTCGCCCGTGGACGGTTTGCGCCGTTCCCCGCTTTTCCTCCCTGAGCGGGTGCCTTGATGTGTGACAGCAAAAAGGCTTCCTCCACCCGGCCCTCTCAGAGGGGCCGGGTTTTTTTTTGCCGGCCCGGCCTGCGTGCGGGCCTCGTCCTACACTCGACCGATGGCCATGCTCTGGATCAAAGCCCTGCACATCGTTTTCGTCGCCAGCTGGTTCGCCGGCCTGTTCTACCTGCCGCGGATCTTCGTGAACCTGGCGCAGGTGCCGGCCGGCTCCGTCGCCGAGCGCGACCGTCTGCTGCTGATGGCGCGCAAGCTGCTGCGCTTCACCACTCTGCTGGCGGTGCCGGCGCTGCTGCTGGGCGGCTGGCTGTTCCTGGGTTACGGCATCGGCCGGGGCCCGGGCAATGGCTGGATGCACGCCAAGCTGTTCGTCGTGCTGCTGGCCATCGGCTACCACCATGCCTGCGCCCGCCTGCTGCGCAAGTTCGAGGCCGGCCGCAACCAGCGCAGCCATGTGTGGTACCGCTGGTTCAATGAAGTGCCGGTGCTGCTGCTGCTGGCGGCCGTCGTGCTGGTGGTCGTCAAGCCCTTCTGAGCCCGGTGCGCCCCGTGGCATCAAGGCGTCATTCGCATCATTCCCCCGAAGACCGGGGCGAACCGCACGCAGGGCAGCGCAGTGAAAGGGCCAGGAGCGAGCCCAGCTCCGCCTGGCCGCTGGCGCTGGCCTATGCCGCGCTGATCGTCTACGCCAGCCTGTACCCCTTCTTCGACTGGCGCGACCAGGGCATCGCGCCCTGGGCCTTCCTGGCGGCGCCGTTGCCGCGCTGGTGGACCTGGTTCGACGTCATCTCCAATGTGCTGGGCTATGCGCCGCTGGGCTTCCTGCTGGGGCTGGCCGCGCTGCGCTCGGGCCGCGGCGTGCGCGGAATACTGTGGGCGGCGCTGGCCTGCACCCTGTTGTCCCTGTGCATGGAGACGCTGCAGAGCTACCTGCCGATGCGCGTGCCCTCCAACGTCGACCTGGCGCTCAACACCGCCGGCGCCGTGGCGGGCGCCTTCCTGGCCTGGGTGCTGGAGCCGCTGGGCGCCATCGCGCGTTGGGACCGGCTGCGCGAGCGCTGGTTCGTGCCCGACGCCCGTGGCGCCCTGGCCCTGCTGGCGCTGTGGCCGGTCGCGTTGCTGTTCCCGGTGGCCGTGCCCTTCGGCCTGGGCCAGGTGGCCGAGCGCCTGGAGGAGGGCCTGGCCTCGCTGCTGGGCGACACCCCGTTCCTGGAATGGCTGCCGCTGCGCGACGTCGAGCTGCAACCCCTGCTGCCCGGGGCCGAGCTGCTGTGCGTCGTGCTGGGGGCGCTCATTCCCTGCCTGCTGGCCTACTGCATCGTGCGCACCCGCCGCCAGCGCGCGGTGTTCGCGCTGGCCATCCTCGCGCTGGGCGTGGCCGCGACGACGCTGTCCTCTGCGCTTACCTATGCACCGGCCCATGCCTGGGTCTGGCTGACCTTTCCGGTGCAGATCGGGCTGGCGGCCGCGCTGGTGCTGGCGGGCCTGGCCCTGTCGCTGCCGCGCCGCGGCTGTGCGGCCCTGGCCCTGCTGGCATTGGCGGTGCACCTGAACCTGCTCAACGATGCGCCCACCAGCGCCTACTTCGCGCAGACGCTGCAGACCTGGGAGCAGGGGCGCTTCATCCGCTTCCACGGCGTCGTGCAGTGGCTGGGCTGGATCTGGCCGTATGTGGTGCTGGCCTACGTGCTGGTGCGGGTATCGCGCCGCGAGCGCCGGCAGGCCCCTGCCTAGAATGGCGGCGATGAGCACGCCCGCACCTTCTTCCTACTACCAGCGCCACGTCTTCTTCTGCCTCAACGAGCGCAAGAACGGCGAGGACAGTTGCGCGCGCCATGATGCCCAGCGCGGCTTCGACCACTGCAAGGCGCGCGTCAAGGCAGCCGGCCTGGCCGGCCCGGGCCAGGTGCGTGTGAACAAGGCCGGCTGCCTGGACCGCTGCGCCGGCGGCCCGGTCGCCGTGGTCTACCCGGAAGGGGTCTGGTACACCTTCGTGGACGAGTCCGACATCGACGAAATCGTCGACGCCCACCTGGTCCGGGGCGAGGTCGTGGAACGCCTGCTGCTGCCGCCGCACGTGGGACGCTGATATTTTTTAAGAAAAGTGGCTGGAGCCCTTTTGGAGCGCTGGCTTCCAGCTATTGAATTGGTAGTGAACGCATGAATTCCCAGACCGAGTCCCTGCGCCTGGACGGCGCCGCCGGCGCCGTCCAGGCGCTGCGCGACGCGCCCGCCGACGGTACCCCGTCGCGCGGCGTGGCCGTCATCTGCCACCCGCACCCGCTGTTCGGCGGCACCATGGACAACAAGGTGGTGCAGACGCTGGCGCGCGCCTTCGTGCAGTGCGGCTGGACGACGGTGCGCTTCAACTTCCGTGGCGTGGGCGCGAGCGCCGGCGCCTATGACGAAGGACGCGGCGAGGCCGACGACCTGCTCGCGGTCATCCAGCAGGTGGCGCCGCAAGGGCCGCTGGCGCTTGCCGGCTTCTCTTTTGGCTCCTTCGTGGCCAGCCAGGCGCTGGCCACGCTGTGGCCGACCCGGCCGGCCGAGCAGGTGGTCTTCGTCGGCACCGCCGCCAGCCGCTTCAAGGTGGCCACGCTGCCGCCCGAGGCCCACGCCCGCACCCTGGTCGTGCATGGCGAGCAGGACGACACGGTACCCCTGGCCGCCGTAATGGATTGGGCGCGGCCGCAGACACTTCCTGTCACAGTCGTGCCCGGGGGCGGCCATTTTTTCCACGGACAATTGCCCTTGCTCAAGGGCCTGGTGGTACGCCACCTCCAGGTGCCGTGAGCCTGGCCCGCCCCGGGTTTCCTGCTGCTCCCGCTCTCCTTTTTCGCACCTTCCCCCGCATTTCGCCGCCCTCCATGACCCGCATCCTGCCGGCGCTCCGTGCGCTCGTCTTCGCCGCGCTTGCCGCGCCCTTCCTCGCCGTCCTGCCGGCCGCCGCGCAGGCGCCGCAACCGCCGGAGATCGCGGCGCGCGCCTACCTGCTGTTCGACATCACCTCGGGCCAGACCCTGGCGCAGAAGGATGCCGACATGCCGGTGGAGCCTGCCTCGCTCACCAAGCTGATGTCCGCCTACCTGGTGTTCGACGCGCTCAAGGCCAAGAAGATCACGCTGCAGCAGACCATGCCGGTCAGCGTGCGCGCCTGGAAGATGCCCGGCTCGCGCATGTTCATCGACCCCAAGATGCAGGTGCCGGTCGAAGACCTGATCAAGGGCATGATCGTGCAATCCGGCAACGACGCCACCATGGCGCTGGCCGAGGCCGTCGGCGGCAGCGCCGAGCGTTTCGTCCAGATGATGAATGACCAGGCCAAGGTCCTGGGCATGAAGAACACCAGCTACAAGAACCCGGAAGGCCTGACCGAGCCCGGCCATACCACCACGGCACGCGACCTCTCCCTGCTGGCCACGCGGCTGATGCAGGACTTTCCGGAGTACGTCGGCTACTACGCCATGAAGGACTACCGCTACCCCGGTACCCCGGCCAGCAACAGCCACAACCGCAACACGCTGCTCTACCGAGACCCGACGGTCGATGGCCTGAAGACCGGCCACACCCAGGCCGCCGGCTACTGCCTGGTGGCCACCGCCAAGCGCGACCTGCCAGGCGTCGGCCCGCGCCGCCTGCTGTCCATCGTGCTCGGCGCCGCCAGCGAGAACGCCCGTGCCAACGAATCGCAGAAGCTGCTCAACTGGGGCTATACCGCCTTCGACGCGGTCAAGCTGTTCGACGCCAACCAGGCGGTGGTCACCCCCAGCGTCTGGAAGGGCACCAGCAACCAGATCAAGCTCGGTCGCCCGGCCCCCATCATCGTGGCCGTGCCCGCCGGCAGCGGCAGCAAGATCAAGACCGACGTCGCGCGCCCCGATCCGCTGGTGGCACCGTTCGACAAGGGCCAGGCGGTCGGCACGCTCAAGGTGACCGTGGCCGACCAGCCGCTGCTCGACATCCCGCTGGTGGTGCTGGAGGCCGTGCCGCAGGCCGGCTTCCTCGGCCGGATGTGGGATTCCATGCGGCTCTGGATCAAGTAAACCGGCAGCATTTGCCCCCAGGAGGGGGCGCTGCTATACTCGCGGGCTTTTCGGAAAAAATTCCGAAGGGTTTCACGTTTTCGTTTTCCAAACGTTTAGGGACGTTTTAATGCCAACCATCAACCAGCTCGTGCGTCAGGGGCGCGAGGTCGAAAAGACCAAGTCCAAGAGCCCCGCGATGCAAAACTCGCCTCAGCGCCGTGGCGTGTGCACCCGTGTGTACACCACGACGCCGAAGAAGCCGAATTCCGCTCTGCGTAAGGTCGCCAAGGTGCGCCTGACCAACGGTTTCGAAGTCATCTCCTACATCGGCGGCGAAGGCCACAACCTGCAGGAACACAGCGTGGTGCTGGTTCGCGGCGGCCGTGTGAAGGATCTTCCCGGCGTGCGCTACCACATCGTCCGTGGTTCGCTCGACCTGCAAGGCGTCAAGGATCGCAAGCAAGCGCGTTCCAAGTACGGTGCGAAGAAGCCCAAGGCCAAGTAAGCCCTGCGTTTCCAGTCGGTCAGAAAAAAGGTGCTGTTTCCCGCGTGGCGCGGAGATGCAGCGTAGTGACCCGATGTCCGGGTCGAGTAAGTGAGAGTCCTGCTGGCTCTCGCGGTGTCCGCCAGGGCGCCAACTGAAGCAAACAAGAGGTGAAAAATGCCACGTCGTCGCGAAGTCCCCAAACGTGAAATCCTGCCGGACCCTAAGTACGGCAATGTCGAACTGTCCAAGTTCATGAACGTGATCATGGAAGGCGGCAAGAAGGCCGTCGCCGAGCGCATCATCTA